>Ga0134122_10003937_pt1 | contig 11044 bp, 10 predicted proteins | sample KB302_FD_96461 | JGI IMG/M metagenome (GOLD analysis project Ga0134122, IMG submission 96461) | Terrestrial soil microbial communities without Nitrogen fertilizer from Kellogg Biological Station, Michigan, USA - KB3-0-2 | ecosystem: Environmental > Terrestrial > Soil > Unclassified ...
ATTCATTGCTTGAGGATGTTGCCGGTCATCGTGTCGAAAACACCGCTACCCGTCTCGTTCAAAATTCCGCTGCCGCTTGAGCTCAGAGCACCGCTCAATCCTGAGCTGGGACTCTGGGGTCTGGCCGCACCGCCACCGTTAGCGGCTGCGGTGCAGACCTTCGTCCGCATTTCGTTGGCTTTGACATGCGACTTGGAAAAATTCTTGATGACTTCGTCCGGCACGCCGCACTGCACTTTGCTCTCGGTCATGAACTTGATCATTTTCGCTTCGGCATCGACATAGGCGCGAAACAGTCCACAGGCTTCCTGCAAAGGCGCCTTGCGTTTGTTCGCCGCTTGGATCGCTTTGCCACTCTTGTCGATACCCTCGCGCAGGCTGATGAATTTCTGTTGGCACTCCGGATTTTGGGCGCTTGCAAAGGTCGCGGCGGCGGCAAGAACCGCAAGGCCGACAACAAAGGGGAGCAGGCGCGACAGCATCGATAAATCTCGACTAACCTCGGAGGCGTAACAAAGCTACTCTATTTAGGGCAAGATCGGGGCGAGAGTCTTAAGCCCAGGAACCGGCCCTAGAGCCAGCCAAAAACCAATATGCCCCAATCTGATTTTAGCAGTCCCCGGCTTTATGTCCCAGACGATCTTAAGGCTGGAGCCGATCTCCAGGCCAGTCACGACGCTGCCAACTACCTGCGAAATGTGCTGCGCCTTGAAGCGGGCGCGAAAGTGCTCGTTTTCAACGGCCGCGATGGTGAATGGCTGTCACGGATCGGTGCCAAATCACGCAAGGAAACGCGACTGGAGATACTCTCGCAGTCCCGGCCGCAAACCGAATCCGGCAGTCTCCACTATGCCTTTGCACCCATTAAGCATACCCGCCTCGATTTCATGATTCAGAAGGCTGTCGAGATGGGGGCCGCGCGGCTGACCCCGGTCATCACCCGGCACACACAGGTTTCACGGGTGAATGTCGAGCGCATGCGGGCCAATGTCATTGAAGCAGCGCAGCAATGCGGTGTGCTCTCCTTGCCGGAAGTCGATGAGCCGGAGACTTTCGTACGCTGGCTTGCAGCAGTTGAACTCGGGCGCGTGATCGTCTTCTGCGACGAAGAAGCCGACACGGCCGACCCGCTTAAAGCGCTTGCTCAAGCACCCGTGGGGCAGCTCACCCTTGTAATCGGCCCGGAAGGCGGCTTCGACGAGCAGGAACGCCGGGCACTGCTTGCCCACACGCGTGTCATCAGGCTTTCGCTTGGTCCGAGAATACTGCGCGCCGATACGGCCGCGATCGCGGCGCTCGCCATCCTGCAGGCCGCGCGCGGCGATTGGCGCTGAAATTTTATGTCGCCGCGAATACAGCTGTAACGGGGCAAGTTTTTTTGCATGTGCGAGAAGTCCCCGTTTTCCCCGGGGAACAAAAGCCCTTCTCGCGCATTATGCCGTGCCACGCCTCATTTTGGTCCGCTTTGGCGTCGGGTAATTGGGCCAATCATCACAATTGATTCCGCTTTCAGCCGCCGGCGTTTTTCGACGTACAGGAGTTTCCATGACCGACAACTACAAGTTCGGAGTGGAAGAGGAGTATTTCGTCGTCGACGCGGAAACGAAGTCGATTCGCCGTAAGGCGTCGCCTGCGTTTCTCGTGGCGCTCAAGCGTGCGATCGGCCCCGCTTTCACGCGCGAAATGCTGCAATCGCAGATCGAGGTCGCCACCAAGCCTCTGATCACGATGCAGGATGCCTACGCCGAGGTAAAAGGATTGCGCCAGACGATCGGCTCGATCGCTGCCGAGCATGGCTTGGCGTATTTCGCCGCCGGCACTCATCCCACCGCGACCTGGGCGGGCGGCGCGCAGACGCCGAAGGTCCGTTATGACGGGTTGATGCACGACTTCCAGATGTTGGGCGAACGCAATCTTCTATGCGGAATGCACGTGCATGTCGAGTTGCCTGATCCCGACCGGCGCGTCGAGGTCATGCGCCGGATACTTCCTTATCTGCCGCTCTTCATCGCGCTTTCGACTTCCTCGCCGTTCTGGCGCTCGCGCCGAACAGGCCTCATGGGTTACCGGCTTGCGGCCTATGACGAACTGCCGCGCACGGGTTTGCCCGAATTGTTCGAAACCAACGAGGACTATGACGCCTACATGGAGGCGCTGATCGAAGCGCGCGTCATTCAGGATTCGTCTTATGTCTGGTGGGCCATTCGCCCCTCGGCCAGTCACCCAACGCTCGAGTTGCGGGCACCTGATATGTGCACGCGCGTCGAAGACGCGATTGCTCTTGCCGCACTCTATCGTGCGCTCGCAAGGCATCTCTTCAATCATCCCGAACGCAATCAGGACATCACCGCCGTCGATAGAGCGATCGCGGTTGAGAATAAATGGCGGGCACAGCGCTACGGCATTCATGGCAGCTTCGTCGATCGCGCGGAGCGGCGTGCCGTCCCTGTTTCAGAAGCGCTCGATCGTCTGATCGAGATGCTCGATGAGGATATTCGCGCGCTCGGCTGTGCCGAGGAAGTCGCGGGCGTACGCAAGATTCTCTCGACTGGCACCAGTGCCGACATCCAGATCGCGGTCTACCGCGAGGCGGAGCAGCGCACGGGAAGCCGCAACAAGGCGTTCGGCGCTGTCAAGACCTGGCTCGCGGAAGCGACCTTGCAATAAATTTTGTGAAATAACGGCCAATGGCGGCGGCCGGGACGCTCGTATATCGTCCCGGTCCCTTTCGCCACGCTCTCCCGGAATCCGCCTGTATGGCCCGTGATCAGATCGACATGACTCCGGTCGAGTCGCGCAACGAACTTGTTGCGTGGCTGGAAGCCGGATGCCGACCGCCCGAGGACTTCCGCATCGGCACCGAGCACGAGAAATTGCCCTTCACGATCGAAGGCCATCGTCCCGTTCGATACGAAGGCAGTCACGGCATTCGCGCAATTCTCGAAGGCATGCGGGATCTGCTCGGTTGGGAACCGATCATGGAAGGCGAGACCATCATCGGCCTTGCCGACGTGACCGGCGGGGGTGCAATTTCGCTCGAGCCTGGCGGGCAATTCGAATTGTCCGGTGCGCCGCTCTTGAGCGTTCATCAAACATGCAGCGAATTGCATGCGCATCTCGCGCAGTTGCGCGAAGTGGCAACGCAGCACGGCATCGGCTTTGCCGCGATCGGCATGAGTCCGGTTTGGACGCGGGCTGAAACGCCGATGATGCCGAAGGGCCGTTACAAGATCATGGCGGCATACATGCCCAAAGTCGGCAAGCTCGGCCTCGATATGATGTTCCGTACTTGCACAGTACAGGTGAATCTCGATTTTTCTTCGGAAGCCGACATGGTGAAGAAGCTGCGTGTCGGCCTCGCTTTGCAGCCGGTCGCGACCGCACTGTTCGCGAATTCGCCATTCACCGAAGGTAAGCCAAATGGATTTCTTTCATTTCGGGCCGCAATCTGGCGCGATACCGACCCCGACCGCACCGGCATGCTGCCGTTCGCGTTCGAGGATGGCATGGGTTTCGAGCGGTATGCCGACTACGCGCTTGGCGTGCCGATGTATTTTGTCAAGCGCGGCTCGAACTATATCGACGTTACAGGCTCGTCGTTTCGCGATCTGCTCGCGGGAAAGCATCCGGCGCTTCCCGGCGAGCGGGCGACGATTTCAGATTGGGCCAATCATCTGAGCACGCTGTTTCCCGAAGTGCGGCTGAAGCGCTATCTCGAAATGCGCGGCGCCGATAACGGCCCGATCGCGAGAATCTGCGCGCTCCCGGCGTTATGGGCCGGTGTGCTTTATAACCAGACATCGCTCGATGCAGCGTGGGACATGGTGAAGGACTGGACCGCGGATGAGCGCGACAAGCTGCGTGCCGACGCTGCGAAACTCGGATTGAAAGCGCAAATTCGGGGCCGCAGCATGCGCGATATCGCGCGCGAGATGTTGAACCTTTCCCGCGTTGGGTTGACACAACGCATGCAGCTGAATTTTCTCAATCACGATGAAACACAATTTCTCGATCCGCTCGACGAAATCGTCGTGCGCGGCGAGACGCCGGCGGAAGAACTTCTCAAGCTTTTCCACGGCGAATGGAAAGGCTCGGTCGATCCGGTCTTCAAACTACTGGCCTATTAAATTGTGAACGCGGTTTATTCCGCCGCCACGTCCGTCAGGTTGTCGAGTCCCTGCACGATGTGATTGGCGAGCGCATCGGCGAGCGGCGACGGCTCGTGGCGGTTACGCAACAATCCGATTTCGAAAGAGGGAAGGGCGGGGAACCTGTCGGCCTGATCGAGCACGCGCATGCCCGGCCGTAGACCCGATTCCGGAAATACCGAAACCGCAAGCCCGGCGAACACCGCGGCTGCCACCGCGCCCGCGTTGGGACTTGTATAGAGAATGCGATGTGCGCGCCCGGCGGCGTGCAGGCGTTCGATCGCCGTTCTTCGCCAGGCGCAAGACGAGGGTCCGAGCGCAAGCGGCAGCGGTTCTTCATGATGGGTTGAGTGCCGGTTCGATGTTACCCAATGCAAGCGTTCGCGGCGTATCACCTCGACCGGCCGCGACGGATCGCTATGGGTGACGATGGCGAGATCGAGATGACCTGTATCGATCGATTCAACGAGGCTGGTCGTCGGCTCGCACCTCACCGTGAGCTCCACTTCGGGATGGGAGCGTGAGAAACGCGCCATGATTTCCGGCAGATAGCGGTCCGCGTAATCGTCCGGAACGCCGAGCAGCACGCGGCCCGACAAAGCCGCACTTGCAATCGAAGTGAGCGCCTCCGCATTCAGCTTTACGATACGCCGCGCATAGTCGAGCAAGCGCTCGCCGTCGTCGGTAAACCTCGACGCGCGCCCTTCGCGCGCGAAGATCGGTTTTCCCAAACGCTCCTCGAGCCGCTTCATCTGCATGGAGACAGCCGACTGCGTCTTGTGAACGACCTCGGCCGCCTTGGTGAAGCTGCCGGTTTCGGCAATCGCGATGAAGGTGCGGAGCTGGTCGATATCGAGAAGGGCAGTCACAGCAGCGTTTCCTGCAGTCATCTAAAGAAATGATAGGTCAGATTAGAAACATTCGTTTCACTTATCAATTGGAATCGCCGATATGGAAGCGGTCTCGATTTCGCTGGTTTCGGGTGGTGCCCGGGGTCGCCCGCGCGCGAGATGCGTCGTCGTCACGCCCGGCAAAATGCAGGAGATTGCGGTGTCTATTTTGAGCCAATCGCGGAACAACGGGTTTTCGTTTCCTGCTGGAGTGGGCTCCTTTGCCGAGCGCACCGTCCGTTCTCTCTTCACGCTCGCGCGGGCAATCTCTCGCCGGCGCGCGCTGAACGAACTCAGCCGCCTCGATGACCGTATGTTGAAAGACATCGGGTTGTTCCGCAGCGACGTCGAGGCTGCCGAGTCCTTGCCGCTCAAAAGCGACCCGATTGCGCTTCTCGCATCGCGCCGCTTGGCTCGAAGCAACGCGCGCTTTCCGTCTCGCTACTACTGACCGCGTACAGATAAGGCAGCCCCCCATTCCCCGCTGCCTCACTGGAGCGCCCGCCAACCCCTAGGCGGGCGCTTTTCTTTGGCTATGGAGAAACTTTGTTCTCGCGGTCGATAACGTCCTTGGCCTCCGGGTTTAGCGCCTGAGACTCCCGCTTTTTGCCCGTGAGAGGTTCGGGTTTCGGCTTCGCGCGCTTCAAAGTGTCGGCGCCCGCATAAATCCCGCCCGCCTGCTGTAGTGCGAGCCGGTCGCGGTCGCGCGTGCGCAAGTCCTCGACGACCGCGTCGATGGTCGCGTCATCGACCCCTAGCTCGGAAAGGGTCGAACGACCGAAGGAAATTGCGGATTCGAACGTTTCGCGGATTTCGTAATCGACGCCTTTGCCGAGCAGCGCGAGCGTGCTCGCGCGATCAAAGGATCGGACGTAAAGCTTCGCGCCGGGAAAATTGGCCTGGATCAAATCCACAATATGCTCGGTATTTTCAGCCCCGTCGGTACATACGGTGATCAGCCGTGCCTTGTCGGCATGCGCCGAGCGCAGCACATCCAACCGTGCGCCATCACCGTAATAAATCCTGAAACCGAAACGCGCCGCGGCCTGGATCATCTCGGAGTCGTTGTCGATGATGGTAACGTCGACGCCTTGCGCGAGCAGACACTGCGAAACGATCTGCCCGAAACGGCCAAAGCCGATGATGAGCACCGATCCCCGCGTGCGTTCCAGTTCTTTCGTTTCGTATTCCGGCTCCTCGCCCTTCCGACGCGCAAGCCACCAGTCGGTGAGTGCTGCGAAAGGCGGCCCGATCAGCATGGTCATTCCCGCGAGCGCGACGATGAGGCTCGCCTGTCTCGTTGTCAGCACGACGACGGAAAGGCCCAGCGGCAACAGGACAAATGCGAATTCGCCGGCGGATGTGAGCACGGCACCAACGCGCAGGCCATCGGGTCTCGTCGTGGGGTGCATCATGGAAAGCGCCCAAACGATTCCGGCTTTCAACAGAGTCACCACAATCGCGCCCACAAGCAGAATCCAGGCGTTGTCGCGCACCACACCGACGTCGATCGACATGCCGACGCCCATGAAGAACAGCGCGAGCAGAAGACCGCGGAACGGTTCAATATCGGCTTCAAGTTCGTGGCGATAGCTTGATTCCGCGAGCACGAGGCCCGCGAGGAAAGCGCCGAGGCCCATCGACATGCCGGCGGCCTGTACGGCGAGCCCGGTGCCGATGACGACGAGCAAAGCCGCCGCCGTCATCACCTCGCGTGCGTTAGCGCGGGAAAGAATCTGAAAGAACGGGTTGATCAGATAGCGTCCGGCCAGAAAAACTGCGGCGATGGTACCGGCAATTGTCGCTGCCTTGATCGCGCCTCCCGAAATTCCGCCGCCGCCATGCACCTGCCAGGGCGAAAGCAGTGGAATGAGCGCGAGGATCGGCACGACAGCGATATCTTGGAACAGAAGCACCGCGAAGGTGCGCTGGCCGTAGGGCGTTTGCAAATCGCCGCGTTCATCGAGGATCTGGAGTGCGATCGAGGTTGCTGACATCGCGAGCGCGATGCTGGCGACGATCGCGCCATTAAAGCCGAGACCAAGCCCATAGATTGCGAGCGGAAGGAAAACGAGGGTAGTAATCGAGAGCTGTAACGCACCGAGTCCGAAGATCGCACGTTTCATTGCAGAGAGCCGCGAAAGCTTCAATTCGAGTCCGATCAGGAACAAGAGCATCACCACACCCAGTTCGGCGATGCCGAGAATGGTCCCCGAGTCGCGGAAAAACGCGAAACCCCACGGCCCCACGACAATTCCTGCAGCGAGATAACCGACGACCACCGAAAGCCCGAAGCGCCGCGCGAGTGGCGCCGCCGCGACCGTCGCGCCGAGGAGGATCAGCAGTTGAAGGAGCAGACCGTTTTCGCTGTTGTCGGGATGCATGGTTGAAACTGTCCTGTGGCCGTATCGAAGAATGAATTGCGAGATTTCGTTTAGCACGGGGCGGCATTTCGCGCGCGCCCCCGCGCTCGCCAATCAAACAAGCCCGATGGATTTCATCCGCTCTTTCAATCCGTCGAAGCCCTGGTAGCGGTGGCCGAGTAGTCCCGCCGCCTCGGCGCCTGTGACGTTCTCTGGTTTATCGTCGATCATGATGGCGGCGCGCGGCTCGATACCGTGTCGTGCAAGAAGCCGCCGATAAACTTCGGGGTCGGGTTTCTTCGCGCCGAATTCAGCGGCGACATGCAACTTGTCGCCGAAGAGTGGAGGAAGCTGCGGGAAAAGTTGCTCGAAGCTTTCCTTGACGAGAAAACCGTTATTAGTGAGCACGGCAATTCCGGCGCGCCGTTTGAGATCGGCAGCAAGCGACAACACATCCTGATTCGGGTCCATCGCCACGCGCCGTGCCGCCACCCAGTCGGAGCGGCTCACGGGCACCCCGACCCGTTTGCTGAATCCGGCGAGATATTCCTGCGCGGAAAATTTACCCGCGTCCGCATCGTCCTCAAAACCGGATTTCCAGATCGCCGTGTGAATCGCGTCGGGAGTTTTCCCGGTGACAGCCGAAAGCCGCTCGAGCCGCGCGTTCAGATCGTAGCGGTCGAGTACGCCGTCCATGTCGAAGATGACGAGACGAATTGCGGAATTCGTTTCGGTCACGGCGCCTCCTTTCGGCATTGTCGTTGCCGCCCGGCGCTCAGACGTCTCCCCGCGTTTGTCGTTACTTAGGGTAGCTTATCGTACCCTGGGCCGAATCCATTGAGGCTCAGCGGAATGCCGATGCCTTCCTCCGGCGTTTGGAAAATAATAAAGGTCGCGTCCTTGCCGCTTCGAAGCTGCCCGATGAGCTTATCGTCCATGATGACTTCGGCAACGCATCCATTGGGGAGACAGCGCACGAAACCGGCGCGACCAACATCCGCGCCGTCGATTTTCAAACCGAGACCGGAAGGCAGCAGGACGCCGAGAGGAGCGAGCACTCGCATCAAACGGCTTTTCTGATCGGCCGTCTTCAGCACGATAACGGTGAGACCGACATTGGGCCGATCCTCGGCGGTGACGCTTTGAATCAGGGCACATTGTTCGCTCTGCGCGCCGGCCGGCGTGTCGCAGCGGATTTGCCATTCGCCGAATGTCGATTTGACCACGCCCTGAGCGTGTGCGGCGGACGGCAACCACATTGCCAGCACTGCCGGGCCGATCAAACTTGTCCAAATGCGGGAAAGATGCATGATTTTCTCCCGGCGGCCGCGAATCGCCTACGGCTTGCCGTGATCCGAGACTTCACCGGGTACAACGCCGTTGTTCCATGTCAAGAATACGGCGCGAATAGGTATCTGTGCGGCCCAAACCCCTTGCATCCCCAGAGGAATTACCGTCTTCGGCTTTCGCCTTATGGCGTTGCCGGGGGTATGGAATTATGGTTGATGGGCACGAGCCGCCTCTTGGGGCGGTCCATCCGCGATTTCGAGTAAGGCTCCGAGGCAGCCGATCTTGCGCGGCAACGCGCCACTTGCTCGTAAGTTCCGGACCATGTCGCCCGATGTTATGTTGCTTTGCGTCATCAACGTTTAAAAGAGAAGAACGAAGAACCAGGAATGCGATCGATGCTTGAACGGATTCGTGTTGCTACCCTCACGCTCTTTTTTGCCATTGCAGGCCTTCTGTCCGCATCGGCCGGCGAACTGGGCCAGCCATCCCGCTGGGAGATGGGCTTCCAGCCGCCGGCGACGCCGATCATGGAATTCATCGAGACGTTTCACTGGTGGATTTTGGTCATCATCACAGTGATCATGATCTTCGTCACGATCTTGCTTGGCTACACGATGTACGCGTTTAGCGCGAAGCGAAACCCGAAGCCCTCCAGGGTCACGCATAACACCGCGCTAGAAATCCTCTGGACCGTGATCCCGGTGATCATTCTGGTCGGTATTGCGATCCCTTCTTTTCGTCTCCTCTACGATCAGCTCGAACTGCCCAAGGGCGATCTCACGGTGAAAGCCGTTGGAACCGCGCAATGGACCTGGACCTATACCTATCCGGACAACGGCGGTTTCAGCTTTGACTCGAACATGCTTCAGGACAACGAATTAAAGCCCGGCCAGCCGCGTCTGTTGGCCGTCGACAACGACCTTGTCGTTCCGGTCAACAAAATCGTTCGTGTGCAGGTGACGGCCGAGGGTATCATTCACGCCTTTGCGGTGCCCGCGTTCGGCATCAAGATCGATGCGATCCCGGGACGTCTGAACGAAACATGGTTCAAGTCGACGAAGGAAGGAATTTTCTACGGCCAGTGCTCGGAACTATGTGGGCGCAATCACGCCTACATGCCGATCGCGGTCCGTGTCGTGAGCGAACAGCAATTCGCAGCGTGGCTGGAAGAGGCAAAGAAGAAATATTCAGCGGTGCCGAGCAATCCGGCTGTCGTCGCATCCGCCGCCGAGCAGGCGCGTCAGTAGAAATCGGGAAGAGGTAAGCAATCATGGCTTATGGAGCAGCGGCGCACGCCGAGGATCACAAACCGACTTTTTTCCGGCGGTGGCTCTTTTCTACCAACCACAAGGATATCGGCACGCTCTATCTACTCGAGGCGATCCTCGCCGGCGTGATCGGCGGCGGCCTCTCGGTCGTGATGCGCATGGAGCTTGCCGAGCCCGGTGTTCAGATCTTCGCGAATTCGCACATGTTCAATGCCTTTGTCACCGCGCATGGACTGATCATGGTGTTCTTCATGATCATGCCGGCGCTGATCGGCGGCTTCGGCAACTGGTTCGTCCCGCTCATGATTGGCGCGCCGGACATGGCGTTCCCGCGCATGAACAACATCTCGTACTGGTTCCTCATCGCGGCGCTGATCTTGTTGCTGACTTCCATGTTCGTACCCGGCACCGCCGAAGGACACGGCTTCGGTGGTGGCTGGACCGCCTATCCGCCGCTGTCCGCGAAAGCCGGCCATCCCGGCCCGTCGATGGACCTCGCGATCTTCGCGCTGCATCTTGCGGGCGCCTCCTCAATTCTCGGCGCCATCAATTTCATTACGACGATCTTCAATATGCGCGCCCCCGGCATGACGCTGCATAAAATGCCGCTGTTCGTCTGGTCGATCCTGGTGACGGCATTTCTGCTGTTGCTGGCGCTGCCAGTGCTCGCGGGCGCCATCACCATGCTGCTCACCGACCGTAATTTCGGAACGACCTTCTTCGATCCGCAAGGCGGCGGCGATCCAGTTCTCTTCCAGCATCTGTTTTGGTTCTTCGGTCACCCGGAAGTTTACATTCTCGTGCTGCCGGCCTTCGGCATCATCAGTCAGGTGATCTCGACTTTCTCGAAGAAGCCTGTCTTCGGCTATCTCGGCATGGCTTACGCGATGGTCGCGATCGGCGGCATCGGTTTCGTCGTGTGGGCGCACCACATGTACACGGTCGGCATGAGCTTCACCGCACAGGCCTATTTCATGGTCGCCACGATGGTGATCGCCGTGCCGACGGGCATCAAAGTGTTTTCGTGGATCGCCACCATGTGGGGCGGCTCGATCGAGTTCAAGACGCCGATGCTGTGGGCGATC
>Ga0134122_10003940_pt1 | contig 11038 bp, 10 predicted proteins | sample KB302_FD_96461 | JGI IMG/M metagenome (GOLD analysis project Ga0134122, IMG submission 96461) | Terrestrial soil microbial communities without Nitrogen fertilizer from Kellogg Biological Station, Michigan, USA - KB3-0-2 | ecosystem: Environmental > Terrestrial > Soil > Unclassified ...
ATTCCGGTGAAGCTCTCACAAGTGAAGGTGGTCTTCAGCATCGGCGCCCTCACATTCGAAGGCGACCTTCCAGCGTCCATCTTTCACCTCGGGCTCATCTCGAACGACAGCGCCGACTGGAAGGCCAAGAGCGAGGTTGTTGCGGTCTTTCATACCAATGCTGGTCACGCGACTCTGCACGACGCGGCATATAACGCCGACCGCAACATCTCGACCGGCAATCCCTATAAGGACCTTCTCACGGATCTCATGAAGCGCGACGTGCAGGTAGAGCTGTGCGGCGCGACCGCTAAGGCCCACAACTGGGGGAATGCCGACTTGCTTTCCGGAATCAAGGTCAACACGGATGCCATGGCGCGCACGGCGCAGCTTGTCCAGGAGGGCTTCGTTAAAATGACCGAATGAACGCCGCTTCGAAAAACGCTATATAACGGGTCGCATCTCATCTCCGAGCAACCGGGCCAAACAACGGCTGCACAAAGGTCGCCCCACTGTGTGAACGTGCTAATATAACATAAGGCCAATGCGAGCTTTCTCGTCGAAAATTCATGACCCGCTGGCCGTCAGAAGTGCAACGTCGCGCCCACGACCGGCCCCTGCATCAGGACGTCGTATTTGTACTCCGTATTCCCTGACCCCTGCGAGTAATCGACCGACAGTGCGCGATAGCCGAGATATCCGTCGATGAGGTGGCCGTCCATGGTGCACATCTGCCAGTTATAGGTGGCAAGCACTTGCCAGGAGAAGTCGCTGCCTGCACCGAAGCCCCCGACGTCTCCACGCAGCACGAGCGACTCGCCCGGCGCGATCTGCTGGCGGAGGCGAGCACCGACGAACGGGTCAACCCAGTCAACGGAGCCGGATCTGTCGAACTCTGCGAGGAGCTTAATAGTGGCATTCACTTCCTGGTGCCAGTAGCGCCCACCCGCAAGAAGATCGAGAGCGGCGGAGCCAGCCAAAGCCGGGTTCGCACCCGACCAGACCTGATAACTCCCTCCGAACTCGACGATCGCTTGTTCGTAATCGACTGAGACGCCTGCCGATGAACTTGGAAGTCGAGCAAAGTCTTTCGAACCCGTCACGTTTGCGTAGACAATATCGTTGAACAAGCCGATCGGACCATTACGCGCCTCCGCATAGCTCATCCAGGCCGGCAGGGTGGACCAGTTCAGATGTTCCAGCATCTCTATAGGGTCGACCTGCACGTCGAATGTGCGTCCCTTGATCGTGGTGTTCCCCGACAGCCACGGCACCCAACCGTAGGCAGTGAAGGTGAAGGACCATGGGCTTATCGCTGCCGCTGGCTCCGGCGTGTAGGCTCTACCGAGGTCGGCACCGGCAACGGGAGCTGTCGCTACGAGCACGGCCGCAAAAATCGCTGACGCAGCAAATATTGAATTTCTAAATGCTTTGAGCCTGGCCTGGACCTCGAATGGCCGCCAACTGCTAAACGCAAAGAGCTTTTAATGAGCCGTTATTGACGGCCAGCACACATTCTAACAGGCTGAAACATTAGCCAATGAAGCATTACTGCTACTCGTGTATCAGAACTTGATTGAGCTCAGATATGACGCCTGGGACACGGCATCAGAAATTCGCTACGTCTTCATCGGGTTGGTGCCCGCGCTCACACAAAGTTGGCTCCTGACTAATCGGTCATCACGCGGATGCGAGTCTGAACGGCAATTATCATCCTCTCGTCATCGTCGGCGCGCGCCAGCCCAGTGACGTATGGCAATACATTCACTCGACGATCCCCGCGCGGCGGTGCCGATGCGTTGACCGCGACTAAGCGCCAGAAGTCTTTGAAGTGTATTAAGCGATTGATTATACCGCCGCCGCGGAAGCAGGCGCGGTCTGGCCAACGATTGCCGTGCCGCTCGTAGCCTTCCGCTTTAGCCGCCGTTCCGCGCGCCAGTGCAGCCAAGCATGGCAATCATCAAGTTTTCGGGCGTGAGCGCCGTAGCGATTAGGCTCGCGACCTGCAATTTCACTGGGATCGGTAAATCTGCCAACGAGGCATTTTAGTCGAATACTAGTTTTATCCGATGGACGACACGCTGTTATCGACCACCTTCTCTCTGCGGCGTAAAAGGCGGAGGCGGATCGTTGGGGCCAGAGTCGAAGGTGCCGCGTTCTCCACTGCTCGCTCCATTAGAAGAGCCTGAGCGTCTACCATAAGGATCGGAGGTATAGCGGCCGCGGGTGCTTCCAGGATCCGTTCTCAACGGATCGATACTGTCGAATGTGCTGCCACCGTTTTGATTTCCGCGATACTGATCCCTCGAGTTCTGGGCCACCGCGGGCGTAACGATCGCTAATGCGACCGAACTGGCGATAACAAACTTAATCATGGTTGCGTCCTTTATCTTTTGCGCTTCGAACACGGAAGCGCTCTGATATGCGTAACGCGCCGTTTTCATGATTGTTGCAAGCGACGGAAAACGATGACGATTGCCGCGTGAATATCTCTCTGCCAACGTTAGTCGTTGGCAGGATCCGCGCAAACGGTGGCGATGCGGCACATTTTGCAAGCGCTTGGCGACGTTGGGCGACCTCGCAACATGAGCGCGATCGCAGGCGAGCAGCAGAGAAGCACCCTCAGCTTGGCCAGATGGATCTGATCGCTGAGATCTTAAACAAACGCACCTGGGTAGGTATCGCCGCAACCCTTCGAAGCGACGGCTTGCGGATCCAAACTTTTTAGCGTCTACGCCCACACCCTCACCGCAACATGCTCCACCAATAGAACCGCAAACAATAGGAACAGGTAGAGGATCGAGAAATGAAAGAGCTGCCGGGCCGCGCTATCGGCCTCGCGTCCCTCGGTCAGGCGCCAGACGTTGACGGCGAGGCCCAAGAAGATCGCGCCGAGCCCGAACGAGGCCGCCGCATAGGCCATGCCTCCAAGCCCGATCAGCGCCGGCACCACGGCGAGCGGCACGAGCAGCACCGAGTAGAGCAGAATCTGGCGGCGCGTCTCTCGCAGGCCGCGGACAACCGGCATCATTGGCACGCCGGCGCGCTCGTAGTCGCGGCAACGATAGAGCGCCAGCGCCCAGAAGTGCGGCGGCGTCCACATGAAGATGATGAGGAAAAGGATGAAGCTCTCGAGCGAGACGGACCCCGTCACGGCTGCCCAGCCGATCATGGGCGGAAAGGCGCCGGCCGCGCCGCCGATGACGATGTTCTGGGGCGTGCGACGCTTGAGCCAGATCGTATAGACAAAGATGTAGAACGCGATCGTCAGCGCGAGCATCGCGCCCGCGACCCAGTTGACGAGCACGCCGAGCATCAAGACCGATCCGATCGCCAGCACGGTGCCGAAACTCAGCGCCGCATCCGCAGTCACGCGGCCGCGCGGGATGGGTCGCCCCGCCGTGCGGGCCATTCGGGCGTCGATATCGGCGTCGTACCACATGTTGAGGGCCCCCGAGGCGCCGGCGCCGACGGCGATCGAAAGCAGCGCGATGCCAGCGGGCACAGGGTGCAGCTCGCCGGGCGCGGCGACCATGCCGACGAGCGCGGTGAACACGACGAGTGACATGACGCGCGGCTTCATCAGCTCGATGAAGTCGCCGACCGCTGGCTCGAAGGTCGCGTCGGCTCCCTCGATGCCGGTGTCGAATCCCGTGCCTGACATCGGCAGTCTTTTCATCCGGCCGCTTGCCCGCTTATTCTTGGCGGGTCGCCCCGCTGCATACTTTCGGCCTTTGTGACGTTCCCCAGACGACTTGAGCTGCAAGCGTCAGCGTAGTCCTCCTGGGCTTGCGTTGACAATACGGATCACTGCGAGGCTTGGTGCGCCAGTGCCGCAAATTAGGTCTTTTGCGCGGCTCACGGCTGGTTTCTTGCTATCCTTGATCTAATGCCCGGCGGTGCCGCGCTGATTGTAGAATGCCACCACGCGCTCGACCGGTGTTGTCATGTTGGTGACGATAAAGCCGACGCACGGATAAAGCTCGCCCCGGTGCCACTCGCACCTTCGCCACCGGCGGCGCGTGTCAACGCCTGAGCGATGCGGGGCAATGCCTTCGCCCGAACGCGTCGAAGCTCTCATTGCTGACCGGCTCGACGTGTCGCCTGCTGCCGATTGGTTGAAGATGCGCGAGCAGGTCGCCGCCTTCGACAAGGCGGTTCGAACCGAAGTGAAGGAGGGCACCGCGTGTGCCGGCTGCTAATGAGCCTACCCGATATCGGTTCTGCCACGATGCTGGCTGATCAGCGCCCATGCCGCCGGATGAGCCCCAGTCAACCTCCAGCGCGCACTGATAGGTCCTGCACGTCACGGCGCCGTCGACCCGGCCGATGGCGCGTACTCAGATCGCAAACTCACTTGGCCGGCGAATAGAAGTGGCTAGGGTCGGCCCCGAAAAATAGGACCCGAGTGAAGAACGTGTAATCCGATTCGAGCACCATGATTCCCACAAACAGCAACACCAACACCGGCGGAAGCAGAATGGCATATATCAGGGCCAGCCGCTCCCACGCCATGTGCATGAAGACGGCGACAATCAAACCTGCCTTCAAAATCATGAACGCGAGAATCAGCGACCATCTGAGATATCCCTGAAGGTTGAAGTAGTCGACGAGGTAAGAGCAAGTGCTAAGGACAAACAACAATCCCCAAACCACGAGATAAAGCATTATCGGGTGCTGTTGTCCTTCTACATGTGTCGCTGCTGTCGCTGCCTGTGCCATGTTCCCCTCTCACCAAAGATAGAAAAAGGCAAAGATAAAGACCCACACTAGATCGACGAAGTGCCAGTAGAGACCCGTGATTTCGACGATCTCGTAGTTCCCCTTCCTGCTGGTGAAAAAGCCTCGCCTTTCGCTGTCGAAATCCCCCCGCCAAACCTTTCGTGCAATGATGATCAGGAAAATAACGCCGATCGTCACGTGGGTTCCATGGAAGCCCGTAATCATGAAAAAGGTCGAGCCAAACTGGTCCGCACCCCAGGGATTGCTCCAAGGTCGGACCCCTTCCATGATGAGCTTGGTCCACTCGAAGGCCTGCATTCCGACGAATGTTGCGCCAAAAGCCGCGGTCAACAGCATCAGGGCCGCGGCTTTGACGCGATCGCGGCGGTAGCCGTAGTTGACGGCCATGGCCATCGTCCCGCTACTGCTGATCAAGATGAAGGTCATGATGGCGATCAGGATTAGGGGGACCTTCGTGCCGCCAATCGTCAAAGCGAAAACTTCACTCGGGTTCGGCCACGGAACGGTCGTGGACATTCGCACCGTCATGTACGAGAGCAGAAAACAGCTGAAGATGAAGGTGTCGCTGAGGAGGAAGATCCACATCATGCCCTTGCCCCAGGAGACATTCTTGAACGCTCGCTGGTCCGAGGACAAGTCGGCGGCGATGCCTCGCCAGCCTGAAGGCCGCGTGATTGCTTCTCCCATGTTTGTCAGCGCATGTTGTGCCATAAGCTTTGATCCGTTCACCTGATCCCACAGATCGTTAGCAAAGTGCCCAGATTATCGTTGCCAGAAAACAGCAGGCCAAAAAGGACCAGCCAAACCAAGAGCAAGAAGTGCCAGTAAATGGTACACAACTCAACGCTCAAGCGCACTTGGACCACGTCAAAACTGCGCCACGCTTTGGCTGTGGTACTACCGCAAGCCACCAAGCCGCCCAACACGTGCAGCCCGTGCAGCCCAGTGATCAGGTAAAAGAAAGCGATCGCCGGGTGCGTGACATCGAATCCAACCAACATGTTCAGTTGCCGCCAGGCCAAGATCTGCCCACCCAGAAATGCAACGGCGAAAACGCCCCCGACAATCAGGCCGATCCTCACACCGTCAATTTCACCGCGACGTGATGCACTCTGCGCCCATTGCATCGCTACGCTGCTCAAGACCAGCATGACCGTGTTCAGCCACAAGAGACTCAGCTGAGGCGCGGGGCGCCACTCCTCAAGCGCCATCCGGATTCCATATGCCATGATCAAGAGCATGAACAGAACCGTGACCGCGGCTAAAAACACGCGCAGGCCGAGCTTCGCCGTCGGCAGGGAGAATGCGCCTCCATCGTGAAGGTCGTCGATCGGGCCCTCTTCCAACCAGGGCTTGGCTGCGAGCCTTTGTTGCAAGAAGAACCAAACAACGATGCTCGCTATCACAGCCAAGAATAGTGTTGTGATACTCATGGCGCCGGTTTCCTACGCAGCCCGTGCGGCCGGTGGCTGGTTTTGCGGCAGAAAATCCTGCTCGGCACCTGGCACATTGTAGGCGTAAGCCCAGCGATAGACCACAGGTAGCTCCTTGCCCCAGTTGCCGTGCCCCGGCGGGATTTCGGGTGTTTGCCACTCCAGCGTGGTGGCTCTCCAGGGATTTCTACCGGCATGTTTGCCTTTGAACAGGCTCCATATCAGATTGAACAGGAACACCATCTGGGCGAAGCCAACGATCAATGCCGCTATGGTGATGAAGGCGTTCAACTGCTGGGCCGATTGCGGGATGAAGGCCGTCTCGCCCATCGCGTAATACCGGCGCGGCACGCCCATCAGACCCAGGTAGTGCATGGGGAAGTAGATCAAATACGCTCCGAGGAACGTGACCCAGAAGTGAAACTTACCCAGCGCCTCGTTGAGCATTCGCCCGGTGATCAGGGGGTACCAATGGTATATCGCGCCAAAAATAACGAGAATTGGCGCCACGCCCATTACCATATGAAAATGGGCGACGACAAACATGGTATCCGACAGCGGAACATCCACGACCACATTGCCGAGGAAGAGGCCCGTGAGTCCGCCGTTCACAAACGTCACGATGAACCCGAGGGCAAACAGCATCGGGACCGTAAGGTGGATGTCAGCCTTCCACAGGGTCAGCACCCAGTTGTAGACCTTGATGGCAGTTGGGATGGCGATGATGAGCGTTGTGGTGGCGAAGTAGAACCCGAAATACGGGTTCATACCGCTCACGTACATGTGGTGCGCCCATACTACGAAGCTGAGGGCGCCGATAGCTACTATCGCCCACACCATCATGCGATAGCCGAAGATATGTCTTCTTGCATGGGTAGCGATCAGGTCGGAGACGATGCCGAAGGCCGGCAGGGCGACGATGTAGACCTCTGGATGGCCGAAGAACCAGAATAGGTGCTGGAACAATAACGGACTGCCTCCACTGTGTTTCAGCGGCGTACCCATTTCGACGATGGCCGGAATAAAAAAGCTGGTCCCTAGCACCCTATCAAACAACATCATGACGGCGCCGACGAACAGGGCGGGGAAGGCTAGCAGCGCTAAGACGGTGGCCGTGAAAATACCCCATATCGTCAAGGGCAGGCGCATCAGCGTCATCCCCCGTGTGCGCCCCTGCAATACCGTCACCACATAGTTCAACCCGCCCATCGTGAAGCCGATGATGAAGAGGATCAGAGAGACGAGCATCAGGATGATGCCCAGGCCCCCCCCTGGAGTATTGGAGAGGATGGCCTGGGGCGGGTACAGGGTCCAGCCGGCGCCCGTCGGCCCGCCAGGCACAAAGAAGCTCGCCACTAGTACCAACACCGCTAGCAGATAGACCCAATAGCTCAGCATGTTCACATATGGGAAAACCATGTCCCGGGCGCCCACCATCAGTGGGATCAGGTAGTTGCCAAAGCCACCCAAGAACATCGCGGTGAGCAGGTAGATCACCATGATCATACCGTGCATGGTGATGAACTGGAGGTAATCGCTCGGGTCGATAAAGGAAAATGTGTCCGGGAACCCCAATTGCAGCCGCATCAACCACGACAACACCAGAGCCACCAATCCGATCGCGGTCGCTGTCATCGAGTACTGGATGGCGATGACTTTGGCGTCCTGGCTAAAGACGTACTTCGTCACCCAACTCTTCGGATGGTAAAGCTCTACTTCGCCGACTTCGGCAAGTGGGATAGCTTCGTCTGCGCCAAGCCTGACATCGACCATCAGAATAACCTCCTGGCCCTTTTTTGACGCTGCTCAATGAGTTTGAGTTTCATTGTGCAGATCCCTTTGTCCCCGAAACCGCATCCCCCACTTTTATGGTTTGAGCCGACAATTGCGCGAACGTCTTTTGCTTCTGAAGCCACGCCTGATAGTCGCTCTCCGTGTCGACCACGACCTTGCCACGCATGTTTGGGTGCCCAATGCCACATAATTCAAAGCAGAGAGCCTCGAATGTTCCGGTTCGGGTCGGGACGAACCAGAAGTAGGTGACCATACCCGGCACCATATCCATCTTGGCCCGGAACTGGGGCACATAGAAGTCGTGCAGGACGTCTATGGAGCGGAGCAACACCTTGACCGGCTTCCCGACCAACAAGTGTAAGTCATCGCCTACGATCACGACATCGTCATTGTTGTTGGGATCCTTCGGATTCAAACCCAAAGGGTTGTCAGAACTGACGTTCCGGATATCGGACGTGCCCAGCCGGCCGTCCTTCCCTGGTAGTCGGAAGCTCCACTGCCACTGCTGCCCCACCACCTCGAACTCAGTCGCGTCTGCTGGGACCGTCACGAATTGGTTCCATACAAACAGGCCGGGAGCCAACATTGCCGCGACACCCACGCCGGTCACTATGGTGAGCCACCACTCCAGCTTCTTATTCTCTGGCTCGTACGCTACCCGAATTCCCTTGTGGTGACGGAAGCGAAACACGCAATAGGCCGTAAACAAAACGACGGCGGTGAAAACAACCCCGGTGATCCAGAACGTGATGATCAGCGTGTTATCGATGTAACTCCAGTTTGAGGCAATCGGAGTCCACCACCACGGGCTCAGAAAGTGAAATAACACCGACCCGAGCGCTACTAAAACCAGTATGAACGCTACAATCATCCCTTATTCATCCTTGCCGCTTAAGCCCACGGATAAGAATTAAAAGGATATATTACTCCATTATCTTAGCACTCAGCTCGCCACAATCTTGCGAAGCAGATGCCATGCCGAATGCCTGAGTATCGGCAAAACGACAGCTAATCCGAAGAGGAAGGGCAAGGATCCGATCACGAGGGCGGCGGCGACAAAGAGGCCCCACATCGCCATCGTCATCGGATTCGCGAGCACGGCTCAAACTGACGTCCGAACCACCGTGCCGAAGCCAACGTCGCGGTCCAGAAGCAGCGGGAGCGCACACCACGCTGGTCGTCAACGACATGACAGCGAAGAGTAAACCAACGCCGCATATGAGGATCCAGCCGGAGGAAGTGGTGAAAACTTGGCGGACGAACTCCGCACTCGACGGCGGCACCCAGCTGCCGAGGGTTAGCTGGTCGAGGGCCATTGCTGCGCCCAGCCAGACGAACAAAATCGCCACGATCATGGCCACGAAGTCGTCGAGACCCTTGGCCAAACCGCCTCTTAGGTCCGCCGGACCGATCCTGCGGACCATCAGGTGAGCAGGGCTCACCTGTGCATCAATTGCTGAACTCATCCACGCCATGGCGGTGCCGCCAGTCTCGCTCGTTGAGCGGTCGACGTCTGCCCATACCAATGTACCATCGTGCACTGCAGCGCAAGCGCTTCTGCGTCCAGCTCAAGTTCGCGACACGTCAGAACGATCTCGTTCTCGTGCTGGCACGGCTGTCGGGACGACGGTCCCACGATAGTGGCATGCAACGTGGTCTATTTGAGGCAACATCGAGAATTCGCCAGAGCGGGCGCCCAGTCGATTGGGGATGACCCGCACACTAGGCATCATAGCGACGCGCTGATCACAATTTTTGGGCGATCCAGCGCTCAGAGAAGCCGTCTGTCCGTAATAGTTCTACGGCAACACCACCGCCGCGTGCTCGGAGGACATGAGAGGAAGGGCCAGGCATCCGGGAAGTCCTATTGAATTGGCCTCGCCCAGGGCGCATTGTATTGACGGCGCAACAGCTGAATTGGCGCTCGGCCTCCCATCTGGCGCTGCCAACGCCAGGACAGCAGTTCTGGAGGTGTGCGGTCATGGTCAACGAAAATGCCGACACAAATGCGTACCTGAGCCACAGCCATCCGGGTGTGGAGCTGCGATGGCCTGCCTCTGCAATATGGAGGCCTGGCGAACCGACGGTTTCCAAGATTGGATTGGCGGACCTGAGAGACGCGATTGCTAAGGGCATCGACGATTTCAAGGCGATACCAAGTCACGCCATTTTCCTAATTATAGTATATCCCATCGTCGGTCTCATTCTGTTCAGGCTGACGTTCGGTTACGACATGCTGCCGCTGATCTTCCCGCTCATCGCCGGCTTCGCCCTGATTGGTCCAATTGCCTCCCTTGGCTTGTACGAGCTGAGCCGACGCCGCGAGAAGGGCCTCGATGCCTCTGCATGGCACGCGTTCGACGTTCTTCGATCGCCGTCAATCGGTGCCATCGCGAGGCTGGGGCTATTGCTACTGGTGATTTTTTTCACTTGGCTGGTTGTGGCCCAGGCGATGTATGTTGGAATATTGGGCAAATGGGTACCAGTTTCACTTGAGGAGTTTGCCCACCGTATTCTTGCCACCCCAGCGGGTTGGCAGCTGATCATTGTGGGCAATGTCTGCGGTTTTCTTTTCGCCGTCTTAGTGCTGGTAATTAGCGTGGTCTCCTTCCCGATGTTAGTCGACCGGAACGTCGGCGCCGCGACAGCGGTTCGGACGTCAGTTCGAGCCGTGCTCGCGAACCCGATGACGATGGCGATGTGGGGCCTCTTTGTCGCCGCCGCTCTCGTGATCGGATCCTTGCCCTTGCTCGTCGGACTAGCCATCGTTTTGCCCATACTCGGGCATTCGACATGGCATCTGTATCGCAAGGTAGTAAGCGCTGACGAGGTCATTTGACCTTGTTTCTCTGCGAGGCGTGTTGGAAAGATCTCAATCTCAAACAGTCGCGGGTCTGGGTTCGACGCGGCAAGAACTCGCTCGATATCGAACAGCCGAAAGAAGGGTGACAGGATCATGGCTATGTTGGCCGCCGCCAACGTGGACCCGGAAGCAAACGATAATCTTGAAAAACTTGATCTGGAGAGATGGCCGTATCGGCATATGGCCTTCGGAACGGGCATTCACTTCTGTCTCGGCTATCAGCTTG
>Ga0134122_10003943_pt1 | contig 11035 bp, 11 predicted proteins | sample KB302_FD_96461 | JGI IMG/M metagenome (GOLD analysis project Ga0134122, IMG submission 96461) | Terrestrial soil microbial communities without Nitrogen fertilizer from Kellogg Biological Station, Michigan, USA - KB3-0-2 | ecosystem: Environmental > Terrestrial > Soil > Unclassified ...
GCAGTGGGGATGCCTTGACAATCGCCTGAGGCATGGCAAAAAGACGACGGCGACGGGCGCGTCCTATTTCGACATCGACGACTTCTCCAGGGAGAGTAAAAGGAATTTCGACTTTTCGTTGCAGCCCATGTTGCAGCCCATGTTGCAGCCCATCTTGGCGAGTAAGAGTGGCAAGGCCTGTAGCGTCAGATGTGAGAGAAGTAACGGTAAGTTGTTCCATGGCCAAACAGTATACGAGATCACTGCGGGGTGTGCAATAAGGGATCGTTACGCTATTAGGTATTCTTTTGTTGCCGTGAACTCTTGATATGATCGTCGATATTGTATCTGCCCGCTTTGTCGAGAATCAACTTCCTATATTCATCGTCTGTTAACGTCAGTTGAGATAATTGAGACTCAGGAACATGAAGCTCCTTGCCAGTCTCATCAATTTGGGTAAGAGATTGTTCTTTACGGTTCAACCCCCATCTTCGACCATCTTGTGTTGTGAGAATAAGGTCGTGGGTTGAAGTCTCTTGCTGAAAATCCATTCGGGCAGTTTCGAGCATCTTTTTAACCTGTTTCTTACTGGCAGAAATATTTGGGAGTGCAATAGCAGACTGAATGCTGAGCGTTTGTTGATCATCTAATTCCACTACTTTTTCATGATTCGTGCCCTGATCGAGAATAATTCGATTTGGATGAGCACTATCCCACGTCATTTCATATCCAAGAGCTTTTGTCCCGGGAAATTGCCTCTCATGCTTTCTCCAGTCTGAAGGAGTCAGATGTAAGTTGCCATCAGAGGTAATTTTTAGTTTATCATACCCATCAACGCTGTAAAACTTTTGGGCAGAACTTTGCAGGGCAGCTGTCAAACAAGGAAGAATGTCATTATCGACGAACTCTTTTGCAGGCTTCTTATCAATACCTTGACGCGAGATTGTCTTATCAATTTGCGCTTGAACAACCTGTAGTTCTTTTACTACGTCCTTATGAAAAAAGTTCCAGATCGAGCGCAACCAAGTTCCTTCCTTTGCTCCTGCTGCTTCATCAACCAGTGACTTACATTGAGTCTTCAGCTTGTCGAGCGTACTCTTATCTACTGATTGCATATCTTTCGCATCAAGCTCTGATTCTACTTGCTTAAACAAGTCGATTACTTTGATATTGGTTTGAAGTAATTTGCCACTTACAATCTGTGTATAGGTTTTGCCTTGCACTGGCTTTTTTATTTCTTGACGCTCTATCTTTGGAGCTTTTGAATCCTCAGGTAGAGGCGCACCTGCTGGCCATACCATATAATCACCATTATTTATAATTAACTTAATTATACATAATAATTATTTTAATTAAAGAAGAGAAATAATTAGAAATAAAAAAGGGAAAGAACCGAAGTTCTTCCCCTTATGAAACAAGGACTTATGCTGCGAGTAGAATTACTTGCGAGCTGAAGCTTTGTTTGCTGGACGCTTGTTTGGCTGCGGCTTGTTTGGACGAGCTGCTGGCTTCGACGAAGTTTTTGCCTTTGAAGCCTTCATTTGTGGCTTCGAAGCTTTGTTCGAAGATTTTTTCTGTTGTGATGGACGCTTTGGGAATGTACCTGATTTTTCTGCGTTGATTGACTCGCGACGAAAATTCTTCGCAGTCTTTTCCAACTTGATTGTGCCAGTGCGTACGCGCTGGGCAGCTGCTTTGTTTCCTGCTGCTGCTTTTTCGAGATCTGAACAGACGCGTGATAATGTATCGCGCATGTGCTTTGTTGTCTCATTGAGTCCCATATATACTCCTTACATGTGTTTGAACGTGTTCTGTTTCTTAACGAAACATGACCATATTATGCAAGATTTTTTTCTTTTATGCATGTATTTTTTACGCTGCCATTCCATTCTGAAGCAGATTGAACTCATTTTTACCCCCTTTTTTTGCCTCTTTACTTCCTTCTTTGTAGCCTCTATTATAGCCTCTATGAAGGCTCATTTTACCCGACTTTTTCAGCGTTTTTTTATCCCTCTTTTTCTGACTATAACGCCCTTCGTTTATGCCGATGAAAAGCCATTCACAATATCATGTAAGGCCATAAATCTGGCACGACTTGCCGCTGTCGAAATGAATAAAAAAACAACAGAAGCACTCGATCGTGCCATCCAACTTCTTGAAGCGACCATCCAAGAGCCCTCATTCAAACGACTGCCAATGGATGAGGAGCTGCCAATTTTTCTTGATTTGGCTACAGCTTATCACAAAAAAAAGGCCTTTTTAAAAGAAGAGCAGCTGCTCAAATCGCTCATTTTGAACCCACTTTTAGAGCCTTTCTTGATCAAATTGAAGAGCGTTTTGGCCACATCTTTCATTAAACAAAGCAAACTTGACCCAGCAGAAGAGATCTTACGTGAATGCCTGGGCATCCATCCAAAGACCCTCTCGCAAGAAGAGCGCCAAGAGATCGCGGCTCTTTGGAATCGACTCGATAGGCACTACTACTTTCTCTGGAATCAAAGTCAACAGCTCCTTGCATCAAAAATAGGTCAAAAAGCAAATCAAGAAGCAATTACTCACTTAGAGCTGCTCTTAAGACAAACAGAAAAAGGCCTTTTTCCAAAAACGACCTCACTGCAGCAAAAAGAAAGTAGCCAAACCCGTCTTCGAGAGCAACTAGCGCAAGCATATATGGCAGAAAATCAGTATGAAAAAGCCATTCATCTTTTGAAACAAGAGCCTATACAACAAGGATCTCGTTGTCGCCCACTGTTAGCCCTCTGCCAGAAAAAGGCAGGCCTTTTACAAGAGGCACTTTCTACAATTGAGAGCGAGATCGAAAAAAATCCACAAACTCCAAAATCGGACCCTCTCTATTTTCTCGCCTTCGAAATTGCCCTGCAGACAAATCAGGAAGCGAAAGCAAAACTTTTTTGCAGCAAACTTTCAAACTCTCATTTTGCTTCAAGAGCAGCCCTTTTACATGCAGAAAAAGCAGCCACACTCGGACGCTCTCAAGAAGCACGAACACTCCTTACTCTTTTAGTGCGCTCGGAAGTTGCTGCCGAGGCGCTTTTTTTAAAGAGCAAGATCTTAATGAAAGAAAAAGAGCATGAAGAGGCGATCATCCATCTTGAACAGGCTCTTTCAGAAAAGAAGCTCGACAGCATCACCTTAAAAGAAAAAATTATTCAACTGCTCATCACAGCCTATTTGGAACTCTCTTACGACACTGAAGGCGCCAACCGCGCCTACTTAGAGCGCGCTGAAACTCTCGCTAGAGAGCTTCCTTTACCTTTAGCTACAACCGAACTTGCACGAGTTACGTTTTTCCGTAGTGCAATTTTACACGAAAAGTCAGCCTATCCAATAGAGGCAACAACTACAGAATCACAACTTTTAAAAGCCTTGCAACCAGGAAAAACACAAGAAGAAAAAAGAGCACAGCTAGCTGCTCTTGATACTCCACAGGCCACCTTGTTTCGTGCTCTTTTGGATAGCAATACAAAAGAAGAAGCTGCAAAAGCTCAAAAACTGCTGCAGACTCTGCCTGAAAGTGAAGAAAAAGAGCTGCTCCTTATCGAAACCCTCCGAATTCATGACCCTCAAGAGGCATGTCGCGTGTCCCAACAGTTTTCACAAAAATATCCAAAAAGTCGATGGGGGGCATATATACAGCACATTCTTGCACAGCTATACTTTGAGGCAGGTAATACAACAGGAGCGATAGCCACTCTTGAGGAGGCCATCAGAACCTATCCGACCTATGACGCACATGACGCGATGATGCATTTTCTTGTCTTTTGCTATGGCAAAAGTCAGCCTGAGAAAACACGTCTCATGAGAAAAGAGCTCATCGCCCAACATCCAAATTCTGCCTTTTGCCCAGAAGCTTTTTTCTCCATTTTCTCTGAAGCCGACTACATACATGGCACCCCTCAATCTCAACGTCACCTAGAAGAGCTCGTCGCAAGATTCAACAACTCGCGTTTTACAGCAGTTGCCTATTTTTACTTAGGAGTACACGCAGCTCAAAAAGATCAAGCCCTTTCTAAAACGTATTTTCAACATGCACTCACTCTTGCTCAAAATGAAAAAACAGCATCGCCAAAAGTAGAGCTTGCCACGCTTCTTCAACTTGGCCAATTTGCCGACAGCGATGCAGAGCTTGCGCTCAAAAAATTACTCGTTTTGTCCCCCTCTTGTCATGAGGCACGCCTGCTTCTTGCCAAAACCTACCAAACCTCTCAACGGCTTGAGCTTGCTCGAAAACAACTCATTTCTTTGATAGAATCCAGCGACTCGAGTTTTCAAGCAAAAGCAGGGCTACAACTTGGTGTAATGGAGGCCGAAGTGGAAAAGCATAAAGAGGCCATAAAACATTTTGATAAAGCAGAGCGTGTGGCTGTAAAAGAGCTGCTTTTACAAGTGCGTCTTGCCAAAAGTGATTGTTTGAGAAAAATGGGCAAGCTCGATGAGGCAATGACCCTGCTTTCACAAGTAATCAATGATGAAACTGCCTCGCAGCTGCGCATTAAAGCAGGCTTTATGCGTGCCGAAATTTATGAAGAACAAAAGCGATACGAACTTGCCCTGAAACAACTCGAAGCTGTCAAAAACTTTGGCGGCGAGTGGGGCACAAAAGCCAAAGAAAAACTGGAGCTCAGCTATGGATACAACTAGTTTCGCCGCCTTTTTACAATCAGTCAGTACCTGGATGGGCAACTGGAATTTAGTGCTCGTTGTCCTCTTCCTTTGCTCTGTTGTGGGAGCTGCCGTCTTTTTGGAGCGCATCCTCTATTTTCGAAAAATGGAGGTTGATACCGCACAATTTCTCATTATGCTCAGAAGCGCAATCGAAGAAGGCAACATCGTTGAAGCCATCGGCCATTGCGAAACAACTCGAGGAGCAGTTTCTAACATCGTCAAATCAGGGCTGATCAAACATGACCAAGGACAAGAAAGGATTGAACAAGCGATGGAATTGAGGGGCTTAGTGGAAGTCTCAAAGATGGAAAAAAATGCACGTATCCTTTCTATCATTGCCCATATTGCGCCGCTTATTGGTCTTCTTGGCACTGTCCTCGGCTTCATCAAAGCTTTTGGAGAGATGCGGCTCTCTCGCTTGGTTGAAATCTCCTCCAGCCAGATTGGTGCGGCTATGGAATATGCTCTCGTCACGACAGCAGCCGGCCTTGTAATTGCCATCCCTGCTGTCCTTGGCTACAACTATCTTGTGAGCCGAGTCGAGGGCTCGATTGTCGATATGCAAGCAACCTCTGCCGAAGTCGTCGACTTACTTGTTACGCAAAAAAATGAGACCTCAAGGAGATAGCGAATGCGATTTCAAGCACGTTTGAAACCATGTCACAACCTGATTGACTTAACGCCCCTTGTTGATGTCATCTTTTTGATGCTCATCTTCTTTCTCATCACCTCAGACGTATTGCCTTTAAAAAGCTTGTCGATTGAGAATCCAGAACTGTCTCATATCTCTGCACCTGCAAACTTAGCCCATCTCATCGTCATCATGGACCGCGATCAGGTCATTTACATCGGCGCAAAAAAAGAGATCGTCGACATGAACTCTGTAAAAGATCATCTCCATCGTCAGATCGCCGCCATCAAAAAAGAGCACCCAGCAGCAGAGCCGACGGTTGTATTGAGTGTTGATAAAAACGTGGACTACGGAGCTTTTTTGCGCCTTTTTGCCTCTGTGCAAGAGTGCTCGCCCCGTATTCGCCTTTCGTATAAAACAGCTGTATGAAATTGAATCCAACTCCCGCAGCTCTTTTTAAACCGCAGATACGCAAATATGATCGTGCGCTCCAGCGCGCATTCCTCTACTCGCTCATCTTTCATGGACTCGTCTTCGGTCTCTTTCGCATCAAGTTTCTCGATGTACATGAAAGCGATATACCTTTAAGACCCATAAATGTAGCTATTGAAAAGGAAGAGCATGGAACAGTTGCGATCAATACTGAAGAGGCAACTTCCTTCGGCTTTATAGAAAACGAACCAACGCCCACTTACGGGCCTGTAACTACTGCACCTTTCTATGCTCTTGCCTTACAAACAACAGCAAGCAGCACAAGTCTCGAAGAGCTCTTTGACAACGAGTATATGCAAAAAGTGGCTTTCGAAAAAACATACTCAGAAAAAATCTATCCATTGACGCTGCAATGCTCAAAATCACTTACTAAACTCAAACTCCTTCAAGATGGCTCAGAGCTGTTTCATCAACGAGCCGCGCACGAAAGTTCAGCTTCTTTTTTGCTAGCCACACAGCACTATCCCATTTCCTATGAGGTATATGTCAGCCCAAAAACAGGAAAGGTTGTCCGTTGGACGAGAAAGAGAGAGCTCCTGGATAAGCCTCTTCAGCAGCTGGCAGATCGGATTATCGAAAAAATTGCTTTTCAGCCTTTTGAAAAGAGAGCAGTAACAGTTGAAGAAAAAGAAAAAAGCAAAGAGAAAAAAGGCAAAATTTCGATTGTTTTTCATGCTCCATATGATATTGTAGAAGGGTTTCTTATACAATGATCGAAGTATCGGCAGAAACTGGTTTTGTCATTTACTTGGCAGCCGCCATGGTTGCCATCATCGGCATCTGGCTCTACCAGCACAAAAAAGGCAAAGCTAAAGAGATCATCTGCCTGCCAACGAAAACATATATCTGTGAATTTTGCTCTACACAATACCTTGCAGAGGTGGTTAAACCATTTACACGATGCCCTGAGTGCCATTCACTCAACAAAAACATCTACGTTAAAAACAACCAAAAAAAACCACTATGAAATCTTTTCTTCAAGCTATCCAAGCAACATTGACTCAACTGCCTCAAGCTGTCGAGAAGGCAGCAACTGGCCTGCTTACAAAGGTGTATGAATGGCACTTTTCACACGATAAAACCATCACAACACAAATCTGGCTGATCAATCAAGCAATCAGAGCCCTTCAAACAGGCCTGGATGAAAGACAAACACTCGAAGAGCTCTTTTCTGATATCCCATGTCTTACAACAGACAGACGCCTTCAACAGCTCGAACAGCAGCTCTTTGCAGGCAGCCAAGCTCCTTTTTTTGAACATAGAGAAACGCTTCGAAAACAGCTCATTGCAGCACTGAAAGCACACAAAACCAGTTATTTTCTACTCAGAGACGGGGTTCAAAAAAACAACGAGCTACGTAAGTTATCGGGTAAATTTTTATCGGCAAGTCACGTTGCCGATTCTTTTGAAGCCGTTACAAAAAAATCAGAAGAACAACTTATCCTTATAATGGAGCCTCTTGCAGCAGTGCCATGGCAGCCCTATACAGCAACAAAAGGCCTTGTAAAAGTACCAGATGAGCTCTTACATTGCCCTTCAGAGAATAACCGCTCAGTTGTCATTACAACGGGTGGCAAACGCTTTGACAAAGAAGATTCTTCATGGACAGATGCAATTGGGTATGTAGGAAGCACCCTCCTCGGCATGCCTCTTAAAGGGATGCAGGCAGAGGATCTACGATCTATTTTCAATCAACTCCAATCTTTCCTTCAACGCACGCTCCAAGGAAGAAAAGATCATTTTGTCTTCAACAATTGTCTGATGACACCTGCCATCAATACAAAAGAATCTCTCCTGTCCGATTTTTTTGCAAAACTGGTACGGTACCTGAACGACGATCGGTTTCATCCCTTTCAAGTTGCTGCCTTTGTTCATCATAATCTCACACGCATCCGGCCTATACACGAAGGAAGCGAGCGCCTTGCCCGCCTCTTTATGAATCTCTACCTGATGCAAAAAGGGGTTCAGCCACTTATCATTGAGGATGAACTTGTATACAGAAGCTTGCTGCATGCCACAGATCCGATTCGTGCTTTTGCTGAATACCTCTACAGGCAAAGGATGAACTCTAGCTATACCTAAACAACCTCAAAGGACTCATATGTCAGCTTTTATAACTGCCCCAGCACAATCACGCAGAGAGACAACGGCGCTACAACCCCCATTGAAAACACAACTCACCCCGTCGACGCGCCTCCTCCCTGGAATACACCCCTTACGCGCAGCACGACCAGCACCGAAAGATCTCCTACAGGACTTTAATGTCCCCAACTTCTTAGATATTTTTGCAAAATCTATTGCGCAAGATCCTTTACGATCTGTTGAAGAACCAAGAATGAAACAGCTGCATTCCTACTTGGTGTGTATTCCAACTCTTGATGCCGCGAACTTGCGGCTAGCGGCCATGTACATTCGTTTTCAAAAAAATGCCCTCGTTCTTCAAAAGCTCGGTCAAATCTTCCTTTGGGGCTCGAAACCACGCCCTGATTCAACACAGCCCGAGCTCCCTCTTAAACGTAACCTTATAAACGCAGAAAAGCTCTTCTGGCAAGCACTTAACAACGCACCTAATAACGGTGATATTCTCATAGACCTTGCTCAAACCCTTTTCCTGAAAGACGACTTTAGAGGGGTAATCGCAATCTTTCAGCTCTTATTACATGATATCCAGCAAAAACAAAACAAGCCCCACTTGTATCTGCCGGCCAAGCTCCTTGCTGAATGTTATTTTCAAATTGATCAACTCTATAGTGCAAAGCAGTACTGCGAGTACGCCAAGCACTATGCGCAACTTTCGAACATGAACGATCCTAACCTTGAGGGGCTCCTTCAAGAGATCGAAAGATTACAAGCAGGGCCTGCACATGCTGTAAGCACAACAGTATGAATATAAAAAAATAATGGGAAAATTGTACGGTGAGTTGCAAAAATCCCATCGGCTCTCTGGCAGCCTTACGAGGCTGGCCGGAAATAGAGTCAAGGCCGGAACTTCAGCGAAGCTTTTGGCAGTAGCGCGTGGCTTGCCACACGCTACTGCCAAATTAGCTCGTCTTTCTATTTCCCGTCAGCCTCGCAAGGCTCCACTTTACACACTCATTCAGCTGCCGCAAGAGTTGCACTTGCTGGCGGCCGAGCTCGTGAAATGGCAGCTCTTATGCTTAGTAAGTTATCTCGTGTTGCGGTAAAATCATGCATGTCATTCAATTCTGGATTGTTGGCAGCTCTTATCGCAAACCCATCAAGCCATTGCCCAATGCGAGCGTCTTCCCTTACAGTCAACGCGCCTGCCTGAGCATCTTCAGAGAGACGGGCTGTCAACAGTCTCAGTGTGGGGTAGGGATTGGTTTTTGTAGCTGTATCATACGCTTGATTGAGACTGACAAAATTGTACTGTTCGAGTAATTGCTCGCATTTTGCCTTGTCGAGTGATCCAGGAACAGAAGTTGCTGGAATCAACGCATGACTTTGTTCTCCATCTGAAGAACATTCCTTCATCAGAGCAAAGTGTTCAGGACTCCAAATAAAACCCTTTGCTGTAGAACTCTTCAATTCTTCTATAAATAGCGCAGCACTCATAGGATCTTCCATAACAAGCTTATTGAGAAGATCTTTCAACCCACTTTTTTCATCATTTGTTAGGGATTCATAGGGCAATAAAAGATACAGCTGTCGAATAGCATCGCTATTCTTGAGAATATCATTTCCTTTATCCCCTTTCGCCTCTTTAAGAAGATTCTTTACCTGCTCTACCATGTCTGCAGACAGCTCCTTACTACCAGCTCTCACTTCTTCCAGATAGTCATTATGTAACAGTATCTGAGAGAGCATTCTGAACTTATCTGGGTACTCATCGATACTCATAGTTGCTACCAAGTCAAGAGCCACTGCCGGATCAAGCGCGTTTGCAATCGGCTTTTTTTCATCGTCTCTAAGCATAGTACTGGACAACGCTTTGATCTTCTCTTGAGCCAATTGTAGAATCGGCCCATTCGGTAACTCTATTTGTGTGCTGAGAAGCGGCCTCGTCAAATAACGTAACTGCTCTGATTTAGGCAATCTCAAAAGTAGCGTAAAAGCACCTTTGGGATTGCTATCACACAATTTTATCCATGCGTCATGGCTTAATCCACCACCGAGCGCAGCCTCTCGAGCTGGTTTCATCAGCAGCATCTTGGCGCGATTCACTTTTTCTGAAGTGGGCTTTGCTTCATTGAGGATTTTCCCAACCACTCGAGAATAAAAGGGCTGCACATTAATCTGTTGCTCCCCATTTCTTTCCGCAACACACTTTTCGTTGTATTTCATACAGTAGTTAGCAATCGTATCTACTTTGGCAATGTCCAGTGTGCCAAAAAGTGCTTTCAAGTGCTCTCCTGCTTTCAACGTGTCATATGCAAGATATTCGTTGTCTTTTCCGTCCTTGCCCTTTTCTGTTCGCACAACCAAATATTTACGACCCCAGCCTAAGTGCTTTTCTGCAAAACCAATCTCTTCAGGACGTCGTGATTGAGCTGTTTCCCAATCTACTACCGCTTGCTTACCTCTCACTTCTGTCATACCCACCTCTCAATAATAATGCTTTATAATATAGTAATACTATTTTTAATATTTATATTGAAAGCAAATTGATCAAACTGTTATTAATTAGTTTTATATAGATATTTAGTAATAAATAAGGAGACCACTATGGCAAAACATGAATTAGACAAACAAGCATACACGTTTAAACTGCAAGAGGGTCATCTCGACTGCCAGCCTTGCGGCAACAAAGGATCTCTTGAAACCAATGTGAACGAAACCGTCAACAACCTTAACAACCAATTCAACTTGCTCAAAACACATCGCGACATGTGTACGAAAGAAAATCTCAACGCCCTCAAAACATTTTCCGTCGACTTTTCAAAAGAGGTCGAAAATGCCCGGCAAGTGCCTGAAAAACTGAAAAAAAGAGTCAAAGAGACTCATGACAATATCTGCCACTTAAAAGCAGCTTAGAGGACAATTATGACTGTCGATCTGGGAAAACTTGATCCAACAATTGGACCAGATATGCACATCAGCTATAAGCCAAAGATGGATACGCCCACAGCAAAACGGGCGGGCGATATGCTCTCCATGCTTATGAAAGCTGTACAACCACGTCCTGGCGCAAAGCCGGCCGATAAAGAGCTTGGCGAAATTCGACTTTTATCTGTTGCACTTCGCAATTTTGTGAAGCAGAATCTTAAAGGGCCTGAGGCAACAACA
>Ga0134122_10003945_pt1 | contig 11031 bp, 12 predicted proteins | sample KB302_FD_96461 | JGI IMG/M metagenome (GOLD analysis project Ga0134122, IMG submission 96461) | Terrestrial soil microbial communities without Nitrogen fertilizer from Kellogg Biological Station, Michigan, USA - KB3-0-2 | ecosystem: Environmental > Terrestrial > Soil > Unclassified ...
AGACAGCAGCAGTGCGGTGATAATGAACTGCTCGAATGTGCTCATCGTCGTCGGGCTCCACAGCACCGATCCAGTCTGTTCCAGGTCCGCGACGGCCATCAGCACGTAGCGTGCCAGGCTACGGCCGTACCCCGTGGCGAGGTCGATGGTGGGCGCAAAGTCGAGGGGAGCGGTTGGTAGCTCGCCGAGCAGGGCGGCGAGCTGTCCGACGAGGCTGGCCTTGGTGAGCGAAAGGCAGAGACGGCCGCAACGGCCGCCGGATCGCACCAGGTAGAAGTCGGTGTGCGTCGGCGAGAGGACGGCGGCTCGCCGAGTATCGCAGATGGCACTGCTGGAGGAGCCAATCACCTCGATTTGGCCGCAGACCGGTATCTGGATCCAGTAGTCATCGCGCCCGACCGCGCGGGTGGCAACCGGGAGGCCGTATTGGAAATAGCCGAACCACATGCCCGGCAGGTAGACACCGTTGATGCGCATATCGAGTTCGCCCGCCCAACGCGGGTTGATCTCGAGTTGGAACTCCTTGTGCTCAAGATACGCACGCGCCTCTTCCACGTGGCGGCTGTGGAAGATGCGGTGCTGCTCCAGAAGCGGCTCGGTGCCGAGCTGCATGCCTGCCTCCATGTTCATCGAGCATACCACGCATGGCGAGGCAGGGGTGCGGCGGCCAGGACGGTTCGATCATTCTTGCAGTTTTCGGATAGTGCAGATGTGCACCGCGGGCTGCCCTCTGCGCAGATTTCCGCAGCATGCGGATATCGGCCCGCCGACTGCTCCAGTTAGGGTCCACTCACACGCAGGATCACCCCCGGGGGCTGAGGCAAACACTGACCCATGAGAGGAATTCATTGGCATGACAGATTGTCCCCGTTTTGCGCCGGTCAAAAGCGCGCCGGACCAAGCGCACGACAGCTACCACGGCGGACGTCTAGTTAACTCGGTGCTGAGGTTAGTGGATTGGTGGCGGGCAAAGGAAAACTCATGCGACAGGACGCTCGACAACCGAGTAACGCGGCAGTCGGTGTGGCCGGTGCGCTGGCGTTGACCGTCCTTCTATGCCCTCGCCAAGCCGCGGCGGCTGATGTTATCGACTGGAGCGTCACCTATGGCGGCATCCACTTCCGCTCGGCCTGCAAGGATGGGATCAAGCTCGGCGCGCAGATCGGCCGGCGAGCCTTCGCTCAATATCTTCAGGCCTATCGAGCATAAGGCGTGATGCCTCGACAGGCAGGCAGGCTTTGGGGGTATTCGCCAAGCCTCCATTACTATCAATCGACGGATCCCATGCCATGGAGCAAACCTTCAAATCGCTGGAACACCAGGGTTGGAACGAACGGGCGACCGTATACGACGCTTACACGGCACGCTTCACTAGGTATGGAATTGATCGCTTGCTCCAGGCAGCTGGCATCGCGCCCGGACAGGCCGTGCTCGACGTTTGCTGTGGGACTGGTTTGGTGGCTCAAGCGGCCGCCGGTCTAGGTGCGAGCGTGACTGGGCTCGACATATCCGAGGACATGATCGCAATGGCAAAGGCCAAGGGCCTCGCGTGCCAGTTCCAAGTTGGCGATGCCGAGGCCCTTCCGTTCGGTGATGTCCATTTCGATCGCGTCATGTGCAATTTCGGGCTCTACCACCTTCCGGAGCCGGACCTTGCCATCGCCGAGGCGGCTCGCGTATTGCGACCGGACGGCGTCTACGTGTTCACTACGTGGTGCGGGCCCGATGTATCGCCTCTGTTTCGTATTGTTCCTGAGGCGATCCAGGCGCACGGCAAGACTGACGTCCGTTTGCCGCCCGCGCCTCCCCCTTTCCGACTGGCCGACAGAACGGAAAGCCTGCGGGCGATGGCGGCTGCGGGGTTCGGTGACGTCTCCTTCGTGGACGTACCTGCTGTGTTCGAATGCAAGCGGGACGAGGTGATTGATTTCCTTGAAAAGAGCACGGTGCGCTTGACAATGCTGTTGCAGGCCCAGTCATCAGCTGCTCGATCCGCGATCCATCGGTCGATCCGCGAAAAGCTCGCAAACTTTGCAATGGGCGACACACTGCGCTTGCCGATGCCCGCGATCCTGGTCGGAGGCGTCAAGCGCGCTGACAACACGTGAGATGCGCCCAGTGGCACCTGCACGCTTCCGCTTGATGGCTGCCGGGCAGACGTGGCAGCTCCGGCCGACGCAAGGCAGACGGCTCGGACGCCAAGTGGACCGGCCAGCGTGCACGGGGATCCGGCAAAAGGAAGGCCGCGAACCCCATACCTAGACTAGCCAGCCCGCACTGCCCCGTGAGTTGTTGCCTGTGCGACTCGCAGATCCACATGGCGAGTGGGGCACGGTGTTTGGCGACGCTATCGTCGCCACAGCGATCCTCGACCGGCCGCTGCACCACAGCCACGTCATCACCGTGCCTGGTGACAGCTATCGTTTGCGTGCAAAACGCCGCAGTGGTCCTCTGCAGAAGACCACTGCGGCGGAGACTGCCGGGAACGTATCAGCATGACAACCAAGGGGGCAGATTTGGTGGCGCGAGAAGGCCATTCCGGATGGCGTTTCACACCACGTCATCCACGGACTTTTCTACATCTTGTCCGGGACGGGCGAGCATCGGCTCGGCGACAAGCGACTGCCACTGCGGACTGGTAATGCGATCGCGGCGCCCGCTGGAGAGGAAGCCCATCAGATAGTCAACTCGGCTTCGTTGCCTTCTCGAACAATGGAGAAGTGGACATCGTTGAGTATCCGGACCGCGGTAAAGTGGCTATAGCTGCCGGTATCAGGAATGCGGAATTCGGGCGTACTGCGCCTGCCGACTATTTCGAAGGCGAGGGCAAGGGCTAAGCTGATCGCGCAGTCGGCAGCTAACGTCTCGATGTGGCCAACTGTTCTAAGCCAGCTTTGTCCTCCACGCGCAGCATGTAGGGATTGAACAGCTGCACGGCGCAGAAGACGACCCATACCAGGCCGAAAGCGCCATACACGTAGCCGGGATCGAGCACGCCTGCAGCAGTGCCGGCGGCGGCTGTCCCGAGGGGACGGGTAGCCTGGGCAATCAGCCGGCGCACGGAGAACACGCGGCCCTGCAGCTCGCGCGGAGTGATGGACTGCCATATCGCTTGCGAGTGTGCATTGAACACGGGCTCCATGAGCGCTTTGATGAATGCCGCCACGGCACAAAGCAGCACAAGCGGCGAAAACCCATAAGCGATCTGTGCGATGCCGCCTAACAGCATGGGGATGAGTACGCCGTAAACGCGGCGCTTCTCGAGGCCTCCCCATGTCGAGATGAGCAGGCCGCCGATCAATCCGCCGATTCCCGCCGTCACGGTGAGCAAGGCAAGAGCGGTTTCAAAGGTGTAGCCCTGCGCCAGCCAGTCGTCCGCCAGGTTGAACTTCACAAGCAGGGGTATGAGTACCCCGGCGGGAGCGACGGCGAGGTTCGCGACCGTGAATGTGCCGAGCAGCCAAACCACCGGGCGCCGGTCCCAGATAAAGAGTGCGCCTTCGCGAATATCCGCCCACAGGCTCGGCCTTCCTGACCCGCTCGCCGCTAGATCGCTCCGCACGGGCGAGGGGATGTCCAGCAACAGCAGCGCTACCGCTGCGACCACGAACGTCGCGGTATCAATGGCAATCACCAGAGGCGTCGCATCGGTGATGCTGGCGAGGGGGCCAAAGGGAGCCAAGCCTTGTCGGCCGAGCGCCGGCCACGCCAGGATGAAGGCGGCAAGCGCCGGCGAAACAATGCCGGCCAGGGACCAGGTGGTCCACATCATGCCATTGGCGCGCGCCAGCAGCCGGTCGGGCACCAGCATGGCGTAAGAGGCATCGAATGCCGCGAAGTGGAATGCCCCGACGGTCGATCCCAGGATGCCAATAGCGACAAGCGCCCAGACATTGAGAGGGCCGGCCAGCATCAGGAGAAGCATCGCGAGGGTGAGCATCCCACTTGCGGCATTCGCGACGAGGAGAATCATCCGACGGTCAAGCCGATCCGTCCACGCGCCTGCCACAGGGCCGCCGAAGATGAAGGGGACGGCTGAGGCAAGATTAAGCGCCGTAAAGGCAAAGGCCAGCTCGGCCTTCTGGTGCGCCCCGGGGTACAGCGTCTGCGCCAGATACACGTTGAGCACAAATCCGGTCATGGCGCTGCCAATGACAGATAGCGACTGAGTCGCCCAAAGCACCAGGAAGGTGCGAAATCCGTGCGAGGGAGGGGTGTAAGTCACGGCCATCTCTCAGTCAGGCGAAACAGTTCTGCCCACCGCGGCACCAGGAAGCGACACCAGGAAGCGCTCACTAGCGGGTGGCGGTCTTTCGCGGAACAGCCCTTGGGGACGTCGGTAGCTCAAACTATCTCAATCGATAGTAATGGCACGCATCCAGAAGGATCGCAGAGCCGTCGACACCACATTGGTGGTCAGAGCGACCGCGGCGTCCCCTTTTACTTTTATCAAAGGCAAATGCGCCTCATTTTATTCGGCTTTTTGGGGCGACAGAAGCGGCCGAAAAACGCTCGGCGTTTCTTGCCGGGGTCTTAGCGCGCGCCGGCGTTTCCCATCGGCAGGCTTCCCGAAATCATCTTCTCCAGCCAGCGCGGACATCCTGCTGGGCAAAGGGATCTCTGCATCGTCTTGCTCCTTTAAAATGTGGGTGCTGGATCACGAGACCTTTTGTGGGGGGGTGACAAAAGTCTCCGCGGGGCTACGCCTGCCGCCGAGGCGCGTTGCACGGCCTTAGGTTTGGTGGCCACGACCTCAATGCCGAGCCATTGCCGCGGCGTGTCGCGCGTTCGGATTCTGCATCCCATTGAGGCGCCCCGAAGATCGCGCCAAGGACGTTGTCCTCAGCCTGGAGGCTGCGCCGATGGCCGAGCGGACATTTGCTTCATTCGACGCGGCCAAGGGCGCAGGGTCGTCCGTCTTATTCTTGACGTCCTATCATGGAGAGGGGACCGCCTTGCCGATGCGCAAAGAGCAAAGACCTAAGAACGCCGCGATACTTAGACCGGACGAAAAGAACAGCGCACCGGCGCCATAACGGTCGATGAGAAGATCGAACAGCAGCGGCGCGGCGGCCATCATAATACGGGACGGCGCGCCGAGGAGGCCCAACCGGTAGCCGTAGTTGTCGGGACCGAACATAGCCAACGGTACCGTACCGCGCGCAATGGTGAGAATGCCGCTGCCAGCGCCGTGCAGCACAGTGAAGATGCCGGAGGCTGCCACGGCACCGAATGCGCCAAGCAAGGCCGCACCTAGCGGATGCAGAGCGACCGACAGCCGGGCTGACACCATCGGATGCAAGCGCTTCATCAAACCCGCTTCAAGGAGGCGGGCCCCAACCTGTGAGGGACCGATTAGTGCCCCGGCCGCCACTGCCTGAACGGTGCTGGCCCCCGCCGCTTCGAGAAGGCGCGGCAAATGCACGGCCATGGCGGTCACCACCGTCCAGGAGGCTGCGAAGGCAAACCCGAGCATGAGCATCGGCCGGTCGATGGGAATGTGTGGCGTGCTGATGTCGGCCGGGGGCGCGGCTGCACTCGATGAAGTGGGAAGGAGAAGATTCAGTGGCAGACCTACAACGATGTGTGCGGCTGCCCAAGCCAGGCAGGTCTCGCGCCAACCAAGTTCGCTAGCACCCCACGCCGTGAGCGGCCAACCAACTGTGCTCGCAAAGCCCGCCAGCAAGGTGATGCCCGTGATGGCAGAACGAGCTTGCAAACCGTAGATCCGGCCGAGTGCAGCAAACGCTGTGTCGTAAAGCCCGATCCCCATGCCCAGTCCGAGGATCAGCCACGCCAACCATAACATCGCCTCCGAATGCGCAAAGGCCAGGACGACGAGTCCGGCCGCAAGGATCACGTTTGAGGCCACGAGGACCTCGCGGCCGCCGACTGCGTCCACAGTGCGGCCGACACGTGGCCCCACCAGCGCCGAAACGACGAGCGCGGCAGAGAAGGCCGCGAAGAACCACGTGCTCGACACCCCCAGATCCTCAGCGATGCGGTCGCCAAGGATTGCCGGGAGGTAGAAGCTCGATGCCCAGCCGAGAGTTTGCGTGGTGCCGAGTGTCAAGATTACCGCCAAGCGGCTGTGCGCGGTCATACCTCGCTCGCCACCCGGCTTGGCGTCCGTACCATGCGCGTGCGGTTTTGGGGGGCCTTCTGCAGGTTCGCCATTCTTACGTTGCCCCGGCCTTGTCGCCAGCAAGCTCACGCGGCCAAATCACCCAGAAGGTGAAAAGAGCCAGAGCCATCAACATGGCGATCGAGAAAAACGACATGCCCCAGCCAAGTCGTGACGTGCCGCCGGACAGGTCGAGGATCCAGCCGACGAGTATTAGACCCACAAACCCACCAGCGTAGCCAAGCATGGAATGAACGGATGCAGTAGATGATGGCGTAAGCCATAGGTAGGCCCCATAGAAGCTCGCCGTGATCCAGCCGGCCTCGCTGTTTGTCAGCTTCCAGTGCGGCATCATGCCGTGCATTAGCGCTGGCCAGAAGAAGGCACCGATCTGCACTAGCACCTGCGCTGCGCATACGGCCGCCACCAATCGGCCCGATGATCGCACGAACCTTTCAGAGCTCATGGCCATGGCTGGGCCACTTCCTCATTGTTCCTCTTGACGAAGGCAAGTTATTTCGATATTCGTCGAAATATGGACAAGCTAGCTGCTGTAGCAGCTTTGGCCGCACTTGCACAAGAACACAGACTCGAAGTCTATCGGATCCTTGTCCAAGCGGGGCCAGAGGGCATGGCGGTAGGTGAAGTGGCAAGCTCCCTTGGCATTGCGCCCAATACCCTATCGTTCCATTTCGACCGGCTGCGCCACGCCGGGCTGGTGAGCGTTGTTCGCCACGATCGCTCGCTGATCTATGCGGCGCGCTACGAGACCATGACCAATCTGCTCGGCTACCTTACGGAGAATTGCTGCGGGGCGCCCGGAGCTGTGCGCACCTACTCCTTGCAAACCGATCAACCCCCCCCGTAAGCGAAAGGAGACAGCACGATGAAGCGCATGCTTGTGCACGTTTCCGTGGATGACCTTCAGACGGCGACTGGCTCGAAGCTTTGCCGTGCGGGCAAGGTCGCGTACGATCATAGTCAGGTCGGCGCCGCTACACTCCCGATGCTCCCGGGTACAGCTGCTCGTTGATTACCTAAATTGGTCAAAAACCAACGTCGAATCTGGATTTAACAGGGAGACGCAACAATGGCGGAGAACAGCGCAGACCTGGCGACGCCTGCCGCGGCACAGCAATTGTTGCCGAGAACTTCGTCGCAAATTCTTGGGCCTTTTTATCCACTGGGTGAAGCCTCGAAGGGCGGTGACCTGACGTGGGTCTCCGGGCGGACCGCGCGGGCACAGGGACAGATCATCTATCTCGGTGGCCGTGTCCTCGATCGTGCAGGCAATCCGGTGCGTGGCGCCAAACTCGAAATCTGGCAAGCGAATACCTTCGGTCGCTACAGCCACCCTAACGATGACAATCCGGCACCGCTCGATCCCAATTTCGAGGGGTTCGCGGTCGTGCAGACGGACGACGATGGCCGCTACAACCTGAAGACAATCAAGCCGGCGGCCTATCCGGCGGGTACTGCGATGCGTCCTTCACACATTCACTTCGAGGTGTGGGGCAAGCGCGAACGACTTGTCACCCAGTTGTACTTCAAGGGCGATCCGTTTCACGATAAGGACCGCTTCCTGCTGTCGGCGGAGCGTCCGGAAACGATCGTAATGCCGATCCTGGAGCCGCTCGCGGGGATGGAGGCGGATGCCAAGCGCATCGTCTTCGACATCGTGCTGATGCAAGGGTAGCGCAACAGCCAGCACTGGCGAGAGGGCCCGATGGTGTTCTGCTTGCCCGAACAGGCGGTGGTCCGCGAGGGCTTGGCGGACACGCCGGGTGCGCGGCTTTGGTACTGGGACACCGGAGGTGGCGGCGAGCCGGTTGTGCTCAGTCATCCCTTGTCGCAAAGCAGTGCGATCTGGGCGCACCAGCAGCCGGTATTTGCCGCGGCGGGCTATCGGGTTGTCGGCTATTCCCGTCGCGGTTTCGACCGGTCGGAGCGAGGAACCGCGGAGGATCCAGGCACCACAATCGGGGATTTTTGCCATCTCCTCGACGCCCTTGCGATCGACACAGCGCATGTGATCGGAGCCGCGGCTGGCGGGGGCATCGCGATGCGGCTCGCTGCAGCACATTCCGAGCGGGTGAGTTCCCTGGTGCTTGCCGGCTCCATCGTTGCGCCGGCCGAGCCAGACTGGCTTGAAATGTACGCACGGCTCGACATTAAAGCGGTCAAGCCTCACGTCTCGACCGCATTCATCGAGCTTGGACCGTCCTACCGCGCGAGCAATCCCGAAGGCACGGCGAGATTCGCGGCCCTTTCGGCGGAAGCCCACCGCAACCATCCCGTTGACCAGCCGTCAGGTCTCGAGCTGAACTGGAAGGCAATGGAGCGCACACGCGTTCCAGTCCTGCTGCTGACAGGCGAGGCAGATCTTTATGCTCCCCCTCCGCTGCAGCGCCTCATGGCTCGGCATCTGCCGCTGCACGAGATCGCAACGATCCGAGAAGTTGGACACGCGCCCTATTGGGAAGCACCCGAGGCCTTCAACGGGCTCGTTCTCGATTTTCTGCGGCGGCACCGCCGGTATCGATAGGGCGCCGAACTCGGCTGCGGCCGGCAGTGAGGCAATCTGGTTCGACGCCTATGAACGCCATAGGCCACCTCTTCAACCAGTTCGGCGCCCGGGTTCTACTGTCAAAACGGCTTGTTTGTGCGCACCTTCCCATCGTCGCCTCACAGTGTCATCGTCCGGAATGGGAAGCGTGGAGAGCGTTCGCCGTGGCAACAAGTCGCGAGTTTATCTACATCAAGGTGCCCGACGGCATGCCGGACGTGGGTTGCTTCGGGCTCGTCGAGGCACCGATGCCGAAGCCTACCGACGGCCAGGTCCTGGCGCGCACGCGTTTCCTCTCGATCGATCCCTACATGCGCCGGCAAATGGGCGGTGGACACGGCCAATACTCCAATCCTCTCAAAGTCGGCGATGTGATGATTGGGCGCGGTGTCGGCGTCGTCATCGAGACCCGCCATCCGGGTTTCCAAGTGGGCGACGCCGTGCAGGGCGAGTTCGGCTGGCGTGAGCATGTCGTCCTCGGCGGTGTGGGATTGCGCAAGCTGCCGCCCGACTTGAGGCCGCTTTCGCTCAGTCTCGGCCTCATCGGCCAGTCGGGCGCGACAGCCATGGTCGGCCTCGTCGACATCGCGGGCATCAAGCCGGGCGAGACGGTAGCTGTCTCGGCGGCAGCCGGTGCTGTCGGCAGCGCTGTCGGCCAGATCGCGAAGATTATGGGGTGCCGAGCCATCGGTATCGCCGGCGGGCCCGAGAAATGCCGCCACGTCGTCGCCGATTTAGGTTTCGACGACTGCATTGATTACAAGGCGGGTGCGATCGGGCCTGCACTAGGCAACGCCGCGCCGCAAGGCGTCGACATCTATTTCGACAATGTCGGCGGAGATATCCTCGATGCCGTGATGCTCCACCTCAACGCAAACGCGCGGGTGCCGATCTGCGGTCAGATTTCGCAGTACAACTCCCACGTGCGGCAGGGCCTGCGCAACATTGGCGTGATCCTCGACAAGTGTGTCAGGTTGCAGGGGTTCCGCATCGGCAACCACCTCGCTCGTCGCGATCAGGCGTTCGGGGAGCTGATGGCATGGTATCGCGCCGGCCGCCTGCAATGGCGCGAGACGGTCGCCGAAGGCTTCGAGCAGGCTCCCGCTGCGCTCATCAACATGCTGTCAGGCGGCAACATTGGCAAGCAGGTCGTGCGGCTCGGGGTCAACTAACTCAGCCGGACGTCCATGGCCTAGGCATCAGCGGCCATGATCCGTCCGCCTCTTCGTCCAGCGGGAAATGAACTCCTTGAACCGCCCTGCCTCCGACGGGTGCCGCGCGTCCATGACCTGCGCTCCTCGTTCGTTGCAAAACCTCGAGGGCCGCAGTGCCGTAACTGCGACGAGCCCGAAAAATCTCCGACCCAGGTCAACCCGCTCTGGGGCGCGCCCCGCATCCACGGCGAACTGCTCAAGCTTGGCATCGACCTCAGCCTGGCCACTGTCGGGAGATACGTCCCGCGGCGACCTAAAATCCTTTCCCCGACCTGGCAAAGCTCCCTGCACAACCATCTGACCGACACGCTGGCGCAGCGGCCGCAGTAGGTGGCGCAGAGTGCCCCGATGTCAATTGTGGGTTTAGACGCTAACTTTCCAGCCGTGCAGCTCGTCGAGCGCCTGGGCGAGGTATTGTGTGCTCCGGCCGCAGCGGCTTAGCCGCGTGAGAGGATGGCGTCGATCTCGTGGGCTCTCGCCGAGAATGCGCGGCGTTCGGGGACTTCAAGTCTTGCCCTCATCTACCTGTTTCCCTACTGATCTGCTTCGACGATGCCGCGTCGTTGGATCGATCCCAAAATTCGGTCGACTACAACGAGCGCCAGGGCAACGGCTACAAATGCACCCAGAAAACCCGCCATTTTCATCAAGACCCCGTGGTGGCCCAGTTTGGTGACGTTGACGAACGGGTAGGGATACCAGTTGGCCGCAGCGCCGTGCACCATTGTCCAAATGGCGTAGGCGAGTGGCGGGATGAGAGAGTTCCCGATCATTGTCCAGGGAACCCGGCCCTTGGGCACAAACGCTATCCAGTCGATCATGAACAGCACCGGCGTGACGTAGTGCATCAACTGGTCGGCGACGCGTTCCAGACCCTGGTCATCCCCGACATGCCGCAAGAACAGAAGATAGGTGATGCCCACAACGATCAAGTAGGCCGCAATTGCAGTGCGGACTGATGGTTGCGAAAGAAAGCGCCCTGCCCCGCGATCCCGTGCGATGAGCGGCACCAGCATGGCGAGTGCCGCCGCGCAATTTGCCAGGATTGTGAAATAGCTGAAAAAATTCACGGTGGATTTGAACAGGCCTGGGGCGCGGGGAATGTGAATTTCGAGCCAGAACTGCAA
>Ga0134122_10003946_pt1 | contig 11031 bp, 8 predicted proteins | sample KB302_FD_96461 | JGI IMG/M metagenome (GOLD analysis project Ga0134122, IMG submission 96461) | Terrestrial soil microbial communities without Nitrogen fertilizer from Kellogg Biological Station, Michigan, USA - KB3-0-2 | ecosystem: Environmental > Terrestrial > Soil > Unclassified ...
CTTCACGGCATCGACGCCGGCCCGAAGCAGGTCTTTCGCCGCCTCAGCAGTGGCAATATTCCCGGCGATCACGTCGAGGTCCGGATGACGTTTCTTGATCATCCTGACCGTCTCCAGCACGGCTTGCGAATGCCCGTGGGCCGTATCGACCACAATCACATCCACTCCGGCCTTCTTGAGCAACGCCACACGATCTTCTGTCTCCGCCCCCACACCGACAGCCGCGCCGACGCAAAGCCGGCCATGTCCATCCTTGCAGGCATTGGGATACATGATGCGCTTTTCGATGTCCTTGATGGTAATAAGCCCCATCAGTTCGAAGTGCTTATTGACCACGGGAAGCTTCTCGATCCGATGCTCGTGCAGCACTTCGCGAGCCTTTTCCAGGCTCGTCCCTTCGGGCGCGGTGACCAGCTTGTCGCGCTTCATGATCTGCGAGACCTTCAAATCCATCCTGGTTTCGAACCGCAGATCGCGATTGGTAAGAATGCCGACCAGCTTCTTGTCTTTCGTGACGGGAATCCCGGAGATCCGGTATTTCGCCATCAGCGCATGAGCATCGCGAATCGTTTGATCGGGCGCAATCGTGATCGGGTCGAGAATCATCCCGCTCTCGGATTTTTTGACCCGGTCCACTTCGGTCGATTGACTCTCCGGCGACAACACCCGATGGATGATGCCGATGCCCCCTTCGCGGGCCATCGCGATAGCCAAACGAGACTCGGTCACCGTATCCATCGCCGAGCTGATGATGGGGATGTTGATCTTGCTGTGGCGAGTCAGCCTTGTGCGCAGATCAGTTTCAGTCGGCAGGATTTGTGACTTGGCCGGAACCAATACTACGTCGTCGTAGGTCAATCCTAATCTCGGTTCTTTATCTAACATATCTTTCCTTCACTTCCAGAATGCGGTCACTGAACTGTCTTATGACGTCTTCAATGTGCCCTGCGGTTGCTCGATCTCTGCCTCGGTCTCGGCGTCTTCCTGAAGCCGTTCGCTTCCCTCGTCGGCCGGCATGAACTGTTCAACTCTGGTGTTCCCGCTGTCAACGGCAAACACGCTGCCTCTCGCATCCACCGCAATGCCATAGGGGAAGTTGAACTGCCCCTTTGCATTTCCAAACCCACCCCACTGGGTGATGAAATTGCCTTCTTTGTCGAACTTCTCAATGCGGTGATTGCCTGTATCCGTGACATACACATCGCCGGCCCCATCAACCGCAACACCCCATGGAGACCTCAACTGACCTGCCTCCTGCGCGAGAGGGCTGCTGGCATGGCCCGCTTCGGCACTGCCACCCCATTTGGCCAGCAACTGTGGAAGCACATTGGTGCTGGTGTCGAACTTCTGAATCCGGTGATTCCCCATGTCGACGACATACACAAATCCATCGGTCTGATCCACAGCCACGCCACGCGGGAAGTAGAACTGGCCATCACCGCTCCCGAAGCTACCCCAAGACATGATGAACTCCCCGTTCATGTCGAATTTCTGCACGCGGAAGTTCGCACTGTCGACGACATATATATACCCACGCACCCGATCGACCGCGATACCCCAGGGTGAGTTGAACTGTCCTTCGCCGTTCCCGCGCGACCCGAACTTCATGAGATAGCCGCCGAGCTTCCCGTCGAATTTCTGGACGCGGTGGTTGTTCGTATCGACGACCCAGACGTCGCCTTTGCCGTCGCACGCAATTCCGGTGGGGTTATGGAAATTCGCATTGGCCGAACCGAAATTTCCCCAGAGGATAATAAAGTTTCCCGCATTGTCGAACTTTTGTACCCGGTTGTTGCCGTTATCGACCACAAACAGCGATCCCTGTTGATCGATGCTCAGCCCATAGATTGGAGCCATGAACTCGCCGCCATGCAACAACGAGGCTCCCCGGCCCGTGGAACCCCATCGCGCCACACAGAGATAGCCGGATGTGTTGATCAAAATAGTAGCCGCTGCAGGGGTAGAGACGTTTCCACCCACATCCTTAAACCACACGTAGATCGACTTCTGCCCGTCTCCGGGGGAGAGAATGAAGGGAACCGTTGCGCCGAATTTGGTAGTTGGCGTGACGTCGACCCATCCCGGTGTCCCCCCCACCGGAGTCATGGGGGCCTCGGAAATAAAGTACGCCCCCACTCCTGTATCGACATCGTTCGCTGAAACCGTCACGATCACTTCCGGCGTATTTGCCATGAATGCGCCATGGTTGATCACGGCATAGGGGTTTTGCGGCGCCGTAATATCGATGAGTACCGGTGTGGCCGTCACTTCACTCGACAGCCCGCTTTCTGCGCCGGTCTCGAACACCGCGGTCACCGCATAGTAGTAGGGAGTATCGTTCGAGAGACCGGTGTGCACATAGGGATTCGGCGCGCCTTCAATCTTCGTCGCTGACTGGATCGTGAGATTCGCAACGGTATTGAAATAGAGGTTATAGGACTGGGCGCCGGGAACCTCCATCCAACTGATGAAGGTTTCGGTATCGCCGGCTTTGACCGCCACGCTGCCGGGAGGCGGAGTCTCACTCGGCGCCTGATTGGCCGCAGTCTCTTCTTTGCCACGATTGAGCTCTTCATCCGTCGGCACATATTTTAAAATTCGGCTATTGCCGCTGTCGACCACATACACGGCGCCTTCTTTGTCGATCGCAATGCCATAGGGATAATTCAGCTGCCCCTCAGTCTTTCCACGGTTCCCCCAGGCACAGAGGAACGTCCCATTGCCATCGAATTTTTGAATGCGATGGTTTCCCGTATCAACAACATAGACGTTGCCGAGCGCATCGCAGGCAAGTCCCCAGGGAGACTTGAATTGGCCGGGACTGGAGCCTTCCCGGCCCCACTTGGCCAGAAAACTTCCGCGGGCATCGAATTTCTGAATGCGATTATTGCTTTCATCCGCCACGAATATATTGCCGACAAAATCGACCGCGACACCACGGGGAAAGAAGAAGGCGCCATCGAAGCTCCCGTCGCGGCCCCACTTGAGTAACGCTGTTCCATCCGAGGTGAATTTCTGGATACGTGCGTTGCTCGTGTCTGACACATACAGATTACCTTCCGTATCCGTAGCCAGCCCCCAAGGCACATCGAATTTGCCCAGATCAGCCCCGCGCCAGGCAAACCCGAACTTGCCCCAGGCCTGCATCGGGTTACCATTGAGATCGAATTTCTGAATCCGGTTATTACCGCTGTCTGCCACGTACAATACATCTCTCGGTCCGACTGCCAATCCGCGAGGATAGTAGAAACTGCCCTCCTGTGAAGAAGGATCTCCGCCCCATCGCGCGAGAAACTTCCCTGACCTGTCGAACTTCTGAATCGAATGGTTATCAGTATCGGCGACGTAAATATTGTTATCCTTGTCAAGCGTGATTCCCGTGGGCGAGCTGAATTCACCGTCCTCCACACCCCCTCGACCGATGCTCAGAGCCAACAGATAGGGCGAGGGAATCGCCATAACCTCCTGAGACTCGAGACTCTCCCCTTTCTGCGTCACCACAGTGACGGCATAGTGGTAACAGGTCCCATTGGCCAGATCGTCATGGACGAACGGGCTCTGAGCACCTTCCAAACAGGTGCCTTTTTCTTTGGTCACTCCAATGACGGATTTAAAGTCGTCGTCAGAGGCTATGGGACGTGTGAGCTCAGAGGGCTTGATCATCACGCCCTTGGTCGTTTGGAAGTAGAGGTTGTAATACATGGCATCTGGAACGGGATCCCAGGTGATGGTGATCCAACCGTTCCCCGATTTCGCGACCACATTAGCCGGCGGTGGCGGAAGTTCTTCCTCTGCCGCTATTGAATCGCCGGCGCCCCATTCTCCCTGGGTTCCGTCGATGGTGAGGTGCAATCGATCGACTCGAAACATCTCGTCGAACAGCCATGCTTTGATCATAGGGTGGTGCCTTGTGCAACAGACCGGGTGATACTGAAGAACTTCGCCTGTTTCAACAACTTAGATTGAGAAAGAGAAGTCTAGCAAAGGGGCCGAAAAAGAGTCAAGGAGCGGGATTGCAGGATGCAAGGGAGTAGGCAGACCGTTCTTCTTGCTCGCAGAACGCGCACGATAAGAGGACGGAACGGTGCCTGTGTCGGCCTGTTGCTCCCGGAACGCGCACGATCGGAATGTGCTCCTTCGACGACCGCAGTCAGGCCGACACAGGTACCGTTCCAGATGAGGGCAACGAAAAAACTTGGAGGGAATATTTATATGGCCCGCGCGCAGTGAAGAACAATTTGTCTACTCCCTCCAGGGAGATTAATGAGGGGTCAATCAGGCCCCACCCCCTGGAGAAACTGAGTGAGCTTGGTGGCATCATTGCCAAGCTGATTTGGCTAATCGCGTAAGATCGTTTTCGTCGAGGTGTGAGAAGGGATGAAGTCCGTGTGAGGTGACTTGTTTAGGAGTGAAGGGTAGCCTGGCCGATCCTCGATTGCGCGCGTCGAACGAGCACATTCCGATCGTGCGCGTTCCGCGAGCAGGAGGACGTCCAGGCTACCCTTCACATCCTTCTGCGGCCGTGCGTTGCGCGAGCATGGGGATCACCCCAGCTACCCCGCCCATTTTTCAGTATCTTGGTCAGGCCTGTTCGACCGGCTCTTGGAGGATGGCCTCGTTGCTCTCGACATCGAAGGCTAGTTCTACCGTACCCTCTGCCAAATCATTAGACTCTTCCTCAATTGGCAAGAGGGCCTGCTCAGACTCGCCGAGTTCTTTGAATTCACGTAGCGGTGGGAGCTGACTTAAATCCTGTAATCCGAAATGCTCAAGGAAAAACTTCGTGGTCCCGTACATGATCGGCCGACCTGGAACCTCCTTGCGGCCAACGATCCGAACCAGTTTCCGTTCAAGCAACGTTCTCAGGACACCAGACGTTTCGACGCCACGAATCTCTTCGATTTCAGACCGCACGAGCGGCTGCTTGTAGGCAATAATAGCGAGGGATTCGAGCGCGGAGCGAGACAGCTTTTGTGCCGCCTTGGCTTTATCCATCCGTTTCAGCCACGGTCCATACTCCTGCTTCGTCACCAGCCGATACCCGCCTGCAACCTGTACGAGCTGAATGCCTCGCCCATCCTGCTCTAGATCGTGCGCGAGCATCGTCAGCGCCTGAACCACTTCAGCTTTTGAGATCTTTCCCAAGATAGACGTCAGCCGAGCGACCGGCACCGGTTCGGATGACACGAACAAGACCGCTTCGAGAATGGCCTTGAGTTCCCGTTGGTCAATGACCTCTGTTTGGCTGTCCACTACCTCGGCACCGCCATCCTTAGATGCATCCTCCAACACCCCGTCACCTTCAACAGCAGACGGTGATTCTAGCGAGGTGCTGTCTATTTCTTGCTCCATAGTTGAGCTCATGCTCCCCTCCATTCAGCATCATCCCATTCTGCCGGGTCCGGTACGAGTGAGAACGCGCGCGACACGAGAATTGGCCCAAAATGTTCCGCCTGGAATACTCGAGCCGTTCGAAGCCTCATCAGTTCCAGCAAGGCCAAGAATGTAACAATGATGACAAGACGATGGCAGGAGCGTTCGAAGAGCTCGACAAAACTGACCGACTCCCGCCCTTCCAACATTTCCAAAATCGCGTTCATCCGCTCCCGAACCGTCAAATTATCCGGCACAATCTCCAGGAGCTTCTTCCCGGGATTGCGATCGAGGACTCCCTGCAGGGCATCCACTAAATCGAACAGACCGACTTCCTCCAGCAGACTCTCGTCAGATTCCAATTGAGACGCCTGGCTCGGTTCACGGCTGTAGATCTCACGCCAAAGCCGCTCGTGCTCATCCAATTGGCGGGCTGCCTCTTTGAACTTCTTGTATTCAAGCAGCCGCCGCACTAACTCTTCACGTGGATCAGGTCCATCCTCTTCATCGGCAACCGTCTCATCGACAGGCAGCAGCATCTTCGACTTGATCTGTAGCAAGGTGGCCGCCATCACAAGAAACTCTCCCGCAACAGTCAGATTCAGCTCCTCCATCGCTTCGATATAGGTGAGGTATTGCTGCGCGATCAGATGGATGGGAATATCGTAAATATTGATCTCGCTCTTCTTAATGAGATGGAGCAAGAGATCAAGCGGCCCTTCAAAGTTTTCGATGCGAACCTGATAGGGCAGTTCTATTTGTTCCGCAGCGTCTGACTGGTGATCCACAGATGAGCTTATACCAGACTTGGTAAGGCGGAGCAAGCATGCATCTATTAGTAGTGGTGACCAGGGATTCGCTGCCCTTATCGTGACCTTATCAAATAGACACCCAATAGGGCGATGAAGGCCAGAAGCGTGAAGCCGACCGCGTAGTGGACCACCTGATTTTCGCCTTCTTGCGCCGCCTGTACGGTTGCTGGTTTGGCTGCTCCTGTAAACTGTGGTTTCTGGTTAAAATGGGCTTTCGAAAAGTCGTCCCGTCCCTTGAACGACGCATCAGAAAAATCCGCCGTTGATTGGAATCTGGCCCCGGGAAAGTACGCGTCTCCATCGAAAAGGGTAAATGTAAAAAACGCTTCGCGCTCGAAGGTCACGTCGGAGAAATCCGCCCGCCCTTGAAACCGGCTTCCAGAAAACCCGGTTCCCAGGGTGAAATAGCTGTGTGACAGATCGGCATCCTTCTCGAAAGTCACCTCCAAAAATTCCGCCAACCCGTTGAACCTCGATTGCCGGAAGGTGACCGGCCCTTGAAAGATCGATCGATGAAATCTCGTATGCGGACCGAACATCGTGTTCTCGGCATACAAGCCGCGCAGAAACCGCCCTTGCACAAAATAGGACTCCCGCAAGAACTGTGCGCCTGACAAAGTCACTGGCTGAAGGAATACGGATCGTGAGAGATCTACCACCTGCTCAAACCTGCTCCCGTTAAACGACACAGGCCCCTGTACTACCAACAACCCCTGTCTCGATCCGTACTTGATCGTCCCACGTACTACCGAATTGACGATCTTCATGGAGCCGTGAATCATGCGTACCTCAAGACCCTGCAACTCCTTCATCCCCTCAAGCTCAGGCGGCAGCCTGTCGACAGCCAGCATGTCCAAAGACAAATCGCCACGAATGACTACTCCTACGAGATCAATCCCTTTCCCTTCTCTGAACGCCTGCAGGAGCTGTGTGGCATCCACCGCTCGCGCCTCTCGCTCTCGTTCCGTGCAATCGACGCTCAGATGCCGCACCAACCCCACCTCCGACCCCGGATCAGATGGTTCCACCTGACAGTTCGATCCGCCGGCACCGGATGGCAGCCAGAGAATAAGCCCTCCAATCATGAGCCATACACAAACTCTCTTCATCATGCAGGCCCTTATACGAAATACCCTAGCCCAACGCAAGGCAAGGACCGCCAAATCACTGTACTGTTCATCCTGATTTGCTACACTTTCGGAGCGAACATTGGGTTTGGTTCGTTTGGTTTCTTTGGTTTATCTGGAGTCTTATAATGCCACGCCACTTTGCCCCAATCTGCATATTGATTGCGGCTCTCTTTTGTGGAATTCCAGCCTCGGTTTCAGCGGACAACGTCATCGAGCTCCCGGTCCTGGCAGCGATTCGCCAAAACAATCTTGGTGTATTTGAAATCCTTATGATCTGGTGGGACAAGAAAGCGGAACCGAATCCCGTTCAATTGCAATGGCTTTTGGGCGGCGTACGACTGGGAAATACTCATCTGGGAGCCATGGCCCAAGCCTTTGCCTACGCCGTCGAACGGACCCCCTCAATCCAGCACAGCGGGACCGTCTCAGTGCAAGGGGTCGCCTATCAGCCTGTAGGCACCGACGGACCAAGCGCCGGCGCGGCCATGGCCGTGGGCTTCATCGCCATGTTCAAAGGAGATCACGTTCAGCGAGGCATTGCCCTGACTGGAACCTTTGAACCGGGGGGACAGATCGGCCTCGTCGGTGGCATCCCGGATAAGATTCGCGCCGCCGCGCGAGAAGGGTATCGCACCGTACTAGTTCCACGCGGACAGGTTTACGACCCGCGATGGAACTTGAACGAGCTGGGTCTTCAACTCAATGTGACGGTGAAGGAGGTCGACACAATCGATGAGGCGTATCAGCTCATGACAGGCCAACGAATCTAGTACGCGATGCTGAAAAATCCCGCCAGCTTCGTTCTCGGGTTATCGAAATCCTCAACGTACCCCAAGAGGGTACGCCTCCGGTTTCGACTCGCCTGCGGCCTCGCTGCACGGGCTTTTTGAGCATCCCGTTACATTGTCTCTCCCGTAACTTTCCCAATGATCGCGTCATATTCGGATTGCGTCAACCGATGCATGCCCAATCTCAACCGTCGGGCGAGTTCGGCCTGATCGGCTATTTGGAGCACATTGAGCAACAATGCCTGACTGGCAGCAGACGAGTAGGCCATGCGACGCATCCCTTTGATTCGTACGAATCCAAATCTGGCCTCCGTTCTGAGATCATCTCGGAGGAATGCATCCAGCGAGGGAAAATCCAGCGCAGGCGGCACCAGCTGGAACTCGGCATAGATTCCGATCTTCAGCACATACACAAGACCTCGGGATTCAGCATCAAGATATGTCTGAAGATTTGTCCGTATCAGCTCAGTGCAGAGTCCCCAAAGGCCATGCCCAAGTTGCAGATCGGCGCTTTCCTCTGAGGTGCGTTCGCGCAAAGCTCCGGCGACAAACAAAAAATGACTCATTGGAATTCATCACAGAGAACACATCAGGAGGGCAGCTTACAGAGAAGGCGCCATTCGACCGAGACAGCCTATGACCGAACGACTCGACCAGGCTGTAATTGCGGAGGCGTCCCCTGCACGCGTTAGTGGGTGTGATAGTCGTCCGCGTCGTCTAGCAGTCCTTCGGGTTTTTCGGGGAAACCCTCGTCTTCATCGTCCCCGTCCAGCGTCAATTCTTCTTCAACATCTTCATCCGCATCCACAGCAATATCCACATCTTCGTCGCCCAATTCCTCGTCGAGATCGGCCTCTTTCAACATTGACGAACCCATCAACTGCTGCGACACGGACCTCTTCGATTCCTCTTCCACGATAGGCTTTACGGATTTCTTGTCTGAGGCTGAAACAACCGGTTTCTTCTGGACTGCCTTAGACACAGCTGCCACGCGTTTCTTTGCAGTCTTCTTAGGGGCAGATTTCTTGATCTTCGGTTTCTTCGCGATCTTCTTGGCCGATTTCTTGGCAGCCGGTTTCTTGCCAGCCTTCTTCACTTTGGACTTTGATTTGGCTTTCGCCTTCGCTGCCTTTTTCTTTGCCGGTCGCTTTTTGCTCTTGGCCATCGAATTTCTCCTCTCTCATCTGTTAGATGTCAGACACATCCTCCATCTAGCATGAACCTAAGGGTTTTGCAACTTCCACTTCTGCTCCATCCCAGTGCTTCCAGCAGGTGGGAGAATCCTATAAATGGGTGGCGCCGTCAAGGGCCAAACCAAGAACTCCCGCTTCACGTCCCTTGAGGCCTTGCGAGAATCTGACCACCCGTGTAGGCTTCGGCGCTCCAACAGGTCACGTCCGATCATGAAACCAGCTATCGCCACTCACGTGCCCCTCAGCCTTACCGGGGACACGCTCAACCGCCTGGCCTGGCATATTCCAGATCTCGTCGCGTACCAGCACAGCGCAGACGAATGGTGGTTTGCACCCCTCGATGACTACCTCCCGATCATCCGACTGAATCGCCATGGTCTGGCAATGTTACAGGCGATGAATGGCCATACAACAGTAGGTATGCTGGTGGAACAATTTGGGCAGCTGGTATGCGGACCAGATGGGCAGCCGGGACGATGGCATTTGGAACATTGGGCCCTGCCTACTTATTCCTTATGCTACTACGGCACAGAACCCCCTGGCGGCCACCGCCACAAGGCCAAATGGGATCTGCTCCTCCAACAAATCCGAGAGGGCTGGTCGGGGCAGGACGGGTTTGAGGGAGAGGAGCATCTTGAAGACTTTCATCACCATGCACTGACCGACAGTGGTACAGACGACGATCACTTCGATCTGATCGAAACCACTGTTTCCCACCTCTTTCGAGAGCCGAATGACGCACTCAACGGATTGACCTATGGCCGACTACTCATACGGCAATTGCGCAAGCTCGGCTGGTTCACCCCCAAACCCCATGTCATCCTAGAAGTCGGCGGCGGCCTCGGATACCTGGCCCGTGAGGCAGGCAAGGAACTCTTGCCCTTTGAGAAACAGACCATTCGGTACATCTCCCTCGACATCACCGAGCCTTTCCTCGCGCTACAAGTCACTCGTGCCAAGGCAGGAGGGTGGGGCGGCATTGGTACCCGTGCCAATGGCGAATGGCTGCCCTTCAAAGACCATTCGGTCGATCTTGTGATCGACAACGAGAACATGGCCGACATGACCCCGGTGAGGTTGTCCAGAAGGGAACTGCTCGAAGGAACCGGCGACAGCCCGCAGCATCAGGAAGCGCTGGATTGGATCAGACGGGTGCGGCTGCCGTTGGGCAAGGACCTGCCTGAAGATGTGACTTTCAACCTCGGTCCTTTTCGATTCGTGGCTGAACTGTGGCGGGTATTAAAGCCGGGCGGCAGGGCATTTCTTACCGAGTTCGGAATTGAAGAGGGCTGGCCGGCGCCGGTAAAACTGCCAGGCCACACGGAATACGAAGTCCAGTACAGCCACTTGCGCCTCTTAACTCGCTGGCTGGGATTTCAAGAGCGTTACCTCTCGCTGCCACAATTTCTCGCCATTAAACCAGATAGTCAAGTGCTCTGCACCGGCGCAGCCTATACCATTCAGCGATTCTGCCGGGCCATGAACCAACCTTTCATCGTGCGAGCTTATACTGAAAAGGAGCTGCAGCGGACACTGGGCGACATGCTTCCGAAACTCCGTGGCTGCCATTACCATGACGTAGCAGATCCTGCCTGGTTCGGGCTCATCGACTTCAAAGTCTTATTACTGGAAAAGCCCGGCGGGGTTCAGAAAGCCAACTTCACCGAACAACAAGGCTATCGTTGGTATTCGCAGCGGTAGGACTGCCGCGACCGTCATCGTGATATTTTAGTTC
>Ga0134122_10003950_pt1 | contig 11028 bp, 7 predicted proteins | sample KB302_FD_96461 | JGI IMG/M metagenome (GOLD analysis project Ga0134122, IMG submission 96461) | Terrestrial soil microbial communities without Nitrogen fertilizer from Kellogg Biological Station, Michigan, USA - KB3-0-2 | ecosystem: Environmental > Terrestrial > Soil > Unclassified ...
GGACTCGGCATCGATCGTGCGGCTGGATATCAGGCGTGCGCCGGGAGCCAAGCCGAGTGGCACCCGAAGCGCCACAGCAATGGCGGTTGCGATGTCTTCCTGGACGGCGAAGATGTCGGAGAGTTCGCGGTCGTAGTTCTCAGTCCAGAGATGCGCTCCGCTGTCGGCAATGATGAGCTGGGCAGTGATTCGTACGCGGGTCCCCGCCTTGCGCACTGAGCCTTCGATGAGGTGCGTCGCGCCGAGTTGCTCGCCTATCGTCTTGATGTTGCGGTTCTGGCCCTTGAACTCGAAGGCCGAGGTACGGGCGACGACGCGCAAATCGCCAATCTTGGCGAGCGCCGCGGTGATCTCCTCTGTCATGCCGTCGGAGAAGAACTCCTGTTCCGCATCGGAGGAGAGATTGGTGAAGGGCAACACCGCGATGGAAATTGCGCCGGAGGGAAAAAGCGACGCCTGGCGCGCCGCGACAACACCCCGCTGTTGTTGTACTTGCGTCGTGCGCTCCCCCACCGTCGGGGCTAGTTGCTGATACGATACCAGCGCAATGACGAGGACGAGCGCGCTGGCGAGGAACCAGTCCAACTTGCCGGTCGATACGCGCGCAAGTCCGCCACTCTCGGGTGCGAGCTGCTGCACCCAGGCAAAGACAAGCGCGACGGGAAATCCAATGACAAGCAGAAGCAGGACCGTGCGCGCGATCCACGGCGGCAAGTCCAGGATCGGCGCCACATTGGCGGTGAGTTGCAGGAGTACCCAGGCTACCACCGCATAGAGGGCGCCGACGCGATACACGTTGCGCCGCTTCAACTCCGCAAAGAAATTGGCCATCAGCCGACCGTACACCTATTGAGCGAGGGGCGATACGGTAGCGGTCCACATCCGAAAAGGGTCAGAATTTGCCGAATCTAGCCTCCCGAACTCAGGGCCGCTTACGACCCCATTCCAGACCTTCAGACGGCATCCATCCGCGTGATTACATCAACTGGAGTCCTATGGCGGCAGCAGCGGTGGCACTCCAGGTGGGTGACGTGGATTCTGCGCGAAGGCAAGACGCGCCGCCGGACGCGGCAAGCGCAGCGCCGCTCGACATCGGGCTCGGCGTCCGGGGTATTAGCTATGATTTTCCAATTGACACTCTATGAGCTGCGCATTAGATTTGCAACCGTGCTCTTTGACATTGTGATCTGTGAGCGGACGCGCGGGGTGAACGGCGGCACCCCGGCGCTCTGAACGCGCGCATTTTCCATACGCGCTTTTTTCGAGGAGGGCCGTGTTTGTTTGAATATTCAAACGGGAAATCAAACGGGCCTACTACTGCTAGCGAGAAGTGGGCCCGACGGAATCGCAAAGCGCCTCACTTTTCCTCATCCCCGTCGCGCAAAAAAATCAAACGGTGGTAGGCGGGCACCCCTCAAAATTCGTGCACCGAAGTAAGCGGCTGCGCCATCGTTCGTCGACGATAGTGTGAGGCTCTGTTTGATAAACAATCAAACAGGAAATTGCCCGCAGGGCATCGCCCGGCCCAGCAGAGCTTGCCCTCCGGCCGCGCGTTCGCGCGGTCCGGGGGGGCCGGGTGACCCATCGATGTTTGATAAATAATCAAACAGGAAATTGCCCGCAGGGCATCGCCCGGCCCGTAGGGTCCGGGCGACCCATTGATGTTTGATAAATAATCAAACAGGAAATCAAACGACCCACTACCACTAGAGAGAAATGACGCGCCGCCGATCGCAAAGCGCCGTACTTTTCCTCATCCCCATCGCGCAAAAAAATCAAACGATGGTAGGTCGGCACCCCCTCAAACTAGGTGCAACGAAAACTTTCTAAAACTCAGGTCGAAACGTTGATCATGTCAGCAAAGCTTTTCAAGGTAGCCACGATCTCAAGGTCCGGGTCCCATGCTTGTGCGCCCAAGGCGATCCAGCGTTTCCTCGTGCTTCGCGCTGACCTTCCCGCTATGAAATTCAACAATTCAGCTCGTAGTTTTCTTTTGCTCTCGTTTGAGAGACTCCCGATGTAAAGCTTCGCCCCTGCATGGAAATTGGGATACATCAACCTCCAGTCTTGATGGAAAAAGCTCGCGAACGCCTCGAGCTCTGTCGGTTTGCTCGGCACGACCTTGTGCTTCAAGAGGAAGCCTCGGTGGCAACCGTCACTTCGTGCCGGCGAGATAGAAATAGCCGACCTTGTTGTTGGCCGGCGAGCCGAACCACATCCGGCCCTGCGCGTCGGTGAAGAATTCGCGCATGGTGTTTTCCGACTGCGGGAACGGATACTCGATCACGCGACCCGTTTTGGGATCGAGATTCCCGACGACGTCAAGATGCTCGGACGAGTACCAGACGGTGCCGTTGCGATCGACGCCGAGCGCGTAAGGCGTTGCTTCGGCGCTCGGACCCGGCAGCGGGAATTCCTTGAACGTCTCGGTCTTCGGATCGAAGCGGCCGATATTGCCCGCGTTGAATTCGGCGAACCAGACGATGCCGTCTTTATCGACCTGGATGCGGCGTGGACGGCCGTCTTTCGTCGGCGGCGCCCATTTGGTCACTTTCAGCGTCTTCGCATCGACCTTGCCGATCTGACCGTTCGGGATGTTCTCGGCGAACCAGCAATTGCCGTCCTTATCCAGCGCAAGGCCGTAGACGCGCGGCACATCATCAATGCGCGTGTACCTCTTGGTTTTGGGATCGAACACGGTAAGCGGCGTTCCGGTCGACCAGACGCGGCCTAAAGCATCGACGCGCACCGTGTGCTTCTGGCCGCCCGCGGTGACGCCTTCTTTGCCCTTGATGTAGCTGTCCTGGAATTCGCTGATCGTTTTGGTCGCAGGATCCCAGCGCCCGAGCCGGTTTCCGCCCTGCTCTGTCATCCAGACGCTGCCGTCCACGGCGGGCACCGCGGAATGGATTGCGGCGGTGTCCGTGTTAGGGACGCGGAATTCCTGCACCGCGCCGGTCTTTGAATCGAGCCTCCCGATCCTGTTCGCGGCACCGTAATACGGTATCCAGAAAGAACCGTCCTTGTCCTGGACCGCACTCCACGGCATGCGATTGGGACCGGGCAAATCGTATTCGACGTAGACGATCTTCATCGCCTCGTCGGAAAAATTGCGCACGAGGCTCTTGTAGGCCGGCATGTCGGCGGGCGACGGCGGCAGCACGGAATTCTGCCCGAACAGAAGATTGATATAGGCCGTCACGTCGTCGGCGTTCTGATCAGTGAAAGGCTGCGCGCTGTCGAGAAAGAAATGCATCGCGCCGCGCATGTAATTGACGCGGTCGCGCCAGGCATCGGCATCGCGCGTATACGATGCCATGCGCGTCTGAAAGCCGTGACAGGCAAAGCAGCGCCCGGCGAGGACGTCCTTGCCTTTGAGCACCGTGTTTCCCTGAAGATCGGGAAACAGCTTGGTTCCCTGGTATTGCGACAAATCGTTCCAGTGGACCATGTCCTTTTGCAGCGCGAACGCTTGCGAAAGATTCTGCTCGGCCGTGAGCATCACGCCCGTGCGCGGTTCGGCGCGAAAACCCGGAGCTCTGATCTTCAATTGATATTGCCCGGCCGGGAGATTCTCGATGCGGTAGCGGCCTTCCTTGTCGGAAAGGACGCTGGTCATGATTTTCGTTGCGGTATTCTGCGCCTGAACGAACGCGCCGCGGAACGGCGCACCATCGGGTGATTTCACCGTACCGGTCACGGTGGCGCCATAGGCGAGCGAACTCACCGTCGACGCCAGCGCAACGATACTTAAGTACCGCAAAGAGGTTTTCATCGTAGCCTCAATACGCCATGGCGTAGCAGTCACGGCGTGGATCCGCGCCGGCGATGCGATTGCCGCTGGTGGGTTCGATCAGCACGGCGGTCGCGCAGCTCGCGATGCTGAACTGCTTGATCCTGGCGACGTCGTGCCCGCGCGCCTTCAATTCGTTGAAGACGTCGTCGGAAATGCCGGCTTCGACGTTCAGTCTGTTGAAGCCGGAATCGTGCGGCCAGAAAGAGCCGTAGAAATGCAGCGTCTGCACGCGCGGCCATTCGAAGGCTTCGTGCATGTTCGGGAACCAATCGGGCCAGAATTCGACGATGTTCAGGAACGCCTGAAGAATCGTCTGATCCTGGTTGTCGCCGCCCGGCGTGCCGATAGCCATGAACGGCTCACCGTTCTTCAACACGATGCTGGGCGTCAGCGTGTAGCGCGGCCGCGCGCGCGGACGGAGCTGCGCCGCACGCGTCCGGTCGAGCCAAAACTGCTCGCCGCGCACGCTCATGCCGATGCCGGTGTTGCCGAGGATGACCGCGCCGCCGATCCAGCCGCCGCTCGGCGTCACGTCGAAGATGTTGCCGTCTTTGTCGATGATCGAGATGTGGGTCGTGTCCTTGATCGCGCCCGCAATCGGTTCGGGATTGACGATCTTATCGCTTGGCTGACTGCCGTTCTTGATGTTGGCGACCCAATAAGGCCAGGTCTTGACCTTGGAGTCGTAAGCCATCGGATTGCCGGCGATAAAGTCGCGCGAGGCCTGCTTGGGATCGATCAGCTTGGCGCGCTCTTTGGCATATTGCTTGGACAGCAGTCCCTCGCCCGGCGTCTGCACGAAGGCCTGATCGCCGTAATAGGAATCGCGGTCGGCGTAAGCGAGCTTCAGCGCTTCGGTGACGGTGTGGATGTAGTCGGCGCTGTTGTGCTTCATCGACTTCAAGTCGAAGTTCTCAAGGATGTTCAGCGCCTCGAGCAGCGTCGGACCCTGGCTGCCGAAGGAATGCTTGTAGACCTCATAGCCGCGATACGTGGTCATCGCCGGCTGTTCGACCTTGGCGAAGAATTCCGAGAAATCGTCGTATTCGAACGGGGTCTCATGCTTCTTCAAGAACGCAACCATCTCGCGGGCGATGTCGCCCTTGTAGAAGCGGTCGCGAGCGGCCGCGATGCCGGCGGCACGGCCTTTGCTCTTGGCGGCGCGCTCGGCCTCGACCATCTTTTTTAGCGTCGCGGCAAGCGTCGGCAACTTGATGGTCTCGCCATTGGCATACATCGAGCCGTCGGCCTTCAACCAATATTTCTGATTGTCCGGCCAGCTCTTGAAGAATTCGAGATTGTTCTTGATCGAGGCCGAGGTGCGCGGCCGCATCGGGAAGCCTTGCTCGGCATAGTCCAGAGCGCGTGCCGAAACCTGCTCGAAGCTCATCGTGCCCCAGCGCTCGAGCACGGTCAGTGCGGCGTGCAGCGTGCCGGGCACGACCGCGGGATCGAGCCCCTCGCCGTTCAGATTCTTCTTGCGCGCTTCGTACCAGTCGATGGTGGCGTTCTTAGGCGCCCAGCCCTGGCCGACCACGGCGGTGACTTTGCGCTCGCTCTTAGGATAGACGAGCACGAGACCTTCGCCGCCGAGGCTGTAGAGGTCCTGCTCGACCACGCCGCCGGCAAGCATCGCCGCGACGCCCGCGTCGAAGGCGTTTCCGCCGCGCAAAAGAATCTCGAACGCCGCGGCCGAGGTCAGCGGATGACCTGCCGACACACCGGCGTTGCGTCCCATCACCGGCGGCCGCTCGGCGGCGCTGGTGCCGGGAACATCGGCGGTTATCAATGCGGTCAACGCGGCGGCGACGAGAAAAACGCGGCGGGCGATGTGGCGCATGGGGGGGACGTCCTCGAGGGTTCGAAGCTCAAGCAAGCCTATACTTGCCCGGCCATCCGGACAACGGCGCGCGAGAGTGGTTTACGCGCCGAGGAGGGCCGGCAACTCCGACAAAGACTTGATTTCGACGTCCGGCTTGCCGGGCAGACGTTCGGCGCGCTGTCCGTAACGGTTGCACCAGGCGACGCGCATACCGAAGGCCGAAGCGGCATAAGCGTCCCAGCCATTGGAGGAGACGAGCAAGATCGCTTCCTTCGGCACATCAAGGCCTGCGACGGGAAGGCGATAGACGCTCGGATGCGGCTTGAACACGCCCGCGTCTTCGACCGAGTAGACCGCATCGAGCAACGGCCGGAGCCTCGACCCGTCGATCGCTGCATCCAGCATGGCAGGCGAGCCGTTGGAGAGAATGGCGACCTTCAAACCAGCCGCTTTGATTCGTTCGAGCGTGCTTGTGACTTCGGGAAACGTTTCCAGCGTCAGGTAAAGATTCATCAGCCGCTTGCGCAGCGCGGCGTTTTCGAGACCGAGACTTTCCATTGCGAAATCGAGCGCGTCGCCCGTGACTTGCCAGAAGTCGGCGTGCCTGCCTTGAATCGCGCGGAGCCAGGTATATTGCAGCTGCTTCTCCCGCCAGAGCGCGCTCAGCCGCTCATGCTTGTCGCCGAGCACATCGCGACACCGCGCCGCGGCCGAAGCGTAATCGAACAGGGTGCCGTAGGCGTCGAAGACACACGCCTTGATGCCGTTGAAGTTCGTCCCGCCGTTCATCGCCTGCTTGCCGCGTGTCGTTTCGGACCAAAATAGCAGGGAGCATGGAGGACGGAAAAACGCAAAACCCTGCCCGGGGCCGGACAGGGTTTGCGCTCGAATACAGTGCGAAAGTGTTAGCCGATGATCTGAACGATGCGATGAGTTCTCGGATCGACCAGGACCGTACGGTTGTTCACGATCGTATAGCGGTAGGTGGTGACGCCGTATTCCCTCGGCACCTCATAATACGTCACCGTGGCCGGCAATTCCGTGCCGACGACGATTTCGCCCATGTAAGTATAGGAGGGGTGATTTTCCATCGTCACATAGGCGCGGAAGCGCGGAGAGTTGTCTTCGCTCAGGCCGCCGACGATGGCACCGCCGACTCCGCCTACGACCGCGCCCACGGGGCCGCCGACAACGGCGCCGCCAACGGCACCAGCCGCTGCTCCGGTTCCGGTCTTTGTCGCGCAAGCGCCAACCGCCAGCGCTGAAGCAAGTAACACTGCCCCTATCGAGATTGTACGCATGGAAGAACTCCTTTGGTTAAATCGCGAGTCTTGGGACACGACGCTCGCGTGTCGGAAAGATAATTCTCCAAGAAAAATGAAAGTTCCGGCTCCGCTTTAGCGAGCAGCTTATGCTCGGCAATCGCGCAAGCTTCGGCGCGGCGTAAGCAGCGTCAGCGACAGATTATTCGTGTAAAGACGATTAGTTCGCGTGAGCAGCTTCGCGAAGGTTCGGCTTGACCGGATCGCGTAATCCGAGGATGCGGCGCGCGTTGCGATAAAAAATCTTTTCCTTGTCTGCTTCGGACAGATTCAACTCAGAGAGCAAAGCGAGAGCTGTGGCGGGATCCCAGCACGGATAGTCCGAGCCGTACATGACGTGATCGATGCCGTAATAATCGATCGCGAAGCGCATGCCCATGCTGTGCGGCGAGACCGTGTCCGTGTACATGCGCTTGATGTAGGTACTGGGCGGCCGCGGCAGCTTGGCCTTGGTGCCGTTCTTGTCCATGCGGCCGGATTGATAGGGTAGCGCACCGCCGGTGTGCGACATCACGATCTTAAGATCGGGGTGCTTTTCCATCAGTCCGGAAAACACCATGCGCGACGCCGCAACGCTGACCTCGATGATGCGGCCGAGGCTGAGCTGAAGCGCACCGTCGTAGCCGACGAGGTCGTCGCCGAACACCGCATCGGTCGGATGCAGGAAGAGCGGAATGCCGAGCTCGGCAACCCGCGCATAGAACGGCGCGAGACGCTCGGCGTCGATGCGCGTGTCGCGCCCGATGCTGCCGGGAATGTTTACTCCCATCAGGCCTAGCTTGTTCACCGCATGGTCGAGTACGTCGATGGCGATCTTGGTGTCGGTCAGCGGCACCGCTGCGCTGGCCCAGACGCGGCCGGGGTATTTCTTCTGCGCTCCGGCCATCTCCTCGTTCCACATCAGTGCCGCGTCGCGTCCTTCTTCGGGCGAGAGATCGGAGAAGTAGATCGAGAACGGACCGAGGGATAAGACGGCGCCGACTTCGTGGCCGAGGCCATCCATGTGTTCGAGCTGCTGGTCGAGGTCGAACCACTCCTTCCAGCTGTTCAACGACGGGCGGCCTTCATGACCGACGTAATTGTAGCCGCCGCGGCTGTTGCGCTCCGCGCGTGGATATCCGGTGCGCTTGCAGAGCTGCTCGAAGATCGAACGCGGCCACCAATGGAAATGGGAGTCGATGATACGCATACTCTATCCTTCGAGCTTCTCGTTTGACGCCATGGTTACACGCCGCTCGAGCACTTGCCAGAGTTCAGAATAGCTGCTCGACGCGCCGGCGATAAGAGCCGCATCTTCAGGGTTAAGCAGCTTTTGCCATTTTTCGCGCAAAAGCGCCGGGAGATTCGAGGCGTCCCAATCAAACGGCGCATCTATGATGGTTTCTTCGAAGCGGTCCGAGCCGGCGACAGCGGTTACACGAGCCGGCCAGCGATGCGGCATCGCCGATTCAAGATCGTTTGCCGTGATCACGGAGACGCGCTCCGCAAATTCCATCAGCGTCTCATGCGGGCCGGCGCGTTCGGCGTCGTAGAGCCGTTCCGGCGCAAGGGCGGCACAGGCGAGTTGGTAGCCAACGTTCGCGATGCGGCTTAAGCGGTCTTCCGCGGCGATCGGTCTCTTCAACAGCGCAGTGTTGACGCCGGGGACGGACACTTCAACCCTGTCGATGCGCCGCGGGTCAAGCCCGCGCGACAACAGGCGCTGAAAAGCAACCACCGCATTGGCGCCCTGGCGCGCGATCGGAAACGGCTTGAAGCCGACCTGCACTATCGAGGGCGCCGATTCGAGCGCGCCCATGTCGGTGTCGTCATGTCCGGCCTGCGAAGCAAGCCACTCTTCGGAGACAAGCGATAGGTCGCCGCAGAGCCCCTGCCCTGCCGCTTCGGCCGCGCGCATGCCGCGAGCGACGGCGTCGGCGAAATAGAACCAACGCTCCGAGGGGTTTCCTTGGGGACGGCCTATGCGGCCGTTCGCGCCGGCGAGTGCCAACGCGACCGCGTAGGCAAATCGCTCGCGATCGTGCCCGCGCAGCAGAGACGCCGTCACCGCGGCCATCAGCGGCGCGGCGAGCAGCGTCGGCCACACACCATGAGCAAGCGCTTTGACGCCGCCGATCGCCCTGCCCAAGCCCATTCCCGCTGCGTAGCCGGCAGAGATCGCCCGCTGTAGCTCCGGATTGTCTTTTGCGAATGCCAAAGCCACGGGAATTACGGCGGATCCTGGCGTGATGCAGGATGCGAGATGGATGTCGTCGCATTCTGAAAGCCGAGCAATTGCGGCAACCGCGGGTTCTTTCGTGCCGTCGCGATGGAGTTGCATGAGCGCACGGCCATCGTTCGTACGCGAGCCCGCGAGGAATGCCGCGACGGTGTCCCTTATGTGCAGTTGGATGATTTCGGGCGAGGCCGCCGCGTTCCACAACAACTCGACCCAAGACTGAAGGTTCATGATGCGGCTGAGCCGTGAACGAGACTCGCCAATCCGGCGCCGCACCAGGGTACACCGCTGAGATCGAGCATAATCGTCACGATCAGAGCGGGGACGTTGCTCAATGATGCGTTTGGTTGATCCTGCGATGCGACGACGGCTAGTGGACGGCTGCCGCTCGCAGCTTCCGCCATCCAACCGGTAAGGCGAGAACCCGGCAGCTCCGCGAGTGCGCGCACAATTTGCTCGCCGAGCGGACGATCGACATTGATGCGTGCAATGAACGCGCTGAGCCAGGCATCGGCGCGCGCGATTGCGGTGCGGCCTTTCTCGTTCTGCGCGTAAGTCTTCGCACGGCGCACCCACGCGCCTTTGTAGGCGACGGTGGCGCGAATGGCGAAGCGTTGGCCCAACGGCTTGGTTCCGGACAACCGCACGAAGCGGCGATCGGCGTTCAGATCGGGAGCGATCGCAACGTAGGCTTCTTCTGCGCCGTGAAGCCGTGTGTGCCGCTCGACCGCGGCGACGGCAGCACCCACATCGGCGGGGGCAGACGCCACCTGCTCCAGTGCCGCTTTGGCGATGGCATCGGCTTGCTTCAGGAGTTTGCGCTCCACATCGTCGAGATGCGAACGCGCCGCTGCGTAAGTCTCAGAACCGTCAACGATCTCAACACCGGACAGCGCAGCGGCAAGCTCGTCGTAGAGGCCCGCAGGGAAAGAATCGAGCTCGACAATGGCAACACGTTTGGCGGCGCTTGCCGCGAGCTTCTTGCCGAGGACCGCAGCAGGTGTCGGTGAGTTGACCAGCTCGCCTACCGGCTTCACGGATTGGATCCACGTCCCGACGCGCTTCGACAGCGTCGTGGCGAAGGTGGGTTCACCGTCTTGCGGCACGAGCAGCACGCCGTCCGCCCAATAGGGCGAGAAGGCGGTAAGATGTGAGACGGCGCCTGAACGGATGAAATTCGTGTACAGGATCATCGCGTCTTGCCGCGCCAAGCGCATCTCGGTCTGAAGGCGGTCGAGACGTCCGCGCAAAGCATCGCGTGGTATCTCGTCGGGATCCCAGGCCATCAAGCCGCGGCGCATGTTCAATTCACCGGAACGGAGAAGAGCTCGCGCGGGGTCGTCGTCAGCACGTCGGCGCCATCGGCGGTCACAATGATCGCGTCGCCCAGCACCATGTATCCAACTTCGGGATGATAGGTGTTGGGATGCACGATCATGGTCATGTTCTCCTCGATCCGCGTCGTCACGTCCTCGAGGATGTGCGGCTTGGTATCGACGAAGAGACCCAGCCCGTGACCGCGCACGCGCGTATAGGCATCGGTGACATAGTCGCCGAGGTTGTGCGCGCGGAAGATCTCGTTCTCGGCGCGCGCGATGTCGGCCGCGGTGACGCCGGGCCTGGCCGCGGCAATGCCGGCTTCCAATGCGTCGCGATAGACGCCAAACGCACTGCGCTGTGGCGCGCTCGGCTCGCCCATCACCAGCGTGCGGCAGATCTGGAGATAGTAGCCATTGATGCAAGGTGTCAGCTCGGTCGTGACCAGGTCGCCGCGCTTGAGCTTCTTGCCCATTGGTGGCGCCATTCCGCGCACCTCGCGCCCGCCGACGCCGATGATCATGAAATTGTCGTCGACAGCCTTGGCGCGGAA
>Ga0134122_10003951_pt1 | contig 11027 bp, 8 predicted proteins | sample KB302_FD_96461 | JGI IMG/M metagenome (GOLD analysis project Ga0134122, IMG submission 96461) | Terrestrial soil microbial communities without Nitrogen fertilizer from Kellogg Biological Station, Michigan, USA - KB3-0-2 | ecosystem: Environmental > Terrestrial > Soil > Unclassified ...
GCGAAATTGAACGGTGCTTTACGCGACCTTAACCAAATTGGTGTTGTTGTAGGCCTTAGCGCGGCACGGTTGCATCAGGGCAAACTTCGGCGCTTCAAACCGGGCCTCTAGTCTGTCCTGTGCACCACAAATCCAGTGGCATTTTCGCATCAACGACCGTGGAAAACCTTGGCAAAAGCAGCTGCGTTCTTGATCTAAGCGTTATGCATCGGTAGCGAAGTGATGCGATTGCCGAACGTGTAGGAGAGAAGACCATGAACGTAAAAAGCGTGATCGTACTCGCGGCAGTTGTCGCCGCGGTTGCTCTCGGCGCATGCCGCCGCGAGGTAGAGCATGTCCCCATGAAGTTGGGGGCTGATGTACCGGTTTCTCAGGTAGCGCGTTAACACCAACTCTCTAAGAGACCTTAGGAGAAGAAGCATGAAGGGCGCTATCGTTCTCGCAGCTGTCATCGCTGCTGTCGCTCTCGGCGCATGCCGGAAAGAAGTAGAGCATACACCGATGAAGCTGGGCGCGAGCGTGCAAGACGTCGCTCGTTGAGCCGGAGCGATCGCTGCCCTTTGGCAGACGAATCGCAGGATTGGGGCTGTAGCGCGGCAGGTTGTCTGCCTCGCTACGGCCCTGGTTGTTTTTGAGGTTGCTTGGCTGTGTATTGCGGGGAAAAGCCGCCGCGCCCGGTTGTCTCACGCCCCCAAACCACGTTTCACCGGCAGACGCCGCGGCGGACACATTTTTGAACGAAGCTTTCGCTAGATATTGCAACCGGATCGGAAATCGGCTTGCGGCGGAAACGCCGTTTACCGCAAAAACAAGGGGCACGGCATGCAGCTGTCGAAGTGGCACAGAGCGGGTGGCCAGGTGGTGGCGGCCGTCGCTGTGGCACTGCTGCTGGCGGCCTGCTCGAACACCCCCAAACCCGAGAGCGAACTCGGGCGCAACACCCCGGCAACGCCGGGATCCTCACGCGACTTTGCGGTCAATGTCGGCGATATCGTGTATTTTTCTACCGACAGCACCGATTTGTCGCCCGAGGCCCAGCAAACGCTGACGAATCAGGCGCGGTGGCTGCAGCAATATTCCCAGTATTCGATCACGGTCGAGGGCCACGCCGACGAGCGCGGCACGCGTGAATACAATATCGCCCTTGGCGCCCGACGGGCCCAGACGGTGCGCGACTTCCTGGCCCGGCATGGCATCAACGCCGGCCGCATCCGCACGATCTCCTACGGCAAGGAGCGTCCGGTGGCGGTGTGCAACGACATCTCCTGTTGGTCGCAGAATCGGCGAGCCCAGACGGTCCTCAACGGACGCGCCGAGGCGCGGTCTTAAGGCAATCGTCGGCGGCGACCCCCGGGGGGTGCGGCCCCCCGCCGGCCTTGCCCGCGCCACCCGCCAATCAAATTTTGGCCCTAATGCGGGCGCAGTGTGGCCGCGATGCATCAAGCGTGGGGGAGCGCGCCACATGCCATGCGGTCGATCGCTCGGCCTCGCCGTCATGTTGGCCGGCACGATACCCTTTGGGTATCCGTCTTTGGGGTCCGCCGAGGAGCGCATGCAGCTCGGTGCGCCGGACGTGATGGCGGCCGGGATCGGCCGCGACTTCCGCATGAGCGTTGGGGACCGTGTCTTTTTTGCTGACCGCAGTGCCGAGCTCAGCGTGCGCGCGCGAGCCGCGGTCGAGGCGCAGGCGCAATGGCTCAAGCGCAAGCCCGGGCTCATCATCATCGTGGAAGGCCACGCCGATGACTCGGGCACCAGCGACGACAACATGGCCCTGTCGCGCCAACGTGCCGACGCCGTGCGCCAGAGGCTGATCGAGCTTGGGGTCGCCACCGATCGGGTTCGCATCACGGCCTTCGGCCGCAACCAGACCGTCGCCGACTGCACGGGTTCCCTCTGCGCCGCCCAAAACCGGCGCGCGGTGACGGTCGTCAGACCCGGCGCGCCCGCGCCGGTGGCCGGCCCCGGCACGGCGCGCAAGGCCGACGCGGCCGGGGCACCATGGCGCCAATCTTCCGCCCAAGCCTTCTAAGCGCCTTTTCTAAGCGCCTTTTCTAAGCGAGTGCTCTAAGCGGATGTTCTCGGCGGGTTTTAGGCGGGCGGTGTGGGCGGCGGTCTTGCTCCTGCCCGGAAGCCGTGTTGAAGAGGGCGACGGAGCTTCACTGCGAGGCGGGGCCATGGGAGCCAGCATGAGACGTTATGCCATCGGATGGGCGGCGGTGTTAGGCGCGGCGGTGGCCGCAGCGTTGGCAACGGTGCCGGTTGCCGCCCAACAGGGCCCCCCCGTGCAGCGGCCGCTGCCCGCGCCGCAGCCGACGCCGAAGGCTGCCGCGCCGCGGGACGGTGGGCAATCCGGGGAGGCGGCTCTGCGCCAGCGCGTTGAGCAGCTCGAGGAGCAGCTGGTCGACATGCAGGTGGTCGTTGGTACCCTGGAGTCCTTGGCCAAAGGCGCGCCCGGCCCGGTTGGTGCGAGCTTGCCCGGGCGCGGCAATGCCGGGGCCGCGGCGGCGCTCAACGCCGCCGATGCCGGGCGCCTCGACAGCCTCGAAACGCAACTTCAGGCCCTCGCCGCGCAGCTTGAGACCCTGCAAGAACAGATGCGTGCCCTGGCCGGCCGCAGTGGCGCTTTGGCGCCCTCCTCCAGCTTTGCCAATGCCGAGCCACCGAAGGGGGCGCGTGTCGGTGAGGCGAGCCCCCCGCCACCGGGACGGGCAGGCTTCGGCGCGGTCACGGTATCGCCCGGTGGTCAAGGTCAGCGCGACGATATCGATCAGCTCTTGAGCCAACCTGCCGCGCCGCCGCCCATGGCGGCGCCCCCTGTTGGCGGAGCGATCGCGGCGGCGGCGCCCTTCCCCGGCGGTGGCGCCCCGGAGGGGGAGGTGGCACCCAAACAGCTCTATGAGACGGCCTACGGGTATCTGCTGCAGCGCGACTACGGGGCGGCGGAAGCCGCCTTCGAAGATTTCCTGCAGCGTTTTCCCGGCGATCCGCTCGCCGGCAACGCACAGTATTGGCTGGGAGAGTCGCTGTTTGTGCGCGGGCAGTATCGGTCCGCCGCCGGCGCGTTTCTCAAGGGTTACCAGACCTATGGCCGCAACGCCAAGGCGCCGGAGAGCCTGCTCAGGCTTGCCATGTCGCTGCAACGCTTGGGACAGAAGGATGCGGCCTGCTCGTCCTTCAACGAGTTGGCGAGCAAGTACCCGAGCGCTCCTCCGCATGTGAAGACGAGCGCTCAGGCCGAGCGACAGAAGGCGGGTTGCTGACGGCCACACGATAGCTTCCCACCCCGGGGGGCAGCGCACGGGCTCTACGGCCTGCGATGGGTAGTTTGACGTTCAGCAGCGATACGGTGTGGGCGCGCGAGGCCTATCGGCCCGATGTGGATGGCCTGCGCGCGCTCGCCGTGCTTGCCATTTTTGCTTTCCATCTGCGGCTTGCGGGTTCCCCTGGCGGCTTCGTCGGCGTCGACGTGTTTTTCGTGATCTCGGGCTTCGTCATCACGCGCGGCGTTTTGCTCGAGCTCGATGAGCAGCGCTTCTCGCTGCGAGATTTCTACCTGCGTCGCGCGCGCCGCATCCTCCCGGCGCTGATTGTGACGCTGCTGGGCACCCTGCTCGTCGGCGCCATCATCCTTTCGCCATCCGAGACGCGGGAGTTTGCCGGCAGTGCCTTGGCGAGCTTGGTATCGGCGGCCAACGTCTTTTTTCACGACCGCACCAACTATTTTGCCGACGCCGCCCACTACCGACCGCTTCTCCACACCTGGTCGCTGAGCTTGGAAGAGCAGTTCTATCTGCTGTTCCCGCTGCTCTTGGGCGCGCTTGTCGTGCGCGCGGGGCAACCCCCGGCGCGCATCCTGGCCTACCTTGTGGTCCTGTCGCTGGCCTGGTGCGTGGTGGTGGGCTTATTCCGCGCACGTCATGCCTTTTACATGCCGATGGCGCGCTTCTGGGAGCTCGGTGCCGGAGCCCTGGTCGCCTGCGCGGAGGCGCACCGGGTTAAGGTCCCCCAGCCCAGGCTCGTGGGGTTGGCAGGGTTGGCCGGCATCGCCGCCAGCGTGGCCCTGCTGGACGGACCGGAAACCCCAACCTGGATGATGCTCGGGCCGGTTGCGGCCGCCGCTGCCGTCATCCTGTCGGGTGCCGCCGGCGAAGGCCCGGTGCACGGCCTTTTGTCGACGAGGACGGCGGTGGCGATCGGGCGCCTATCGTATGCGATCTATCTGCTGCATTGGCCGGTCATCGTCTTTTGGCGCATGTGCGTTGCCCGACCGCTCAACGGCGTCGAGCAGGCAGCCATCTTGATCGGCGTCCTCATGGCGGCCCAGCTCCTGTGGCGGTTCGTCGAAAAGCCATTCCGCGCTGGCAGCGCGCTTCCCAACGCCGCGGCCCTGACGGCAATCGGTGCCGGTTGCGCCGCCGTTGTTGGGCTGGGCCTGCTGCTGCGCACCGATCGCGCGAGCCTGTGGACGTTGAGCGCGCCGGCTCGTGAGTCCGTGAGCCAGCTGCGCGCGGCCACCAAGTCCCGGCCTGCCTGCAACAGAGATACGACTTGGCTCGGCGACGCCCCGGCTGGGGCAACCGCCTGCCGCTGGCCCAAGGCGGCGGGCGGCGGATCCGAATTGGTCATCTGGGGCGATTCGCATGCAGGTGCGCTGGCACCCGAATTGGCGCACGCGTTGCTGCAGTCGCGCGAGTTCAAGTCGGCGTTGCTCATCAGCTTGCCCCACTGCCCGCCTCTCAAAGGGGTGTCCTTGTTGGGACCCAAGGTCGACGGCGATTGCGAAAGCTTCCTCACCGCGGTCTTGGTTGCGATCGCCAAGCACAAGCCGAAGTTGGTCGTGATTGCTGCTCGCTGGGCCAACTTTTCCTCCGACGTACGCTCGCCCGGGGACGGCGGGGAGGCCGGCCGCATTGTCGATACCGCCAACGGCCAAGTCATCGGCCTCGCCGAGGCCCTGACGCGGACGCTCGATCAGCTCGCCGCGCATGCCCCGCACGTCGTGCTCCTCGGCCCGGTGCCCGAACTTGAGTACAATGCGCCAGCAACCCTGGTGCGCGCCCTCCGCGGGCTGTCCGAGTTGCCGCCGGTCTGGCGCCACGACTTCGAGCGCCGCCAGCGCCTGGTGTTGGCCGCGCTCGCCGACCTTGCCACGGCCGGCCGTGCCCTGGTGCTCTATCCCCATGCCGTCTTATGCGATGAGGCAACCTGTGCCGTCGCTGATGGGGTGCAGCCGCTCTATAGCGACGATGACCATTTGAGCGCCTTTGGCGCCGAGCGCGTGGCTCGCGCCTTGGCCCCGCGCTTGCTAAAGTCCCTGGGACTTCCGGTCGGCCCGTCCGGTTCACCCTGACGGCGCCGCGCCCTCCAAGCGAAACTGCCGGCGGCGGCCGCCAAAGCGGCTCGTTCGCGGGCATGAGGCCCATGACTTCGGTTGATCGTTCGATTCCGCGCCCAGCGCTCGATGGCCTGTTTGGCAGCCTTATCGGCAAGCCCGCCGCCGGCGTGGCGCTCGCCGTCTCTGGCGGCAGCGACAGTACCGCGCTCATGGTTCTGTTTGCGGAGTGGTTGGCGCACACCGGCCAATCCCCCGCCGACATCTTTGTGCTCACCGTCGATCATGGCCTGCGCCAGCAGTCCCGCGCGGAGGCCGAATGGGTGGCGCAGATGGCCGCGAGGCTCGGGTTTCGGCATGCCATCTTGCCTTGGGCCGGGGCCAAGCCGAAAACCGGCGTGCAGGCGGCCGCGCGCGCCGCGCGCTACCGTTTGCTGGCGGAGTTCATGGGCGCTAACGGCCTCCGCTTCCTGATGACCGCCCACACCGCCGACGATCAAGCCGAGACGCTGTTGATGCGCTTGGCGCGTGGCAGCGGTCTCGACGGGCTCGCCGCCATGGCGCCATTGGCGCCGCTCGAGGCCCCGATGCCACGACCGGCCAAGGGGGAAATCGTGCTGGCGCGACCGTTCCTGGGCGTCGCCAAGGCGCGCCTCAGGGCCGCCCTTGAGACGCGCGACGTGCCCTGGTTGGAAGATGAGAGCAATGCGGCCCTCATCTTCGAGCGGAGCCGATGGCGCGCGGCTGGCGATACCCTCACCCAATTGGGGCTGACCGGGGACAGTCTGGCCCTGAGCGCGCGACGTTTGCAGCGGGCGCGCGCGGCCCTCGAGTGGGCGCTGGCGCAGTTTTGCGCGGCCGATGCCGGTCGCTATCGCGTCGACCCCTGCGGGTTCATCAGCATCGATGCTGGGGCCTGGCGTGCCCTGCCAAACGAACTGCAAGTGCGGGTGTTGGGCAAGGGTATCGCTGCGGCGGGAGGGGGCGGCGGTCCCGTGCCACTGGCCAAGCTGGAGGCGCTCGCCGAAACGCTCGCCGCCCCCGAGGCAGCCGGGCGGTGGACCTTGGCGCGGACGGCCGTCCGCGCCGCCCCGGAGACGATTGTGCTCGAGCGCGAGCCTGGTCGCCGGCCATGGCCGGAACTCGCCCTGGCGCCCGGCCAACAGGCGCTCTGGGATGGCCGCTTCTGGGTGGTGGCGGGGCCTAAGCTTGGCTTTCCGGTCGCCGTGCGCGCCCTGGGTCAGGTGGGGCTTGCGGCCCTGCGCCGCCAGGTGTCGCTGCCCGACGGCGTGCCATCGGGCACCTTGCGCGCCTTGCCGGGCTTCTGGAAGGAGGCCGTTCTCTTCGCCGTCCCAAGTCTCGCCTTCCCCTCCGTTGGGGGCTTGGTTTCGGCTACCTTTGCCGCCTTGCTCGGCGCCGCGGGCGACCCGGCCGGCGAAGGCGCGCACAAATCGCGTCGTCCTGCCCGCCCATAGGTGTCGCTGCCCCCGGTCGCCTTGGCGCCGCAACCTTCCCCATTTCGGGGCAGGCCCCCTGCAAAATCGCGGTTGGCGGGAGCCTAAACTTGGCAAAGTAGTAAGAGGCTCCTATGTTAAAGTGCACGGGCCCGGGGATCATGCCGGCGGCGCGCAACAGCTGGGATCGCGGCGGCGGTTTGGCGTCCCAGGCCATCAAGGATACTCGATGAACTCGAATTTCCGGAACCTTGCCATCTGGGTCGTGATCGTCCTGTTGTTGATGGCGCTCTTCAATTTGTTCCAGAATCCGAGCCAAGGTCGCCGCGGTAACGAAATCAGCTATTCGGAGTTTCTGGCCGGCGTCGATAGCGGCAGCGTGTCGGAAGTAACGATCGCCAAGCACCGCATCAGCGGCTCATTCCGTGACAAGAGCAGCAATTTCACGACGATAGCGCCCGACGACCCCAACCTGGTCGAGCGCCTGACCAAAAAAGGCGTGAAGATTACCGCCAAGCCCCCCGAGGAGGACGTCCCCTCCATCCTGGGCGTGCTGGTGAATTGGTTCCCGATGCTGCTTTTGATCGGCGTGTGGGTGTTTTTCATGCGCCAAATGCAGTCGGGTGGCGGCCGAGCCATGGGCTTTGGCAAGTCGAAGGCCAAACTTTTGACCGAGCGGCACGGCCGGGTGACGTTTGAGGACGTGGCCGGGGTCGACGAGGCCAAGTCCGATCTGCAGGAAATTGTCGAGTTTCTTCGCGATCCGCAAAAATTCCAACGCCTGGGCGGACGCATTCCGCGCGGTGCGCTGCTCGTCGGCCCCCCTGGGACCGGCAAGACGCTGATCGCGCGGGCCGTGGCCGGGGAAGCCAACGTGCCCTTCTTCACGATTTCGGGCTCTGATTTCGTCGAGATGTTCGTGGGCGTTGGCGCCTCGCGCGTGCGCGACATGTTCGAACAGGCAAAGAAAAACGCCCCCTGCATTATTTTCATCGACGAGATCGACGCGGTCGGTCGCCACCGTGGCGCTGGCCTCGGCGGCGGCAACGACGAGCGCGAGCAGACCCTCAATCAGTTGCTGGTCGAGATGGATGGCTTTGAGGCCAACGAGGGCATCATTATCCTGGCGGCCACCAACCGCCCCGACGTGCTCGATCCGGCGTTGCTGCGTCCCGGTCGGTTCGATCGGCAGATTACGGTGCCCAATCCCGATGTGGCCGGACGCGAGAAGATCCTGCGCGTGCACATGCGCAAAGTCCCGTTGGCCCCGGACGTCGACCCCAAGGTCATCGCCCGCGGCACGCCCGGCTTTTCCGGTGCCGACCTCGCCAACCTGGTGAACGAGGCGGCGCTGTTGGCGGCGCGGCGCAACAAGCGGCTGGTGACGCAGGCCGAGTTCGAGGACAGCAAGGACAAGGTGATGATGGGGGCGGAGCGCCGCTCCATGATCATGACCGAAGAGGAAAAGCTCGCCACCGCCTATCACGAAGGCGGCCACGCGCTCGTCAATCTGCTCGTGCCCGGCAACGATCCCCTGCACAAAGTCACCATCATTCCGCGCGGGCGCGCCCTCGGCGTCACCATGAGCCTGCCCGAGCGCGATAAGCTCTCCTATTCCAAGCAGTGGTGTGAGGCGCGCATCGCCACCATGTTCGGCGGCAGGGTGGCCGAGCAGCTCGTGTACGGCGAGGACCACCTCAATACCGGTGCCTCCAGCGATATCATGCAGGCGACCGAACTCGCCCGACGCATGGTGACCGAGTGGGGTATGAGCGACAAATTGGGTCCGCTGCGCTACAACGAGAACCAGCAAGAGGTGTTTCTCGGCCACGCGATCACGCAGCGCCAGAACATGTCCGAGGACACGGCCAGGCTGATCGATGAAGAGATCCGGCGCATTGTCACCGAGGGCGAGCGCAAGGCGCGTGAGGTGCTCGGCGGTAACCGCGACAAACTCGAGGCGATCACGCAGGCGTTGATGGAATTCGAGACCATCAACGGCGAGGAAGTGAACGCGCTGATGCGCGGCGAAAAAATCGTGCGTGCAAACGACGACGAGGAATCGAAAGGGCCGGCTGGGCCGGCGGTGCCAGCGGCCGGTAAGATGCGTCCGTCGCGGCCGGAGCCGGGCCCCGGAGGCCTGGAACCGCAGCCGCAGACTTAAAACGGGTACGGCTCGGCCCGAATCGGGTCGCGCCGCGTGAGGCGCCTTCCTTTCGTCCTTTTTGCCTCGCTTTGTTGGTATCAAGCGTGGGGTTGCGTATGACGCGCCGCTGACTGCGGCCAGTTCTTTGCGTGTCGCTCGGCCACGGGCGACAGCTCGGCGCCACATGATTGAGGGAGCGTCGTGAAGAGGACGGGCGGGCAAGGGGCAAAGCGGGTGGTGGAAACCACCATCCGCCCGACCACGCGCACGTTGACCAGGCGGCCGCCGGCGGCGGTGCAGCCCTGGCGCGGCGGCGCCTTGCTGCTGGCCAAGGCGTTCATCATCACCACAGTCGTGTTGGCGTTGGCAGCCGGCCTGTTCTACGCGCGGCTGTTGCACGGGCCGGTACCCTTGGCATTTCTGGTCGAGCCGCTCCAGCGGGCGATCGCCGAGGAGCTGGCGGGCTTCGGGGTCGAGATCGACAACGTCGCCGCGCGGCTCAATGATCGGCATCAGCTGGAATTCGAACTCAGCAATGTACGCATCGCCGACAGCAGCAATGCGCCCTTGGCGGTGGCGCCCTCGGCGACGTTTTCCATCAGCCACCGGGCGCTGCTGCAGGGCAGGATCGCACCCGAAAGCGTCGATCTGATCTCGCCGCGGCTGCTGCTCTATCTGGGCGATGACGGGAAACTGTCGCTGCAGTTCTCCGCGCCCGCCGAGGCCGCCGACGTCGACAAGCACAAGGGAGCGGCCAGCGACAGTCTCAGCAAATCGACCGCGTCGGCCAGCGCCACGGGGCTCAGCGACGGCAGCCTCGGCCGCATCGATCTCGTCAAGATGCTGTCGGACGCCTCGGCGCGGGCGCGCCGGCGCGAATATGCGACGGCCTATTTGCGCGAGGTCGGATTGCGCTCGGCCACCCTCATCGTCGACAACGGCACCCGCAAGAGCATTTGGCGCCTGCCGGAACTCGACGTTGATCTCGACCATCGCCGCAGCCGCAGTTCGATCGCTGGGCGCGCCAAGGTCGAATCCTTAGCCGGACCCTGGAGCCTCAACTTTCGCACCTTTGAGGCGGAGAAGACCGGAACCCTGCAGCTTGCCGTCTCGGTGCAGAACCTCGTGCCGCGCGGCTTGGCGCGCAGCTTACCGCATCTGGCCGCGCTCGAAGGCTTCGATTTGCCGGTGTGGGGAGAGGCCTACCTCGACCTTTCGAGCGATGGTGAGATCTTAGGGGGCCGGATCGGCATCGACGCGGCTCCGGGAACGGTGGCGCTGCCCTGGTCGGCGGAAACACCGTTTGCGATCGATGGCGGGCATTTGGAAATCTCCTACCAGAGCGGCGCGCGCCGGTTCGAGATTGCGCCCTCGGTGCTGGTGTGGGGCGACAGTCGCCTGCAGTTCGCCGGCAGCGTGGCGCACGACGCGCGTGCACCGGAAGGTCCAGCCTGGGCCTTCGACCTCAAATCCGAGGGTGGCTGGATCGGCGCCGAGCTGCCCGCGCACGAGCGCCTGCCGATTGACGATTGGTCGGCGCACGGCTTTCTGGCACCCGAGCGTGGCCGCGTCGTGCTCAGTCAATTCTTGCTGCGGGCCGGCGGGGCCGAAGTCACCGCGGAAGGCGACGTTGCCGGCATGGGCAGCGCGCCGATCGCGCGCCTCGAAGGCAAGATCGGCGCCATGCCGGCAAAGACCTTCAAGGCACTATGGCCCGCGGCGCTGGCGCCGCAGACCCGGGCCTGGATCGGCCAGCGCCTCGTGCGCGGGCAACTGCAGGGTGGCTCCTTCAAGCTGACTTCCGGTGATGAGGCCCTGGGCGGGGAGCATTCGGCCCGCCAGAGCGCGGCGGACCGCGTCTCGCTCACCCTGGTGGGCAGCGACCTGGCGCTGACCTTGAACGATCGCTGGCCGGCGCTGGAAGTGCCGCGCGCGCTGGCGCGTCTCGACGGTCATACCTTTGAGGTTTCGGTGCCCGAGGGCGCCTTTGTTGCCAGCGACGGACGCCGCATCGGCGTCAAGGGTAATTTCAGCGTCGACATGCAAGAACCCCTGCCGCGCACCGGCCACATCACGGCCAAGGCCCAGGGCC
>Ga0134122_10003952_pt1 | contig 11027 bp, 9 predicted proteins | sample KB302_FD_96461 | JGI IMG/M metagenome (GOLD analysis project Ga0134122, IMG submission 96461) | Terrestrial soil microbial communities without Nitrogen fertilizer from Kellogg Biological Station, Michigan, USA - KB3-0-2 | ecosystem: Environmental > Terrestrial > Soil > Unclassified ...
AGTTTGCGACTGCGGTTGAGGAGAGCCAATTCCTGCACTTGTCGGCGTTCTCATATATGTGCCATACCATTACGCCCGCTGCAAACCCATAGAAACATCGAATGATGCCCCAGTCACAGTTCGTATCCATGTATTTATCGCTCAATGCCGCGACCAGTACCGGCCCGCCCACCAACGCAGCAGTCAGTGCAATTCCGGCGCGCTTGCGCAAGCCTAGGAGGCACACTGCAAAGACGACGTAAGTGTAGAGCTCCGTGCTGATGCTCCAGCTGGGATGGTTCCATGTCAGGAATCTAAAAAGATGAAGGCTGTGGACCAGAAACAGATTGGCAAAAATTGTGGACGGCCCTTCCATTTCGGTGCCGAATGGCGCAATCGAATCGGCCAATGCACTGCCCGACACGACAGTCCGCCCAAGGCCTTTCAGAAGCTCAAACAGGATAAACAGCATCAGCATCGTGAAATGCAGCGGATATAACCTGCCGAGACGCAGTAGCAGAAAACGCCCCGTGCCGTAGCCTTCTAGCAGTCGTTTTTCATAGTTGGCGGCGATGATGAAGCCGCTCAACACAAAGAAGAAATCAACGAAAAGCCAGGCGTTGCGCAAGAATGGCACGTCATACAGGTGGCTGTAAGCGTCGAGATGGAAAAGTGCGACCAGGCATGCCGCGATTCCTCGCCAGCTATCCAGCACTGTGAATCGTTGTTCCATGTGTGTGCTCCACGATGCGGAAAGGAAACGCTGCAAACTTGACACGAATGCAAGTCGTGCCGCAGCTTGCGAGTCTGGTCCGGACGGATCAGGACGGATTGCCGGCGGGTTTCAAAAGGCGTCTGGATGCCTCGCCATACATCATTCCAACCGCAAGCCATAGGAAAGATTGTTCGGGACCCGGTGTCAGGCTGCTATCGGTCGCGTACGACAACAGCAGGCTCGCCAGACCGGCTGCGGATCCCAGATAGAACCCACGCATAGTCGGGCTGAGGCTCGCATCCCGGCTCAGCCGGCGAAATCCCTTCCAGACATGCGCGAAAAAAGCGCACAGCAGGACCAGGCCAATTATCCCCATGTCGAGAACAGCCTGCAGGTACCCATTGTGAGGGTGGTCGACGGGAATAAACGTGATGCCGGCTCCAGTTCGCATGGGCTCTGACCAGAGTATCGCCCCGAGACCATGGCCGTAAACCGGACTGCGAGCCAATTCCGGCAGCAGCGGCAGCCAAAGATATTCGATGCGTCCGGCGGAGATATCCTCCGCTGACCCACCGCCGCCGAAACCCATCAGCGCACGATCGTAAACGGCGCCGGGCATCGCAAGCAACGCGCTGACGGCCAGGACACCGAATAAAAGCCAGGTCTTCGCTTTCCTGCGCCATACCAGAAATAGACCGTTCACGAGAATGAAACTAAGGAAGGCGCCCCGTGAAAAAGTGAGGATGAGCGCGACGACAACCATGGCCATTGAAATCAGCAAGGTAAATCTGAAACCAGCACTTTTTGATTCCACCCAAGTGAAGAGCAGCAGAGCATAAGCAGAAACATAGAGGCGCCCAAGCGCGTTTGCGTGCATGCCCAGACCCGACAAAACTTCACGCGACTCGCTTTTGGCCATTTCCTGAAGCGATGTGCCCGATAATGATACGAATACTATGACCATCACGCTCATCACCCACATCGCAACGACAGCGGGATAAAGGAACTGTTCTGTTTTTTTGGATTTCGCCATCGCTGCACCCACCAGCATGGCGAATACCACCATCATGAGCGGCTTGAATATGAGATCGCGAAAGTAGCCGCCCACGGTGTCAAATTCGATGACGTTGTGATCGAGCAGCAAAGACGGAATTTGATGCACATGGGGGGCCCCCAGCACACCCGCCGCCATAATGGGCACAACATACAGCCATAGCAGCGGGCGCGGCACCAGGCGCCCCCGGTTTTTTTCGGAAAGCCCTTGCAGCAAAAGAGAGCCCAATGTGCCAATCAGCAGCAGATTGAACGGATTCAGGCCGGTAACGCCAAGCATCGCGTGCGGAAACATCCAGCTCCGCGATATAGGCATCAATATGATGAGTAACGCCACGCCGATGCGGAAATCACGCAGGATGAATGCGCAGCCGATGAGTGAAACGCATAAATACAGCGCGTTCAGTCCCGCAATGGCAACTACACCTCCCGACAGCACGCCAAGTAGCGCAAGCGCCGTTAGGACGCTCACTTTACGCAGGACGGAAGGGGCCGTTTTGCCGGCATGCGGCACGCTATCAGCGGCGGACGACGCGCCGGTGCGCCACCTGGCCATCCATCCGGGAGGTTGGCGTTGCAGGGGTAGTGCCATTCTCCGGGTCAGTCAGATGGCGTTGAAGACGGTGCCAACGATGCGCGTGCCGGTATCGTTGAGCGCCCGGATCGTGTTCGCGGTATCGCTTACCCCGGTATGGTCCTTGCGCACCAGAACGATTGCACTGCCCGCCCGGAATGCAACGCTCTGTGCATCTGCATACAAACTGGCCGGCGGTGTATCGAAAAGAATGACGTCGAATTCGTTGCGCAGTTCACCCAACAACGCGGCCAATGCAGGCCGCAACAGCAATTCCTGTGGGTTAGGCGGGCACGCGCCGGCGGGCAACAGGGAAAGCGTGCCGAATTGCGGAAGCGCCACTACGGCGCTTCGGTCTGCGCGGCCTGACAGCACTGCGGACAAACCGACGCGATCGGACACGTTGAAGATACGATGCTGCCGCGGTGCGCGCAAATCAGCGTCGAGCAAAACCGTGCGTTCGCCGAGTTGGGCAAATGCCACGGCGAGATTGGCTGCAACGTAGCTGCGGCCTTCGCCAGATCCCGGGCTGACTACGGCAAGCATCCTGTGCCGGACCTGCGCGTTAGACCAGCGAATGAGGAGTTGAGTACGCAGTGCGCGCATCTCCTCCGCGCGCGGGTGAAACGGTTCATAGGCGCCAACGAGTTCGCTGTTGATCTCTTCCCCGCCAGGCAGCAAGTGAGGCAACCCATATTGCTTGGCGACTGCGGTTCGCAGGTCATCCCTGCCAATGAGGCGAAGCGATAGCGCGGCTTCGCCAAACCGCAACCCGCGCACGCGCTGTACTTCCAGTATCGGATCTATGTCGCCCCGATCTATTTTTCCGAGTTCGACCAGAATATTGCCAAGCCGTCCGTCTTGCTGGTTGATTACACGCCCGGAGCCTTCTATCGGCAGTACGTTATCTTGTGTGTTCATTGACAATCCTCAGCCAGGGTTTGGCAACGCGCTATGGTGGCTTCTCGACTGACCCAGCAGTCGACTTGAGGGCCTCCACGGCTTGAGCTCGCCGAGCAGAGGCGCGTTCCATTCCTTATCGAGATCTTTAAGACATCGTACGCGGCGATCGGAGAGTTCCAACAGTAGCACCATGCCTATGCCCAGCATCAGCCCGACAGCCAGGGCAATGGCAATATTGAGCGAGACGCGTGGGCTGGCTGGCTTGCTCGGCAAGCCAGCGGCATTGAGCACCGTGACATTGGTCTGATTCGCACGGCTTTCCACCTGGCTGACAACCGACCGCTGCATGGCTGTGTCGTAGGCCCGCTCGGCGGATTCCACATTGCGCCTGAGCACCGTGAATTCGTTTCTGCTTTCTTTAAGACTCAGCATTCGCGCACGCTGCTCCGCCAGGGATTGCGTCAGTGCAGCCTCGCGCCGACGAGCCTGGCGTGCCGATGTTTCAATGCCAGCCACGACTTTCCTCATCTCGGCATCCAGTTTTTCATGCAAACTCTGATTCTCCGAGGCCTGGCGCTGATACTGCGGATGATTTTTGCCGATTTGTGTAGACATTTCCTGCAGCCTGGTCTCACCGTGCAGAAAATCCGCCTTCAGGCGCTGTATGAATGGGTTTTCGAGTACCTCCGGTAGTCTGTCTGCAGGCGCGCCCTCTTCAAGAAACCGGTGTGCTTGCTGCTCCCGGCTGTTCCACTGCATCGTTTGCTCCTGCGCCCTCACGACTTCATCGGACAAGGCGTTCAGCCGGCTATTCTCGACGTCCAGCCGCTCGTCTGCAGAGACGATTTGCTGACGCTGATGATTATCGGTCAGCTTCACTTGCGCATCCTCGAGATTAGCGCGCAGGCCTTTCAATTGTTCGTCAAACCACGCGGCCGCCTCGCGCGCCGGCTCCACGCGAAATTCAAGCATGGTGTCGATATAGGCCTTGGCGAAGCCGTTTGCGACCTGCATCGAATAACGCGGATCAGGAGACGAAAAGCTCAATTCCATTACATTGCTCTGCGAGGTTTCGATCTTTAGATTCTTCAGCAGGCCTTCTACCAGGCGGTCTTCCTGCGATGAGCGGCTAGTCTCATCATCGCCCAGCGTCGCTACTGCGGACGCCTTTTCCGCAAGTTTCAGGTCTTGCACTACCTTGCGCGCTACCTTCTTGCTGCCGATGATGTCCTTCTGGGTTTGCAGGTAGCTCAGCCTCTCCTGCGGGAGCATGAGAGGCTGCAAGACATTGCTTAAGGATTGCTCGTCCTTTGCGGCAACGAGTAGCGATGCAGTTGCCTTGTAGGTTTTCGGCATGGCGAGGCTTACCACCGCGGCCGCCACCACGGTGGCTATCAGGACCAGCAGGAATATGCCGAAACGCGCTCGCATTGCGAGCAGAAATTGTTGTAGGTTCACGGTTGCAATCGCGATGGGTTGTTGTTCATGTACAGCGGTTCAAAGGTCTAGAACAGGCTCTCTTTTACGAACACGATATCGTCCGCCAGAATCGGATCGGTGAGCTTGGCGTCAAGCTTCACGAACTTGCCATTGGCCATGCGCCGGTGGATGCCAATCCCGCGCTCGCTTGCGCGAGGCGTCAGCCCGCTTCCAAGCGACAGAGCCTGCATTACGATCATGTTCGGCTCAAGGCGGTAGGCACCAGCACGCTGTACTTCGCCATAGATATAGAACACCGGGGCGCGCTCCACATAGATGGTGTCGCCGTTTTCGATCTGGATATTCTGTGAGGGGTCCCCGCCGTGGAATATGGCCGGCACATCGATCTGGACCCTTTCAATTTTGCCGTTGCGGTTGGTTAAGACCGTCACCGTATCGGCGCCGGTTGCGCTAATGCCTCCCGCAAGCGTGAGTACGTCTGTCAGCCGCGAGGCCGTATCTTCAAGAATGTAGTTGCCGGGACGCGACAACTGGCCCAGCACGTGTACCTGGCGGCTGCGTACCTGCAGGATTGAAACGGCAACCTGCGGGTTGACGATAAAGCTACCGCGCTTCAGTTGGTCGGCGATCCGGCTTCCTGCTTCCGCAGTCGTCAATCCGCTCAATGCAACTTCGCCGATGAGCGGGAACACGATTGCACCAGCCTGGGACAATCGGGCTTCCGTCGTGAGATCCGGATTCTGAAATACGGTAATGCGTATGCTGTCACCCGCTCCCAGCGTCTCGCGGGTCGCAGCCACACTGCGGCGCTCGGAGGCATTCGGGGGCGAGGGATTGTTTGCTGCTTGCGAACTATTGCGGGCCTGCGGGGTATCGCGCGCCTGCGGACCGTTAGATGACTGGCCCGCGAACGCTGGCCGCGGCTCGGTATCGCGGGCGGCTGCGCAAAGTGAGGTCCCGATCAACGCTACCATCAGCGCGGCCCATGACAAAGCGCGCAATTTGCTATTGGATGCGAAATAATTCTTGTCCTGGTGTCCCATCAAAACCTCGTCTTAAGGATCACGACTCGAAGTGTGTCGAACCTGTCTGGCTGTGATTGGTGCGCTTCACCGGTGTCTGGCGCATGTTTCAGAATGCGGACTGCACGACACGTTGTCGTCGGATCTTTTAGCTGTTAGGCGGCGAATCGAACTGCGCATCAGGATAGGCCACGGACATTTATGCGCCATGTCCATCGCTGGTCCGATCGGACTAGCGTACTCGGCTACGTCGGGTGCAGTTCCCCCAAGGGCTCATACGGTGAAGTGATGCTAGGACTGGCCACACCAATGCATATTGATATAGATCAGTGGCTACCGCATTACGACGTGAAGATACGCGGCCTCGCCACAGCACATATGCCGAGGAATCCCGCCAGCAGCACGGCCCAGCTGCCGGGTTCCGGAATATTCGGGGTGTCAGACAGCCTGACCCATGTCTGATCTGGCCTGGGGGAGGCGACCTTCGAATTTCCATTCAACGGCAACGGGGCATTCTCCAACAAAGCGAGTTTCCCGTCTTGGGCCATGTTGCGAGGAGCAGCCGATGGAGCCGGCCGATCGAGAGTGAATTGGCTGTCCGCCATTCCGTTCAAAGCGCTGTGCGCGTTTTCGATTTTGCGCGCCTGAGCGGCCGCCCTGCCGGTGGAACCGAAGAGGTTACTTTGCCCTACAGGGAGCCAGGCATGCTGCTCGATGAGCCGGCCTGCTTCGCAAGAATTGCTGTTGCGCAAGCCATGGTGTTCAGACCCGAATGCGAGCCCTGCGACCATCGGCACTGCAGTCAGAGCCACAAAAAGTGAGCGAACAAATTTGTACACGGCACAACTCCTTTGCCACGGTGACTCCCCCGAAATATATCTTTAGTACATTAAGCGAAGTCCGCCAGGCAATAGCCCGCCTTGACTATCGATCCGGCAAGCGGCACAGAAAGCAGCCCGCACTCCGTACTCAGGTCTTCAGGATGCGCAGCTCCAGCGCCTTGCCAACAGCTTGAGCGCGATTGACGACGTCCAGCTTGCGCAAGATCTTTTGGACATGGTTTTTGACGGTGAGGGGACTGATATCGAGGATGGCACCGATCTCGAAGTTGCTCTTGCCAAAATAGACCCACTTCAGGATTTCCTGTTCGCGTGCCGTTATTTTTCTTGCTGTATCGGATACGAGCGCATCATTGCATTTGGTGCGCCCATTCACTTCGGTGCGCACCCAGGCCGCGTGCAAAAATGGCGTGACGAGCCGTGCAAGGTAAGTGTGTCTGGGCCCCAGTAGTCCCGGGTTGCCTGCAAAGGCGAAGAACCCCGTTACCCTGCCTTCTGCGTCGTGAGTACCCTGAGCGAGGATCTGCGTGGCCCGGACGCGCTCGAGCTCTTGTGCGAAAAGGCCTTTCGCAAAAGGCGTGTCTGCCACATCGCAAAGCAGTGGACGAAATCCGCGTTCCTCCCAGACCCTGATCAGACTGGGCGCTACCGATGTGTCCCTAAGGAACATCTCGCCGAAGATGCCCTGGTCGGGCGCGACCATGGAAAAACTGTCGACGCGCATTGATTGCGGATCGCCATTGCGCAAGGCGCATATCAATACTTCATGTCTGATCAGGCTCTGCAGCAGTCCCTGTGTCCAACTGAAGAAATGCGCGCGTTCGTACACTCGGAGCGACGCATCGAGATTAAGTACGAGCGTTTCAACATCGACGTCAACAATGCCTGGAGTGCCTTTTTCGTCGCTTCTCGGATCTGCGAGGGACGCGCTTCCCGCCGCCGCATAGTCCGACTCACCAGGTCGGTGCTCGGTTGGGTGTGGAAGCACGGGTGCGGTGATCTGAATGGGGGCCTTGTCGATGGGAAGCGATGTAGAGAGCATGACTATTCCGCGAATCGTGATTCATGAGTAACTGAGAAAGCCCCACATTATTAGTGTGGTCTCGACTGGGGCTCAGAATAGCTGGAAGCACAAGCCGCGTATGTGCGCCATCGCACAAATTATGAACTGACTCATCATTTGCACCTGGAGAAGTGTGGTCCCGTTTCGGGGCAACTGGTGACTTGAGCCTGCGTTTGCCGCTAGTCCGATAGGTCTAACGCCTACACGTCACCGCTAAACCTGTGCTCGTTAACGTGGCCTTGTCGGCACCCCGCCAGCGTCCCACTTCTATTCGAGCACCAGAGCACATCTTGCTTCAGCTACAAAATAGTCAACCGCGTCTGGTTCCAAGCCAACCCGGCCCTGTCACATTGCTTCGCGCCGCTGTCGACCCGGTGGTCGCGGTCGGCTGCCTGATTATTTCGGCCCTGTGGTTCGAAGGACGCTTCGGCGGACCTTATCTGATTTTGGCCTTATTGGTATTCTCGATGACGTTTCCCGGCAGCCTCACTCGCGATACCGCAGGCAATGCCGCACTGGTTCGCAGCATCATCACCGGTTGGCTTGCGATTGTGAGCCTGCTGCTATTGTTGGGTTGGGCCTCCAAGACAATGGCCAATTTCGATTCCCGCACCATCTTCGCGTGGACACTGTTCACTCCCGCGGCCTTGTTCGCGGCCCACCGGCTGATTCCACTGATACTCCCGCGGGTACTTGCTGCAGAAGGTTTGCAGAGAACCGCTGTAATTGCGGGCGTAAACGGTTCCGGTCGGGGCCTCGGCATGCAGTTGCGCACACGCCCCCTGCTGGGTATCCGTTTTGAAGGCTATTTCGACGATCGCAGTGGGTATCGCGACCTTAATCTCGAAGCAGACGACAATCTGGGCGATCTGAGCGAGCTTGCCGAGTACGTCAAACGTCATCACGTCGATTTGATTTACATCACTTTGCCCATGACCTCGCAGCCGCGCATCCTGCGACTGCTTCACGATCTTCATGACACGACGGCGTCGGTTTATTTCGTACCGGACATTTTTTTGTACGACCTTATCCAGGCGCGCGTGGAAACGATTGGTGGCATCCCCGTGCTTGCCGTGTGTGAATCTCCGTTTTACGGCGCGGACGGCCTCATCAAACGCGCCAGCGACATTATTCTCGCCTCGCTGATACTGATTCTGATATCGCCGCTTTTGCTTGCGATCGCGATCGGGATAAAGCTGACTTCCCGCGGGCCGGTGTTGTTCCGCCAGCGCCGCTACGGACTCGATGGCAAGGAGATTCTGGTCTATAAGTTTCGCTCCATGAACGTTCTTGAAGACGGAAACCAGGTGACCCAAGCGACGCGGAATGATGAACGCGTGACTCCACTGGGTGCTTTTCTGCGCAAATCATCGCTGGACGAGCTGCCGCAGTTCATCAACGTATTACAAGGCCGCATGAGTGTGGTGGGTCCGCGTCCGCACGCCGTTGCCCACAACGAGCTTTATCGAAAGCTCATCCCGAGCTACATGATTCGGCATAAGGTGCGGCCTGGCATTACCGGCCTCGCCCAGGTTAACGGTCTGCGGGGAGAAACGGACAAGCTGGAAAAGATGAGCGCCCGCATCGAACATGATCTGGCTTATCTTCGCAACTGGTCCTTGCTGCTCGATCTGAAAATTATTTTCCTGACCGTGCTGGTCGTGCTCAAAAGGGAAGATGTCTACTGACCGTGCAGGATGGCCGCGAATCGCGGTTGGTTAAACACCAGCCCTGGCGCGGCCGCTTAGAGAACCGCTTTTGGCTTACTCCCGATCGACGCGAAACCGATAACCGAGCCCGCGCACGGTTTCAATCAAAGCATCATGACCGTGCGGCGCCAGGCCCTGACGGAGGCGCCGGATATGCACATCCACGGTCCGCTCTTCAACGTAGGCGTCATGCCCCCATATCTCATCGAGCAAAGTAGTACGGCTGAAAATCCGGCCCGGGTGGGTCATGAAAAAATGCAACAGGCGAAATTCCGTGGTCCAGAGTTCAATCTCATTCTCGCCGCAACTGACGCGCCGCGCCGCAGGGTCCAGCTGCAATCCCGGGACCTCGATGATCTGGTCCGCAAGCTGAGGAGTGCGCCGGCGCATCACGGCCTTGATTCGCGCCAGCAACTCGCGCCCTGAATAGGGCTTCGTAACATAGTCATCGGCTCCGCCTTCGAGTGCAGCGACCTTGTCCTGCTCCTCGGCGCGCGAACTGATCAGTACGATTGAAATATCCTTCGTGCGTCGGTCGCTGCGCAAGCGGCGTGCGAATGGCAACCCGGGTATGCCGGGCAGGATCCAGCTCAGAACAACCAGGTCGGGTCTGATCTGACGCATCATTACTTCTGCTTGCGGTATGTCACCGGCGCAATGAACCTTATAGCCGGCATTCTCAAGATTCACAGCAAGCAATTGCCGGGCAGGTTCTTCATCTTCGATTACTAGGACGGAGCCTTCCATGTGTCTCACCTATTCATTAAACGATTTCGCCGGAACGGGCCACATACGCCTCTGGTCTTGCGCCGCTGTGCGGCTTGAAGCTCACCACACGGTGTTCGTTGCAACGTCAAGAACACGGGCGCAGCTTGCGCTGCCTCTACGGTTGCATCTGTTCGATCACGCACAGAAATGCACGCTTGGTGCGCCAAATACCACACGTTTATTCACGCATGCAGCTAAGTGCAACTACGTAGAGTGCCTACGTATCGCGAAAAATCCGTCAATAGTCCGAACGCTCTGACAACGGAATGGAAAGTGACACGGTGGTGCCTCTGCCGGGAGAGGCCTGGAAGGATACTTGACCGCCGAACAGCTGTGCACGCTCTTGCATCCCCAGCAAACCGAGTGATTCGCGGGCGTGCATGACGCTTTCTGCCATGCCCACGCCGTCATCAGTCACTTTTAGGGACAGGCGTTCTTCCGAAATGCGCAACTGGACGAACACGCTGCTAGCTCTGGCATGTCGGGCGATATTGGTCAGGATTTCCTGGAATATCCGGAATACTGCGGTGGAAAGTTCATTTCCGAGGTGAATAGGCTGGGTCGGCAATTCCGCGCGACAGCGAATACCCAGTCGCTTTTGGAATTCTTTGGTCTGCCAGCCGATTGCCGCAACGAGGCCCATGTCGTCCAGGATTTCCGGGCGCATGCCGGTGGATATGCGGCGAACGACTTGCACGCTGGAATCGATGAGCCGGCACATCGCGTCGGCGCGCGCCAATAGGGCTTGCTCGCTCTGGTCAATCTGTTTCACCAGCCAGGTGAGGTCCATCTTGAGGCTCGTTAGCGTCTGCCCAAGTTCATCATGAATTTCGCGGGCAATCCGTGCACGCTCCTCTTCCCGGATGGAAATCAGGCGGGCCGCCAACGCCCTGAGTTTCACTTCGGATTCCCGCAACCGCTCCTCGGCAAGCTTTCTTTCCGCGATCTCGCTGCTGAGCGTC
>Ga0134122_10003953_pt1 | contig 11026 bp, 10 predicted proteins | sample KB302_FD_96461 | JGI IMG/M metagenome (GOLD analysis project Ga0134122, IMG submission 96461) | Terrestrial soil microbial communities without Nitrogen fertilizer from Kellogg Biological Station, Michigan, USA - KB3-0-2 | ecosystem: Environmental > Terrestrial > Soil > Unclassified ...
CAAGGCGCGTGGCGCCTTCACCAACCTGATGACGCGCGCGATTCCCGCCGCCGGCGTGGTGGCGGCCTCCGGCGGCAACCACGGCGTCGCGGTCGCCTACGCCGCCATGCGCCTCGGCGTGCCCGCCAGGATCTTTCTGCCGACGGTGTCGTCGCCCGCCAAGATCGCGCGCATCCGCGGCTACGGCGCCGAGCTGGTGGTGGGCGGCGATCTTTACGCCGACGCGCTCGCCGCCAGCGAGGCCTGGGTCGCGCGGTCGGGCGCGCTGCCGGTGCACGCCTTCGATCAGCCGGAAACGCTGCTCGGGCAGGGGACCGTCGCGCTGGAGCTCGAGCAGCAGGCCCGCCTGGACACGCTGCTGGTGCCGGTCGGCGGCGGCGGGCTGATCGGCGGCATCGCGGCGTGGTACGCCGGCCGCGTGCGCGTGATCGGCGTCGAGCCGGAGGCGGCGCCCACGCTCTTCGAGGCCCTCCGTGCGGGACAGCCGGTCGATGCGCCGGCCGGCGGCATCGCCGCCGACTCGCTGGCGCCCCGGCGCGTGGGCGAGGTGATGTTCCCGATCGCCCGCGCCCACGTCGAGCGGGTGGTGCTGGTGAGCGACGACGCCATCCGCCGCGCCCAGCAGGCCGTGTGGGAAACCTTCCGGGTGGTCGCCGAGCCCGGCAGCGCCGTTACGGCGGCCGCGCTGCTCTCGGGCGCTTACGTCCCCGCGGCCGGCGAGCGCGTGGGGATCGTGCTCAGCGGCGGCAACACGACGGCCGTCGATTTCGCGCGATGAAGCTGGCCGGCGCCATCTTCGACCTCGACGGCACCATCGCCGATACCTTCGGGATCTGCTTTTCGACGTTCCGCAACGCCCTGGCCTGCGTCGGCGTGCCGCCGCTGACCGACGCCCAGATTCAGGCCCTGTTCGGACCGAGCGAGGATGGCATGTTCGAGCGCGTGGTGCCGGCGCGCTGGCAGGAAGCCTTCACGGCCTACCTCGGCGAATATGATCGCGCCCTGCCGTTGTGCACGGTCTTCCCCGGCGTGGCGGCCGCGCTCGCCTGGCTGCGAGAGCGTGGGCAGCCGCTCGCGCTCGTCACCGGCAAGTCGCGCCCCACGGCGCTGATGTCGCTGAAGCAGTTCGGGCTCGACGGATGCTTCGAGCCGGTGGAGACGGGCTCGCCGGCGGGCGTGGTGAAGGCCGCGTGCATCGCGCGGGTGGTGGACGGCTGGCGCGTGCCGGCGGGCGAGGTGATCTACGTGGGCGACACCGTCAGCGACGTGCAGGCCGCCCGCGCGGCCGGCGTGCTACCGATCGCCGCGGCGTGGTCGCCCACCGCAGTTGCCGCCGAGCTCGCGGCCGAGCGCCCGCACGCGCTCTTCACCGACGCGGCCGACTTCCACGCGTGGCTCACCGCCTGACGCGCGACGGCTGTCCGGTGGTGGGAGAATCGAGTACATGGGGACCGTCAGCGTGCGCTACATCGTGGCCGACGTCGACGCGGCCATCGCGTTCTACACCGAGCGGCTGGGCTTCATCGTCGACATGCATCCCGCGCCCGGCTTCGCGCGTCTCTCGCGCGGGGATCTGCGCCTGCTGCTGAACCGGCCCGGCGCCGGGGGTGCGGGACAGGCGGCTGCCGACGCGCGCATCCCGGAGCCCGGCGGGTGGAATCGCATCCAGCTCGAGGTCGCGGACCTCGAGGCCACGGTGAAGACCCTCAAGAGCGCCGGCTGCCGATTTCGCAGCGACGTCGTGATGGGCAACGGCGGCAAGCAGGCGCTGGTCGACGACCCGTCGGGCAATCCGATCGAGCTGTTCGAGCCGTTTCCGGCCGGGCGCTAATCCTCGCCGCGCGCGGCCCGCGCGGCACGCGCCACCACGGCGTCGTCGATCGTGCCGTTGCCTGCTATCGTCGGCACCTTGCCCTCGAGCAGGTGCGGGTACCGGAGACCCGTCGCCGTGTTGAAGACGACCACGCGCGAGCGCGAGGTGAGCTGGCCCTCGCGCACCATCGTGCGCACCGCCGCGATCGTCGCCGCGCCCTCCGGCGAGAGCAGCAACCCCTCGGTGCGATCCACGGAGGCCATCACCGCGCGCATCTCGGCGTCGGGCACGCCGACCGCCCAGCCCTTCGTCGCGCGCAGCGCGCGCAGGATGAGGAAGTCGGCGAAGGGCTTCGTCACCATGATGCCGGGAGCGATCGTGTCCACGTGCTGCGCCCCGAGGCACTCGTCGGCGCCCTCGTGGAAGGCCTTCACGACGGCGCCGCCGGCGACCTGCGCGGACACCAGGCGCGGGCGCGCGGCGCCGATCCAGCCGAGCTGCTCGAGCTCGTCGAAGACCTTCCACATGCCGATGATGCCGACGCCGCCCCCGGTCGGATAGACGATCGCGTCGGGGATCTGCCAGCCGAGCTGCTCGATCACCTCGATGCCCATCGTCTTCTTGCCCTCGACGCGATACGGCTCGCGGCCGGCCCCGGCGTTGAGCCAGCCGTAGCGGCTCGCCGCCTCCGTCATGATGCGGAAGACGTCACCCACCGTGCCGTCCACCCGGTACACGTGCGCGCCGTTGGCCCGGCTGCCCTTCCAGCCGAGGTCGGGGCAGTCCACGGGCAGGGCGGTGTGGACCTCCACGCCGGCGCGCGCGCCGTAAGCGGCCCACGCGTGCCCCCCGCTGCCCACCGTCGGCTGCGCGAAGCGCGTCACGCCGAGTTCCTTCCAGCGCGAGATGGCGGCAGAGGCCCCGCGGGCCTTGAACGTCCCGGTTGGATTCACGCCCTCGTCCTTGACCCATAGCTCGCCGACGCCGGTGTCGCGCGCCGTCTTTGGCACCGGGATCATCGGCGTGAAGCCTTCGTGCATGGTGACGATGGACGCCTCATCGCGCACCGGCAGCAGCTCGCGGTAGCGCCACATCGTCGGCGCGCGGCGGGCGATGTCGGCCGGGCTCACCGCCTTGCCGACGGCGGCGAGGTCGTAGCGCACGAGCAGGGGGCTGCCGCACTCGCAGACGGCGCGCGCGCTGTCGCCCGCGTAGTAGTTCGTGCAGCGCGCGCACTCGAGGCCGGCCAGGAATCCGCTCATCACGTCGCTCCTTGCGTCCCGGCGCCGGCCCGCCGGCCGCGCAGCCGCGGCTCGAGCAGGTCGCGGGCGCCGTCGCCCATGATGTTCATGCTTAGCACGAGCAGCATGATGGCGAGGCCGGGAAACGTGGCCAGCCACCAGCCGCTCACGAGATAGTCCTTGCCGTCGGCGAGCGCCATGCCCCAGCTCGGCGTCGGGGGCGGCACGCCGAGCCCCAGAAAGCTCAGCGTCGACTCCAGCACGATGAGGCGCCCGATCTCGGTCGTCATGATCACCAGCGCGTAGGGCAGGACGTTCGGCACGATGTGCCGGGCCACGATGCGCCAGGCCGGGGAGCCGAGGCCGCGCGCGGCCTGGATGAAGTCGTGCTCGCGCAGGCTCAGGGTCTGGCCGCGCACCACCCGCGCGTACGTCACCCAACCGCTCACCGCGAGGATGACGAGCAGGTTGCGCAGGCTCGGACCGAGCACGGCGATCACCGTGATCGCGAACAGGATGAACGGAAAGGCGAGCTGGATGTCGATGAGCTTGGCGATGACGGTGTCGACGCGGCCGCGGAAGTAGCCGCTCACCACGCCGAGGGTGACGCCCACGGTGCCGCCGATGAGCGACGACACCAGGCCGACGAGCAGGGAGACGCGCGCGCCGTAGATCACCCGGCTCAGGATGTCGCGGCCGAGCTGATCGGTGCCGAGGGGATGCGCGCGGCTGCCGGCGTCCATCCACGTGGGCGGCCGCAGGCGGGCGGAGAGATCGCCGGTGAGCGGATCGTGGGGCGCCAGCTGCGGCGCGAACACCGCGCACACGACGGCGGCGGCGAGCGGCACCATGGCCAGCCAGAGCCCCGGGGGAAGCCGGCGGATCACGAGCGGACGTTGATGCGCGGGTCGAGCCAGCCGTAGCAGAGATCGACGAGCAGGTTGGCAACGACGAACACCATGGCGATGACGAAGACCGCGGCTTCCACCAGCGGGAAGTCGCGGTTGTTGATGGCGAAGATGAGCAGCCGGCCCACGCCCGGCCACGCGAAGATCATCTCGCAGACGATGGCGCCGCCCAGCAGCAGGCCGAACTGCAGCCCGATGAGCGTGACGACCGGCAGCGCCGCGTTCTTGAGCGCGTGCTTGAGGATCACGCGCCGCTCCTGCAGCCCCTTCGCGCGCGCCGTGCGCACGTAGTCGGCCTCCAGCACCTCCAGCATGCCGGCGCGCACGAGCCGCGCGATGGCGGCCGTCGGATAGGCCGCCAGCGTGAGCGCCGGCATCACGAGCTGGCGCCACGTCCCGTAGCCGGTGGTGGGCAGGAGCTTCAGCGTGACGGCGAACACCAGCATGAGCATGAGGCCGGTCCAGAAGATCGGGGCCGACTGTCCGAGCGCGGCCAGGCCCACGGCCACGTGGTCGATCGCGGTGCCGCGGCGGGCCGCCGCCACGAGGCCCAGCGGCACCGCGATGACGATCGAGATCGCGAGCGCGGTGAGGGCGAGCAGCATCGAAGCCGGGAGCCGCTCCAGCACCAGGCCCATGGCCGACTGCTGGTGCTGGAGCGACACGCCGAGGTCCCCGCGCGCGATGCGTCCGAGGAAGCGCGCGTACTGCACGGGCAGCGGCTGGTCGAGCCCGAGCGCCACCGTCAGCGCCTGGATCTCCTCCTGGCTCGCGTTCGAGGGCAGCATCATCATCACGGGATCGCCCGTGAGGTGCAGCACCACGAACACCAGGGTCAGCACGCACAGGACGACGATCGCCGTGTGCGCCAGCTTGCTGACCAGGTACTCCCGCATCGCTCAGCGGAAGCTGATGTCGTACACGAGGATGCGCTGATCGCCGCGCGCCTTGTAGACGAGCTCCTTGCGGGCGGCGTCGATCAGCTCGCCCTGGAACAGGAACAGCTCCACCGCCTCGTCGTGGTAGATCTGCGCAGCCTCGTGATAGTTCTTGAGCCGCTTGGCGGAGTCCAGGCTGTAGCGTGCCTCCTCCATCAGCTGGTAGAAGCGCGTGCCCTCCGCGTTGCCCGGCCAGATCGAGTGCACGATGCCGCCCGGCCCCCGCAGCCGCCACAGCACGCCGTCGGTGTCGTAGGTGGTGCTCGCCGGATCGGCCAGCAGCAGGCCGGGGAAGGTGTTCGAGCGCAGCAGCTGGCCGCGCTGCGCCGGCTCCAGGACGCCGACCTTGGCGCGCACGCCGACGGCCTGGAACATGAGCCCGATCGCCTCGGTCAGCTGCTTGTCGTTCAGGTGGATGCCGTTGCCGCTCTGGATGTCGACATCCACGCCGCCGGCGTAGCCGGCCTCGGCGAGCAGCTTCTTGGCGCGCGCCGGATCGTAGGGATACGGCTTGATCGCGGGGTTGTAGCCGAAATCCGTGTTCGGGATGCCGCTGCCGATCGGGATCGCGTAGCCGCTGTACAGCTCCTTGATGATCTTGTCCTTGTCGACGGCGTAGTTCAGCGCCTGGCGCACCTTGGTGTTGGCCAGCGGCCCCGTCTTGGCGTTGATGAGGTACACGGTCACCAGATTGGTCAGCGTGTGCTCGACGCGGCAGCAGCCGGCCTTCTCGATCTGCGCAACGTGATCGGGGATGACCTTGGTGATGAGCTGCGCCTCACCGCGCGTCAGCGCCGCCACGCGGGCGAACGTGTCGGGGATCGGCTTCCAGATCACCTTCTTGATCTTCGGGGCGGGCCGCCAGGAGTCGGGATTCGCCTCCAGCACCACGCGGTCGTCCTTGACCCACTCCACGAAGCGGTAGGGGCCGGTGCCGACCGGCTTCTGCGCGAAGGCCTTCCAGTCGACCTGCTTGATGTACTGCGGCGGCAGCATCTGGCCGCCGTAGCCGGCGAAGCGCTTGACGAGGATCGGATCGGGCTTGGTCGTGACGACGTTGACCGTATAGGGATCGACCACCTCGACGTGGTCGATGGTGCTGAAGCCGCCGTAGACCTGGTGGACGCCCTTGGTGATCAGCCGCTCCACCGTGAACTTCACCGCCTCCGCGTTGAAGGGCTCGCCGTTGTGGAACTTGACGTTCTGGCGGAGCTTGAACTGCCACGTGGTCGGATTCACGCTGCGCCACGACAGCGCCAGCTCGGGCACGATCTTGCCGAGGTCCTTGGGATCCCACGTCACCAGCGCGTCGAAGACGTTGTAGAAGAGGTTCAGGTTGTGGATCTGGGTCGCCTGCGTGGGATCGAGCGTGATGATGTCGGCGCCCTGACCGATGACGAGCGTGTCCTGGGCCGCCACCGGCGCGGCGGCGGCGAGGACGGCCAGCGTGAGCAGCGCGGCGAGACGGGCGAATCGCATGCGGGTGACCTCCGTGCGAGCGAACGGTTAGGCGTAGACCGGCGTGCGCCACTCCGGGTGGGGCGCCGAGCCGGTGCGGACGGCATGAAAGTACGCCTCGCGCACCTTGGCGGTGAGCGGGCCCATCGTGCCGTCGCCGACGGGGTGGCGGTCGATGGAGAGAATCGGCGTGACCTCGGCGGCGGTGCCGGCGAAGAACGCCTCGTCGGCGACGTAGAGCTCGGTGCGGTCGATCTCCCGCTGCTCGACGTCGACGCCGAGCGATTCGCGGAAGAGCGTGAGCAGCGTGGCGCGCGTGACGCCTTCCAGGATGTTGCTGGTCACCGGGGGCGTCATCGGCTGGTGGTCGCGCACCAGGAAGATCGTGTAGCCGGGCCCCTCGGCCACGCTGCCGTCGCTGTTGAGCAGGATGGCGTCGTCGTAGCCGTCGGTCTTGGCCTGCAGCAGCGCCAGACGGCTGTTCTGGTAGTTGGCCGCGGCCTTCACGCGCGCCGGCATCGCGTTGTCCGAGATCCGATCCCACGAGCTGATGGCCACGTGCAGACCGCTGCCGGCGAAGTAGCGGGCGGTCGGGATGGGCGCGATGACGTAGCCGACCGGCTCGCGCGACATGAGCCCGCCGTCTTCGGTGTCCACGAAGACGATGAGCCGCACGTGCAGGTCCTCGCGCAGCTCGTTGGCGCGGATGACCTCGAGCGTCTCGGCCTCGAGCCGGGCCGGGTCGGCCGGCAGCGGGATGCGCGCGATCTTGGCCGAGCGCTGCAGCCGCTGCAGGTGCTCGCGCAGGCGGAACACGTAGAGCTGGCCGTCGGCGTCGCTCATGTACCCGCGCATTGCCTCGTACACGCTGGCCGCGTACTTCATGGCGGTGGACAGCACGTGGACGCGCGCGTCCTCGTAGGGGATCAGCCGGCCGTTCATCATCAGGAGGCGAGGGCGGGACATGCGCACTACCCTAGCCGAACTCTCACAACCGCGCCATCACCTCGTCGGCGAACGTCCGGAGGATCGACTCGCGCTCGAGGAATCCCTGGCCGGGGTTCTGCGGCAGGATGATCACCCGCGCGATCTCCGGCACGGTCATCACGCGGCGCACCTGTTCGCGCACCTCGTCCGGCGTGCCCGCCAGCGCCATCATGTCCACGAACCGGTCGGGCACCAGCTCGCGGTGGCGGGACGCCGCCGTGGCGTGCTGGTAGGAGTCATAGGCGTCGCGCACCCGGCGCACAGCCGCGGCGTCCTCGGCCGAGAGCGTCACGGGCAGGGGATGGCGCATCGAGGAGGCGACGCGCCCGCGCACGTGATCGCGCGCGAGCGCGCGATCCCGGTCGACGGCCGTCGGCGTCCACATCACGACGTCGAGGTCGGCGAGCCGCTTGCCTTGCTGGGCGGCACCGCGGGCGATGCAGTCCAGGCCCGCCCGTAGGATGGCGGGATCGGTGCCCGCGTACATGATGGCGCCGTCGCCGAGGCGTCCGGCCGCTTCCAGCATGCGCGGGCCGGAGCCCGCCACGTAGATGGGGACGGGCCGGGCGCGGTCGAGCCAGGCCAGGCGCGTGGCCGTGCCGCTCTCGAGCGGCGCGCTCTCGCCGGCGAGCAGGCGGCGGATCGACGTGACCATGGTGTCGAGCGTGGCCAGGCGGGCGGCGCGCTGCACGCTCATGCCCATCGTCTCGGCGCTGCTGCCGCCGGTGCCGATGCCGAGAATCACGCGCCCCGGCGCCAGCTCCTCGAGCGAGGCGATGGCGCTGGCCGCCACCGACCAGTGCCGCGTGTGCGGTACCGTCACGCCGGTCCCGAGCTTGATGCGCGAGGTGCCGATGGCACACGCGGCGAGCGTCACCCACAGCTCGCGGCAGATCAGGTGCGAGTCGGTGATCCAGACCGTCTCGTAGCCCAGATCCTCGGCGAGCTTGGCCTGACGGACGATCGTCGGAACGGGCTGGTTGTTGACGATGCCGACGTCGAACTTCACCGCGTGGCCTCCGCGCGGGGCGCGCCGCCGACGAGCACGACAACGAAGCAGACCGCGAGCATGAAGCACGAGCGCCCCGGAGAGGCCGGGGCGCTCGAAGCCCTACGCGGAGCGTCGGGGGCCGGCGGGGCCCCCATCGACTACACGTGAACCGGCTTGTAGACGGGCGTGCGCCACTCGGGGTGTTTGGTGTCGACGCCACGGACGAGATCCATGTAGGCGCCGGCGATGCGCTTGGTCACCGGGCCCACCGTGTCGCCGGCGCCGAGCGGGAAGCGATCGATCGAGAGGATCGGCGTGATCTCGTAGCCGCTGCCGCAGAAGAACGCTTCCTCGGCGACGTAGAGCTCGGTCCGATCGATGTCGCGCTCCACGACCTCCATCCCGAGCACCTGCGGGCAGAGGTATTCGATGATCGTCGTGCGCGTGATCGACTCCAGGATGTCGCTGCTCGTCCCCGGCGTGACGATGCGGCCCTTGCGGACCATGAAGAACGTCGCGCCGCTGCCCTCGGCGACCTTGCCCAGCCGGTTCAGGAAGATCGGCTGGTCGTAGCCGTCGGCCTTCGACTGCAGCGTGGCCAGCCGGCCGTTCTGGTAGTTGGAGCCGGACTTCAGGCGGATCGGGATGGCGTTGTCGGAGGTGCGCGTCCAGGACGACACGTTGCACTTGAGACCGTTGCCTTCCATCACCCGCGGCCGCTTGCGCGGGTTGATGTAGAGCCCGGTCTGCGTGGTGGCATCCAGCCCCGGTGCGCCCACGTAGGCCACGCAGTGCATGTGGATGTCCTCGTGGAGCTCGTTGCCCGCCACCACGGTGCGCACGGCCTCGAAGAGCTGGTCGTCGCTGTAGGGAATCGTGAAACGCATCATCTTCATGGACTCGCGCAGCCGGGCGAAGTGGTCGGCGAGGCGGAAGCCGTACATCTCGCCGTCCCGCTCGCTCCAGTAGGAGCGGATGCCCTCGAAGACGTTGGTCGCGTAGAACACCGCGGCGCTGTTGACCGGGAGCACTGCCTGATCCTGGGGCACCAGCTTGCCGTTCATCCAGATGTTGAAGGTCGCCATGTCCGCTCCTCTATCCGTGTTGGACTCGCGTACGGAGCCGACACTAGACGAGGGACGGGCGGGAGTCAAATCGAGGCGGCGGGTTGCCCGAGCCTCCGGCATCTGCCCGACGGCCGGGCGCCCGAAACCCCCACACGGCCGCGCGCAAGTGCGCGACTTGTCGTTCGTCATGCCGTTCGGAGATTTGGCACCGAACGTGCCATCTCAACGCGCTCATGAACGACGCCCGAAACGACCGACGGCTACAGGAGGGCGGAGACATGGCGACGCGAAAGACGGTTGGCGCCGTGGTGGCGGGGCTGGGCCTGGTGCTCTCGAGTGTCCTGGCGAGTGGCGGCGTGGCGGTAGCGCGCGGGGCCGACCCGAGCGCGCCGCGCCAGGGGGTTACGCCGTGGGCCGGACACCTGGCGACGATGGACGCGGCCCTGGCCACGGGCGACGTGGTCACGGCGCAGGCGGCCTGGCGCGAAGGGTACGGCGTCGCGCTGGGCAGCCGCCGCTGGGACGGCTTCGCCGACGCGGCCGATGCCGCGCTTCGCCTCGGCCGCGCCTCCGGCTCCCCTCAGGCCGGCGTCCCCCGCGCCCGCGACCTCTATCTCTCTGCGCTCTTCCGCGCCCGCGACACGGGCTCCCTCGACGGCGTCCTGCGTGTCGCCTCGTCGTTCAACGGCCTCGGCGATCGCGAGGTGACCGCGCAGGCCGTGCGGATGGCCGATCGCCTCGCCGCCCACGGCGCCACGGCGAGCCAGCGCGCCCAGCTCGCGGCAGTGACTGCGGACCGTCCCATTACGATTCCCGCGGACATCTAACAAGCGCGCCCGGGTAGGAAGGGCTGCCGACCGCAACGGACCGCTGGGGCTCGGCTACGCCGAGCCCCAGCGCATTCCTAACGCGTGAGTCGCGCGTCCACCAACCGTGAGCCGGTCGCTTAAAAGTGGCCAGATGCTAGGCGCCGACGAACGACGACTGAGACGTGGGCCGCCCACGTCGCAGGGAGGAGTGAGGAGGCAACGACGCAGATGGCCGCTTTTCAGCGACCGACCACCTAGCGGCCGATGAACCGCCTGCGCGATTTCACGAAATCGACCACGACGTACTCGCCCAGCTTCTCCGGCGCCGCCATGAACGCACGGCCATGATTGATCTTCGCCATCTGCTCGATGAACGACACCAGCCACGGGCTCCGCTCCAGCATGAACGTGTTGATCGTGATGTCCTCGCGCGTGCAGCGCTGGACCTCCTTGAGCGTCTCCTCGATGGTCCGCCGCGTGGGCGGGTAGGAGAAGTCGGCCACGCCGTCCTCCAGGTGCGCCGTGGGCTCGCCGTCGGTGACCATCAGGATCTGCTTGTTGCCGCCCTTGTGGCGGGCCAGGAGCTGGCGTGAGAGGGCGAAGCCCGCGTGCATGTTGGTGCCGATGTTCCACTCGCTCCACGACAGCGTGGGCAGCGACTCCGGCGTGAACGTGCGCGCGTAGAGGGAGAAGCCCACGATGTAGAGGGCGTCGCGCGGGAACTGCCCGCGAATGAGCGCGGAGAGCGCCAGGGTCACTTTCTTGGCGGGCAGGAAGTAGCCGTTGTTCAGCATCGAGCGGCTCATGTCGAGCA
>Ga0134122_10003955_pt1 | contig 11024 bp, 8 predicted proteins | sample KB302_FD_96461 | JGI IMG/M metagenome (GOLD analysis project Ga0134122, IMG submission 96461) | Terrestrial soil microbial communities without Nitrogen fertilizer from Kellogg Biological Station, Michigan, USA - KB3-0-2 | ecosystem: Environmental > Terrestrial > Soil > Unclassified ...
AGTCGCGGCGCTTCGTGCACCTCGAGCCCGAGCCCGTGACCGAGCGAGTGACCGAACGCTTCGCCGAACCCGCGCGCCGTGATCGGGTCGCGCGCCAGCGCGTCCGCATCCCGCCCGGTCATGCCGGCGCGCACGCCGCCCCGCGCCCGTTGCTGCGCCTCGCACACCAATCCGTACAACACCCGCTGGCGCTCGGTCGCCCGCGCCCCCACCACCACGGTGCGGGTGATGTCCGCGCAGTAGCCGTCCACCTGAGCCCCGAAGTCTAGCAGCAGCCACTCTCCGGCCGCCACCGCTCGCCGACTCGAGCGCGCGTGCGGCAGCGCGCTGCGCGGTCCGGACGCCACGATGGTCGCGAAGGGATGGCCCTCGCTGCCCAGCCGGCGCAGCGTCCCCTCGAGCACCCCGGCGATCGCCAGCTCCGTCATGCCGGGGCGCACCTGCGCGAACGTCTCGCGTAGCGCCTCGCCGGCCAGCACCGCAGCGCTGCGGATGGCCGCCACCTCGCCGTCGTCCTTCGCCGCGCGCAGCCGCTCCACCAGATCCGTGGTGGACATCCAGCGCCACGCCTTCCCCGCCTGCGCGAACCGCTCGGCATCGTGCACCGACAGCGCGTGGGCCTCGTAGCCCAGCGAGCTGAGCGGCCCCAGCGTGGCGAGCTCCTTGAAGAAGCGGTCCCACACGCTGGTGCTGTCGACTTCGACCCGCGCCACCGCGCCCGCTTCCGCCCGCGCCTGCTCATCGTAGCGGAAGTCCGTCACCAACAGCACATCGGCTCGCGTGACCGCCACGACCGCCGCCGAGCCCGAGAACCCCGTGAGGTAGCGGATGTTGGCGTGCGACGTGACGACCAGCCCGTCCAGCGCCTCCGCTTCCAACGCCTGGACGAGCGCCTCCTGCCGCGCGCGCCGCCGATCAGCCGCCATGGCGGGCCTGGAGAAAGCCGACCAGACCCTCGAGTCCCAGTCGATAGCTCTCGGCGCCGAACCCGGCCACTATCCCCACCGCGGCGTCCGCGAACACTGAGCGGCGCCGCTCCGGCTCGCGCGCGAAGATGTTCGACAGATGCACCTCGACGAACGGCACGCGCACCGCGAGCAGCGCGTCACGCACCGCGAGACTCGTGTGCGTGAAGGCGGCCGCATTGATCATCAGGCCGTCCGCCCTTCCCTTGAGCCGCTGGATCGCATCGACCAGCTCGCCCTCGTGGTTCGTCTGCGTCCACGACACCTCGATACCGAGCCCGCGCGCCCGCTCGCGCGTGCGGGCCTCGATTTCCGCGAGGGTGGTTCGGCCGTACAGCTCCGGCTCTCGCTCCCCCAGCAGATTCAGGTTCGGGCCGTTCAGCACGGCGATGTGCACTAGGACTTGAGGCCCCTGAGCCAGGCCTGGAACTGATCGAGGTCGCCCTCGTCCTCGACGGGCGGCCGGAGCCTTCCGCCCGAGCTCCGCGCCGGCGGCTGAGGCGACGCGGGTGCGACCTCTCCGCCGCCCGCCGGCTGTTCGGTCGAGCTGAAGAACTGGTCGAAGGAGAACCCGCCGGTCTCCTGCGGAGCCGGTGACGGCGTGGGCGGCGCGGGCGGCGTGGCCTCCGGCGCCGCGCTCGCGCTCCGCAAACCTTCGTCCCCGAACACCTGGTCGAGTGAGATGCTATCCGTCGCCGGTCGGGTTGCCTCGCCCGGGGAGACCACCTCCGGCACGGGGTCCGGCTCGGGATCGGAGTGCGCGATGGCGAACGCATCGTCGAGCGGCGACCGGGCCGGTGGACCGGGTGGCTGGAGCGCGGGCGCTCCCGGTCGGCCGGCGAGAATGCGCTTCAGGAAGACCTGCACCGTCTCACCCGTCTCGCGCCCCCCGTCCGTCGTCCCCACCCCCCCCGTCAGGGACTCCACCCGGCCCCGCAGTCGTGCGTCCGCGGGCCGCTTCGCCAACAGCGCCTGATACACGCGCAGGGCGTCCTCCTGATGACCCTGTCGCAAATACAACTCCGCCATTGTCTCGGTGAGCACCGGCTCGGCGCGCGACAGCGCGGCCGTATCGGCCGCGCCATCGTCGTCTGACAGCGCGACCGCCGCCGGCGGTTGAGCGCCGACCGAACCCGCAGCCCCCGCGACGGCGGCCGCCCGCTGGGCTGCCGGCCCGGGCGACGCGGGGGGCGCCTCGTCGACGACTGCGGGCGGCGCAGGGGGCTCGGCTTCCACCACGTCGTCCGGCATGATCAGCGGCAGATCGATCGTCGGTCCATCGTCCTGCTCGGGCGGCGTACCGAACATCCCGGTCTCGTACTGCGTCTGCGCCAGCCCCTCGACCACCAGATCCTGGGGCTTGAGCTGCACCTCCTCCTGCACTTCGATCCCGTCCGCCTTCGCGGCGCTGTGCGCCACCGCGTTGAAGTCGAGCGTCCCGTCAAACGTCTCGATGTCGGCGGGCGCGCCCTTTACGTCGAGCGAGGGAGAGGTTGGCTCCTCCGAGACGTGCTCGATCCCCAAATCCCGGTGGGGCTGGGGCGGGGCCGGTTCCGGCACGAAGCGCGCGACCGGCTCGGGGGACTGGGCTTGCGCGGGAGCCGCCTGAGCCGCCTTGCCCTTGGCCCGCGCCAGGTGCTCCGCCGCTTCGCCGTTCATCGGATCGGCCAAGAGGAGGCGGCCGAGCCATTCGGCCGCCTCGTCAAACCGGCCGCCGCGCTCGGCGATTTCCGCCAGGATCTTGAGCGCCAGGACGTTCTCCGGATCGAGCTGAAGAACTTTGCGAAACACGTCGGAGGCGCCGGCGTCGTTCTTCTGATCGATCAGGCAGCGCCCGAAGACGATGTGCGCACTGACGTAGTCGGGGTGCCGCTCGAGGCCGGCCGTGCACAGCTCGATGGCTCTATCTAGTTCTCCTGCTTTACGATAGGCGTCGGCCAGGGGGGCGAAGTTACGTCCCTTGGGGTTCTCCGCCCACCGTTTTTCCAGCTTTTCTATTTCGCTAGTGTAGGCCACACCTAAGTGCTTGGGGGAGTTGGACAAAGATAGTGTTTGCTCGGGCGCGCTGTCAATCGGAATCGTGCTCACTCGCTTGAGTTTTCGCGTTGCCGTTTTTAGACTTAGGCCCCTTCTCACATGCTCTCGTAGGAGTCTTGCCTGATATGATGCGCGCGATGCGCGAGATTACCAAGCCGGTCTTCTGGGTAGTGGCGATCAGCTTCATCGGTTGGATGGCGTACGGACAAATCACCGATATCGTCGGCGGCGGACGAGACGTGGTCCTCAAGGTGGACGGTACCATCGTCCGCTCCCAGCCGTTCCAGCAGCAGTATCAAGCGACCCTCGAGCAATACCGCCGGCAGCAAGGAGGCGGACGGCTGACCCGCGAGGACGAGCGCCAGCTGCAAGATCGGGTTGCCGACCAGTTCATCCAGAAGATCCTGCTCGAGCGGGCGTATCGCCGCTTCGGCATCACGGTCTCGGACGACGAGATCGTCCAGGCCGCACGCAGCTCGCCGCCACCCCAGATCATGCAGCAGGTGCTCGAGGACCCGACGTTCCAGACCAACGGTCAGTTCGACATCACCAAGTGGCAGCGCTACATCTCGAGTGCCGGCTCGGAGTTCGCCGCACAGGTCGAGCAGCTGTACCGCGACTATCTGCCGCAGCGCAAACTGGAAGAGTACCTCACGGCCGACGTCTACTCGTCGGACGCGAAGCTATGGCGCATCTGGCGTGACCAACACGAATCGGTGACGGTAGCGCTGCTCGCCGTCCACCCCGAAGACGTGCCGGACTCGCTCGCGCCGGTGTCGGACGCGGAGCTCGGGCGTTACTACGGCGCGCACCAGGCCGAATTCAAGCGACCCGCGGCCGCCTGGGTCAGCTTCGTCGAACTGCCGCGCATCCCGAACGCCGCCGACAGCGCCGCGGCCCTGGCGCACGCCCGCGCGTTGCGCGCCGAGATCGCGGGAGGCAAGGCCAAGTTCGAGGACGTCGCGAAGCGGGAGTCCGCCGACTCGGGCACCGGCTCGCGGGGCGGCGACCTCGGGTGGACCAAGCGTACCGGCGCCGGGTTCGTACCCCCGTTCGCCGCGGCGGTGCGCCGCCTCGCCCCGGGGGTGCTCAGCGAGCCGGTGCTCACCGAGTTCGGGGTGCACCTCATCCGGATCGACGCCGCCAAGGGCGATTCGGTACGCGTTCGCCACATCCTCGTTCCGATCCAGCTCCAGGGTGCGCATCTGGACGTCGTGGATGCGCGCACCGACACTCTGGACCGGCTGGCCGCGGACCAGACCGACGGCGGGCGGCTGGACAGCGCCGCGCACCGCCTGAACCTCCCGCTCGCCCGCGCGCCAAAGCTGATCGAAGGTGAGCGGCTGACGCTCGGCAGGTCCACGGTACCGGACGTGAGCGTGTGGGCGTTCGAGGCCCGACCGGGCGAGACGAGCCCGGTCATCGACGCGGCGCGGGCGAGCTACGTCTTCCGGCTCGATTCGCTCGAGGCGGCCGGCGTGCCGCCGCTGGCGAGCATCCGTGCCCGAGTGCTCGGCGCGGCACGCTACGAAAAGAAGAAGACCGTGGCGCGGCAACAGGCGGAGCAGGCCGCCGCGGCGTTGCGCGACGCGGCCGATCTCCTCGCGACCGGCCGGGCGCGGGGGAACCGGGTCGAGAAGCTGGGCCCGTTCACGCGCGTGACCGCGCCCGCGGAGTTCGCGCGCAATCCGAACGTCCTGGGAGCGGCCTTCGGGCTGCGGCGCGGTGACCGGAGTGGCGTCATCGCCGACGAAACGGGTTGGTTCATGCTGCAGGTCCTGGCCCGCGCCAGCGCCGACTCCGCCGCGTGGCTCAAGCAGCGGGACCAGCAGCGCGAGGCGCTGCTGCGGCCCGTCGAGCAGGCGCGGCTACAGCAGTTCGTTCAGGCGCTGCGTGCCGATGCCAAGATCGTGGATCGCCGCAGCGAGCTGTTCCGACCCGCGGCCGCCAGCGAGAGTTAGTCGCTCAGGCGCTTCGGGTCGCCCGACGAGAGGGGGCTCGAGGTAGGCGGCTGCACGCCGCGCGGGGGCGTGGTCGGCGGGTCGTCGCTCGTGGCGTCCTTGAGACTGCGCTTGAACTCCTTGATCCCCTGCCCCAGCGAGGATCCGATCTCCGGGATCCGCTTCGCCCCGAAGACCAGCACCAGCACGAGCAGCAGGATCAGGATATGGCTGAACGACAGGTCCCCGAACATAACGCGCCTCGCTTCAGAAGATCGATCGGGCGACGTAGTAGGCGATCGCCACTCCCACGAGCGCGAGCAGCGACACGTCGAGCCCGATCGGCCCGAGAGTAATCGACACCACCAGCAGGTCCATATGGACCGGCCCCAGCGTGGGGGTCACCGCCCAGGTGAAGATCTCTTTCGCCGGCCCCTGCGGCAGGAAGCGTCGCAGCAGCGAGTGGACGAAGCCGCCCAGCACGAAGCCGGTGGCCAGCACGCCAAAGTAAAATAGCGGCCTGCGCGGGCCTTGCGCCACGGGCTAGCTGCGCCGCTCCACGGCGTAGGCAATGCTGTCGCGCAGGGCGTCGCGCGCCGACGAGGGGGGCAGGATGTCGAGCTCCGCGTCCGCCTGCTGGGCCAGCTCGAGCGCACGCCGCCGGGCGTAGTCCAGACCCCCGGCCGCCGCCACGCACCGCACCACCCCCGCGACCAGCGCATCGGTCGGCTCGGGCGCCGCCATCAGCTCGGCGACCAGCCGGCGGTCGGCGGGCGGCATATCGCCAAGCGCCGCGATGAGCGGCAGCGTCACCTTGTGCTCTCGCAGGTCGAGCCCCGACGGTTTTCCCGTCACCGCCTCCGCTTCGGTGTAGTCGAGCAGGTCGTCGGCGATCTGGAAGGCCATGCCGAGTCGCATGCCAAAGCGGGCCAGCGCCTCCCGATACTCGGCCGGCCCCTGGAGCGCGCCGACCTCGCACGCGCCGGACAGGAGCGAGGCCGTCTTCGCGCGGATGAGCTGGTCGTACTGCCCCTCGCTGTACGCGAGCTTGTCGTGGGCTTCGAGCTGGCGCATTTCGCCGATCGTCATCTCGTTCGTCACCCGGGCGAACACGCGCAACGGCTCGCGATCGTCGAGGCGGACCAGCTCGATGATCGCCCGTGAGTACAGGTAGTCACCCATGATCACGGCGACCTGGTGCGAGAACAGCGCGTTGAGCGTCGGCATGCCGCGCCGCAGCACGGAGTGGTCGACCGAATCGTCGTGCACCAGAGTCGCGAGGTGAATCAGCTCGACCACGGCGGCGAGCGTCACCGCCCGCGGGTCCTGGGAGCCGGCCGCCTGGCTCGAGAGGAGCAGCAGCGTGGGGCGGAACAGCTTCCCTTTCATGCGCACGAGGTGCTCATTCACGTCAGCGATGATCGGGAAGTCGGCCGCAATGATGCGCACCAGTTCGTCGGCGACGCGCTCGAGCTCCCCGGCCACCGGCCGTTGCAGGTCTCGCAGCGCGATCGGAACGACCTGCTGGCTCACGTTACTTCGCCTTGGCGAGCGCCTTCGAGCGCTCACCGACGTCCCGGAATCGGATGTCCACCGCGAACACCCGGCCGTACAGCTCGCGCGCCTCTGCCCGCTTGCCCAGCTCCTCGAGCGCGCGGCCCAGCCAGTACAGGACCCCCAGGCGCTCCTGGTCACCGGACGCCGGCAGGTCGAGCGCGCGCCGCAGGATCGACTCCGCCACGACGTAGGCGCCCTTGTCGATGAAGCACACCCCCAGCGCCTCCGAACTCCTCAGCTTCCCGTCGGGCGCCCGCAGCGCCTTCTGCAGCTCGGCAATCGCCTCGTCGAAGAGCCCCATCTCCTTGAAGGCCACGCCCAGGTCGTAGTGCGCCTGGAAGTCGCCCTCGTCGATGTTTTCGTCGATCCCCTGCTTGAAGCGCGCCAGCATCTCCTGAAAGTCCCGCTCCTCGTCCCCGGTCGGCTCCTCGTCGGCGATCTTCATCCGCGTGTCGCGCGCGGGGAGGTCCTCGTCGAGAATCATCGCGCTCAGGTCCACGAAGTCTCCCGCCTCCGCCGCCTCGTCCCGTACCTTCATCTTCGCGTCCCGAGCGGCGGTCTTGCCCTCCGTGTCCCGCACCTTCGCTTTCGGCTTCGGCGGCTCGGGCGGCGGTGTCGCCACGGGCGCGAGCATCGCGAGCGCCGCCTTGGCCCGCTCGTTGGCGGGATCGTGCTCGGCGACGCGCTTGTAGACGGCTCGCGCCTTGTCGGGGAGGTCGCTCCGCAGCAGCGTGTCGGCCAGCTCGAGGTAGGCGTCGATCAGCTTCGCCTTGTCGCCCGACTTGAACGCGAACTCGACCTGCTTCTGCCGGTGCCGCACGCTGTTGGGATCGAGCCGCAGGATCTCGTCCACCAGATCCCGCGCCTGCGGCAGGTTCCCCCGCGTCTCGAAACCGGTCGTCGCCAGGTCGAGCTCCTCGACGCCCCGTTCCCGCTCGCCCGCTTCGATCAGCGCCTCGCCGAGCGCCTGGTGCCCTTCAGGATCGTCCGGGTCATCCGCCACCCGCCCCTCGAGCTCCTCGATCGACGGCTTCGCCGGCGTCGTATCCATGTCGGCGAATACGAGCGATCCGCTTTCTTCGCCGCCCCCCGTCACCACGCCGTCCAGGCTCAAGTCGATCGCCCCCGAGCGGCGCCCGCCTCCCCCCGGTCCGATCGTCGTGCCGCCTGCGCCCGCCAGCGTATCGTCGATCGCCAGTGGTTGATCGTCGACCTCGTGCCCCGAGTCGGTCGCGCCGGTGTCGAAGTCCGGCTCGAGCTCGAGTGGCGGCACCTCCACCATGCTCTTGCGCGGTGGCGCGCCCGGGCGCTTCGGCACGACCGGTTTGACCTTCGGCGGCGCGGGCGCCTTCGGACTCGGCCCGCCGAATCGGGGGGGCGACCCGACGCCGGGCCGCTTCGGCACGACCGGCGCCACCGGCGGCGGTGCTTTGGCCACCGGCGCCTCGATTTCGATCTCCGTTTCCAGCAGCGGCTCGAGCTCTAGCGCAGACTCGGAGGAGCTCGCTTCCTCCGCCATGGTCGGCTCAAACTCCGCGGGCGGGGGGATATCATCCGGGGAGACTTCGTCCCGCAACGACGGTACCTCCGGCGCGTCGAGCTCGATGTCGCCGAACTCCGCGCTCGTGGTCTCGAACCCTTCGAGCGTCCCTCCGCCAGTCGTGGACTCGAGCCCTTCGACGAGACTCGTGGACTCGATCTCAAGGGACGTATCAGGCTCGGCCGTCACCGTCTCGAGTAGGCTGTCGGCGACGCCTTCCGGTTCGAGCGCCGGCTCCGGTTCCGGCTTCGGCTCGGGCGTCGGCTTGGGCGGGGCCGGGGGCGGGGGCGGGACGCGCCCCTTCACAGCCGGCTTGCCAGGCGGTGGGGAATCCACGTCGAGGAACACCAGGCTCGACGTCTTCCGGCTGCCGGACTTCGACGGGTCGTCCGGCGGCTTCGCCTTCGGCGGCGCCGCCGTCGACGCCGCCGGGCGCCGCTCGGGATCACCGTACATACGCAGGTGCTCTTCCAGCGTCTCGCGCAGGTGTGCACCTTCCGCCGAGATGTCGGCCAACTCCTTCAGAGCGGCGAAGGCCTGCTGGATCTTCCCCACCTTGTGCATCCGCTCGGCGTACTCGACGAAGTTCTGCTTGGCCTCGGCCATGAAGCCCTTCGAGGCATACAGCTTGGCGAGCTTCAGGTAGGTGGTCTGCCGCCCCGGCGCGTTGCGCAGCACCTTGTTGCACATCGCGATGGCGTTGTTGTGGAAGCCGAGCTCGGCGTACTTATCGACGGCCTGGTCGTAGTAGTCGGCCGCCTGAGCCGGGTCGCGGACCTTTAGATACAGGTCACCGATGCGATTGAAGATGGCGAGGTCGGGGTTCGGATCCCCGTCCTCCTCCTGCCCCTTGAGGACCTGCTGCCACGCCTCGATGGCCCCCTTCGGGTCTTTGGCCTCGAGGCTTCGGGCCTTCTCTTTCTGCTTCTCAAGCTTTGACATGGAATCCTAAAGATACGGACCCCGCCGAAAGCGGACAAGCGGAACCTCCTGTCCAGACGGCGGTTACGAGCTGTTCACCCATCCAGTACGCCACTTCCCGCCAATCCGACACGCCGCAGCACACGAGGTCGGCGCGAAACCCCGGCGCGATCTGGCCCCGATCCGTGGCGAGGCCGAGGGCCGCCGCCGCGTTGACCGTGACCGCGCTCACGACTTCGGCATAGCGCAGCCCCAGCTGCGACACCCCGAGCGCCATCACCAGCGGCAGGCTGACCGTGGGCGACGACCCCGGGTTGAAATCGGTCGCGAGCGCCACCGCCGCTCCCGCCTCGACCAGACGCCGCGCCGGCGCTTGCGTGCGCTTGCCGAGGAACACCATGGTGGCGGGCAGCAGAACGGCGACCGTATCGCTGGCCGCGAGGGCCCGAACGCCCGTATCGGAGATCGCGGCGAGGTGATCCGCCGAACGGGCGCCGAGGGCTGCCGCCAGCTCGGCGCCCCCCGACCCCTCCAGCTCGTCGGCATGCAGCTTCAGGGCCAGCCCGTGCCCCTGGGCGGCGGTGAGAATCGTGCGCGTCTCCGCGACGTCGAACACGCCGGGCTCGCAGAACACATCGCATGCCGTCGCCAGGTGCTCGCGGGCCACGGCGGGAATCATCTCCTCGCACACCAGCCGCACGTAGTCGGCGCGGCGGTCACGAAACTCGGGCGCGACTTCGTGCGCGCCGAGGAAGGTTGGCACGAGCGTGGCCCGCTCCGTGGTCGCCGCTTCGCGGATGGCGCGGAGCTGCTTGAGCTCGGTCGCGGAGTCGAGCCCGTAGCCCGATTTCACCTCGATCGTCGTGCTGCCGTGGGCGAGCAGCGCGCGCACTCGCCCCCGCATGAGCGCCACGAGATCGCTCTCGCTCCGCGCCCGCACATCTCGCACCGACTGCAGGATACCTCCGCCCCGGGCGGCCACGGTCTTGTAGTCCTCGCCCAGCGCCCGGCGCTCGTGGTCCTCGAGCCGGGGAGCGCCGAATACGGCGTGCGTGTGGCAGTCGACGAAGCCGGGAAACAGGACCCCGGCCACCTCAACCACCTCCCCGCCGCGTTGCTCGTTGCCCGTTCCCCGCCGCAAGTCCTTGTACGGGCCCACCGCCGCGATGCGGTCGCCCTCGAGCAGCACCGCCGCATCGTGCAGCACTTCAACATCGGCCAGCTCCCGGCCCCGGCGCGCGCGCGCCGGGCCCCGCAAGGTGACGACTTGCCGCGCTCCGACGAGCAGCGTGCTCAGTCGGCGGCCCCCCCCTCGCGCATCGGGAGCCGGATCCCATGACGACGCGCCGCGGTCAGCGCCTCGGGGTACCCCGCGTCCGCGTGCCGCGCCACGCCGATACCCGGATCGTTCGTGAGCACGCGCTCGAGCCGCTGCCCCGCCGACGCCGACCCATCGGCCACGCTCACCTGCCCCGCGTGCAGTGAATTCCCGATGCCGACACCGCCGCCGTGATGGAACGAGACCCACCCCGCGCCCGACGCCGTGTTCAGCAGGGCGTTGAGGATCGGCCAGTCGGCGATCGCGTCCGAGCCGTCCTGCATCGCCTCCGTCTCGCGGAACGGTGACGCGACGGAGCCGGTATCCAAATGGTCGCGCCCGATGACCACGGGTGCGCTGATCTCGCCCCGCTTCACCAGCTCGTTCAGCGCGCAACCGAACTGCGCCCGCTCCACCTGACCCAGCCAGCAGATGCGCGCAGGAAGGCCCTGGAACGCCACCCGCTCCCGCGCGAGCCGGATCCAGCGATGCAGGTGCTCGTGCTCGGGGAACAGCTCGAGCACCAGCTGGTCCGTGCGATGCAGGTCGCCCGCGTCCCCCGAAAGGGCGACCCACCGGAACGGGCCTTTCCCCTCGCAGAACAGGGGCCGGATGTACTCGGGAACGAAGCCCGGGATTTCAAACGCGTCGGCGACCCCTGCGTCCCGCGCCTGTGCGCGGATGTTGTTTCCGTAGTCGAAGGTGACCGCTCCACGACGCTTGAGCACGAGCATCGCCTCCACATG
>Ga0134122_10003956_pt1 | contig 11024 bp, 9 predicted proteins | sample KB302_FD_96461 | JGI IMG/M metagenome (GOLD analysis project Ga0134122, IMG submission 96461) | Terrestrial soil microbial communities without Nitrogen fertilizer from Kellogg Biological Station, Michigan, USA - KB3-0-2 | ecosystem: Environmental > Terrestrial > Soil > Unclassified ...
CCACTACTTCTACCGGGACCGGCTGGTGGAGACGTATCTGCAGACCTATGTCTCGCGCGCGGACGAGCGCCGCGAGGGCTATCAGGTGCTCGTGCGCGACGACGCCGAGATCCCCCTCACCCACCTCCACGGGGTGGCGCGCGGCGACAGGGGCGCCGCCGGCGGCGACGGGGCGGGCGAAACGTGCGTCACCGCCTCGCCGTTCCACCTGGTGGTCGGCGCGCTGAACCTCACCGCCAGCCGCGACATGGTGCGGCGCGACCGGAAGAGCGATTACTTCGTGTTCTCGCGGCTGCACTGCGGGTCGGAGACCACGGGCTACCTGGACACCGCGCACTACCGGGCGGGCGACACCAAGCTGGCGCGGGTCATGACCATCTCGGGCGCGGCGGCCTCGGCGGCGATGGGACACCAGACCTTCCTCGCCCAGTCCTTCGCCCTCACCCTCCTGAACGTGCGGCTGGGCCAGTGGCTGGAGAACCCCCGCTTCCGGGGCGGCCGGCGCGCCCACCGCACCGAGAGCGGCGTGTTCTGGCCGCTCTATCTCCTGCGCGAGATGCTGGGCTCCACCGACGCCAATCGCCGCCTCATCAATATCTCCGACGGCGGCCATACCGGCGACAATCTCGGCATCTGCCCGCTGCTCAAGCGCCGGTGCGCCGTCATCGTGACCGGTGACGCCGAGGCCGATCCCCGACACGCCTTCGGCTCCCTCACGGAGGCGCTGCGCCAGATCTACATCGACGAGAACATCTCGGTGGACATCAACCTCGACGACATCCGCCTCGACCCCGCCACCGGGCGCACCAAGGCCCACCATGCGCTCGGGGTCATCAGTTACCCCCGCGTGCTGGACCCCGATACCGGCGCCGAGCTGCGGCCGGCGGAGACCGGCTTCCTGGTGGTGCTCAAGTCCTCGCTCGTCGGCAACGAGCCCGCCCCTATTCTCAACTACAAGCAGGACAATCCGGCTTTCCCCCACCAGACCACCGGGGACCAGTTCTTCGACGACGATCAATTCGAGTCCTACCGCGCGCTCGGCGCCCTGGCCGCCTACACTGCCTTCCGGGAAGTGTCGGACACCGCCTGGGAGCCCGCGCGCGGGGACGTCTGGCTGGGGGCCTGGAGCACGCGGCCGTGATGGTAAGATAACCACCATGAGTGCTTCGCGCCGGCGGAAGAGCGTGGTGGTGGACGTGGGCGGGGTGCGCGTGGGGGGCGAGCGGCCCATCGTGGTCCAGTCCATGACCAATACCGACACCGCGGACGTGGCGGGAACGGTGGCCCAGGTGCGCGCGCTGCACGCGGCGGGCAGCGAGCTGGTGCGCGTGACCGTGAACAACGACGCGGCCGCCCGCGCGGTACCGGAGATCGTGCGCCAGGTGGAGGTGCCGATCATCGGCGACTTCCACTACAACGGCCACGTTCTCCTCATCAAGTATCCCGACTGCGCGAAGGCCCTGGCCAAGTACCGCATCAACCCCGGGAATGTCGGGGGCAAGCACCACGACGACAACTTCCGCGCCATCGTCCAGGTGGCCATCGACAACGGCAAGCCTGTCCGCATCGGGGTGAACTGGGGCAGCCTCGACCAGAACCTCCTCACCGAGATGATGGACGCCAACGCCAAGAGCCGCGAGCCACTGGACGCGCGCGACGTCACCATGAACGCCATCGTGGAGAGCGCCATCCAGTCCGCGGAGCTGGCGGAGCAGACCGGCCTGCCCCACGACCGCATCATCCTCTCCGCCAAGGTCTCCGGCGTGCAGGATCTGGTGGACGTGTACCGGAAGCTGGCCCCGCGCTCCGATCATCCCCTGCATCTCGGCCTCACCGAGGCCGGCATGGGCGCCAAGGGCATCGTGGCGAGCGCGGCCGGGCTCAGCATCCTCCTCCAGGAAGGGATCGGCGACACGATCCGCGTGTCGCTCACGCCCAAGCCGGGCGGGGACCGGACCGAAGAGGTACAGGTCGCCCAGCAGATTCTCCAGTCCCTGGGGCTGCGGAGCTTTCTGCCGCAGGTCACCGCCTGTCCCGGCTGCGGGCGCACCACCTCCACCTTCTTCCAGGAAATGGCGGAGGAGATCCAGACCTATCTGCGCACGCAGATGCCCCTGTGGAAGACCCGCTACGCGGGCGTGGAGGAGCTGAAGGTCGCGGTGATGGGCTGCGTGGTCAATGGTCCCGGCGAATCCAAGCACGCCGACATCGGGATCTCGCTGCCGGGCACCGCCGAGGAGCCCCGGGCGCCCGTGTTCGTGGACGGCGCGCTCAAGCTCACGCTCAAGGGCGACGCCATCGTCGCCGAGTTCCTCAAGCTCCTCGACGACTACGTCGAGAAGCGCTACGCCGCCCGCCCCCGCTGACCTCCGGTAACCCACCTCCGGCGGGACGGCCTTGCGATCACTCGCGGGAAGAATCGCTCTCGTCGCCGGCGGCACCCGCGGGGCGGGGCGCGGCATCGCCGTCGAGCTGGGCGCAGCCGGCGCCACCGTCTATGTGACCGGCCGCACCACGCGCACCCAGACGTCCGAGTATGGCCGCCCCGAGACCATCGAGGACACCGCGGCGCTGGTCAGCGAGGCCGGCGGCGAGGGCGTGGCGATTCGCGTCGACCATCTCGTCCCGGCCGAGGTCGAGGCGCTCGTGGCTCGGATCCGAGCCGAGCGCGGGCGGCTCGACATCCTGGTCAACGACATCTGGGGCGGCGAGCGTCTGTTCGAGTGGAACAAAGCGGTGTGGGAGCACAACCTGGAGAACGGGCTGCGGCTCTTGCGGCTCGCCGTCGATACCCATCTCATCACCGCCCATCACGCCCTTCCCCTCCTGATCGGGAACCCCGGCGGCCTGCTGGTGGAGGTCACGGACGGCACCGCGGAGTACAACGCCGACCACTATCGCCTGTCGGTGTTCTATGACCTCGCCAAGACGGCGGCCACCCGCATGGCGTGGGGGCATGCCAAGGATCTCGCCCCTCATGGCGCCACCGCGGTGTCCCTCACGCCGGGATGGATGCGCTCCGAGATGATGCTCGACAACTACCGCGTCACCGAGGAGAACTGGCGCGACGCCACCGCCCGGTCGCCCCATTTCGCCATCTCCGAATCGCCGCGCTTCGTGGGCCGCGCGGTGGTCGCGCTCGCCGCCGACCCCGACCGGGTCCGCTGGAACGGACAGTCCCTCTCGAGCGGCGGGCTCGCCAAGGTCTACGGCTTCACCGACCTCGACGGCTCGCGCCCGGACTGCTGGCGCTACCTGCAGGAGGTTCAGGAAGCCGGCAAGCCGGCGGACGTGACCGGATATCGCTGACTCTCGATGTAGAATCGCCCGGTGACGACGCGCCCTCGCTCCCGTCCCCGTCTCGTCCGCCTCGCCGAATGCACCTGGGTGGAGGCGCGCGCGCTGGCGCGGGACCGCCGCGCCGTCATCCTCTTGCCGCTCGGCGCGCTGGAGGAGCACGGCCCGCACCTGCCGCTCCTGGTGGACTGGCTGGGCGCCGAGGAGCTGGCGCGGCGCCTGGCGCCTCATCTTGCTCGCGCGGGATGGCGCCCCGTGCTGGCCCCGTCGCTGCCGTACGGCGCGAGCCCGCTGGCCGCGCGCTGGCCGGGCACGGTGTCGCTGTCAGAGGCGACCCTCTCCCGGCTCATCGTCGAGATCGTGCGCGGGCTCGCGAGCCACGGCTTCCGGCGCTTCGTCCTCACCAACTACCAGGCCGACCCCGCCCACCTGCGCGCGATCGCGAAGGCGCGCCGGACCCTCGCGCGGCGCCGGCTCCGGATCCTGGTGGCCGGCTTCTCGCCCGATCCCGACGAGCAGGCGGTGATGCTCACGCCACGGGTCCTCGGCCTCATGCGAAGCCCCCGGCCCGAGCGCGAGTGGCACTCCGGCGAGATGGAGACGGCCATGGTGCTGGACGCGCGCCCGAGCCTCGTGCGCCGGACCATCGCGCGACGGCTGCCGCCGCGCTGGGTTGACTTTCGCGCCGCGCTGGCGCGTGGCGCGCAGCGGTTCGAGCAGATGGACCCCGGCGGACGGGGCTATTTCGGCTGGCCCGCGGCGGCGCGGGCGGGCACCGCGCGCCGGGTGATGGCGCTGCGGGCGCGGCTCATGGCGGAGCGGATCACGGAGGCGCTCGAACATGGCAGGCGTTGAGGATCGCGTGGCGGTGGTGACGGGCGCGGCCAATGGGCTGGGGCGGGAGATCGCGCGGGTGCTGGCGCGGGAGGGCGCGAGGGTGGCGCTGGGCGATCTCGACGCGGCGGGGGTGGAGCGCACCGCGGCCGAGATCAATGCCCGCGCCGCGGGGACCGGCGTTCCGGACGGGGCCGCGTTCGCGGTGGCGGGCGACCTCACCGAGGAGGGCCCCGCGGCCCGGCTCATCGAGGCGGCGGTGGCGCGCTGGGGGCGGCTTGACATCCTCGTCAACAACGTGGGCGGCGCGCGCAACGCCAAGATCTGGGAGATGCGCGCGGAGGACTGGGACTTCGTCCTGCGCCTGAACCTCCGCAGCACCTTCCTGTGCACGCGCGCGGCGGCGCCCCACATGATGCGGCAGCGCTACGGGCGCATCGTGTGCATGTCCTCGGGCGCGCGCGAGGGCACGCCCTGGACCGCCTACTATCAGGGCGGCGCCGCCTACTCCGCGTCAAAGGCCGGCGTGCACGGCTTCGTCCGTGACGTCGCGCTGGAGCTGGCCGAGCACGGCGTGAACGTCAATGCCGTCGCCCCCGGCCCCATCGACACCGAGCGCGCAGGCCCGAGCCTGAAGAAGCTCGACGAGACGGTGGAGTTCAGCCCCTCGCGCATGACGCCGCTGCACCGGATCGGCCAGCCCATCGAGGTGGCCCACGCGGTGCTCTTCCTCTGCTCCGACGAGGCCAGCTATATCACCGGACACACGCTCGCCGTCGCCGGCGGGCGCTGAGAAGGCGGCGCGTCGGGCCCGCTCTCGCGGGTTCACCGTTGCCCACCCCCCATTTCGGTCGTGGGGGCGACGCGATATACTGCCGTCCACGAACCATAGAGCCGTGTTGCGCACGCCCACTCCAACAGATTGAGGGCATTGTGAGAGCAGCCGACCTCATCATTGGCCTTGTCCTGACGCTCCTCGTCGCCGTCGTGCTCGCCGGCGTCGCCACTTACAACCGTCTCGTGCGTTCGCGCAATCGCGTGCGCGAGGCCTGGTCTGGAATCGACGTACAGCTGAGGCGGCGAGCCAGCCTCATCCCCAACCTCGTCGAGTCAGTGAGGGGGTACGCGGCCCACGAGCGGGGCGTGTTCGAGGAGGTGGCGCGGGCTCGCGGCGCCCTGCAACAGGCAGGCGGCGCCACCGCGGCAGCGAATGCCAACAACGCGCTGAGCCAGGCCCTGGGGCACCTGTTTGCGGTGGTGGAGAATTATCCGACGCTCCGGGCCTCGGAGAACTTCACGGCCCTCCAGCGCGACCTCTCGGACGTCGAGGAGAAGATCGCCTTCGCGCGTCAGTTCTACAACCGCAATGTGCTTGACTACAACACGCGAATGGAAACGTTCCCGGGCGTCCTGGTGGCCAGCAACCTCGGGTTCTCCGCTGCCGAGTTCTTCGCGACCGGCGACGAGGGGCGGGCCGAAGTGGCCGTGAACCTCGCCCCGGCGCAGGCGCCGAGACCGCGGCCGGCGGACGCGCCGCCGTCCACCCCGCCGCCAGCGTAGCGCGCGCTTGTCCGAGCCGCCACAGCCCGTCCTTGTCTACGACCGGGTGGCCGCGAACCGGCGCGCCACCCGCCGGCTCCTGGCGCTCTTCACCGTCCTGATCTTGCCGTTCGTTGCAGGTCTGATCCCGCTGCTCACGCCGGTGATCTACTTCGGCGTGCTGCAGCCCGCGCTCGGCGAGGTGGCGTTCCGGCGGATCCAGTCGACCGTGGAAGGCAACTTCCTAGTGTTCGCCGCGACCGCGACGCTGGCGTTGCTTGTCGTCCTCGTCGGCGGCATCGCAGTGGGATGGTTCGAGCTGGGGCAGGCGACTCGGCACGTTCTCCGCTTTACGCGGGCCAGGCCGATCAGTCGTGAGGACGCGCCCGAGCTCTGGCGGGCGGTCGAGAACCTCAGCATCGCCGCCGGGCTGCCGACACCCAAGGTCTACGTGATCGAGTCCCGGGAACCGAACGCCTTCGCCGTCGGTCTCGATCCCGAGCACGCGGCGGTCGTCGTCACGCGAGGGCTCCTCGGGCTCCTCGACCCCCGCGGGCTGTACGGGGTCATCGCGCACGAGCTGTCCCACATCGGCAACCAGGACAGCCGGCTCAATACCGTCCTCGCTGCGGTGCTGGCCGTCCTGCAACTGCCGCTCGCTCTGCTGACCCGGCTCCGGCTCGCCCGGAATCCGCTGGTCATCAAGGGATGCCTATTTCTGAGCGGGCTCATGGCGGTGATGGCCGCCATAGCGGTACTGTCCATCCTCGCTCAGATCGTGGTTGCCCTCTTGGTCTTCTCGGGTGAGGTCCGTGATTTTCTGGCCGGGATCACTCGGGGCAATGTTCTGGGGTACTTCCTCATCGGGATGATGCTGTTCTACGGACCGCTTGTCATGGGGTCACCGTTCTACGTCCTCTTTGGGGCTCAGCGCTGCGGAAGACGTGTCGGCGCCGCCGTATCCCGACAGCCGGAGTTCCTCGCGGACGCGGACGCGATCCTGCTGACCCGGGACCCGGAAGGGCTCGCGCTCGCTCTCGTGAAAGTCGGAGCGGCGAGCAGCACCACCCTAAACCTGCCCAGAGCGGCCGCGCATCTCTTCCTCGTGGAACCGTTGCTCCCGGAGGCGGGCTGGTGGGACCGCGGCGTGCCGTCCCATCCCCCGCTCGAGGAGCGTGTTGCGGTGCTGGCCCGGATGGGGAGCGGCGTCTCCCCCGAGGCGCTGCACGTGGCCCAGGTAGCTGGAGTCACATTCCGCCTGGAGGCGCCCCGCGCGGGAGGAATGGAGGGAGATCGGAGCCAACCACCGGGCGAGAAGCCCGCGGCTCCGCCCGATCGGATCTGGGAGGCGCGAAGCCCGAGCGAGCCCGCGACGCCCCTTCTCCCCTCGGCAGGGGTCGTCTCGTACATTCGAGTCGGCGAGCGGCCCGCCGTGCTGTACGAGCAGCCGGACTCGGCCTCGGCGATCCAGGCCCGGCTGGCGACGGGTACACTGCTCGCATTGCGGGGCGTCGTCGGGGATTTCCTCTGGGTCGAGACAAGTAAGAGGGTCGCTGGCTACTTGTTGCGATCGACACCCGTGTCATGGGAGAGCGATTGATGGAGAACCCACGCGCGATGACGCGAGAACGGCACCGCCGGCGTCACGCCGCAGCCCGAGGTGCACCATGCTGAGACGTATCCTGGTGTTGGGGGCGGTGCTCTCGATCGTCGTCGCCGCCCTTGTCATTAACCTCTCGATCCTCGACGTGATCTCGTGGGATCTCCTGAAGGAGACGCTCGGGAAAACGCTCTCGATCATCGCGGTGAGTACGGTGGCGCTGGTGCTGGTCGTCGTACTCGTGAAGGTGAGCGCCAAGAAGTGACCTCCGACCGCCATCGGTTGACACGCTCGCGTCCGGGTCGCATAGTGGCGTCAATCTTCCAGCTCAAGGAGTCGGCATGGCCCAAGCGCGAACGGTCAAGGAGCTCCGCGACAGCGGATACTCGTCGAAGTCGGTCAAGCAGGAGCTGCGCGACAACCTGATCGCGCGCCTGCGCGACGGCAAGCCGCTGTTCCCCGGCATCATCGGCTACGAGGACAGCGTGCTCCCGCAGATCGAGAACGCCATCCTCTCCGGCCAGGACATCGTCTTCCTCGGCGAGCGCGGTCAGGCCAAGACGCGGATGGCGCGGCTCCTGGTGGGCCTCCTCGACGCGCAGGTGCCCGCGCTGGACGGCTGCGAGACCAACGACGATCCCTTCGCGCCCATCTCCGCCACCGGACGCGCGCTCCTCGCCGAGAAGGGCGACGCGGCGCCGGTGACCTGGATCCCGCGCGACCGGCGCTACGGCGAGAAGCTGGCCACCCCCGACATCACCATCGCCGACCTCATCGGCGAGGTGGATCCCATCAAGGTGGCGGAGGGGCGCTATCTGTCCGACGAGCTGACCATCCACTACGGCCTGCTCCCCCGCACCAACCGCGGCGTCTTCGCCATCAACGAGCTGCCCGACCTCGCCGAGCGCATCCAGGTAGGCCTCCTCAATATCATGGAGGAGCGCGACGTCCAGATCCGCGGCTACAAGGTGCGGCTGGCCCTGGACCTCTTCGTGGTGGCGAGCGCGAACCCCGAGGACTACACCAATCGCGGCCGCATCATCACCCCGCTCAAGGACCGCTTCGGCTCGCAGATCCGCACCCACTATCCGCGCAAGCTCGAGGACGAGATCGCCATCATGGAGGCGGAGCGCACCCAGTTCCCCGCCGACGGCTTCGCGCTGCGGGCGCCGGAGTACATGAAGCAGGTGGTGGCGGAGCTCACGCACCTCGCGCGCAAGTCGGCGGAGATCAGCCAGCGCTCCGGGGTCTCGGTGCGGGTGTCCATCTGCAACTACGAGAACCTGCTCTCCAACGCGCTCAAGCGCGCCATCCGGCTGGGCGAGACGCAGGTGGCCCCGCGGGTGTCGGATCTCTCCGCCATCGTGGCCTCCACCAGCGGCAAGATCGAGCTGGAGACGGTGGGCGACTCCGGCGAGGAGAAGGTGCTGTCCAAGCTGGCCCAGCGCGCGGTGCTCAACGTCTTCAACAAGAGCTTCACCGGCGGCGAGCTGGACGAGGTGGTGTCCGCCTTCCAGGGGGGGCTGAGAGTGGAGGCCTCCGACGAGATGCCCTCGGCGGAGTACGTGCGCCAGATCGGCGAGATCCGGCCGCTGCACGCCGCTGCCAAGAAGCTCGGCGCCGCCGATCCGCCCGGGGTGGCCTCGGCGGTGGAGTTCGTGCTGGAGGGGCTCCATCTCTCGCGCAAGCTCAACAAGGACATTCACGCCGGCCGCTTCCGTTACCGGGGCCAGTAGGGGAGGCGCCGGTGCTCTTCCGCTACTCTCGCTGGGACGGCTCGCAGGACGTCCCCGATCCGGACGCCGACGACCTCCTCGAGGCGATGTCCGACGACATCATGTCGGACGGCGACCTCTGGAGCGCGATGCGGCGGCTGTTCCAGCAGGGCGCGCACACCCAGCAGGGCCAGAAGATGCCCGGCCTCCAGGACCTCGTCAACCAGCTCCGCAAGCGGCGGCAGCAGGAGCTCCAGCGTTACGATCTCGGCTCGGCGCTGGAAGACATCAAGAAGAAGCTGGATGACATCCTCAGGACCGAGCGCGAGGGCATGGAGCGCCGCCTCGCCGACGCGCGCGAGCGCCGCGAGAAGGGCGAGATCACGCCGGAGCAGCAGGGTCAGCTCGAGCAGATGGCGGCGCAGCGCCGCCAGGCGCTCGACGCCCTGCCCAAGGACCCGGGGGGACGGGTGCGCGGGCTGCAGGGCTACGAGTTCATGGACCCCGACGCCCACCGCATGTTCTGGGAGCTGATGCAGTCCCTCCAGCAGCAGATGCTCCAGCCTTTCATGCAGGGCATGCAGCAGGGGCTCCAGAACATGAGTCCCGAGGACATGGCGCGGATGCGCGAGATGCTCCGCGACCTCAACCAGATGCTGCGCGAGCGGGCGGAGGGGGGCGAGCCGGACTTCCAGGCTTTCAAGGACAAGTGGGGCCAGAATTTCCCCGGCGTGGAAAGCCTTGACCAGCTCCTCGAGCAGCTCGGGCAGCAGGCGGCGCAGATGCAGTCGCTGCTCAACAGCATGTCGCCCGGGCAGCGGCGCCAGCTCCAGGACATGATGCAGTCGCTGTTCGCCAAGGACGAGCGGCTGGAGGCGGAGATGGCCCAGCTGGCCATGAATCTCTCCGACTTGATGCCCATCGACGAGATGTCGCGGCGCTACGACTTCCAGGGCGACCGCGAGGTGACGCTGAAGGAAGCGATGAAGCTGATGGAAGAGCTCCAGAAGATGGACGAGCTCGAGCGCCAGCTCAAGCGGGTGCGCGATCCCAAGGATCTGGAGACGGTGGACCCGGCGGAAGTGGAGCGGCTCCTCGGGGAGCAGGCCTCCCGCGAGCTGGAGCGCCTCCAGGAGCTCACCAAGAAGCTGGAGGAGGCGGGCTATCTCGAGCGCCAGGGCGACCGGCTCGAGCTCACCGCGCGCGCGCTGCGGAAGATCGGGGACAAGGCGCTGCGCGACATCTTCACCCACCTCAAGCGCGACCGCTTCGGCCGCCACGCGGTGGAGCGGCGGGGCGCGGGCGGCGACCGCACCGACGACGCCAAGCCCTACGAGTTCGGCGACCCCTTCCTGCTCGACCTGCGGGAGACCCTGATGAACGCGGTGGAGCGAAACGGGGCCGGCACTCCCCTGCGCCTGACTCCCGCCGACTTCGAGGTGTTCCGCACCGAGCTCTCCACCCAGGCCGCCACCGTGGTCATGCTCGACATGAGCCGCTCCATGATCTTCAACGGCTGCTTCCTCGCCGCCAAGAAGGTGACGCTCGCGCTGAACGCCCTCATCCGCGGCCAGTTCCCCCGCGACCAGCTCCACATCGTGGGCTTCTCGCTCTACGCGCGCGAGTTCCGCGCCGAGCAGCTCCCGGGGCTCGCCTCCAGCGAGTGGAGCGTGGGCACCAACATGCACGCGGGCTTCCAGCTCGCGCGGCGGCTGCTGGGGCGGCAGAAGGGCGGCAACAAGCAGATCATCATGGTGACGGACGGCGAGCCCACCGCCCACATGGAAGGCACGGAAGCGGACTTCGCCTACCCGCCCACGCGCCGCACCATCCAGGAGACGCTCAAGGAAGTCCAGCGCTGCACCCGCGAGGGCATCACCATCAACACCTTCATGCTCGAGCGGAGCGAGATGCTGATGGCCTTCGTGGAGCAGATGGCGCGCATCAACCGCGGCCGGGCGTTCTTCGCCACCCCGGAGCGGCTGGGCGAATATGTGCTGGTGGACTACGTGGGGTCCAAGCGCCGCCGGTCGGCCTGA
>Ga0134122_10003960_pt1 | contig 11019 bp, 9 predicted proteins | sample KB302_FD_96461 | JGI IMG/M metagenome (GOLD analysis project Ga0134122, IMG submission 96461) | Terrestrial soil microbial communities without Nitrogen fertilizer from Kellogg Biological Station, Michigan, USA - KB3-0-2 | ecosystem: Environmental > Terrestrial > Soil > Unclassified ...
CCTTTGAGACATACCTCGATCTCCTATCTGTGCGTCAGATAATTTCGGACTGCGAATGCGGCGCGACTACAGCTGCTTTTCGAGGGGAGAAGTTGCAGCCGATCGCGTTGACACAAATTGTCAACGTAACGGGGTTACGGCACCAGTAACTTTAGTGCGTAAGACCACTGGGTGAAGTTCGCAAATTGCAGATTGAACCAGCGCAGAGGCCGCTCAAATACAGGGGCAGATGCGGCAGTGCCTGGAAACGATGGGGAACAATCACGAGGTTGGGTCGTGTGACCTTAGTAACAAATCCTGGCCATGCGCGCACATGGGATGGTGTGGCCGCGGGCGACTCGCCCGCGACTGAGGATTCAAGCAAATGCATGATCCCGCTTAAGCTGAGCGGGACGAGGCATCCTCGGGAGTAGCTACCAAACCAGCACCCCTCCGCAGCCCGGATTTCGATTCTGTCTCCATCTGCGGTGGTGAGGAAGGTAAAGCATTGCGGATTTGCGGCGTAGCAGGCGAACGCCTGAGTGTCGATGGTATCCACCCAAAGCCTGGCGGCATCTTGACGTCGATTTATAGGTGGCATCGGATTTGAAGACCATCGCATCGCGCGTGATTTCGTGGGGACAGACAAACTCATTAGAACTCGCCGTCTGAACCCCAAACAAAAGACGCACGTCTTGCAAGAAACGCGATAAATGGGCACCCTCGCCTAGGCATTTTTGGCGGCACGCGCGGAGAGCATGCGGCGGCACTCTCAAAGCGATTACCGGAGCTTATAATGAATTACTTACGTCCGGATATTGATGGTGGCTACTTCCAGTCCAACCCGCAACAAAGAAACCACCAGCCGCAAGAAGGTCATCATCTTGCTGGCCATCGGGACTCTGCTGCTATTCGGGATACTGCTTTCCCAGTCGTCCTTCGATCTGCCGTTTCTCAACCCGGAGACCAGTCAGCAACGGTTTCCGCTGCTGTTCTTCGCCGCTCTGACGATCCTGATATTTCTGCTGTTCGTGGTCCTGACGTTTGTTCTGGCCCGAAATCTCCTGAAGCTTTTCGCGGAGCGGCGGCTGGGCGTTCTGGGCTCGAAGTTCCGCACCCGCCTGGTGGTGGGCGGCCTGTTGCTCTCGTTCCTTCCCGTCATCATGATGTTCTGGTTCGCCTATGGCCTGATGAACCGCTCTCTGGACAAGTGGTTCTCGCGCCCGGTCGAAGAAGTGCGGGAAGACACGGCGGCGGTAGCCTCGTTGGTTTCGAAGTATGCAGCGCAAAATGCCCGCGCTGAAGCTGAGTCCATTGCGGCTGCGCCGGAGACGCAACGTGCTTTTGCCGGTCATAGTTTTTCCAGTGTGATGAATGAATTCCGGCGCCACGAGACCACCTTGCAGGGCGGATTTGCTCTCGCCCTGGAGCAGGGCAACGCCGAAGCCAGTCTCAATGCTCCTGCTTCCTGGCCGCTGATCAAGGCCAAGATTCCGCTGGAGCGGCTGACTGCCGATGCCGTGGTCCCCTTCAAGTGGGAAAACACCGACTACATTCTGAGCGGCGCGCCGGTGGGCGATCGAGGTCTGATCGTGGTGGGAATGCCTTTGCCGCAGAAGTTTTCGGAGACCGTAAAGCAGCTTGACGCCAGTCAGCACCGCTATCTCGAACTCAGCCGCCAACGCAAACTGGTGCGCCGTACCTACATGGAACTGCTGCTCCTGCTGACCGTGCTGGTGCTATTTTCGACGACGTGGCTGGCGCTATATCTTTCCAAGCTGGTGACCCGTCCGGTGGTGGCGTTGGCCGAAGCGACCCAGGAAATTTCACGCGGGCGCCTGGACTACCGCGTGGAAGTCAGCGCGGCCGACGAAATAGGCGACCTGGTGCGGTCTTTCAATCGCATGGCGGAAGAGCTGGAAACCAGCCGCCGCCAGATTGACGCTTCAAGCCACGATCTGGGCGCCGCTAACATCGCGCTGGAACAGCGCCGCCAGCACATTGAGACCATTCTGGAGAGCATCCCCACCGGGGTTCTTTCGCTGGACGCGAATCGCCGGATCACGCACGTGAACCATGCCTTGATCCGAATGTTCAATCCTTCGGGTTCGGACTCTGCGAACCTGATTGTGATCGGCGCCTCTCTCCGCGAAGTCTTTCCCCAGGAAATTCTGGAAGACCTGGAGCCTCTGTTGCGGCGCGCCGACCGTATGGGCACGACCACCACGCAGCTCGAAGTCGACCTGTATCGCTCCCGTTTCAATGCCGCGGTCACTGTGGCGACGCTTCAACACGGAGGGAAGGGACTCGGTTACGTGCTGGTATTCGAAGATTTGTCTGACCTGCTCAAGGCGCAGAAGCAAACCGCATGGCGGGAAGTGGCGCGGCGGGTCGCGCATGAAATCAAGAACCCTTTGACACCCATTGCACTCTCGGCCGAGCGCATTCGGCGGCATCTCGAGCGCGGTTCGCCTCCCGATGCGGCTTCGATGAAAGTTCTTCACGGCTGCGCCGAAACGATTGGCGGCGCGGTTGAAACCCTGCGAACGCTGGTGGACGAATTTTCCACCCTAGCGCGGTTTCCAACGGCGCAACCTGCGCCTGCCAACATCAACGCAATCGTTGACAGTACCCTGGCCATGTTCAATGGGCGGCTGGACGGAATTCATGTGCAAACCTTCCTGGCTCCGGACCTGCCCAAAGTGATGGCGGACGCCGAGGCCATCAAACGCGCGCTGGCCAATCTGGTGGACAATGCCGCCGAAGCGATACAAGGCGCGCTGGTGCGGGACATTCACATCTCCACTTCGCTGGTGGCCAGCCGCGACGCCATCGAGATCGCCGTTGCTGACACCGGCCACGGGGTTACACAGGAACTGAAAGAGAGACTCTTTTTGCCTTACTTCTCCACCAAGAAACGGGGAACCGGATTGGGACTGGCCATCGTCAGCCGCATCATCGAAGACCATCGCGGATCCATTCGCGTCGAGGAAAATAAGCCCGTCGGCACCCGGTTCGTAGTCGAGTTGCCCGTCGCCGCGGAATTCATTCCCGCACCGCTTACCCGCCAGCATGCATAACCTCCTCATCGTGGACGACGAATCGGGCATCCGCCAGTCGCTCAAGGGTGTACTCGAAGATGAAGGCTACAGCGCCTCCGTGGCGGACAGCGGCGAGGCTTGCCTGGACGCGTTGCGCAAACGCTCCTTCGATGTAGTGCTGCTCGACGTGTGGCTGCCCGGAATGGACGGCCTCGAGACCCTGCAGAAGATTCACGATATCGAGAACGCTCCCGAGGTCATCATGATCTCGGGCCACGGCACCATTGAAACGGCGGTGCGCGCCACCAAGCTCGGCGCTTACGACTTTCTGGAGAAGCCACTCTCCATCGACAAGACCCTCAGCCTGATCAAGCATGCGATTGATGCCCGGCAGATGAAGCAGGAAAACCGTGAGCTCAAGAAACAGCTCACACCGCGCAGCGTGATCGAAGGCGAAAGCGTACCCATGAAAGCTCTGCGCCAGCAGATCCTGCTCATGGCTCCGACCAACGGCCGGGTGCTGATTTACGGTGAGTCCGGCACGGGGAAGGAGTTGGTGGCCCATGCGATCCACGCTCAAAGTTTGCGCAAGAACGAGATGTTCGTCGAACTGAACTGCGCCGCGATTCCGGAAGATCTGATTGAGAGCGAACTATTCGGTCATCGCAAAGGCTCGTTTCCGGCTGCGACCACCGACAAGGAAGGCAAGTTTCACCGCGCCCACGGCGGCACGCTTTTTCTGGACGAGATTGGTGATATGAGCCTGAAGACCCAATCAAAAGTTCTGCGCACGCTCGACGAGCAACGCTTCACGCCGGTGGGCAGCGACGAACCGGTCACTGTGGACGCCCGCCTTATTGCAAGCACCAACAAGGATCTGGACGAAGAAATTTCTCGCGGCAACTTTCGCGAAGATTTGTTTTACCGTCTCAACGTGATTCCCTTCTCCGTCCCGCCGCTGCGCGAACGCCAGGAAGACATTCCTCTGCTGGCGCGTCACTTTCTGAAGGAGTTTTCCGCTACCTACGGACGCAGGCCACGCGAACTGACAGACGATGCTGTTGACACCCTGATGCGATATTCCTGGCCGGGTAACGTACGCGAATTGCGCAACGTGATCGAGCGCATCGTCATCATGAATCCCACCACCACTCGATTCGACCGCAAGCACCTGCCCCCGCTGGTCCATCGCGATGGAACTCGGCGCTCCATTGGTGCGGAATTTTCCACGCTGCACCAGGCCCGGGCCGCCTATGAGCGCGACTACATCCTCAAGAAACTGGATGACAATCACGGCAATATCAGCCGGACGGCTGAGGTCCTGGGGCTGGAACGAAGCCACCTTTATCGCAAGATGAAGACTTTGGGGATTGCTGTCAAGGAGTAACGCGCTTTCAGTCCGTCGGGAAAAACCTAAACCGGGCTACCTAACCCTGCGTCATCCTAGGGACTTCAGTCCCCAAGGATCTGGCGCACGGCGGCACGACCTGGCGAGAATGCATATCCGCCTCGCCCAAGATGCTTTGCCAGCTCAGCACGACGCCGGCGGAGATAACCAGCTCACCGCGCGGGCGGACGCCCCCGCGACAGCGCTACTTTTTAATCATGTGGATTTCAGTGCCGTTCTTGAGGAACTTCACTTCATCCATGAGCTGGTTGATCAGAAAGATTCCACGCCCATGATCGGAATAGACGCTTTCGCCTTGCAGCGGGTTGGGGATTTCGCCCGGCTTGAATCCGGTGCCGGGATCGCGCACCACGATCAGGATGCTTTCGTCTTCGTTGCAAACAACATCGCATTCAACAATTTTTGTTGGGTCGGCTTTGGCTCCGTGAACCACCGCATTGGCCAAGGCTTCGGTCAGCGCCAATTCGATGGCATCGTATTTTTCTGCGTCACAATGGACCTGTCTCACCACATCCATGACGCTCTGGACCACAGGATCTACAGCATTTCGGTCGGCCGCCAGCGTAACTTTCAGCTTCAACTTGCCGGTTTCGAACTTCTGAATCTCGTGGTTATCGGTCATGGCCTGCTTTCTCGTCGATAAGAGACGGACTGCCTTGTTGGATGCGATTCTGCGCTCGGGGATTCTACAAGTATCACCCGATTCGAGCCAAGTGAAGCCTGCTCACGACTTATCGGCAATTGCCAACCGCTCCACCTGGCGCCGCCAGTCGAGCTCCTCCACGAACTCGTGCGACTCCCGCCAGTTTTCGCGGACCTTTACGAAAAGCTCCAGAAACACGCGCTTCTCCAGCATCTTTTCGATCTGCAGGCGGGCGGCGGTACCGATCTTCTTCAGCATTTGGCCGCCTTTGCCCACCAGGATTCCCTTCTGCCCATCCCGTTCGCAGTAAATCATGGCCGCAATGCGGGTGACTTTAGTTCCCTCTTCCAATTGCTCGATGACCACCGTCGTCGCGTACGGAACCTCTTCTTCCGTCGCGACGAGGACCTGTTCCCGGATGATCTCTGCCACCATGAAACGAACCGGCTGGTCCGTGACCTGGTCTTCGGGGAAATAGCGGGGACCTTCCGGCAGGAAGCGGAGCACCTTTTCCAGAAGAACGTCGATGCCTTCTTTTTTTCTGGCTGAGAGAGGAATGATCTCCCCGAACTGGTGGAGCTTTCGATACTCATCCATGATGGGCAGCAATTTTTCTTTGGTGCCGCGGAGAAGATCAATCTTGTTCAGCAGCAGGAAGACCGGGGTTCCCGATTTCTTCGCTAGGTCAAGCACAAAGTGGTCTTCGCGCGTGAATCTGCAGGTTACATCCACGATCAGCAGCACCAACTCGCAGCCGACCATGGCTTCGCGGACCTCCGCCATCATCTTCCGGCCGAGAGAAGTGTCAGGCCGATGAACGCCGGGAGTGTCAATGAGCACAATCTGCCCACCGAGCCCGTTCTTCTGCTTGGGCACGTGGACAATGCCCAGAGTGCGGGTGCGCGTGGTCTGAGGCTTGGGACTGATAATTGCCAGCTTCTCGCCGACCAGCGCATTCAGGAGGGTGGATTTGCCAGCGTTGGGGCGACCCAGAATGCAGACGAATCCGGAGTGAAAAGCCATAAATGGTTGCCGCAGCGCCGACATCTTACCCGCTGGCCCGGCACCTGACTATATCAGCTTCATCTGCGTCGGTTTTGCGACGGAAATTCTTACCCGCTCGACTCGCCGCTCGGTTGAATCCAGTACCTCGAAGCGGAGGCCGTCTTCTTCGATCACCTCGCCCCGATGGGGTATGCGCCCCGCCAGTTCGCTCACCAGTCCGGCAACGGTCGCCGAATCTTTGCCTTCGGGTCGTATGCCAAACATTTCTACCAGACGGTCCACGTCCATATTGCCGGGGACGATGTAAGAATGTTCGCTCTCGCGAACGACTTCCAGTTTTTCGTGTTCGTCCCGGATTTCACCGACAATCTCCTCCACCAGGTCTTCGATGGTCACCAGGCCTGCCACGCCACCGTATTCGTCCACGACAACGGCCATGCGAATATTGTTCTGCTGCATATCACGCAGCAAATCGCTGACCAGTTTGCTCTCGGGCACAAAATACACATCGCGGCGCATGATCGTATCCACGGTGCGGTAGTGGGCTTCGGTGTCCGGCACTTGCAGGACGTCCTGGGCAAAGACAATCCCCACAATGTTGTGGACGGTATCTTCGTACACCGGCACTCGGGAAAAGGGCTTGGTACGCAACAATTCGATAAACTTCTCCACCGTGGTGTTGGTCGGAACCGCCACAATTTCAGGCCGCGGCTTCATCGCCTCGCGGACGGTCTTCTCGCTGAATTCCACCACCGACTGGATCAGGTCCCGATTACTTTCATCCAGAATGCCTTCTTCCTGGCCGGCCTCGATCAGTGCGTCCACGGCTTCCGCCTGGGTCTCCGGGGTTTCGTCCGAATGCTCCTTGGTCAACGCCGTAACCGATTGCAGGAACCCCAGCACCAGAGTGACCGGCAGCGCCACGTAGATCAGTATGCGCAGGATTACGGTGCAGCGCACCAGCCACTCCCCGCGTGTCCTCGAAAAGAAAACAAATGGGAGAAAGCGATTAAACAGGATGATGATGAGGACCAGGCTCAGCGTGGCCTGAAGAATCTCGTAGAGGCCCCAGCCGCGTTCACGGAACACCGCGAAACCGACCAGCAGGGCGATGGCAGCCGTAATGATTTGCGTCAGCACTGCCATGGAGAGCGCAGCGCGTGCCCGGCTCACTCCCAGCCGGGGCTCGACTTTTTGCTCGAAACTGGCAATGTTCTCCTGGAACTCACGTGAGAGAAATCTTCCAATCTCGGCGTACACACGATCCGCGTAGGAAACCAGAGTCAAAAGGCAGAACAATAAGAGCAACGCAGCTGCGATGGCGTAATTCATCGAATGGCACGTGTGGCGCGGGCGCCCCCGCCCGCGGCTTTACCCGGCACTCTTTTTGGACCCTTTTTTGTATTCCTCTCAATCAAACCGAGGGGCAGACCGAGCGACCGGCGCAATTTCGTTTCCCTACCCGCCATCGCGCCCGCGTCGGTTTCATGATCGTAGCCGACGAGATGAAGCACTCCGTGCAAGGCCAGTATCTTGATTTCCTGCGCGGCCGAATGACCCAGGCGCAGGGCATTCTGTTTCGCGATGTCCGCCGAAATCGCAATATCGCCGGCCAGCCCGTTTTCAAACTCCGCTGCCGGTGGAAACGAGAGTACGTCGGTAGGCTGATCCTTCCCCCGGAAGCGCCGGTTGAGCGATCGCAGTTCGGCGCTGCCGGTGACCAGCACATTGACCGCGCCCGCAAGCTTGCTGGCACGGCTGGCCCGCGCCACAAACTTTGCCAGAGCAGTGTCGCTCAATCCCGCCACGGGCTTGCGGAGTATCACCAAGTTTTCTTTGCGTCCTTTGCGGAGTTCTTTGCGGTCTTAGCGATTAAAGCGTTTCCCGCCGGTACTGAAAAACAAACAGGAGGGCCACGTCCGGGCGCCCTCCTGTTCGATTTTACGCGCTCTACTCGCTGGTTTCTACTTCCGAAGAGAGCCCGTCGTCCTTTTCGGGGGACGCCATCCCATTGCCTTTACCGTTCGTCTTTGGCTCCAGCAGCGGCAACTGTTCCGCGACCTTGGCCTTGTGCTCATCGTAGGCACGAATAATGCGCTGCACCAACTGGTGACGCACCACATCGGTGTCGTCAAAATATGCGAAGGTCAATCCTTCCACATTCTTCAAGACCTCCGCCGCCTCGAGCAGACCGCTGCGCCGCGCATTGGGCAAGTCAATCTGGGTAACGTCGCCGGTGATCACCGCCTTGGAGTTAAATCCCAGCCGGGTGACGAACATCTTCATCTGTTCCGACGTCGTGTTCTGCGCCTCGTCCAGGATCACAAACGAATCGTTCAACGTCCGCCCGCGCATGAATGCAATGGGCGCGATCTCGATCACATTCTTCTCGAGGTAGCGATCAACCTTCTCTGGCTCAAGCAGATCGTAAAGCGCGTCATACAAAGGGCGCAGATAGGGATCGATCTTGTCCTGCAAGGTCCCGGGAAGGAATCCCAGGCGCTCGCCCGCTTCCACCGCGGGACGTGCCAGAATGATCCGGTTGACGCGTTTCGCCTGCAGAGCGGAAATGGCCATCGCCACGGCCAGGTAGGTCTTTCCCGTGCCCGCCGGACCGATGCCGAACACCATGTCGTGGTTCTCGATGGCTTCGAGATAGCGGCGCTGGTTCGCGCTCTTGGGCTGCACGGTGCGGCGGCCAAAGGCGCGCTGGCGCCCAGCTTCGGCCAGGCCGCGCAACGTAACCTTGGGATCGGCCAGCAGAACGCGCAGCATGCTCCCGAGATCGCCGTTGTTGAAGGTGTGTCCGGAGCGCTGCAGGTGGTCGTAGTCGGCAAACACCTGCTCCGCCCGGGCCACGTCGCGCGCCGACCCTTCCAATTCGATGGCATCCGATCGCAGGTCGATATTGATATTCAGGCCGTCTTCCAGCAGGCGCAAATTCTCGTCGCGCGTGCCGAACAGAGTCTCTATCTGGGGGCTGATTTCAATGCTTTTCTTCATTCAGTACTTGGCGCTTCCTCCCGCGCATTGGATGCATGGTTGCCTGTGCACGGCAGAAACACTTCTGCCCGGGCGAGGACAAACCTTTTCTCATGTCTGGAGGTGGAACCAGCCGAGGATGCTCGCCCCGAAGTGCAAGCAACTGCCATTAGGGTTAGGGTACCCCCGCCCGACGACGAGAGTCAATGCGGCAAAATTGAAAGTTTTACTGCAAAGGAACAATCCAATACATGAACCACTGAGGACACAAAGGCATACGAAGGAAGATCCGGGGGGTTCCTTCGTGTACCATCGTATCCTTAAGGATTCATGCATTTAGGCGCCTCCTCAGCAGGCATTCAATTGCGGGCCGCCCGTAACTCCAAGTATCATGCCGCCACAATGAATCTGACATGTCCTTTCCTGCTTGCCACGTTGGCTGCATCTGCCTGGGCCCAAACTTCGTCACTCGCCACAGAAGTCGAAACCGCCTATCCTGATGCCCACGCTTTGTATCTTGACCTTCACCAGAATCCGGAACTGTCTTCTCATGAAACCCAGACGGCTACGAAGTTGGCAAGCAAGCTACGAGACCTGGGCTACACCGTCACTGAACACGTCGGCGGCACCGGAGTGGTCGCTATCCTGAAAAACGGGGCCGGCCCGACTGTGATGCTTCGGACCGAGCTTGATGGTCTTCCCGTCGAAGAGAAAACCGGCCTCCCTTATGCCAGCAAGGTCCGGACCAAGGACGATGCAGGACGCGACGTCCCCGTCATGCACGCCTGCGGACATGATGTGCACATGGCTTCACTGGTCGCGACCGCCGCGATCATGGCGCACGGTAAGAGCAGTTGGCACGGAACTCTCATCCTGATTGGCCAACCCGCCGAAGAAACAATCTCCGGCGCCAAGCGGATGATCGAAGACGGGCTCATGACCCGCTTTCCCAAGCCGGACATCGCGGTTGCGATGCACGTAGGCAACACTCTTCCTGCCGGGCAGGTAGGGGCTGGACCGGGTTACCGTTTTTCCAACGCTGATTCCCTTCGGATCACCATCTATGGCAAAGGTGGACACGGCTCAATGCCCAACAGCACAGTCGATCCGATTGTGATGGCCGCCCGCGTGGTGACCACTTTGCAGACGATTGTCTCGCGGGAAGTGAAGCCGGGCGAGGTCGCCGTGATAACCGTGGGATACATTCAAGCCGGCACGAAAAACAACATCATCCCTGACCACGCCGAACTCGGTCTCACCGTGCGCAGCTACAAACCTGAAGTTCGCAAGCAGATGCTCGCATCCATCGAGCGCATCACCAAGGCGGAAGCCAACGCCGCCGGAGCCACGCAGGAACCCAAGATCGAGCATCCAGAGGCAACGGACGCCGTTTACAACGACCCAGCCCTGGCCCAGCGCCTGCAGGGAGTTCTTGAATCGGCTCTCGGAAAAGACAGGGTAGTGCGGGATGACCCAGGAATGGCTTCGGAGGATTTCTCCTACTTTACGGCCCAAGGAGTGCCGTCGTTCTACTTCAGCCTGGGGGGAGCAAATCCAGGGAAATATGCGGAGGCGAAGGCAGCGGGCACGACTTTGCCTTCGAATCATTCACCGTTGTTTGCGCCTGACGTGGATCCCGCGCTGCATACCGGAATTGAAGCCGAGGTGGCAGTACTGCGGAATCTGCTGAACTAGAACCAGACCGTGTGGGGCGGACACTGTTGTCCACCGCTTTTGACGTCGATTTTTGTTGAATGTGAGGGCACGTAAAGTTTGACTACCTAAATTCAAGGTCAAGGGCGGGCGGACACCGCCCACACGATCAGGCGCCCTCGCCCTTGGCGTCCGCCGCAGATGCCGGCACCGCGCGCAGCCGGGCCCACGCTCTCAGCTCCTCGATCTCTTCGGACCGGGTGATGGAAAGCGGCACCGTCGCCTTCAGCGCATCCAGCAATCCTTGC
>Ga0134122_10003961_pt1 | contig 11017 bp, 25 predicted proteins | sample KB302_FD_96461 | JGI IMG/M metagenome (GOLD analysis project Ga0134122, IMG submission 96461) | Terrestrial soil microbial communities without Nitrogen fertilizer from Kellogg Biological Station, Michigan, USA - KB3-0-2 | ecosystem: Environmental > Terrestrial > Soil > Unclassified ...
GATGTCCGTGTCGCTCCGTGCGTAGTGTTTCGTGAGGAAAGCGTCCATCCTGCCCTGCTTGCTCAGCATCGTGACCAGCTCACGTCTCATCGCCGCCACGTCCGCAGCCAGCGACTCACGGTTCTGAAGTGCGGCCAGCCGCTGTCTATGCTCCGCGTGAGAGGCGACGAGCTCCGTCAGAATCGACTCCATGATCTCTTCCCTCATTCCGCCGCAACCTCCTGCTCGTCTTCATCATCGACAATCGCGATGCAGTTCGACTCGAGCACCATACGGTACTCGACACGCTCGTCGCTGTAGATCCGGTTTCCTGTATTCGTGTGGTCTAGCATGACGCGGACGCCAGGCTTCAGGTCCGGGTTCATCGGCACCCAAGGCCCGCTCGCAAACGGCGTCGTCCCGAGCTCGTGCCCGCCCCACACGTCCTGCCATGCGCCTGGCCCCGCGGCGATGATGGTCGCGTAGATGGCGCCCTGCGCTTTCGCGTCGGTGCTGTGCATGCGGGGGATCAGGATGCCGCCCGGCGTGACCTGCTCTTCGTCGTCCGGGTCGTGGATGTCCATGAGGACGAGAATGCAGTCGCGGCGGGGGCGGATGGCTGAGATATCGATGCTCACCGCGCCCCCTTCAGCTGCGCCGGCTCGCGGCGTTGTTTCTCGAGCAGGATGCCGCTGCCCTGGCCGACGAGGATCAGGTCGGCTGGGCCGCCTTCCTTGTTGAGCTCCTTGGGCCACTCTCTGCGCACCACCACGCCGACTGCCGTCGCTTCGACCTCGTAGACGACACCGACGCCGACAGTCCCGCCGACGACGAACGACAGCACGGCGCTGCCATCCTCGCCGAACAGCTGGACGGGGTGAATTGCTGTGTAGGATTTCAGTTTCATCTTCGCTTCCTTTCAAATCATGAACTCAATCGCAGCCGGGTCCGGCTTCGCGGCCGCCCGCCAGTACAAGCGATGCACCGCGGCCCTGTTGATCCGCAGCACTCGCGCAATCTCTCCGAACGTGAGGCCACGCCCGTTCCTCAGCACGTAGACGGCGATTTTGCGGACGCGAAGCGGCGTCGCGAGGGCGCAACGGCTCTTCACGTCGTCCTCCTCGACGCCGAATCGGTCGCACATCGTGCGGATGAGCTGGGCGGGGGTGGTCATTTGCTGGCAGCCTCCCGCCACGCCTGCAGCAGCCCGCGCAGCCACGTCACGAACTCCTGAATCAGCGTCGTGTAGTCGCCGCTCGCTTCGGCCGCCGCGACTTCCGCCTTGCGGTGACGGAGCCACTCGAAGGCGCCGAGCGTGGCGAGGGTTACGACGACGGTGGGGGTGATGGGTACCGAAGGGCGCCTCGGTGCCAAGCGCGTCGGCCCGTCGAAGTCGTCACCGAGAACGATGCGTCCGCTGAACCCAGGCGCGTTACAGGACAGGCTCGCGTACGAGCCTAGACGGAACTCGTAGACCTCTTCGCGAATCGCCTCACCGATCTGCTCGAACAGGGTTTCCGTCTTGGCGCGTTGCCGGCCGAACCGCTCGCTCATTTCGTCGTTCACCCGACGGATAGAATCGAGCGTGATCGTACCGGTATCCCGATCTACCGACGTTACGGTGACCGTCCCGACTCTCTCAGTGCTACCCACTCGCCGCCTTCCTTTCCTCCACTCGCCTCATCGCCTCCCGCATCTCCGCGTCCGGCTCGGTCATGGCCTGGACGATCGCCGCGATGCGCTCTTCGCCGGTGAGCTGGGGAGCTTCGGGCTTCTCGATCTCGGCCCTCTTGCTTCGTGCCTGGATGATGCACCGCGCGGCCTCCTGCCGAGCTCGCGTGTCGCTGTCGGACAGGTCTTCTTCGAGCACACGAAGCGCCTTCTCCGAGAGCTTCTCGAGCAGATCGTCGTAGCCGGTTGCCTCGACGGGCTCGTCGCGCTCAAGGCGTGGCTCTAGCTCGCCGTCTGCCACGGAGAGCGCCGCCTTCATGGCGCCTTTGCGGTGGGCGGGGCAGCCGGAGTTAGACACTACCCGACCCTCCGCATCACGCCAGCGAACTGCACCTCGTTTTTGACGTGTGGCTTCTGGCATCCACACATCAGGTATCGCCCCGCGACGCCCAGATACATCGTGCCGCAGCTGGAGCAGACCGCGTAGGGCCCGGCCCACTTGATCTCGCGCCACGACGGGACGACCCGCTTCGCGTCGAACGTCGTGATCCGGTACCCTTCGCGCGAACGTTCGCAACTCACGCACTCCGCGCGCTGTAGAGACCCGACGTCCTCGAGACCCTTCGCTGCGCCGATGCATTCGAGGCAGACGTGGACGCGATAGTCCCATGGCGGCGGGGCCACCGGGACGGGCGCTATGACTGGGATGCGCGGGGTCATAGGCTCCTCTCCATCACCGGCAACACCTTGCCCCAAAACCCCGTCGGGTCGTTCGACCAGAGCAGCTCGGACCACTTTGCTGCCGCGCGCTCGAGCTCTCTGTCGATGGCGAGGGTTGCCCAGCGGATTGCGTGGCGGGTGCCCATCACAGCAGCTCCGCCAGCTTCGTGACCGGCGTTCCTGGCGGAACGCGCTCCACCTCGAGTCCCGGTATCGGCTGCAGCATCACCATAACGATGGCGCCCTGTGCGACGGTCTCTGCGAAGGCCTTCTTTCGGTAGATGCTCTCGCGCGCGTCGAGCAGCTGCTGGTCTACGCTGATCTCCACGACTTGGCGGCATCCGTTCGGCCAGTGCAGTGCGAGCCGGTCGCCAGCTGCGAGGTTGCGCGTTTCTCCTTCGATGCGGTCGAAGTAGCCCCAGTCACTGTGGACGACGATCTTGCCCATCACTTCTCACCTCTCGGATGCGGGATGACCGGGATGCAGGGGTAGGTCAGCTGCCGCTCTAGCTGTGGCACCGGCTTGCCGCGCCTCACGAGTATCGGTACGTCGGAGACCCATGGGCGCGGCCTCGGGATCCCCATGCGCTCGAGCACCAGCCGGTCGCTCTCACGTAGCGGCCGAATGCGCGCCGGGTCGAGCGGGCCCGGGTCGACGCCGGTGTGCTTCGCGATCATCGCGCGGATGTCCTCGGGGCCGATACGGCGGAGCGTGGTCGTCAAGGCTTCCTCCCCATCGCGTGGTCACCAAGCCGCTCCCGACACGCCGCGATCTGCCTCGACGTGTCACGTTCCCACGCTTCGACGTCGACCGTCGCGATGCCGCAGCTGAACGTCATCCGGTAGTCCTGGCACTGCAGCTCGCAGAAGCCGCGCGGTCCGCCCTCGATGCCGCGCCACGGCTTCTCGCTCCAGTCCGTCACGACCCTCGCAGCCGGCGCCTCCTCCGCCACGACCCGCTCGACGGTGGCGCGGAAGGCGGCGTAGCGGGAGGGGAGGGAGGGCTGCGGGGCGGGAGTCTCCGCTCTGCCCCGCGCCACCTCGACGCTCAGCCTCGCGCCGCAGTGGTCGCAGATTTCGGTGGCTTGGTTCCAATCGTGGCCGACTTCGTTGCAGCATGGGCGACGCGGCGAGCTGTCCGTCATCGCCTGATGTTCGGCGCCGCGGGAGACGAGGCGGACCGTCGACGCGAGAACGTTCGGGCACAGCCCAGAGTCGTCGCTCACGCGCAGGTAGTCGCCGTATTGCTCGCCGCCATGGATCTCGATGACGTCGTGCTCGCAGCCGGTGCCCCATTGCTCAGGGCACCGCACCCTGTCGCCGACCTGAGCAACGCTCCCGCAGGCGTAGCGGACGATGTCCAGCACCGGCCGTCCATCCGCGTCGCGCTCCGGCTCGAAGCTCTCAGGGACGGGGTCGGTTGGGAGGCCGCGGGAGAGAACCTCGAAGCGGAGCGCATGCGACACCAGCCAGACCCAGCACTGCTTCCAGCCGGCGGGGACCAGGGAGTCCGGCGACAGGGCGCGCCCGACGGCTGCCATGACGCGCTGTAGCCAAGTGTCGGTCGGTGTCGGTCTATTCATAGATACCTCCAACTATCCAGACACACGGGCGCGGGCGCGAGAGAGCCGACGGAAACTGGCCGAGCGAACTTTCTTGCTCGCCATGTCGATCCCTGCCTGATTCCGACAGGGATCCGGTGACTGCGTGAAACGAGGTCGTGACCTGCCTGGAGCTCACGGATACCGCTCCTCTTCCTCGCCGAGCCGATCGAACTCGCCATCGAACACGTCGTACTCACCAGCCACCGCGAGAAACGACGCGCTCTCATCGTCCCAGTCGAGCTCGACAGCGCCCTTGATTCCGTCCTTCGCCTTGTCGACCAGCGCGCACTTCCTGCCGGCGTCGACAACGACGCTTCCGTCTGCTCGCGTGATGGGCGTCGTCGGCGTGAACCCGAGCACGATCACCTCCGCCGCGTTGCTCACGTCTCGGCTCTCTCGAATCGAGTGCTTGTCCGGGTATTTCTTCTCGGCGTTCACCGTGATTTGCGAGAAGATGATTCCTGTCTTCCCGCTCGTCTTGATGGCCTCGCGGAGCATCGCGGCCACTTCGCTCACCTCGTTGCGCCTGTCCTGGTAGCGCTTCGACGAACGAAACTCTTGCAGGTAGTCGTAGCAGACGACGTCGATTCGGTGCTCGCGGATGGCCCACTTCACTTGCGCGGCGACTGTCTCGGCTGGCTTCCCGCGGGCGTCGAGGAACACCGGGTCTGGCTGCGCCGATGCCACGATGTCAGTCACGCGCGCGAGCTCGTCGTCCCATAGCTTGCGGTCCCGGTACCGCTTCGCGTTCACCTTCGAGCGTCGCACCATGAGCCTGTCGCCGTAGATCGACTCGTCGTCCTCGCTCGTCACGATGAGGACGCGCTTGCCCTTTTTCATGTTCTCGTCGGCGAGCATGATCAGAAACGAACTCTTTCCCCAGTTCGTGTCAGCGCCGAAGACCCACACGTGGCCTGGTCGTAGCCCTCCGGTCGCGTCGTCGAGCTTGTTGACGCCCGTCGTGCACGAGCCTCGTGGCGCACGACTCAGGGCACGTTCCGCCGATGCGTCGAGCAGCTGCTTGACCGTCAGGATCCGCGGCTTGCCGCCCACCGGTGTGGGGTTCATCGGCTTGGTGCCGTCCTCGAGATCCCTCGGGGCGCGGCCCATCTTCGCCAGGTCGTTGTCGTCCGGCGCGCTGCTCATGCTGCCTCCGGAGAGCGGCGGATGAGCTCGCACTTGTGCTTCACGGACTCGGCGACTTGCTCGGCGTACCGGTCCCCCGCTTCGTCATTGTGGGTCCGGATGATGACCCGGCACCCACGCGGGACCGCGGCGGCGAAGGCGTCTGTCCAGCTTCCCGACACGAGACCGATGATCGGCTCCTCGGTGCGCGTGCCCCACCAGAGAAAATCTGGTTCGCCCTCGACGATGCCGAGTCTCCCCGGGGCCTCACCGCGAAGCATTTGCCACGCGGCTTGGTTCACGAGCGCGAGCTCCGCGGCCTTGTGTCCCGCCGGCGGGAGACGCTTCGGGCCCTCCTGGTCGGGCAGAATCTGGAGCGCGCGCAGGCTCCGTGGTGACCCGTGCTGGTCGAAGACGCGACACACGAGCCGATGCCCCGTCTCGACCCACGAGCGGCCCCGGTAGGCTGCCCAGCGCGGGAGCTGGCCGCCCACTACGCGAGCCAGTCCACGAGCCCCAACGAGCACCGGATCGATGACGCGACTCACGAGGTAGCTCGCCGCCATGACGTCGTCGGCGGGGCTCTTCGCGTCCGCCCAGACCCCCAGCACGACGTCACGTGGCGGGTAGTCGCGGGCCTCACGCGGCGCCGGCGGCGGGACGCGCGGGCGGTCCGGCATCGGACGGCCGTCGAGGATCTCATCGGCGAGCCGGTGGTCCCCGCCGATGGTCGCGCCCTCGGCCATGATCTCTCGGAACTGGTCCGCCAGGTGGGTGTCGAGCCCGCGCACGGCGCCGATAAGGTGCAGCGCATCACCACGCCAGTCGCACGCGAAGCACTTGACCCGGATGGTGCCGTCGGGGCCGTTGGTGACGCTGCACGACGGGTTCCGGTCGCCATGAACGGGACAGCAGATCAGCAGGCCTGACGCTTGCCGAAGCGCGCCCCTGTCGAGCCCGAGGCCCGCGCAGAGCCTGCCCGGGTCGGCGAGCAGGGACCGCACTTCGCGAGCGTGGTCGGTCAGAGCCATCGGGGGCCCTCCTCGGCCTGCGGGGGCTTCTGCGCCGTCGCCGTGGGCTCCTTCGGGCGCTTACTCGAGTCGTTCCAGGTCGCTGAAATCGTCGTCGAAAGTGACCGCCGCCACTGGTCCAGCGTCCGGTCACCATCGGTCGAGCCGACCCATTGAGCCCGGAAGCGCCGAGTGATTTCGTCGATCGCCCAGTTCGGTACGAGCATGAGCTGGCTCCGCTGCTTTGGGGTCAGCTCGAGATCCTCCGGACATGGGACCTTTCCGACCACATCGACCGGAGGGGTTTGGGGTGGTTGGGCCGGGCCGGGATCGGGCCGGGCCGGGGCTTCGTTTTTTGGTTCGAGCTCTTCGGAAGCAATTGCTTCGCGTTTGCTTCGCCTTGCTTCCCCTGACTTGATTCCGCCTTGCTTCCCGGCAATGCTTCGTGCAGCGGACACTTCCGCAGATGGTTGGTACTCGTGATATCCGTGAGCCGAAAACGCATCATCAGACTCGTGCAGGAGCCCCGCGGCGACGAGCTGCCGTGCCTCTTTCAGTCCCAGGCCTGGATACAGCAGGCCGATCTTGGTCTTCGGGATGAGGCCATCGCGGCGCTTCTGCCGATTGCAGTAGGACAGGCAGCAAAGCCAGAGCCAGGCCGCCTTCGCGCCCGCCTCCAGTAGCTTCGGATGCTCGCACGCACTGTCGTCGATCTTGACCCAGCTCATCGTGTGACGGTTCCTGGTGGGCGAGCTTCGATTCGCGTGAGCCGTGGCGACGATTCCGCGTCGAAGATCCGGATCGGCAGAACCTCAATGCCGGCGAACGATACCAGCTCAATCTGTCTCGGGGCGAGCGAGCTCTGGTCCTCTAGAACGAGTACGAGCCGTGGCTGCATATTCGCGGCCATCTCCTGTTGCTCGAATGGGAAGTTCTTTCTGTACCACCGGATCTGACGAATGATGTCTCCGCCGGAGCAGTTCTCGTCGTTCGTTTTGACCTCTACGAGTGCCGCCTGCACTTCTCCGAACGGAGCGATGGTGCGGACAATCAAGTCAGCGAAGCCGGCGCCGCAGGGTGCCTCGATCTTGACCGCGACTTCGCCGGTGAACCCATGGAACAGAAGGCCCGCTTCCTTCGCGATTGCCAGGCACATCTCGTCGTGCCGGGATGACCTTCGCTCTGTCCAAGGCGCACGCTCTACTGCTCGCATGCGGTTCTCCTAGCCGACGCAAACAAAGCCGTCGCCACGCAGCTGTCAGCGTATGTCACGTCGCTGGCTTGCCTGGGATTTGCCGGCGCCATGGCGGTGGCGCCTTTGAGAAGGTCGTTGGCCTTGAGATTCGTCACCGCGCGCCTCCAATGTCTGCCGCGGCGGCGTCCGCGTCGCCGGTGCACCGCATCACCAGGTAGATGCCGCCACGCTTGATAACTTCACCGGACCGTTTGATTTGCGCCTCGCTCAATCTTCCTCCTCTGATTTTCGTTTCGACCGCGACGTATCGGCCGCCTGGGGCCATACACGCCAAGTCCTCTGTGCCGGGCTTCGCGAACGCCATGCGCCCACGGTACCCGCCGCACTGCACGCGCGTGACTAGCCAGCCGTGCAACTCGAGACGCTTCGCGATCGCTCGCTTGAGGTCGGTCTCGCTCATGGCGCACCAGCCTTCCCCGCGCACTCCCGCCTATCCGCCATCACGGCCCGGAGCAGCTCGCGACACGAGTGCTCCACCCAGTAATGAACGCGGCCGATGCGCTCGTCGCGAGACATCTGCAGCCATTCCAAGCCGCTGAGCGTCGCCGCTACGCATTGATGCTCCCAGCCGATCCGCAACACGAAATCATGCGGGATGCCGACGCACAACGGATCGACCGCTTCCAGCTGCGCCTTGAACGGCTCGGGGATGCCGCAGAGCTTGACGAGCTGCTCGAGCTCCCGGAGTTCGTCGTGCATCTTCTCGAGCTTCCTCGGATGGACGCTGCGGTCGTTGCAGTGGATGACGATGAGGCTCACCTCCCCACCTCCCGCGGCTCGGTGGTCAAGGTCACGCCGGCCGCCCCTTCGCATTCCGATGTTCCGCCCGACACGGCACATCGCTCCACCATTCGTGCTCGTCGCAGTAGTACGGCAGGAGCTCGTGCGGCCGGTTCGAGAAGTTGTAGACGCGCGTTTCGTCGCTGTGGCACCAGAAGTAGACGCCGGTTTCCTGGTTGGAAACGAACGGGTCCTTGGTGCGCTTGCGACGTGGCGCGTGGAACTTTAGGGCGAGCTGTTCCACTACTTCGCCTCCAGGCTGACGGCGCGCATGTTCGGCTCACTCTGAGATGGCGGCGGGGGAGCTCTCTCGGTAATGCGTTCGTCGCGTTCGGCGCGGCCGACCTGCGCCAACGCCTCCTCCGCACTCACAACCGTCTCCGCAACAAGCCACACCACGACGAGGTTTTCGCGCACGTGCGGCTCGAGCTGGGAGAGGTGGTTAAGGGCGTTGGTGAGGGTCGGCGGGGCTGGGAGTTTGATCTGATAGAGCCCGTCGCGGTGGTAGATTTGGACGAGGCGGTCGCCGGGGATCATTCGCGTCTCCCGTCTGCGCGTCGCCCGGTGTTGCATTCAACCTGGACGCAGCGGTCGTCCCACAGCTCACTCATCGAAAAATCTTTCCGGCACGTGATCGGCAACTCGCATCCCACATGCTCGAGAAGCCACGCCTTGATTGGCGCTTCGACCATCTCGAGCTCGTCCGCAGCGCACGAGACGCGCGCCGTGAAAATCTTCACCGCGACGCCGTCGCTCACCCACTTCCTGACCCGCGTGAGCATCGCCGGGATGGGCTCACCAACGTGCTCGACGCCGCGCCAGCCGTCGTAGCGCGCGAGTGTTCCGTCCAGGTCGACACCGATCCATCCACTGGTGCTCATTCCCGCCACCCCTGCTTTCGGAGCTCTCCGGCGATATCCGGCGGTGAGAAGTTCGGGCCCTTCAGGATTTTGCCGTCTTCGCGAACGACCGGCTTGCCGTCGACGAGCTTCGAGCAGTTGCTCCGATGGACCTCGTCAGCGATCGTGCCGCCGTCGATGCCGAACTCGAGGCGGCTCCCTTCGATCACATAATCGAGGTCAGCGAGCGCATCCGCCATCGCGACCATGTCGACCTTCACCGGTGACTCGTCGACGAGCTCGCGGAATTCCTTCACGGCTGACTCGACGGAGTGCCCGTCGCCGAGAGCCGGCGTCCCCATCATCGCCGCAATCAGCTCGATGAACTCTTCCCCGATGAGCTTCAGCCTGAGCCGCACCCGGTCATCTGGGATGCTCTCCGGCCGGTACCGCGTCGGCACGCCCATCGCTTCGTGAAACGCCGCGACCTGTTCCCTGAGTTTGCTCACTTCGTCACCTCCTGAACCGCGCTTAGGTGTTCTCGCTGCGCAATCTTCGCGACCACGCTCATGGCCACGTCGAGCGCCTCTTGCTCCGACTCGGCGTCGACATGCCAGATCGTCACCGACCACTTGCCCGGTTGCGCCCAGACGATCGCCCATCGTGGCGGCTTCGGTGCCGGCGGGCGAGGCTTTCCCTTGCGGGCGTTACCGCGCCGAGCGAGTGCCTCGTAAAGCGCAACGAGCGCCTGCTCGCGACACAGCCTCTCGAGCGTCGTCGCCGGGATGCCGAGAGCTGAGGCGGCCTCCTTCCTGGACTGCGACCGCGCGAGGACTTCCGCGATGTCAGCCGTGGACGGGCGCGGCTTCATCGTCGAGCGGACGTGCGACTTGTCGTCAGGCCAGTCGCTAGCCGCGGAGTCTTTCACTGCTTCCCCGCCTTCAGCAGCTCGCGCTCGATTCTGCGCGCCGTCTGAACTCTCTGATCGCTCCCAACCCACAGCCCGCAGTGCCCGAGCGCCATCGCCGCGAACGCAGCGTGCGCCGGACTTGCGCCATGCTCGCGACAGCTCGACATGTAGCCGCGCATCAGTCGGACGGCGCAGCGGGCTTCGGCGTGAATCGAAGCCTCGGTGCCGGCGCGATGCTCGTAGGCTTCGACGCACGCCGCGGAGTGGAGCTGCCAGGCCCCGCGAGCTCGACGGCGGTCACACGCCGATGCGGGGAGCCCCGAGCAACCGTCGCGTACCACGGAGATACCGAAGCGCGACTCGTGGAGACCGAGGGCGACGAGCCGCGCCGCCTCCGCCGTCGAGCCTGACGCCTCTGCGATCGCTTCGGCTACCGGCGTGAGAGCGCGGGCCCGGACGTCGGGGGAGACGTGGCGGTCCGACCAGCTGGGATGCAGGAGCAAAACAGCGAGCACTGCGGCGGCGGAGATCATGACTGCACCTCCAGACCGCGAGCGATGGCGTCGACGCGCAGCGCCTTGTGGCCCCACTCGGTATTTCGGTACTGGATCCAATCGTTGTCCGAGTCGAGTTCGACAACGCGCACCGTGAGCCGTCCGCATTCGATCAGGCGATCGCAGAGCGCGACGTCGTCGTCTGACTCCTCATCTAGATCCCCGTCTTCGCCCTCAGGCAGCGCCAGGAATTCGCGCTCTTCTTCCGCCAGCATCCGCATCACTTCCTCCACTCCTTCCAAGTCGCTTCCGCCCACCCGTAAACCGCGCCAACCACCGGCAAGACGACGAAGAAGAACCCGTACGCCAGCCAGGACATCAGGCCGACGCGGTTCACGGTGTTGATGACGGGCTCGGTATGCGACGCGGCCCAAGTCTCCGCGTCGGGCCGAAACTGCTCCGTCGCCGGGTCGTGACTCTGCAGCCAGTCGGCGTAGGCCTTGTCGAAGGCGTCGCTCATGTGGCCTCCGGGGCGGCGAGGCAGCCGCGCGCATGCGGCTCGTCCAGCCTGTTGTCTCCGGAGTGGGCACCGCACGAGCTGCACTTCATTCCGAAGCCGTCGTAGCGGAC
>Ga0134122_10003962_pt1 | contig 11016 bp, 7 predicted proteins | sample KB302_FD_96461 | JGI IMG/M metagenome (GOLD analysis project Ga0134122, IMG submission 96461) | Terrestrial soil microbial communities without Nitrogen fertilizer from Kellogg Biological Station, Michigan, USA - KB3-0-2 | ecosystem: Environmental > Terrestrial > Soil > Unclassified ...
GATGTTGACGGTGCCGGGCGAGGGGGCGGAGCCTGCCAAATTCTTTTTGACCCACAATGTCGCGGCTTTCGTACTGCGCTATCGGCACGGGCCTCGATATCACTACCCAACGACGCTGCTGGACGCCCAGCGCGCACTGCGTCTCATTCGAGCGCGAGCCGAGGAGTATCACGTTGATCCTGCGAAGGTCGGTGTTTTCGGAGGATCGGCTGGCGGGCACCTGGCCGCCATGCTCGCGACGCTCTATGACAACAAGCTGCTCCCGGAAGCCCCGTACGTCTCGGACGCGACGGACGGGTTGAGCGCCAAGCCTGCTTTTACGCTGCTCCTCTATCCGGTAATTGACCTGACAGACGATGCGGTAACTCACAAGGGATCCCGAACGAATCTCACGCAGGACAACCCGGCGCTGTACGACCCCCTGTCGCCGCAAAAGCACGTCACTCGAGACACCCCGCCGGTGTTCATTGTGCAGGGCTCCAACGATCGTCTGGTGCCGGTGAAGAATTCGTTGCTGTTTTACGAGGCGTGTCTCAAGGCTGGAGTACCCGTGGAAATGCACATTCTGGAGAATGGCCCTCACGGGTTTGGGATGGGCGCGAATCTGAACGACGACGCGATCAAGGAGTGGCCTGAACAGGCGCTGCGATTCATGGCTCGACATCATTGGATTCCGGATACCGGTACTCGATGACTTCAAGGTTTGCCGTTCGAACTGTAGGCGCGGTCTATGACCGCGCGCGGTTTCACAAGCTTGTGAAGTGATTGAAGGAATGACAAGCTGAGAAAATGTGCGCGGTCATAGACCGCGCCCACTGTTACTCCACTCGGAGGGAGATTCACGATGCGCATTGAACGAACGACGATTGCTCTACTTCTATGCTCCTGCCTGCAGGCGGGACTCTTGATAGCGCAGACTGCGCCGGCGAATCAGCGACTGGCTCCCGGAACTTCCCGGGTCACAAGTGCCCCTCTAAGCAAAACGGCGGGGCAGAGCCGGCGTACTGGGGGCGATTCTGTTGATGATCGCGTGGAGCTTCGCGAATATGGGTTCAAAGATACCGGCGAGAACCTTCCTTATGCGGTGTTCGTTTCATCGAAGGTTTCCAGGGATAAGAAGGCTCCGCTCGTCCTCGCACTGCACGGGTTCAGCGGCAACCACGGTACCTTCATGCGCACCGCCGCCGTCGATGCAGCCGAAGAGGGCGGATATATCCTGGTCGGTGCGATGGGCTACAGCCCCAGCGGTTCCTTCGGCATGCCTTTCGGCGGACGCGGCCCCACCCCGGGCCCCGCACCAGCGCCAGCCGCAGGTCCCGCGCCAGCGCCTGCCGCCCCACGTGGGGGCAGGGGCGGCGCTCCGATCGGCGGAACAGCGGTAACCGACCCGGCAATGGTCGCCGAACTCAGCGAGAAAGATGCGTTGTACGTCCTCGAGATGGTGCGCAAGGAATTCAATGTGGATGATCGCCGCATTTACCTGATGGGACACTCGCTGGGCGGTGGCGGTGCACTGCACATGGGCGAAAAGTACGCTGATACGTGGGCTGCGGTTGCTCCACTGGCGCCGGCGGCATTCGGCTTCGAATGGACCGCGGCGTCGAAATTGAAAAACGTTCCGCTGCTGATCATGCAGGGCGAAGCGGACACGACGGTTCGGCCAGCCAGTTCGCAGGCACTCGCGGATCAGCTCAAGGCGCTGAATTTCCAGTGCGAGATCAAAATAATGCCTGGCCTGGATCACGGCACGATCATCGCGGGCGCGATGCCGGATGTTTTCAGATTCTTCAGCAAACACACGAAGTAGGCGCTGAATTGCAGCCGCCGGAAGCATTCTCGATTTGGAGCCCGTCGGCGGCTCCCCACTATAGGCCGCGGCAGTAATCCCTGAACAGTGAGAGTAAGGACAGCCATCATGATTAAACATTCCATCGTTTTTGCAGCGTGGCGCAGCGCCGCACTCTGGTGCGCCCTCGCCGTGTTCGCAGTTGCATCGGTAAACGCGCAGGTTCCTGCCCCCACGATTACAGGCCCAATCGCAGCCCCCGGCATCCCTGGCGCCGCCGAGCACAACTATATTTTCTTCGCTACCAACCAGAATCTTGCGATGCGGGGATACGTTGAGGAAGAGTTCTTCATCCAGGGAACGGCGAACCGCTACAACACACCGGCCGGGGCGACAGCGTCCATCGTCGACAAGGATCATCCCTACAAGACACGCATCGTCGTCCGCCGTCCTGCAGATCCTAAACGATTCAACGGGACTGTGCTTGTCGAGTGGGACAACGTCACGAACAACTTCGATGCGGAGAACATGTGGTTCTTTTCCTGGGAGCACATATTGCGCGCCGGATTTGTGTGGGTGGGAGTGTCCGCGCAACAAGCAGGAGTCACGGCCTTGAAGACCTTCAGCGCCCCGCGCTACGGCACGATCGATGTAACTCAGGGCGGGACGATCATGGGAGACGCGCTGTCTTTCGACATTTTTTCTCAGGCAGGACAGGCAATCAAGAACCCCAAGGGCGCCGACCCGCTCGGCGGACTGAAGGCCAGGCACGTGATCGCCATCGGCGAATCGCAATCTGCCGGACGTCTCGCGACCTACATCAACTCCGTGAATCCTCTGGGGGCCGTCTACGACGGATTTCTTCTGCTGTCGACCTCCACGAAGATCCGGACGGACGTGCCCGTTCCCGTATGGAAGATTTCGGCCGAATACGACGTCGTCGGGTTCGCCCAGGCAAACGCCCGCCAGCCCGACACGGATCTGATGCGCTCGTGGGAAGTCGCCGGAACTTCCCATGTGGACCATCATCTTCGCCAGGGTCGCGAACCTCTAGAACTGCGCGATATTGGAACCTCGTCGGAAGCGGCCATGGCGCCGCGCTGCGGCGTTCCAGACGTTGGTACGCGTGTACCGATCCAATACGTTTTGGCCAGTGCCTACGATCTCCTGGTCCGCTGGGTGGAGAAACACACGCCACCGCCCTCATCGCCGCTGCTCACGATTACTTCAACTGGAACTCCAATCGTGGTAGCCCGAGACAGCAATGGGCTTGCCCTCGGCGGAATTCGTCTGGCGGATGTGGCGGTTCCGACCGGTGTCAACAATGGCACCAACACGGGACCGGGAGCCTGCAACAGATGGGGCTACTACCAGCCTTTCAGCGTCGCGACGCTCAACAAGCTCTATCCAACCCATCAAAGCTATGTCAGCGCCGTGGAGCGCGTGACAAACGAAAATCTTAAATCGGGATACATTCTGAAATCCGACGCGGAAAGTATTATCCGGCAAGCAAGGGATTCTGCGATTGGCCGTCTGGACAGCCTCGACGCGGAACGCGAGCGTCCGATGTCTGATTTCGATCGCGCGCCGTGATACGCTTCCGCGAGTCAGCGATCATTGCTTTTACCCGGTCGCGGATTATCGCAACCATGTCGCGCTACCGAGGCGTCGAAACTGAAAAACATCCCGCTGTTCATCCAAGAGGGTTACTCCATACACCTGTCCCACCCCACTCGTGGAGTAGAGAACACCGAATTTTCCGCTTGCTCCTTTTTATCGAGACTCAGAACTTTATCGAGACTCAGAACGGCTTTCGTCCCGGGATCTTCACGCGAACTCGGTAAAGCGAGGTGGAGGCGGTCATAAAGATACTCTTCAGATCGTCGTCACCCCAGTTGAAGTTGGCGGTGTTCTCGGGGACCCTGATCGTCCCGAGGAGCGTTCCCGAACCGTCGAAGACCTGAACTCCACCCGGTCCGGTGCAATAGAGAAAGCCCGCAGTATCGAGCTTCATTCCATCGGCTGCGCCCTCGCCCTCGCCGGCGACCTCGGCCCAGACGCGGGAGTTGGCGAGCTTTCCATCCGAAGTCACATCGAAGTACCGGATGTGGCCGCGCTCCGTATCATTTACTAGAAGTCCCTTCTCGTCATGGGTGAGGCAGAGTCCGTTCGGCTGAGCGAAATCATCCGCGAGGAGTTCGATCTCGTGTCCATTTGGTCGGTCGGGAGGGATTCGGTACACCCCACGGAAGTTGAGCTCGGTGTCGCGCTTGAGCCCGAACCCTTCCATACGGCCGTAGGAGGGATCGGTGAAGATGAAGGACCCGTCCTTCGCCTGGATGATGTCGTTCGGGGAATTGAGTTCCTTTCCCTGCCAGTGGGTGGCGAGGACGGTGGTCGAGCCATCGAGCTCGGTGCGGACCACCCGGCTCGTGCTGTGCTCGCAACTGACGAGGCGTCCCTTCGTGTCATAGACATTTCCATTCGCCTTGTTGCACGGCTTCCGGAAGGTGGTGACTCCAACGCCGGGAGTCCACTTCCGCATGTGGTCCCCAGGCATGTCGCTGAAGATCAGATGCTTCTCGTAGGGCTGCCAGACGGGGCCCTCGGTGAAGAGGAAACCGGTGGCGAGCTTCTCCACCTCGACATCCGGGTCAGTGATCTCGAGAAAGCGTGGATCGCGGATATCGTGCGCCACTACTTTTTCCCCTCCCCGAGGGTCCCCTCGACGAGACGGATGCGGATAAAGGGCATTCTTCCTCCCAGTATGGACGGCATTGAAAGGTAGAGCGCCTGCGAATCCCATCTCGCGGCGCTCCATTAGAAAATCAGAACGGGGAGGATACTGCCCGAGGCCGTACCGTGCAAGACATTACGATTTACATTACGATTTACTCAATCCGCCAATTTAAGTAGCCGGAAAAGCGGAAGCCCGAACTCCTCAAGAATGTGTGATAGGGTCTTCCGCAAAACCGAATCTTTAACTCCGGAGGAACACATGCCTGGGTATGTCATCGCAGATATCGACGTTCATGATCCCGAGAACTATGAGGAGTACAAAAGGACAGCTACCCCTACAGCCACGGAATTTGGAGGCCGATATATCGTACGCGGGGGAAAGCTCGAAGTACTTGAGGGCGACTGTGCGCCAAAACGATTCGTGATTATCGAGTTTCCCTCCGTAGAACAGGCCAAGGCGTGGTGGAATTCGCAATCGTATGCCGGACCGAAAAAGATCCGTCAAGCCACGGCGAAGTCGAACTTCTTTGTGGTTGAAGGAACGTAAGAGGCGAGCCTTTTACCGGGGTCGCGCGCATCGATTTTGCGATTCCGTAAGCGGCGGAGCGAACAGGCGAGTTGCTCGGTTGGCGCGATTATCCCAGAGACTACTTGTCGATTCCGAAATCCAGTACCGGATTAGCGTTCATGGTTAACCGCCTGATGACCTCGTTTGTAGCCCGTCGTGATCGAGTAGTAGCCGGCCGTCTGAAGCGTTTCGATGTCCTTGAACCCGGCCTTCTCGAGAATGTCGCGAATTTCCCCGAACGTGAATTGCTGACCTTGCGTCGCGAGCAGCATTAGCATCGAGAACGCAGCGGCCGCAGCGGGCCCTGCGCCGCCGTCGTCGAGCAGCATCTCGTGCAGCATGATTCGGCCGCCGCTCGGCAACGCTTCGTACGCACGCTCGGCGAGCCAGGCGCACGTTCGGAAATTCCAGTCGTGCCAGATGTTCGAGAAGAATACGGCGTCGTGGCCCTGTGGCCACGGTTCACGGAACATGTTGACTGCCTTCGTCGCGACGCGCGCGCCGACGCCGGCCGCCGCGATGTAGGGCGACGCGGCCTCGCACATCGAACCGAGTTCCATGATGGTCGCCGAAAGCTCCGGGTGCGCCTGCGCCATTGCGATCATGAAGCAGCCCGAGCCGCCGCCAACATCGAGAATTTTTTTCACGCCCGTGAAGTCGTAGTTCCGTGCGGCGCCGATCGCGGCCGGCAGCGAGTGTGAATGCATCGACGCGGCTATGGCGTGCGCACGCTCAGTCGCAATTTCGCCGGCGGCCCAATCGTCGACAGCCCGCCCCGAACCCGACGGCTCAGGTGTGCCTTCGGGCCCCACGGCGAACGCCGATCCTTTTGCCTTGAGCTTTGCGAGTGCGGTGTCGCGGTGCCATTCGCTGACGGCGACGCGCATCATGTTGCCCCAATAGAACGCACTGTTTTTGACGAGGTAGAGCCGCGCCTGGTCGGTAAGGTGGAAGGCGCCGTCGCGCTGGACCAGGAGACCGAGCGCGCCCAGCAAGCGCAGCAGGATGCCAGTTGCGCGCCCGTCGAGATTCAGCCGCTGTGCCAGATCCTCGATTGTTGCGGGATCCGCGGCGAGCGCGCTGAAAACGCCGGCGTCGTCCGCGGCCACGATGGCGCCCTGGTGCACGCCCGAGAGCCACAGGTCCCAAATCCGTCGATCGTCGGACGAGGGCGCTTCGTATTTCGTCATTCTGACCTCAATTTCGTCCGTAGCCGGGGCCGCTGCAGACTGCGTAAGCGTTCGGTCCGTGGTTGTCAGGCCTCCGGAAAAAGCCAGAGGATAGCCTTTTTAGGCGAGAAGCGACTACCAGTAATTCAGCGTTTTCCAGCCGGGGGGCTCAGTGGAGTTCGAATGTCGAAATCTTCTTCAAGGACCCGGAAACGCCGCCGGATCGCTTCATTCGGAGAAGATGTATAATCCGCCAACGAAAACTGAACGCCAACGAGTTCCTGAACTCAACACTATTTACGAGGAATCTGGTGACTATGAATCGACGCGAATTCCTGGCGGTGTCGGCCTCGATCGGACTGGCAGCTCAACAGCAGACGCGGCCGAACATTCTGCTGATCGTGGCCGACGACCTGGGTTACAGCGACCTGGGCTGTTTTGGCGGAGAGATTGAAACGCCGAACCTCGATGCCCTTGCCTCCAAAGGCGTGCGCTTTGCGCAGTTCTATTCCACGGCCCGCTGCTGCCCGTCGCGCGCGAGCATTCTCACGGGACAGTATTCGCATCGGGTCGGCATCGGGCATATGGTGACTGACCTTGGACAGCCGGGCTACCGCGGCAGGCTTTCGGCGAATGCGGCGACGATCGCGGAAGTGTTGGGGACGTCGGGCTACCGGACGTTCATGTCGGGTAAGTGGCACCTTGGAACCGACGATCCGACGCGGCATGGCTTCGAGCAGTTCTACGGAACGCTCATCAGCGCGGCGACGTTTTGGGATCAAGCGGGGTACCTCCGGCGGCCACAGGGAAGCAGCACGCGAACCTACAGCACCGGCGGTTTTTACGGTACCGACGCGCTGACCGATTACGCCCTGGATTTTCTCGAAAACGCCCGGACGACGCCAGGCCAGCCGTGGTTCTTATATCTCGCATACAACGCGCCGCACTTTCCGCTGCACGCACGGCGTGAGGACATCGCAAAGTACCGGAACCGGTACGAAACAGGATGGGACGCCCTGAGGCAAGAGCGCCTCGTAAAAATGAAGCGGCTGGGTCTGGTGCCCGGAAGAACGAGATTGTCTCCGCGCTCCAAGTTCACCAACTTCGGTGAGACACAGACAGCGGAAAATCCACCGTGGAATACTCTTCCGGAGGACCGCCGGGCGGACCTTGCCATGCGAATGGCGATCTACGCCGCGATGGTCGATCGGATGGACCAGAACATCGGACGCATTACAGCGGATCTGCGCGCCAGGGGCGAGTTCGAGAATACACTCATCCTGTTCATGAGCGACAACGGTGCCTGCGCAGAGTGGGACCCGTTCGGATTCGATGTGCGTTCGAGCGCAAATAACGTCCTGCACCGCGGCGCGGACCTGGAGCGGATGGGCACTCCGGAAACCTATCACAGTTTCGGTTCGGCCTGGGCCAATGCCTCGAACACGCCGTGGCGCATGTACAAGCACTACTCGCATGAGGGCGGCATCAGCATACCCTGCATCATGCATTGGCCCGGTGGAATCCGGCGTCCTAATGCGATCGAGAATACGCCCGCTCACCTCATCGATCTCATGCCGACCATTGTCGAGGCGTCCGGAGCGTCTTATCCCAGGCGGCTCGGAGAAAGAGACATCATTCCTATGGCGGGAACGAGCCTCATGCCGGCGCTCCGTGGCAGGAGATTGCCGGCCAGAGCTCTTTTCTTCGAGCACGAAGGAACCCGAGCAGTCCGCGAAGGACGTTATAAATTGACGGCGCTCCGCGGGGACTCCTGGAAACTTTACGACATGGAACGCGATCGAACCGAGATGGACGACCTGTCCACCAGGGAACCGAAGCTGGCCGAGTCGCTCGCAAGAAAGTGGGACGCCTGGGCCTCCGCGAATCAGGTCACGCCATTGCCGACCAATTACCGCGTCGACTACCTTCGCCGGGTGTGACGGACTTGGAAGATGACCGAGTGGGGACCAATCGAGGGCAGTCGTTGTGTGATGGTGAGTTCTGCGATAGTTTCCTGAGGAGATCGAAAGCCATGAAATACCTCCCCTCATTGACGGCATGGGCCGGGTTAGTTCTACTGCTGGCTGCCAGCACCTTCACTCGTTCGGCTGCGGCCGGAGTCCCGGCCCCCGGCAGTGCACAAGTGGCGCAACCGGTACTGCCGCCTGCTGCAATGAAGCACTGGACAGCCGACAACGGGAACGGCACTTATTCAAATCCGCTGTTTTATGAAGAGTTTGAGGATCCGGATGTGATCCGGGTTGGGGAAGACTATTTCCTGGCGGGAACCACGATGCACATGAATCCGGGGCTGATGGTGATGCACTCGAAGGATTTGGTGAACTGGGAACTGGCCAGCTATTGCATCGACAGGCTGGATTTGGGCCCGGCGTATCGACTGGAGGGGGGCAACATTTACGGCAAAGGCATCTGGGCGCCGAGCCTGCGTTATTACCAGGGGACTTTTTATGTTTTTTCCAACGTGAATAACGCGAAGATGCAGGTGTTTCGCTCCAAGTCGGCGTTTGGACCCTGGGAACGCAATGAGCTTCCGGGAAGGCACGACTTGTCCGTGTTATTCGATGACGATGGGAAAATCTACGTGGTGTCGGGGAATCGAAATCCCTACCCGATCGATGAATTGAACAAGGAAGTCACGGATTTTGTTCCCAATTCGCAGCGCATGTTGAACGCTCCCGGCTTGGGGGAGGGGCACCACCTTTACAAGATCAACGGCAAGTACGTTGACGTGTCGGCAATTCCCGGCGGCGCGGTGAATCAGATGGTGGCCGTGGCGGACTCGATTGATGGGCCATGGAAAGTCACGACAATGGTGGAAGGGGAATCTCTGGGGATTCCCAGCGGCACGCCCGCCACCGCCAATGCCAACAACCGCGGGCTTTGGCTGCATCAGGGGGGAATCGTGGACACGCCCAGCGGCGAGTGGTGGAGCATCATCATGTCGGACCACGGCAGTGCCGGGCGAATGGTCGCGCTGGTTCCGGTGACATGGGACAACGGTTTTCCACTAATCGGTCTGCCGGGCAACCTGAGAAAGGCCCCCAATACTTGGGTGAAGCCCAACACGGGTATAAAGCAAGAGCCCAAACCGGCGTTTATTCACGACGACAATTTCGACAGCGGCAAGCTGAACGTGAATTGGCAGTGGAACCACGTGCCGGATGACACGAAATGGTCCCTGAAGGAGAAGGCTGGCCGGCTGCGGCTGCACTCCCTGCCGGCGGCGAATTTTTACAATGCACGGAATTCGATCACCCAGCGGCCGCCGGCGCCGGAATCGATTACGACCGTGGAAATCGATACGGCGGGAATGTCGGCGGGCGACACTGCTGGACTGGGGCTGCTGAGTACACCTTTTGCGTGGATTGGAGTGGTGAAATCCGCACAGAGCACAGCGCTGCAAATGTTTCAGGGCAGCGCTGCAGGGGGCGAGCGGCGCGGCGGTGGGAATTTAACGGTAAGTATTCCCACAATGGGACCGGAAAACCCGCCTGGTCATTTGTGGCTGCGGGTGCACTGCAATTTTGATACGGACCGAGCGGTTTTCAGTTGGAGCAGTGACGGCAAGGAGTTTAAGCCGCTGGGCGATCCCTTCACCATGACGTTTCAGCTGACTACGTTCCAGGGAGTTCGGCCCGCCCTGTTCAATTACAACACCACGGACCAAACTGGTGGTTATGTCGATTTTGACAACTTCACCATCGAAGAGCCGCGGGCCAGAGGAATTGAACGCGAGATTCCGATTGGAAAGTGGATCGCTCTTTCCAGCGGCGCAGATGGCAGCCTGCTGGCGGCGGACATGCAGAACAACATGCTGGTGAATGTGGCGGCAGAGGCGGCCGGCACAGTGATGCAAAACGCGAAGTTTCAGGTAATCGATATGGGTTTGGGGCGCGTGGCGCTTAAGGCGGGCAACGGCAAGTTCGTATCGGTGGATAAGGAGAGCGCGATTCTCAAGGACCTGGGCAATGCCCGGCCTGGGGAGAGTGAGTCGTTCCAATGGGTAAACCTGATGCAGAACGACAGCATGCTGATGTCGCTGGCGAACCACCGTTATCTGGCGACGTCCCCGAACAAGCCGGGGCCCGTAAGGGTGACTTCCCCGGGGCCGACGCCGGCGCGCAAGAGCGGCGCGGAATTCAAGTGGAAGCCGGTGAATTAGGCTGTTAGTTTTTTCCGGCGGCAGGATCGCGAATGCGGTCGTCGGTCGCGCCACCACCGCAGGCGAATTTCAGGGTGCCGTAAGAAACTCCAGATATGCGATACGTCATTGCAGTTCTCGCGCTGTTGCTTCAAGTACCAACCCTGCCATCGCCATTCGACCGCGAAGGCACGACGAAACTAGTTGAGAACGACCAGGTGATCGTCTGGGATGTCCAGTGGCTCCAGCAGGCGTACCCCACTCATCGTCACATCTACGATTACGCCGGTGTCTACTACACCAGCGGTGATCGCGTCGTCGTCTCCGATCGCGGGGTTCGATCGCCCACCACTTCCACCGCCTGGGATACATTCTTCTTTCGGCGCGGAGTGACACACAGTGAAGAAGGTGCCAGCAAGGATCCGCTGCGAGCAGTGTTCGTCGAATTCAAACAGCCCGGCCCAATCGGTTTGGAAAGCAAAGACGTTAGCTTGCCTTCATTCCCCAGTGCGCCGGGGAAACAAGTGCGCGAAAGCGAACGCGTGGTGATTTGGGAATATGTTCCAGCGCCCGGTGCGGCGACATCGCTTCA
>Ga0134122_10003963_pt1 | contig 11013 bp, 8 predicted proteins | sample KB302_FD_96461 | JGI IMG/M metagenome (GOLD analysis project Ga0134122, IMG submission 96461) | Terrestrial soil microbial communities without Nitrogen fertilizer from Kellogg Biological Station, Michigan, USA - KB3-0-2 | ecosystem: Environmental > Terrestrial > Soil > Unclassified ...
AGAACATGTTGGAGTTTGCAGAGAAGCTCGATCAGGTGTGGGCGGCCAACGGCGGGCCTGTCGATTCAGTCGAGCTCGGCCGCAAATACAAGGAAGGCGTTATCAGCTGGACTCCCACAACGGCTGCGGATGAAGAAGTGCTCGAGTTTCTGTCGATAAACAAGAATTTGCCGGCAGTCGAAGGGTGGCGCGAATTCGCGAATGCGTCAGACAAGTTCTACCAGGAGTTAGGCATCAACCCGTTGCTACCCGAATATGGCCAGTTGGGTGGCTATGAGCCCTTGTACAAGTCAGACAGATATGAGGGGTTCATCTATGGTCTGGATTCGCTGCACAGATTCGGCATACGCGATATCGAGCTGAAGCACGGCGAATGGCACCCGGAACGCAATCCTGCTTACCAGGATGTTTATGAGGTGACGTATCCGTAATCTTGGCATGCGGCCGTTGATTCGCCCGGCCGCACGCCACGACATGCTTCCGCTCAACGAGCTGGAGCGAGCGCCTCCGTCACGGAGCGTCCAATGCCGCGCCCCAGACGGCGACCGTCCTTCACGGCATGCCCGAAGTGAATGCCGGCGTAAATCCGCGACTGACCGTTCTCTTCAGCAGCAGCCGAGAAGCCCTCGAACTCACGGGTGACACCCGGCAGCGTCAGGCTGTCGGCGCCGAAGTGCACGCGGTCGCTCAGCGTCCCGATCAACACTTCCGCGGCGGCCCAGCCCACGACCGTATGCGTCGACGGATAGTCCGGCACCGGCGGCGTGATCTGGAATGGCTTCCATGTCGGATCCGCCTCGGTCAGACGGTTCCCGTCGGTCGCCGCTGCGCGGATTGCCGTCTCCGGCCGCCAGAAGCGAAAGTGGTACTTGGCTTCGAAGCCGGCGATGTAGCCATCCGCCATCGCGAAGTTGACCAGTGCGAACACGCGCGCCGCCGACCAGTTGTCGAGTCTCAGCTGTTGGATGGCCGTACTCGCGATACGGTTCCAGCCCAGCGGAGAGTCCTCGTACCAGAACTGCGCTATTTGCGACTGCTCCGCGGTGCGGATGCGGCTGTCGACCTTGCCGATGGCCTTCACGAACGCGAGGTCGCGCGCGTACTGGGCGCCGGACAGACGGTCGGGCCCCTGTGCCGGGTGCTCGCGAAGCTCGATGACGAAGGGCTTCACGCGACCCCAACCGGGCAGCGCTGCAAAGTTGAAAGGCGGCGTGAACTGGTAATCGCCGGGGCTGGAACGAGGCACATAGACCGGCTCCGCCGCCTGGTCGGAGCCATCGCCACGGCGTCGAAGCATGTTAGCGGCGGCGGACGCCTGGCCGACGGAGATTCCACTGGCCTTGGCCGCGCCTTCCCTGATGCCGGCGAGTGCGCGCGCGTATTCATCGTCCACCATCGCCGCCTGTTCGGGCACTTGTGCCACGAGGACGTCGTGTGCCGCCGCGGCGACGGCAGCGTCGACCGACGCGCCGTGTGCGTCGGCAAGTCCCGGCGTGTACGCCTTGAAGCGGTGGTCGATCGCGTTGAGCGCGTCGTGAATCGCGGCGTGCAGGATGGCAAGGGTCCGCGATTGCCCCATGGGGTTCGTTCCCTGTGTCGGCTTGAACGCGTCGATTGCGACAGTGTTCCAGTGCGTTACGGTATTGCCGCGAGGTTTTGCGGCGCCATCAGCAATCTCGGCGTCCTGGGCATGGGCCTGGACGGCGAGCGCCAGCGCGACGCCGGCGAGCGCGACGATCCGTGAAAGCCGGGGAACGCGGTTGCGGGCGCCGGCTAGTTTGAGCGAATTGGCAATCATGAAGTCATCTTCCTTGTAGAACTGGTGTGATACTTGCGGTGCATCAGCCACCGCGACGAGGCTTCATGGTTGCAGGCCGGGCCCGCTGGCAGGAGTGCTGGAATCGCCTAGAATCGGTTCGTTCGTGCCACGGTGGGCTGGCGCCGAGTAGTGAGGAGGACGAGCAAATGTCCAGAAGGCCAGCGCCTCGATCGACGCACCGCCACATCAGCGTCGTGGCCGTGGCGAACAGCACTGCGTCGACATTGTTTGGCATCTTCGACGTGCTGGCCTACGTCGAACGCCAGGGCCTGTCATCCACGGGGTCCGCTGCGTTTCATGTCGAGATCGTTGGCGAGGCGAAGGGACCCCTGGCCCTCGCGAGCGGCGTCACGGTCGACGTCCAGCGGGCGATCGACACGATCGATGCGAGTGACATCCTGATCGTGCCGTCCGTCGTTTTTGGACCGGACGGTTGGAAGACGGGCCAGTATCCGCAGGTCGTCGACTGGATTGGCAGGATGCACGAGCGCGGCGCGACGCTGTGCTCGGCCTGCCAAGGGCTTTTCCTGCTGGCGGAGACAGGCCTCTTCGACGGCCACGACTCCACGGTGCACTACAACGCCGCAGAAATCTTTGCCGCCACGTATCCGGCCATTCCCATTCATCCCGAGCGACCGTTGATGATTTCAGGCGCGCGCGAAGAGCTGTTGAGCTCGGGCGCGTCGGTTGCCTGGCACGATCTCGCTCTTCACCTGGTCGCACGCTACGCGGGCTCCGCGGCCGCACAGGATGTCGCGAGAGCATTCGCCTTGCAGTGGCATCACGAGGGGTTCAGCCCGTATGTCGTTTTCAGCGGCAAGAGCGACCACGGCGACGCGGAAATCGGCAGCGCGCAGAAATGGTTGAGCACACACTTCTCCGTGGCGAATCCCGTGGAAGAAATGGTGAAGCGTTCGAAGCTCGCCGAACGTACCTTCAAGCGGCGCTTCGTGAGCGCCACCGGCCTGGCGCCGATCGCCTACGTCCAACGCCTGCGCATCGAAGACGCGAAGGAGCGCCTGGAGCGGAGCGACGCGCCGGTGGACGAGATCAGCTGGCGCGTCGGCTACGAGGACCCCGCGTTTTTTCGGCGGCTTTTCAGGCGTACGACCGGCCTTGCCCCGGCCGCATATCGGAAGCGCTTCCGCATCCCCGACTTCGCCCGGCCGCGGAGCCGGAAATCCGGATAACGACGCAGAGCCGGCCTTACCAAGGAATCGATCGCTGGATTCGTCTCATGGAAAGAGACGTGTATTGGCAGATGCCTGCTTTCCAATACAGGGAGGGTCCGCGATGTCACCCAACAACAAGGGTCTCGGCTGTTTGCTCGCGCTGTCGATGAGCGCGCTCCTGCTGCCACTGTCCGTGCTCGCCCAGGCTCCGCCGGATGACAAATCCGACGAGCTGGAGGAAGCGATCGTGACCGGCCTCCGCGTCGGCCAGGGCGGCGCACAGGACATCAACTTTTTCCGCGGCGAAGTCGCGTACGCGCGCATCCCGCATCCGGATTCGCTCACAGCCGAAGGCCTGATGAGCGAGCACGACATCGTGCTGCCGGCGGCGAAAGAATGCCGCCAGCTCTTCTGCCTCACCGGCGAGGCCGCGCGCGCAGATCTCATCGCGGTGCCGCACGCGCAGTACCTCGCGGGCATCGGGTTCGCCACCAACATGGACGAACGCAAATGGCACCGCAAACCAGTCAATCTCATCGCGGTCGTCGACAAATCGGGTTCCATGGACGGCGAGCCGCTCGAACTCGTGCGTCAGTCGCTGGCAGCAATGGCGCGGCTCATGCGCAACGGCGACCAGCTCACGATCGTGCTCTACGGCGACACCGCGAAGGTGTACCTGCCCACGCAACGCGTGGAACCGGCCATCGTCGGACCCGTGTTGCGCTCGATCGAACAGATCGAGAGTGCCGGGTCCACGTCGATGGAAGCCGGCCTGCGTGTCGGCTACGCGGTAGCCGAGCAGACGGCGCCGGCGTTCATGGGCCGAACGCGACTCATGTTGTTCACCGACGAGCGCCCTAACACGGACGCAACCGACGCAGAGAGCTTCATGGCCCTCGCCATCGAGGGTTCGAAGCACGGTTTCGGGCTCACCACCGTGGGTGTCGGCCAGCAGTTCGATGCGAAGCTCGCCACGGAAATAGGCTCGGTGCGCGGCGGCAACCTGTATTTCCTGCGCGACGAGCAGGACGTGCGCAACGTGTTCCACGACCAGTTCGACTACATGATCAGCGAGCTCGCCCATGACTTGAAGCTCACCATCACGCCGCGCGCGGATCTCAAGATCGCCGGTGTCTACGGCGTGCCCGGTGAACTCATTGGCTGGCAAGGTGACAGCGCTGTCGCCGTGACCATCCCGACGGTATTTCTGGACAATCACGGGGGTGGCATTTTCGTCTCGCTGGCACCCGAGCCGGGTGCGAGTTTCCTGCCGCCCCGCGAGGCAGGAGGTCCGTTGGTCACGGTCTCGGTGACCTATCTACCGCTCGAAGGTGCGCCGGGCCAGGATTCCCTCGCGATTGCGATGCAGACCGGGGGCCCATCGCGGGGCATGGCGCTGGGGGCGCTGCTGGTCGATGAATTCACCGTCATTCACGAAGCCACCAGCGCACACTACCTGCGCAATGACCAGGAGACGGCCTACCAGCTGCTGAGTTCGTTCCGCAATCGGCTCGACGCCAGCAAGTTGCCCGGACTCGGCGGCGAGCGCGAGCTCATCGGCGCGCTGCACGAGCGCATCTCGTTCCTCTCCGGTCACGGCGGAGAGCCGGATTCCCATATTGGCAGGCTCTGGGGGCGGTGGCAGGTCGTTGACGCGGACCAGGATGCCGACGTATCACCCGGCGAGTTCGTGGAGTTCACCGCGGACAACAAATTCCGCGTGCTGAACGGTGACGGCGAAATGACCGAAGACGACACGGAGTACGAGTGCAACGACAGTCAGATCCATCTTCCCGATGACAACCTGCTGTTCAAGTACCGCATTCGCGGCGACAAGCTCTCCCTGCGTGAGCTGGAGACCGGAAACAAGCTGCAGCTGGTTCGCGTGCCGAAGAGTTGAGCCAGGGCGGACTGACCGCCTCGTTCATTTCAAGTGTTTGGTCACTTCAGCCTGGCCCGCCGGGAATGAGAAGATCGCACCGAGCGAGCGGAACACCTTGCGTGCTTCGTCGCTCGGAATGACCATTCCGTAAGACTGGAACTTGAATCGCGGTGACATGAAGGGCGCCGCGAAATTCACCTTGTCCGTGCCTTTGAGCTTCCCGGCAGCATCGTCAATGTAAAGATGCAGCGCTTCGCGCAACGCCGCTTTGACTTGCTCTTCGAGCGCGTGCGCCCGCTCGGGAGACAAGCCGTTGGCGAGCTCGCTGCGCGACCATTCTCCGGGGAGCTGAGCCAGGTACCTTCCGGTCCAGGGCTTGGCGCTGTCGCTCACGTCAATTCCAGCCGCAAACCAGACATTCTCATTGCCTTCGCTCACGATGTTCACATGAGGCTTCATGCTGAATGTCGTTGCACTGGTCTGGCTGGCGCGCGCTATCGCGGCCTCGCCGAGAAGACTCGTGAGCAGCGCGACAGGATCGAGTGCGACCTTGTCAAACAGCGTTTGTGACTCGGTCTCCGTTCTCTTCTTGATGGCCGCCACGTTGGCCGCCACGCCAAGCGGTCCAAGCAGCACGCCCAGGCCCGCGCCGCCGCCGCCAAATTGCTGCTCATACAGGATCGAGTTCGAAGCGTTCAAGGGACGGATCATGTGAGACACCGCCGCTTCATTCACCGAATAAGTCGTGATGAGGAATTCAGTGTTGTCCGCAAGCGGGGGCGTGCTCAGCAACGGCGGCTGCTTTGCAAGGACCTGTGTGCTGGTGCAGACGCAGACGACGAGCGTGAGTACGAAGGTGCGGAACGCCACGATGACCTCTCGGGTTTGGATGCGGCCGATTCTTGGATCGGCTTGAGCGGGCGGGAGTGTAGCGTGCGTTACCCGAACTTTCTGCGCGAATTGCTCGCCGACGCCGCTTTAAGTCAGATCGAGTAGTCCGCGTTCCCTTCGACGACAGTCTGTGCGAGCCGAGGTTGCTCGCCCGCTTCCCAGCGATTCACTCGATGCCGCACGCGATAGCGCAGCGGCCCGCCATCGGCCGAATCGCTGCGTTCGAACGGAACCGGAATGCAGACGAACTCGGTCTCGAGCCAGTCGGACGTGACGGTGACCAGGCCATATCCGTGCCCGCCGAGATCCACGAACTTGAGATGCGGTGCGACCGCCGGGTTGTGCAGCTTGCGCGCCTCGGCGGCGCTCGTCCCTGACAGCGCCAGCGCAGATCGCACGCCGTGCAGCAGGGTGTAGTTGATGGCAGGGATTTCGTGGTGCTCGCCGGCGTAGTACAGCGCGCGCAGCACGTGGTCAGGCTTCACGATGCGGTCGCCGATCTCGACCAGCCCCTGCGCCGAGATGGAACCCGTGACGAACTCGACTCCCACCGGATCGTAGGCGCGCGGCGGCAGATCCGCAGAAGTTAGCCCGGCCCAGAATGAATGCTTGTCACCCGCCACCACCGCGAGCCCGGTGACTCCCTTCTTGCGCAACACGTCGTAGATCTGCGCGTGCTCGGACCAGTAGCCGCCGTTCGCCAGCCCGAAGCCCGTGCCCTGCCACTTCGGCCCCAGCCCTTCGGGGAGGTTGGAAAGATCCGTGCGCCACGCCATCGTGCCGAACGAGTGTCCCCACACTTTCCACGGCGCCTGGCTCGCGCTCAAGCGCTCAATGAGCCACGCGCGCTGCTTCGGCCCGAGGTAGGTCTGCATCGGCTGATCGACGCCCGCGTTCGGAACATCCTGGCCCGCGAATCGCAATTTTGCAGGCGGCTTGCCGCCGTTCGCGGTGCGGCCGTCGTCAATGACTCGCGCGGAATCTTCATCGGCGAACATCGGGAATTCGTCTGGTGATACCGCCGAGACGTCCGCGTCGGCGATCTTGTACGAGCGGTTGTCGGTGAGGATCAGCTCGGCGTTGCGGCCATAGCGGAATGCGCGGTAGATGGTGAGGCTGGCGACGGCCGCCGCGTTGTCCGCACCGAGGCCGAAGCCGTTCTCGTCAAATTCCGTGATCGGCGTGTCCTTGACCGCGGGGGCTTCGAAGCGACCCTTGTCGGCGCCGGGATTTTTTACGCGGGGCTGGGCGACACGCGCGGGCTGGAATTCCCACCACGCCTGGTTGGCCGCTACCTTCTTGGTCTGCGCGGGGCGCTCCTTGCCGCCGAACACCTGGATGCCCTGGTATCCCTGCCAGGAGAACTCGTGGTTGTCCCACACGGGAACGAACGGCCAGCGGGCGCGCGCGTCCTGCAGATCGGGGTCGGTGAGGTAGGCACGGTACACCGTGCGGTAGTCCGCGAGCGTCGCGGGGATGTGGTAGCTGGCGACCTTGTCGCCGTCGGGGTACTTGAAGAGCGACCGCACGCGGCGACCGCGGTCCTTGCCCTCCGGCACTTCGTCCGCGTACTTCACCACCTCGTAGAGGAAGTCGCCGAGATGCAGCACGAAGCCGAGCTGCTCGGCGCGCGGCCGACGCTCGTCCTCGTAGATCATCCGGCGATACGCGTTCGCGGCGCCGATCGTCATGTCCTGGCAGCTCACGAAGGTGAAGCGGACCGGGCGCGTGTCGCCCTCGCGGGGTGCGGTCAACGTGCGGCCGACACGACTGCCGTTGCCATCGGCGTCTGTGAAGCGGTACCAGTACTCGGTGGCGGGCTTGAGGCCGGCCGCCATGAAGCGGCAGGTCCAATCGGTGGCGGCGGTGACTTCGGCTTTGCCACGCACGATGACGTCGTGGAATGCCGGGTCCTTCGCGAGCTCGACGGTCAGTAGATGGGCGGCGCGCGGGTCACCGCTGGCCGGCTGGCGGCGCGTCCAGAGCAGGACGCTGTCGGGCGCAGGGTCGCCCGAGGCGACGCCCTGCGGATACAGGTCGCGGCGCTCGCGCCACGCGGGCGCTGCGGCGCTCCCCTTCCCGAAGGCGAGTACGGCGCCGGCGGCGGCCGCTGCTTTGGCGAACTTGCGGCGGGTCAGCATGGGCGGATGATGCGCCTACGCCTGAGCCGCGCGCGACGGTTCATCGCACGGCTGGGCGAATTGGTGTGATCGGCCGCACCCGCTTACTGACAATTATTTTGGGGATGACGCTGCGGCACCAGCAAGAAAGCACGCTGGGAGAGTTCGCCGGGGACAAAACCAATCAGCGCGATCGACCCGAAATCGTTGATCCCTGCCGCGCTTCCGAAAACCGCCTGCGGTGGGAGTTCGCTGCTTGGATCGATGAGATCGTTGAGGTCTCGCATTCCGGTTTGCCTGCTCCAGACAAATGCGTGCGCCAGGCCCGATGTCGTCTGACTGGCCCCGACAATAGTCCCCCAGCGGTTGACCGCGGTAGCCGTGCCGTAATCCGTGTCCAGACCGCCGAGTGAACCCAGATCCTCCACTCCGTTTCTGCTCGTCCAGCGAAACGCGCGCGGCAGGCCGGTTCCGGAAATCTCGCCCACGATGACCCCGCGATTGTTGATGTCGCTGGGGAAAAGGAAAAAGTTCGCCGGGGGGTCTTCGATCAAGGTCTGCATTCCATCGCGCTCATCCCACACGAACGCCTCGGTGATCTGCCCGTCGCCACGCGTCCCGATCACCTGCCCCCTGTCGTTCACGCCCGTGGCGCTGCTGCTCCCATGGCCGTCAGGAAATGCACCCAGATCCAGAACGTCACCATTCACATCCCGAAAGAACGCGTGAAACGTGCCCGGCCCGGTCTCGCTTGCGCCGACAATCTGACCGGATCGATTGATGCCGGTCGCGAGGCTGTTGACACCACCCAGCGACACATCCAGCGCGCGCACCCCTTTGTGCTTGCGCCAGATGAAGGCCAGAACTTCGGGGGCCTCGAAGTCAGTGGCGTCGCCGACGATCGTTCCACTGTCGTTGACATCCGCGCCGACCATGCTCGGATGCCCCGGCAGTGAACCTATATCGCGGATGCCTCCCTTGCGATCCCATATAAATGAATGAAGTGGGGGGATGCCAACGGGGTTGGTCCAGCCGACCACCTGATTGCGATTGTTGATCGCTCTGAGGTCGAGTGAAATTTCGCCGGGCGGCAGTCCGGGCAACCGCGGGATCTCGTACACGCAGTACGTGGCAGCCTGGAAATTCCCGTTGCCTTGACCGCCGTCATGCGCGAATGCAGGCGCTGACAAGATCACGAGCGCTGCGAGAAAGTGAGGGAGACGCATGAGCCCTCCTCGTTGAGACGCTACTGGCGCGCATCACGCGCCGGATGGGAACGAGCCGCAATAGGAATTCCGGCAGAGTTGCGGACACACGCGCGGAACAACGCCAACGCTGTCCCGGCTAGAATCCATCGTCACCACTTTCTGCCTTTGGGGGCCCGGTGAACGCAGGCATTGCAGAGCGGCTGACCCTCGCGATTGACGAGACCCACCGCGTCTCTGCGTTGCTCCAACTTCCGCCTGCCGCCACGGTGTGCTTTGTGCTTGCACACGGCGCGGGTGCAGGCATGGAACACCCGTCCATGGAAACGATCGCGGTGGATCTGGCGGCGCGGAATATCGCGACCCTGCGCTTCCAGTTCCCCTACATGGAGCGCCGCTCGCGGCGCCCGGATCCTCCGCCGGTCTGCCACGCGACCGTACGCGCAGCCGTGGCGGAGGCCGCGCGCCTGGCGCCCAAGTTGACGCTGATCGCGGGTGGCAGGTCCTTCGGCGGACGCATGACCTCGCAGGCACAGGCCATCGAACCGCTTCCTGGCGTGAAGGGCCTGGCTTTCCTTGGATTTCCGCTGCACCCGGCGGGGAAGCCGTCGGCCGAGCGCGCCGAGCACCTGGATGATGTGAACGCCCCGATGCTGTTTCTGCAGGGCACGCGCGACGAGCTCGCGCAACTCGAGCTGTTGCAGCCGCTCATCGACCGCCTCGGCGCGCGCGTCACCCTGAAGCTGCTGCAGGACGCGGACCATTCGTTTCATGTGCCCGCGCGCACCGGACGCAAGGACGCAGAGGTCAGGGCCGAGATGCTGGACGCGCTCGCGACGTGGATCGAGCACGCAATTCAGACGTCGTGAACAGCTACGCTCCGTAGCGCGCGATGTGCCGCTTGTAGGCCAGCAAATGCCGCAACGCCTCGCGCGGCCGATTTGCCTTCTCGTGCAGTCGCGACAGGTTGAAGTGCGCGTCGCACAGCAACGGGTCCTGGACGAGCGCGTCGCGATACGCCGTCACCGCCTCGTCTTCGCGCCCCAGATCCTCGAGCAGCGTGGCGAGGTTGAACGACAGGATGGCGCTCGACGTCCGCGCCTGGCGGTACAACTGCTCCGCCTCCTTGAGCTTTCCGTCGAGGTGCAGCAATCGCCCGAGGTTGATCCGCGCTTCGAGGTGATCTTCCTGCACGCTCAACGCCGCGAGGTACGCGGCACGGGCAGCATCGACATCCGAATCTTCGAGCAGATTCCCGCGTTGAAAGTGCTCGCGCGCGATTTCAGCCGCCGGCACCTTCGCCGAAGGCCTGAGTTCGGCAACGGGTCTCGCTGCCGGTCTTATCGCCAGAGGCAATGCGTATTGACCGGAGGCTTCCCATTCGCGGGCACCATCCCGGACCGCCACGTCTTTGCCCGACGCCGCCAGCGCGATGGCAGGAAGCCGACCGGTCGGAATTGCCCCTCGGATCTGCTCCAGCGCCGCCACGATCTTCGGCGTGGACATCTTCGACGCCTTGAGCGCGCCCGCCACGCGGAGCACGGTCAGATCCTGAAAAGTGTATGCGCCATTGCCGCCCTTCTTGCCAGCAAGGGACGGCGGCGTGATGAACCCGGCCTCGCTCAGCTTGCGGATGAGCGCCGGTGGGAGACCGAACAGTCTCTTGAGGTCGGCGAGCGAGTACTCCTGCATCTCACCTCATCGCTTCGAGGCTTTCTTGGAAGGCGCGGCTTCTTTCGACGCCGGCGCCTTCTTGGGCGCCTTGCGCTCCGCCGCTTCGGCAGCCTTGCCGCCGCGCGCATTCAGGCTCGCCTTCAGCACTTCCATCAGGTCCACCACGTTGGAGACGCCTTCGACGGCCGGCGGCTCCGCAAAGGACACTTCCTTGCCTTCCACCTTGCGCTGGATCGCCGCCTCGACGCGA
>Ga0134122_10003964_pt1 | contig 11012 bp, 9 predicted proteins | sample KB302_FD_96461 | JGI IMG/M metagenome (GOLD analysis project Ga0134122, IMG submission 96461) | Terrestrial soil microbial communities without Nitrogen fertilizer from Kellogg Biological Station, Michigan, USA - KB3-0-2 | ecosystem: Environmental > Terrestrial > Soil > Unclassified ...
GCACGAATGCCACGCACACAATTTTCAGTAAACGATTTGGTGGCGTCGCTCAGGAGACGCGCGGAAGTAAGGAAATTGATAATGATCAGTGGGCGATAGACATTGAGTTCGAGCTGCCCATGGGCAGCTCCGATCGTAACGGCGTGATCATTCGCCAGCACCTGCGCACAGACCATCGTGAGGGCTTCACACTGGGTCGGATTTACCTTTCCGGGCATGATCGATGAGCCCGGTTCATTCTCCGGTAGGAGGATTTCCCCGATGCCGCAGCGTGGACCGGAAGCGAGCAGACGCAGATCATTGGCGATCTTGAAGAGCGCGACGGCGCAGACCTTGAGTGCCCCGTGCACGGCGAGGAGCGCTTCATTTCCCGCGAGCGCCGCAAATTTATTGGGCGCGGATGAGAATTTATAGCCCGTGAGCTTGGCGATGCGCGCCGCAACTTTCAGAGCAAAACCTTTGGGGGCATTGAGCCCGGTGCCGACGGCAGTGCCGCCGAGTGCGAGTGGCAGCAGCAGTGGCAGCGTCTTCTTTAAATGTAAAATCCCCTGCTCGAGCTGAGCACCGTAGCCGGAAAATTCCTGCCCCAGCGTAAGTGGAGTAGCATCCATGAGGTGGGTGCGTCCAATTTTAATAATCTTTTGAAACGCGCGGACTTTCTGCTGCAGAGTTTTTTGGAGCGCCATGAGATTTGGCAGGGTTTGCTCGACGGTGAGGATATATCCCGCGATGTGCATCGCGGACGGAAAGGTATCATTGGAAGATTGCGATGCATTCACATCATCATTTGGATGGAGAACTTTCTTCGCATCGGTCAATTTTCCGCCTTTAAGGGTATGTCCACGATTCGCGATCACTTCATTCACATTCATATTGGTCTGCGTCCCCGAACCGGTCTGCCAGATGACGAGCGGGAATTCTTGATCAAGTTTGCCGGCGATGATCTCATCGCTCACCGTGGCGATGAGTTTTGCTTTTTCGGCAGGCAGCACTTTGAGCTCGGCATTGGTGAGCGCCGCCGCTTTCTTGATCAGCGCGAGCGCGGAAATGATTTCGAGCGGCATTCGCTCCGTGCCGATGCGAAAGTTTTGCAACGATCTCTGAGTCTGCGCGCCCCATAAACGATCGGCGGGAACTTTTATGCTGCCAAGGCTGTCGGATTGGGTGCGGAAATTCATGGGGGAAATAAGTTGCTCTCATCATACCTCACAAAAATAGCTGAAAAAAGTTGCATTTTTCTGAAGTCTCCGGCAGAATGATTGAAAATATTTTTGTCCCCACTATGACGCAACTATTTGCCGAAAAACTGACTTTTGATGATGTGCTCCTGCTTCCGCAATATTCGGAAGTGTTGCCGCGAGATACCAAAACGCGCACGCGCCTTTCACCGAAGATCACGCTGCAAATTCCCTTCATCTCGGCGGCGATGGATACCGTGACCGAATCAAAAATGGCGATTGAACTCGCGCTTTCCGGCGGGGTCGGCATCATCCATAAAAATCTTTCCCCCGCGGCGCAAGCGGCGGAGGTCGCCATCGTAAAGCGCTTCGAGAATGGCTTTATCAATGAGCCGATCGTGCTTTCGGCGAAAGCGAAAATCGCCGATGCCTATCGTATCCGCAAGGAACAGGGCTACAAGGCGATCCCGATCACGGAAGATGGGCAGTCCCATGGCAAACTGCTGGGGCTCGTCACGGCCAATGATTATTTTATCAATCGCCATGCTGACCTGAAAATCACCGAGCGCATGACGCCGGTTGCGAAACTCCTGACCGCCCCGGAAGGAACTTCGCTCGAAAAAGCCCATGAAATGCTGGAAGAATCAAAGCACTCGAAGCTCCTGATCGTTTCCAAAAAAGGCAATCTGGCCGCAATCGTCACCCGTCGCGACATCGAACGCAAACAGGACTTCCCGGCTGCATCACTCGATGCTGGCGGACGACTCCTCTGCGGGGCTGCCGTCGGACCGGCGACAAATATGGAGGAGCGGGTGAATAAACTGATCGCTGCTGGAGTTGATCTCCTGATCGTGGACACGGCGCATGGCCACTCCAAGGGTGTCGCAGATACGGTAAAATTCATCAAAAAGAAATATCCGCGCCTCACCGTGATCGCCGGAAATATCGCCACTCCGGAAGGCGTGAAATTCCTCGCCGCGGCCGGTGCCGATGGCGTAAAAGTCGGGATCGGTCCGGGCTCAATCTGCACCACCCGTGTCATCGCCGGTGTCGGCGTGCCGCAGCTCTCGGCCATCTTGGACTCAGTGAAAGAAGCGCGACGCTTAAAGGTTTCGCTGATCGCCGATGGCGGGATCAAATTTTCCGGCGATGCCGTGAAAGCGCTCGCCGCCGGAGCTGATGCCGTCATGGTCGGTTCTCTGTTGGCGGGAACGACGGAAAGCCCCGGAGAAATCGTCTACGCCCAAGGAAAAACCTATAAAGTCTATCGCGGCATGGGGTCGCTCGAAGCGATGAAAATGGGCGGGAAAGAGCGCTATGCACAGGCGGAAGTGGACGAGGAGAAGAAGCTCGTCCCCGAAGGCATCGAAGGGCGCGTGCTCTTCAAAGGGTCAGTGCGCAACGAGCTCTACCAAATGGTCGGTGGGCTCAAGTCCGCACTCGGCTATCAGGGCTGCAAAGATCTCGCGGAACTCCATAAAAAAGCGAAGTTTGTGCGGATCTCATCTGCAGCGCTGAAGGAGAGTCATCCGCATGATATCTTGATCGCGCAGGATGCACCGAATTATCGGGCGGAGAAATAAGAAAATTTCATAAGAATCCGACTGACTGCTGATTGCTTTTCTGAGCCAAAAAGCGTATAATTTGGAGATTATTTTTTCTCCGCATGGCTGTTTTTGACCCGACTTCCCTCTCCGCCGCCGATCATCCGCTCAAAGACCTGCAAGTCCCTGCCGATGATCGCTGGCAACTCCAGCATCAAAAGGGCATTGGAGATACCGGTTCTGATGAAGCGCTCCCGGAAGTGAACCTCAAAAATATTGGGGATGAACTCATGCTCGAGGATATTCTCGATGTCGCGATTGATCTCGAAGCATCCGATGTGCATATGAGCGCCAATGGGCGCATCGCCGTGCGCATCAATGGGCGCATTTGCTTTGTCGAAAATGTTCCGCCGCTCACGAAAGAACAAGCTGAACGCATTATTTTCTCGATGATTCCGAATGAAGGTATGAAAGAGACCTTGATTCGCAGCCGCGAACTCGATTTTGGATATCAAAGCGCTGATGATACGCCATTTCGCGTGAACTTATTTTACAAACGGAAGAATCTCTCCGCCGTCATGCGCCGCATCGCTTCCAAGGCCTGGAGCATCGACGACCTCGGCATTCCGCCCGCGATCTATGAGCTCATCAAATCGCGCCAGGGACTGATCCTCATCACCGGACCGACCGGTTCGGGAAAATCCACCTCGATGCAGGCGATGCTTGAGTACGTGAATAAAACTCGGGTGGAGCATATCATCACGATCGAAGACCCGATCGAATTTATTTTCACTCCGCAGAAATCCATTTTTTCACAGCGTGAAATCGGCTCCGACACGCTCTCTTTTGCCAACGCCCTCCGTGGCGCGATGCGTGAAGACCCCGATGTCGTCATGATTGGAGAAATGCGCGATCCGGAAACAATCATGGCTGCCATGACCTTAGCGGAAACCGGACATTTGGTTTTCTCCACCCTGCATACCGCGAGTGCGGCACAGACCGTCGCCCGCGTGGCAAGCGTCTTCCCGCCGGATCAACAAACTCAGATCTGCTCCCGTCTGGCAGATACCTTGATCGGTGTGCTCTCACAGCGCCTCGTCCCCCGCATCGATAAGCCCGGACGCATCGCGATCTATGAGCTCATGGTCGTCACCGCCGGCATCAGGAATCTGATCCGCCAGGGCGATGTCGCTCAGATCCCGAATGCGATTCAAGCCGGAGCGGCGCTCGGAATGATCCGCATGGAAAAATATGCCGAATACATCGCCGAACAAGGCATCGTGCGTCCGGAAGATTATGTGCATTTCTTTGTGCAGGAATAATACAAGAAAATATTAAATTCTGAATTTTGAATTCTGAATTGCAGAGCAAGCAGTGAAGAATTTCTCCATTCGTCATTCGTCATTTTTAATTTTGCCTTTTTCATTTTGAATTCCTTGATCAGCTTACTGTGCTCAACGCGGTGTTCTTCACCGCGTTGCCAAAAGACAGCAAGGTGAAAAACACCTTCGGGAGCATGAGATTACTTACAACTTACAACTTACAACCTACAACTTACTCCCTACAACTTGAAAACTTTATGCACTTTACAAACTTTCTACTCTATTTCTCCCTGCACCCGTAGAAACCGTGGTGTACTCACGATCTTTCCCAAAACCCGCTCAAACTTTGGTGCAAGATTTTTCCAAAAAGTTGAAAGGAGTTCCGGCGTGAAAGCGAATACTTCTTCCGACGGTCCGGCGAAGATCACCGGGAAATTTTCTAAGAGTGCTGCCGAATTTTCCTGTTGCTCCAGATCGAGACTGCCCTGACCGGCGCTGAGGAAGATCAAATCATCTTTCTGGACGAGTCGCACGCTCATGCGGGTGCTGGTGCCCGCGACAGCATCCGCTCCGATCGTGAAAATCTTGGCACCGCCTTTTTCTTCCTCCGTCACGCTCACCGCATCTTCATCGGGAAATACTTCGGAGATTTCCGTGCCATCGGCAAGCTGATGCGAAATGATGCGCGGTACGAAATGTGCCACGAGTTTCTGGAGTCCGTTTTTCAGTTTTTCGGTTTTGGCTTGCGCGAACTCTTCATCGCCGGTCTGCACGACGGCAAAAAATCCATTCGGAGTTTTGCCCACGACGAATTCTTTTTCGAGGAGCGGCAAGAGATCGGTTTCCCAGGACACCGCCGTGCCAAAGAGCTTTTCGCTCTCGGTGCGGAGGAGATTCTGCCAGGTCAAGGAAAAGGTCGGATCAACCGCATCAAAATATTCAAATCCCTGTACGAGATCTTCGCGGAGATCATTGCCCCAGAAGAACGCTTGCGCTTCCGGTGGCACCCAAGAGAGCAGCTCCGGGAAATCGCCCTCGAACGCAATTTTTTCATTGCTCAAATCCTTTTCTTGACCGGGAGTCACATGCATGAAGAGCAGCGAAAGACTGACGCCATTGGCCGCAGAATCTTCAACGATCGTGCCGCTCGCACTGGCGAGACGTTCGACAAACGGGAGAAAAATTTGAGCTGGCGGATATTGGCGTAAAGCCTGCTGCAAAGCTGCCGGACGGGAAAAAATCCGCAGCGCGTGATTGCGGGGAAGTTCAGCAGTGGCAGCGATAAAGTCGGAAGATTTCGCCAAGGACTGCCCGGAAGACTGCTCGAGGAAACTCTGCAACAGAAATTTTTCCGGCGCACAGGTGAGATAACCGGCAAAGAGCATGCAGTACTTTTCCTGCGGGACGCGATAAGAGAAGATGGTCGTTCCCGAAAAATCTTCCTCTTGCACCGATGCGATACTCTTTAGATAAGCTTCAGCCCCGGTACGATCTTGCACTTCGAGAAATGTTACGGCATCAAAGGTGGTGCCTTCCACTCCCCCGGACGGATCATAGAGCGCTACGCCAGCGCGCTTACCATACCACGCGGCATCGCTCACGGCAAAGCCAAAGAGGTGGTCGCGTGCGGCGCGAAAGAGTCCGTTCCACTCAGCATTATTTTCTTCCCAATTTTGCAGTCCATCAATTGTTTCAATGTTTACGAAGAGCGCCAAGCCCTTTTCCGGCAAAATCTTTTCGAGATCGGTCGCTGCCGTGATCTTTTCCCAAATGAGGAAAGTGGCAAAGACCGTCATCGCAGCACCGATCACGAGGAAGAGAATCCCCGCACCGAGATTGTGCAGACTCACGCGTTCTTTTTTCGCAGACATTTCTTTCATTTTCTTCACGGCTTTCTGCGCAGCACCTTTGACGGCTTTTTTCATAAAAAATTCTGAAGAAGATGCCGCGAAGTATAGCGAAGAATTATTTTTAGGGCGAGAGAGTTGAAAAATACCGGATTATTTTATTTCAGAATCAGGAGTGATTTCTGCGTTTAAAACCCAGAGAAGTTTTTTTCTATAATACTCTGCACTGTGAGAACCTTCAGGATTTGAAACATTTCCAGTTATTCCTTCATCAATGAAAATAGCAGAATCGCCATTGTTAGAATGTGCAATAGTGAGCGTTCGTTTCGATTTTCCTCTGTTTTTTCTTATCTCGTCTCTTACAGATAAAGTCAGATGACCTTCACCATTAACTTCACCTCCCAATTGCCATGTTTTTAAAACAGGCGCATTTTTGTGAGAACCTCCTTTTTTTTCTTCTTGAACAGGAGTTGTCTTTCTTAGAAGTTCACTTACTAAAAGTGCTAAATGCTGATTTTCTAATGCCCTTGTACCAAGATTTCTTAAAGTTTTTTTACTAATATCTCTCGCTATTAAGGCAAGAACCTGACTCTTCCCTCCTAGAACCTTTACCATTCCTTTTGGAAGTCCATCTGTTAATTTTTTTTTCTCTTGTCGTGATAGTTCTGCTTGGGGAGCTGAATCTAATATCATATTATTTGGTATAAATCGCTAGACATACTAAAACTATATTATTATTTGTCAAACATTTTTAATAACTTTTTAATATCAACCCTTTACTCTTTCTTTTCCAACAAATGAAACTATAATTCCACAGCTCTTATTTTCCTGTCTTGTTCTCCGATCTACTCACCTCTTGGGGCGAAAAAAAATATCGCATCGATCAAGTGCACCACGGCATCTTTCGTGAACTTGTCGCGGATTTTTCTGAGATCACCACTTTGCCGATCGCCCTGCGCGAACGCTTTGCAACAGAAGAAATCCCCTTTTCTCTGCTGAAACTCAAGAAAGTGCAACGCAGCCCGGATGGCAGTACCGAGAAAGCGCTCTTTCAAACGACGGACGGGAAATTTATCGAATCGGTGCTGATGCGCCATGAAGGTCGCAAGACCGTCTGCATCTCTTCACAAATCGGCTGTCCGGCGGGCTGCGTCTTTTGCGCCACCGGCAAAATGGGCATCAAAAGGAATCTGGAAGCGCGCGAGATGGTGGAGCAAGTGCTGTTCTGGAATCGCCTGCTCAAAACCGAATGGCTCATCGAGCATCCGCAGGAGAAATGGGTGGCGACCAATCCGCCGCATGATGCGCGTGTGCGCAATATTGTCTTCATGGGCATGGGCGAACCGATGTTTAATTACGAACATGTCATCAGCGCGATTAAGGATTTTAATGATCCGAAGAAGTTCGGCATCGGTGTGCGCCATATCACGGTCTCGACCGTCGGCGTCATCCCAGGTATCAAGAAGCTTATGGCGGAAGATCTCGGGGTCAATCTCGCCTTTTCCCTCCACGCACCGACTGAAGAATTGCGTGATGAACTCGTGCCGATGAATAAAACCTATCCGCTTGCGGAGCTCATGAAGGTGTTTGATGAATACACGGCGCGCACCAATCGTCGCATTTTTTACGAATATGTCGTGCTGAAAGGAAAAAATGATCGCCCCGAAGATGCCGAGGAGCTCGGAAAACTCTTAGAGCGTCGCCTCGCCCATGTGAATTTCATCCCTTATAACGTCAATCCCGAATGCGGTGATGATCTGGAACGTCCGGCAATCTCACAGATCCGAAAGATGCAGGCGATCTTGGAGAAATTTGATGTGCCCTCAACCATTCGCATGACGATGGGCGATGAAATGGCGGCGGCATGCGGACAACTCGCGAATAAGGAATGAAGCCAGTGGCCAGACCCAAGACACCAGTGGCCAGAAAATTCTAAATAACGAATTACGAAGCGATCACCAGTTCGACTTCGTCATCCTGAGTGAGGAGATCTGCCGACCGGCAGAGCGACGAATCGAAGGATCTCTTCTTGAGGTGATTCATGAAAATGTGAGTTAATTGATTGCTGCTATTTTTTCATTCAAAATTTTTCATTGCAGACAAAGCTTTCTTTATGCTTTTAATTTACAATTCTGCGACCGGCTTCTCCTTCGTCAGCCGAGGCGGGTGACAGACACTGATGGGCAAGTAGTAAGTAAAAACAGTGAATTTATTTCATTCAAAATTTAGAATTCAAAATTTAAAATTTTTCCAAAAATTTCTCTCCGACTTATGAAAATCAAAATCCTCACTGTCGGAAAAACCAAAGATGCCTGGTGTGCCGCCGGTGAAGCGGAATATGAGAAGCGCCTCAGCGCTTTTTGTGACTTAGAGAAAATTTCCGTGAGTGAAGAGAAGATCTCGCCCGCGATCTCCGAAGCGGAAGTAAAAAAACGTGAAGGCACCAAAATCTTGGAGAAAATTCCCACTGATTTTTTGGTGATCGCGCTCTCGCCCGACGGCAAACCGCTCTCTTCAGCAAATTTTGCCGCCCTGCTTCAGGATGTGCGCGACTTCAAAGGCGGGAAAATATGTTTCATCATCGGTGGGGCTTTGGGACTCGATCAAAAAGTTCTCGCTAGCGCCGATAAAATCATCTCCTTCTCAGAGCTGACCTTTCCGCACGATCTCTTTCGCATCATTTTACTGGAACAAATCTATCGCGGATTTACGATCCTTCAGGGGAAAAATTATCATCGCTAAATTCACACAAAATTCTTTTCATTCGGAAGAATTTTTGAAAACATAAGGGTGTGAACGTAATCCGTAAATTTCATAAAGTTTGAGAAATGAGTAGGTACGCGAAAATTTTGAATTCTGAATTTTGAATGTTGAATTATAAATTATAGATTTTCTCTCAAGAATTTTTTTCATGAAGCGAAATATTTTGATCGATCTGCGGGCATTGCAGAGTGGAAAGATTTCCGGGGTGGAAGTTTTTACTGTAAATCTGGTGCGCGAACTCTGTACGAAGATGCCGGAAACACATTTTTTTCTCTGGACAAATTCCAAAGCGCTACTTCCAAAAAACTTTCCGGAATTTCCGTTTCCCAATGCCGAGCGCCTTCATACCGAATTTTCAAATATTTTTCTCGCACTGCGTTCCGCGCTCTTTCGTGCGCCGAAAATTGATCTCCTGCTCACGAAAGTGCTGCGAGAGAAAAATCTGCTTCAAGAAAATGATAGCTTAGAAATTATACTGGTCCCCGATCCGCGCCCTACCCCGATTTCACCGCAATGCAAAAAAATAATTATTTTTCATGACCTGAGTCCCTTCTATTTTCCGCAGAGTTTTTCACTGAAATCCCAGCTGTGGCACAAACTCGTGCGCTTCAAGACCGAAGCGCGGGAAGCGGCTCATCTCCTGACCCCGTCGCGGGCGACCAAGGCGGATCTCGAGCGCAGTTTTGGCATTCCGAATGAGAAGATTTCCGTGATTGGAGCCGGAGTTTCGGGCGGGCTGCGCCAGATCAGTGATGCGATCGAGCTTGAGGCGGTGCGTCAGAAATATCAATTGCCCGACACTTTTTTCCTTACGCTCTCCACTCTGGAACCACGAAAGAACTTAGCTCGACTCATTGAGGCTTTTCAGCGCCTGCGCCAAAAAACCAAAAATTCTGCACTCACCCTCGTCATCGCCGGATCGAAAAACACGGATGTTTTTGCGGAGTCGTCGTTATCACACAGCAGCGGGGTAATTTTCTTAGGGCACATCGTTGAAGTGGATAAAGCGGCGCTCTACTCGGCGGCAACGGCTTTCGTCTATCCTTCGCTGTTTGAGGGTTTCGGTCTGCCGGTGCTCGAAGCCATGGCCTGCGGCACTCCGATGCTCTGTTCCAACGCCGCGGCACTGCCGGAAGTGTATGGTGATGCCGCACTGAGTTTCAATCCACGCAGCGTGAGCGAAATCACCGATGCCCTGGAAACCATTTTGACGCGCCGCGAACTGCAGGAAGAATTGCGACAAAAGGGTTTGGCGCGAGCTCAAAGTCCGCAGTTTTCGTGGGAGACCGTAGCGGAGAAGACGAAGGAGGTGTTGCTGCGTTCTTAATTTTAAAAATTGAAGAGCTTATGCTTCCACAGGAACTTGAGCATTTTTCCAAGTGAACGCAATCGCAGGAAAGGGTCCTTCTGTTAGGAGAATATTACTGATAAGAATTCCCATAGGACGCAAAGATGCTGCCATTTTTTCAAGTTCTGGCAAATAAATATCTCGGCAGCAAGCTGCTATGAGTTCGCGATATTCTTGATGATCTTCACCGGGATCAAGATTATCAAACCAAGCTACAAAACCCTTTTGATCATCTGTTTCTAGGTATTCTCTTGGGAAACTAGGAAGTTTATCTAAAGTTAAATCCTTATAAAACCCAGGATTTAAAAATCTAATATCAATAATTTCTTCTTTTTCGCCTTGAGATAAGATAAGTTGATCAATTCTCCTCTGACTACCTTCTACAAACTGAAAAAGCCAATTGTATATAGATCTATTCAAGTCTTGTGGCAATCGACTTTCAATTGCCAAAGATATTTGAGATATTTTCGTCGAGCTATATATAGCTAATCTATTGCCAATTTCTTCCACTATAGCAAGCACTTCTGCAGCGTCGCGAGGACTCTCTGCTTGTTCTAAGCTTGCAGCTAATTTTTCCTCAAAAGCTTCTGCCTCTCCTTTAATGACTGCAAATGTTTCGTCTCCCATGGTAGGTTATGTTAAATCTTTGATTTTATATTCTTTTTTGCAATATTTGTCAAATTCATGAGAAAACATCAATTAGCACTCTCGCATCCCCTTTGACAAAAACCAGCGAAAAGCATAGGATTAGATGAGTTGTATTTCGTTTAAAATTCATAGAACTGAAGACCTTTACACTTTACGAACTTTAGAAACTTTATAACTTCCATGGCAGATCTCTACGCAACATTGGAACTCAAAAAAGGCGCTTCCGAGCAGGATATCAAGCGTTCTTATCGTCGACTCGCCGCGAAATATCATCCCGATGTGAATAAAGAAAAAGGCGCTTCCGAAAAATTTAAAGAAATTCAAGCCGCCTACGAAGTGCTTTCCGATGCCCAGAAAAAAGC
>Ga0134122_10003965_pt1 | contig 11009 bp, 13 predicted proteins | sample KB302_FD_96461 | JGI IMG/M metagenome (GOLD analysis project Ga0134122, IMG submission 96461) | Terrestrial soil microbial communities without Nitrogen fertilizer from Kellogg Biological Station, Michigan, USA - KB3-0-2 | ecosystem: Environmental > Terrestrial > Soil > Unclassified ...
GAAAACGACCTCAAACCCTCGGGCGGCATTGTCGGGGTCGGGTTCGATGAGTTGCGCTGGCCGCGGCCGGTGCGACTCGGCGATGAATTGCGGCTCGAGAGTGAGGTTCTCGAGGTGCGGCCGTCGAAATCGCGCCCGCAGCAAGGACTGATCAAGGTACGGACGACCGCGCTCAACCAAAACGGCGAGGCGGTGCAGGTTCTCGTGGCGAACCTGATGGTGCCGCGCCGTTCAGGCAACATGCCAAGAGAAAGCTCGGTGAAGGCCGGCTGAAAAGGAGAATCCCATGAGCACACGTGAAGTCGTTCTTTGCGACGCAGTGCGAACCGCCATCGGTGCATTCAACGGTTCCCTCAAGGGCGTGCCGGCGACAGAACTCGGCGCAACGGTCGTGCGCGAGACGCTGAGGCGCGCGAAGCTCGACGCCGATTCGATCGGCAGCGTCGTGATGGGCAACGTCATTCAGGCAGGCAACAAGATGAACCCGGCGCGCCAGGCCTCGATCGGTGGCGGCGTGCCGGTTTCGGTTCCCGCTATGACGGTGAACCGCGTCTGCGGCTCCGGGGCTCAAGCCATCGTCACGGCCGCACAGCAGATCGGGGCGGGCGAGGTGGACGCTGCCATCGCCGGCGGGATGGAGAACATGGATCGAGCCCCGTACCTGATGGACGGCGGCCGCTGGGGCTACCGCCTGGGACCTGCGGAGATCCACGACAGCATGCTTCGTGACGGCCTCGACGACGCTTTCTCGGGCAAACATTCGGGCTGGCATACGGAGGATCTCGTCACCCACGCGCAGCTCACCCGCGCGGCGCAGGACCGCTTTGCCGCACGCTCGCAGCAGCGTTTCGGCGCCGCCCAGAAGGCCGGCAAGTTCGCGGCCCAGATCGTTGCGGTCGAGGTCCGCGGCAAGAAGGGCATCGAACCGTTCGCGGCGGACGAGGCGCCGAGGCCCGATACGACGCTTGAGGTGCTGGCCAAGCTGCGTCCGGCCTTCCGCGAAAACGGGACCATCACGGCCGGCAATGCGCCCGGCCTGAACAGCGGCGCCGCCGCCATGATCGTCGCCGACCGCGCCTTTGCCGAAGCCAATTCGATCGCACCGATGGCACGTCTTGTCGCCTACGGCATCGCAGCCGTCGAGCCGGGCATGTTCGGTCTTGGCCCTGTGCCGGCTGTCCGCAAGGCCCTGGAGCGCGCCGGCTGGAAGCTGTCCGATGTGGAGCGCATCGAGATCAACGAAGCCTTCGCCGCCGTGCCACTTGCCGTCGCACAGGAACTCGGCCTGCCCGAGGACATCATCAATGTCGAGGGTGGCGCAATCGCGCATGGTCATCCGATCGGGGCGACCGGAGCGGTGCTCACAACGCGGCTACTGCACGCCATGCGCCGTGAGGGCATCCGCCGCGGCATGGTCACACTCTGCATAGGCGGTGGTCAGGGCATTGCGCTAGCGCTCGAAGGAATCTGACTCGAATCCGACACATCCTGTCATTTCCTGCGGTTATTGTTTTCAATCGTCAGGTCGCCGGGTATGACCGATGGCCTCGCGATGGAGCGCGGGGTGGTTTTGTTCAACAACTTCGGCGCCTCTAGCAGCTTAGGCGCCGCGAGAGAAGGGTCACGCCCGAAGACGACTCGTTGAGGATGCCGAGCCGAAGTGGCGCGAAGCACTGGAGGCATTAATTGAGACGATAGGCGTAGACTGTTGGCGCGCGATGTGCAGTCTTGCGGGACACCACGTGCGTGTTGCGGCATCGGGTAGTCACAGTGCGCTAACCATCCCGGTTTCCCACGACACTGCAGACGGCTCGGGCGCGAAATAAGACAAGCGCGTAGCTATGGAAACTACCCAATCTTGATCTAGCGCTGCATGGGTCCGCACTTTGGTACCATGCTGAAGTATTCGGCGCCGCAGCGGTTCCGTCCGGTTAGATGCGTGCTCATGACCCCTTTCGAGCATGCACGTGTTCGATCAATTGTCTGCGTGTCATGGCAGCTGGCCTCGTTGCGTCGTTCGGCGAGCGTTGGCGGATTTCGGCGCAGTCAAATCACCGACTCGGGAGAGGAACATTTTCAGGATCGGGGATGTGTTCCCCTTGTGATATCCGATCACCAAATCAATGGTCGGTGCTTCGCCTCTCAAGGGACGGCTGATCACGGACCACGGCAGAAAATTCTGCGCATAAGCGGGGAGCAAAGCCACACCCCGCGTGGATGCGATCAGAGACATGGCCATCGCCAGATTGTCGACGTCGTGATGCGTTTGGATCGTGATCCCCTCTCGCTGCAGGTAGGCATCGATGACCACTCGCAGCGTCGGTGCTGTGCCTGAAACGTTGATGAAGGTCTCTCCCACGATTTCACGCGGGTCGATGTCGGCCAGCGATGCGAGCCGATGGTCACTCGGCAATACGACCACAAGCTGCTCCTTGGTGACGAGCTTGAACTCGAGATCGGGCATGTTCGGTTCCGGCCGAAGGAAGGCCACGTCGAGCTTTCCACTCACAAGATCCTTAGCAAGATCGGGAGAGTACTGACTTGAGACGGTAGCTTGAATATTCGGCAACTCGTCACGCAGAATGCGCATCGCCTCGGGTAGCCAATTCATCTCTTGTCCGGTTAGGAAACCGAGCGCAAACGTCGGCTTCGAAGGCTGAGCCGCACGGCGCGCCGCAGCGACAGCGGCCTCCGCCTGACCCAGCGCGAACCGTGCGTGGTCGAGAAAGGCCCGGCCCGCCGGGGTCAATTCGATGCCGTGTGCGCTGCGGCTCAATAACTGGACGCCGACTTCGTGTTCGAGATCGCGGATTTGGCGGCTCAGGGATGGCTGCGCCGTGTGCAGCCTTTTCTCAGCCGCGAGCGTCAGGCTGCCCTCCTCGGCGACCGCGATGAAATAGCGAAGGTGCCGAAGCTCCATAGCGGCTTCCATATCTGAGAGAGATGCCCCCAACTTACAAAGTCTTTCTCGCAGACGCCATAGCTTCCTATCTACCTCGCAACAGAGGCGATTTGGGGCGAGTGGGCCCCAACCATCTTGCGGCGTTGCATCCATGCTCTGCCGGCAGGAAGCGTGAATCGTGAGGCACCAGAAAATGAGCAGCCCAGTCGTATTGATCACCGGTGGACTCACCGGCATTGGACGCGCCGCGGCCGTCGCCTTCGCCAAGAGGGGTGCGAAGTTGGTCATTGCCGGTCGGCGTGATGAGGCCGGCAAGGCGCTTGTCAAAGAGCTGCGCTCATTCGGTTCGGAGGCCGAGTTCATCAACGCCGACGTCCGCAAGGAGGATGACGTTCGCGCTCTGGTCGACAAAACCGTCGCGCGGTTTGGCCGTCTCGATGTCGCGGTGAACAATGCTGGCACCGAAGGCCAAGTCGGTCCGATCACCGACCAGACCGCGGAAAGCTATGCCGCGACGTTCGACACGAATGTCCTCGGCGTGATCCTGAGCATGAAGCACGAAGTGCGCGTCATGCAAGCACAGGGCCGCGGCAGCATTGTCAACATCTCCTCGACCTACGGGCACAAGGGTGCGGCAAGGGCCTCCGTCTATGCCGGCAGCAAGCACGCCGTCGAAGGCATCACCAAGTCGGTGGCGCTCGAAATTGCCAAGTCGGGAGTCCGCGTGAACGCCGTGGCGCCTGGTCCCACGGACACTAGCATGTTGACTCGCTTTACGGGCACGCCGGAGAACAAGGCGGCTCTAACGGCGGGCGTCCCGATGGGTCGCCTCGGCCTTTCGGAGGAGGTTGCCAACGCGATTGTCCTCATCGCATCGGACGAATCTTCATTCATCACCGGCCATGTCCTCAACGTAGACGGCGGTAAGAGCGCCAACTGATCCGGTCCAGGGCGAAGGATGGCTACGCATCCCGATCAACACGCAATGCGGGTGGAGAAATTCAATGGCTGACGTGGTGAAGAAACAGAGCATCTCTTCTGAGCTGGCGCAGAAGATGGTGGATGAAGCGGTGGCGAAAGCCAGAGAACTTGGCGTTAGCGAGAACGTCGCGATCCTGGATGACGGCGGCAATCTCAAGGCCTTTAGCCGGATGGATGGGGCCTCGATGCCTACCATCGAGATTGCGCAGAAGAAGGCGTACACAGCTCTGTTTGGCGTTTCCACGCGGGACTTTTTCAACTTCATTCAGGCCGACCCGTCGCTATTGGCCGGCATCCCCACACTTGCGCGTGTAGCGGCGTGGGGTGGCGGGTTTCCCATCAAGGTGAACGGAGAGGTCGTCGGGGCTATCGGCGTGAGCGGAGCACCGACGGTCGAGAACGACGTCGCTTGCGCGAGAGCGGCCCTCGCGCTCGTACATGATGCGACTGCGTAAGGGAGCGACCACAATGATTCATACCCACCACACTGCACCGACTCAGTTCGTCGAGGCTAACGGCGTCCGCTTCGCCTATCGCCGCTTCGGCAAGCCAGGTGCCGTGCCGCTCGTCTTCAACCAGCACTACACCGGCACCATGGATTACTGGGATCCAACGGTGACCGATGGCTTGGCTCGCGACCGTGAGGTGATCCTGTTCAACAACGCAGGTGTCTCCAGCAGCTCCGGCGAGGTCCCGACCACGTTCGAGCAGATGGGCGCCAACGCGGTCGCCTTCACCCGAGCACTTGGTTTGAACAAGGCGGATGTGCTCGGCTTTTCGATCGGCGGCATGGTTGCGCAGGAAATCGCGCTGCAAGCGCCCAATCTCGTCCGTCGGCTGATCCTCGTCGGTACAGGCCCGCGTGGCGGCGAGGGAATGGCGTCGCTGACTCAGGTAGCACGGCGGATCTTCGGTGCCGCCTATGATCCGCCCGAGCATCTCTGGCTAACGGTCCTCTTCAGTCCGTCAGCGGCGGGCCAGGCGGCGGGAAAGGAGTTCCTGAAGCGCAAGCATCTTCGTCGGGAGGGGCGTGATCCCGAGGTGAACGAAAAGGTTTCGCCCGCTCAGATTGAAGCGATGGACAAGTGGGGCGTTCAGCAAGCGGGATCCTACGGCTATCTTCAGTCAATCAAACAGCCAACGCTGGTCGTGAACGGCAGTAACGACGTGATCACGCCCACGGTCAACTCGTTCATCATGGAGCAGAACATTCCGAATGCGCAGCTGATCATCTACCCCGATTCCAATCACGGATCGCAGTACCAGTATCCCGAACTCTTCGTCCGGCACGTTTCCATATTCCTGGCCGAGCGAGATGGCGCCGCGTGAATGCCAATTCGTTGAAAAAGGGTAAAGCCATGTCAGAGCGGCTCTTGCCTGGACGAAAGACCATTAAGGTTCCAGGGCCGGATCACGCGATCAACGTTGAGCACAACCCCGACCGGGTTGTGGTCACGCGCCGGCCGTGTCGTGGCCGATACGCGGAACCCCCTCATCCTGCGCGAGGCGGGTTACCTGGCGGTTCAACATGCCCCGCGAGGACGTGGACTTGGCGTTGCTGAAACGCACGGAACACGCCACCTACTGCCCCTATAAGGGCGACTGTTGCGATTTCAGCGTTCCACTCGGCGGAGACCGTTCGACCAACGCTGTGTGGACCTATAAGGCTCCCTTCGCAGCAGTGTTGGTCATCAAAGATTATCTCGCCTTCTACCCGGACCGGGTCGATGCGATCGACGAAGGACATGGGCGATACCGACCATCCGCCGGAGGACGGCCACTTAGCGAATGAATCGCGGACCAAACGAGCAAACCGCCGCCGCATGCGCGTCGGCGAACGCCAGCTGCACGCCGGCGCCAGCAGTCGCGGCTCAAGCTCTGAAGTCCCTCATCCGGCGCGGGAGTAGATCGATGTCCAGCTCGAGGGTGCGAATCGGCGACCCGCCAATTCGTCCGACACGGCGGCGCGGACCTTTGATGCTCGGGCGGCGGGCAAGCTTCTGGGTTTCAGCAGGCGTGGTCGCCCATACCCTGTGGACCAGCGCCGCGCCCGCCATGACTTATCAACTTTATGCCGAGGAATGGCAACTGACCCATACGGTGACGACTGGCATATTCGCCATCTATCCGATCGTCGTCGTCACCATCCTCATCATCTTCGGAGATATCTCCGATCATATCGGCCGCCGGACGACGATGCTGCTGGGACTTGGCGCATCACTCATCGGCGCGTTCCTGTTCGCTGTCGCGCCGAACGTTCTATGGCTCTTCGCCGGTCGTGCCATGATGGGCGTTGGCGTCGGCCTGACCGCCGGACCTTCGACGGCGGCAATGGTGGAGTTCAGCGCCGAAGGACAGGCGAAGCGGGCCGCATCCATCACAGCTTCCGCCCAGGCTTTTGGTTTCGCCGCGGCCCTGCTGCTTGGTGGCGCGCTGACGCAATATGCGCCGTGGCCCACTCATCTCAGCTTCTGGGTCCTGTTCACCCTTATCGCCTTGCTGTTCACCGCGACCTGGTTCCTGCCTCGCCATGTCGGAGGCCAAGCGGCCAGCCGATGGCGTCCGAAGGTTCCTTCCTTGCCTCCCGGATTGCGCACGGCCTTCACGCTTGCGTCGATTGCGGTGACAACGGCCTATACGCACGGCGTGCTGATCCTGTCGCTCGGCGGGCAAGTCGCCCGTGACCTCGTCGGTTCACCCAACGCCCTAATCAACGGCACTGCGCTCTCACTCTTTGCGGTCACCTCTGGTGTCTTCGGGATTGTGGCGCGGGGCCTTGGTCCCCGGCCAGCGATGATGTTGGGGGCGATGGCCTCTGCCGTCGGCATGGGGCTGCTCGCCCTTTCTGTCGCTTGGCACGAGTTGGGGATTTTTCTCGCCGCGACGGCAATGAGCGGCGTCGGCTACAGCCTGCTTTTCCTTGGTGGCATGGCGTTAATCAACGGCACTGTCGCCACCGAGCGACGCGGCGGCGTGCTCTCGGTCGTTTATCTGTTGGCATATTTGTCGCTTGGCGTCGTAGCGCTGCTCCTGGGGGCTGTCGCCACGCAGCGGGGGCTCGGCCTCGCCGTCGACCTCGGCGCCGGCGTCATCGTCCTGCTCAGCCTCGCCACAATCTGTGTGCTCACCACGCAGCCGCGCAGCCATTGCCCGGTCACACCATGCTTGCCGGCATAATCCATTGCGGTGGCGCGTTGGTTCTTCGCCATGACCAGGGTCTCAACCGAATCTTCTTGTTGCCGCCTGTGCCATGGCAGTCTTTGGCTGCTTGAGCGTGCCGAGCCTGGTTCTGCGGATTGGCTACAGTCCACGGACAATGGCGCGCTTGACGCGCGTGCCGGATTTCAGTCTCTCAGGCTTACGCCTCCCGCCAGAGCGCTGCGCTTACCACGGTCAGAACGGTTAGATGATAGCCAGCGGATGAGCTGCGTTGCGAAGGGCTTGGGGCGTGGCACCGAAGGTGCGATGGAAACTGCGCCGCATTCGCTCACGATCACCGAAGCCGGTCTCGCGAGCAATTTCCTCGATTGGCAGCCGGCCTTGCTCGAGCATGAACCTGGCGACCTCGAGGCGGAGATTCTCAATCGCCTTTGCCGGCGAAAGGCCGGTCTCTGCCCGGAACACTCGACTAAATTCACACCGACGCTTGTTCTCGGATGGGAGGCCACGCAGTGGGCATCGCTTATGCTCGGGCAGCAACCGGCGCTCGGGACGCCCTGGATCAGCTTTGCCGGCGTTGCGGTCTATGCGCCGTGGAAGCTGTTCGTCTGGTGGATGCCCTTCGACGCCCAGGCGCCCCAAGTGTTCCGTCGCGCCGGCCTGCTGGCAATCGCCGGGGGGCATTGCATCCGCCCTCATCGTCATCGGGGGAACCGCCTGGCGGAGCCGAGCCCAGAGTTTCAGAACTACTTGCGGCTCGGCCCGCTGCGCGGACTTGTCGGATGTAGGAACGCAGGCCTGCTGGCCCAGCGAGGTGTCGTGCTTGGACTCTTCGACGAGCGGCTTTGCTTCCGCCATCACTTGGGGGCCACGACTCATGCGGATGCGCGTAGCGAATCAAAACTCGTTGGATCCGTCGACGGGTTTAGTCTTGCATGACAAAAATCTTACATAATAGTGACTTATCACGTTAAGTTGACTTTTTCTATCAAGCTTGCGACTCCGCAAAGTCGGCTCCAGCGGCCTGCCGCTCTGGCCCGAGATGGATGTCAAGCGAAGTTGATGCAGATGCCGCAGCTGCGTTCTTGAAGCGCGACTTGGGTGCGGCCAACTGCTGACTGGAGAGCCGACTGACTCGGGGTCACCGCCAGCCCGTCGTACAGTGATGCGAATGGAGTACAATCGATCATGCACCGGAGTCACATGACATCAACGGTTATCGGCACATCTGCTGTTATCGGCGCGCTTGCTTTTTCCGCCGGCGGCGCAATGGCACGGACCGACAGCTTAGGTGTTTCCCAACAGCAGGCATTAAAGGAAGCAGGCGACCTGCTGGTCCTGATCCGTGGTGGCGGCGGCGGGGGTCACGGGGGCGGCATTGCTGGCGCTGCGCGCCGTTCCGGCGGCGGACACATGGGCATCGCCGCACCCATGACGCCGACGTCGCCTATGCAAGCCGCGCCCTTACCGGGGGGCGTTCGGTCTGATGCGCGTCCGGCCGCAGGATTGCCCGGTCGAATGCTGCCCCAGCCCGTTCCAGGCGGCGCCATGCGTTCGCCCGCAGTCCCGACCGTTACGCCACCGGCCAACGCGACCATGGGCAATAGCCGTTCATCTGCGGCAGCTGCCACCGCCGCGGCAGCTGCGCTGGGGACGTCGGGAATCCCTCCCGCCCCAGCGAATAGGGTTATGCCGCCGCCAGAAATCGCACAACCCCGACCTGAGCTCGCTCCCCTCGCGCCGATCTCGCCGCAGCTGCCAACTCAATTCTCCACCGGCGGAACCGTGCGGCCAAACATGGCACTGTCGCCGGACGCCTCTCCTGCACGCCCGGCGGACGAGCGCCTTCTAGGTGATTGATGAGGTCTCGCCGACTGCATCGGGTTCTGGGATCGGGCGACACATATGAGCAAGGCCGAGTGGAAGACGGCCTGTGTGCGCAGCATGGAGGACGATCCGAGCGTAACTGGGTGATCGACACCGGGTGATCGACACCCTTCCGTCCGCATGCGCGCGCGGGCGCGAGGTGTGAGGCCAAGTGGCGCTCGTTCAACGGCAGCGGCGTGACCGGCGGGTGGATCTTCGCCCTGGCCGAGCAGCACGGCTATGTACTGCGCGGCTAGTTGCATCAGGTCGTTCCTGGTCACAAACGAAAAAAAAGCCCGCCCTCCAGTAGGAGAGCGGGCCCGCTGACGTTCGGCCGGCGCCCGGCCTGACAGTCTGTCCATCATGATACAGGAATCTCCGTGCGACACCCTAGAAAGCGTGGGGCAAAGCCTTAGACGATACGACGCTCTGGGCCCGATTGGACCGCCTTCCTACCTTCCTACATGCCGGTGGAGCTCGATTTCCTCTCGCTAAGTAGAAGGCAACAATGCGCAACCTCGCACTCACGATCTTGACTGTCAGCCTCTTGTCAGTACCTGCCGCGGCGCAATCGAACGACAACCCGCGGTGCCCCGCTGGATATTTCCTCGTAGGAAATCTCTGCCAGGACGACTCCAACGGAGACATTGTGCTGCCGAACAGAGGCATTCAGCTGCCGAACGGAGACATCGTGCTGCCGAACAACTAAATTCGGGGTGCCGGCTTTATGCCGTCTGCAGGTCGACCGGCATGTGTATGGCGCGCGCCGCCGCCGCGACGTGTGCGGTGTCGCAGGCGCTTTGGTCTTCATCTTGCCCCGCGCACATCGCGGGCATCTTCATGGAAGTCGCATGGAGTTTTGCGCGCCTCCTCTCTGGTGCAACACTTCGCCCTGAGTGCGCAGGCGTTGCAATCGCGGCAGAGCAGCGTGCGGCCATCGTGCACGGTGCCGCTGGTCTTGAGCTGCTTGCCATTGGGGCAGATGTAGACACCTCCGCCTGTCGCACCTGAAGTCCGAGCGTGCGAAGAACGCCTCATCGCGCGTAGTGAGGCAGATTGAGGTACTTGCTGACCGACCAGTTCCCCGGCCCGGCGACGGCCAGCGCAAGAAATCCCCCGGCGATGGCCAGATCCTTTTGGAAGTGGAGAAGCTGATTGCCATCGGCAAACTGCCGGTGGAAGAACAGTGCGGTGAACGTGCAGAACGCGGCAAGCGCGACCGCCGCAAGGCGCGTTGCCAGTCCGGCGGCGACCAGCAGGCCGCCGCCGAGTTGGAGGAGGATGACGGCTGGGAGCAGCGTGGCCGAAAGTCCGAACTTCTGCATGTAGGCTACCGCCGGACCATAGTTGTCGATCAGGCTCCACCCCTCGTGCACGAATATGAAGGACAGGAGCAGCCGGCCCGCAAGCAGGCCGGCTGAGGACTTCGTACTGTGCGCTTTGTGAGGCATCGGCATCAGTTGACTTTCGGTGCGGCCGCAGCGAGCGCCTGTTCGAGATCCTCGCGTTCTTCACAACCCTGTGGACAGAGCTGGGTGAGAACCGCAAGCTGCTCGCGCGCCTTTACCAGATCTCCTGTCTCCGCGTAGAGCTCGCCCAGGTATTCGCGCGCCCCTTTGTGGTTAGGGTCGAAGTCCAGCGCCTTCTTGTAGAACGTAAGCGCGGTCGCATAGTCGCCAGTCTTGCGCAGGCTGAATCCCATGAGGCTGTAGACGTCCGGGTGTTGAACCGCGTCGGCAAGGGACTTGAGCTCGGCAAGCGCGGCCGAAAAGTCCTTAGCCTTGATCTTGGTCCGCACGGAAGCAAGATCGGGCGCGTCCGTCGAGGTCATCGTATCGACCGCGAGGGCGGCGGATGGTCCGAGCACGACTGCTGCTGGCAAGCCGGCAAGGCAGGCGGCCACAAGCAGGGCGGCGCGGGTTGGGTTGCGGGTCAGACGCATGGGTCAGTCCTTTCTTGGGTGGGGGTGCAGTTCAGACAGTCATTGCCGCCTAAGCCTGCACGGGGGCAAACGCGTAGCCGTTGCCATCCTTGGTAAAGGCACCGGCACCGGGGAACGGAAAGTGCGCGCCGCAGATTGCGATTCTGTCGGCAATGACGC
>Ga0134122_10003968_pt1 | contig 11001 bp, 9 predicted proteins | sample KB302_FD_96461 | JGI IMG/M metagenome (GOLD analysis project Ga0134122, IMG submission 96461) | Terrestrial soil microbial communities without Nitrogen fertilizer from Kellogg Biological Station, Michigan, USA - KB3-0-2 | ecosystem: Environmental > Terrestrial > Soil > Unclassified ...
AACTACGCCCGCGGGCGGCATCCGTCTAACACAGCTCCGGCAGGCCGCAAAGTGGTGGTCCCTGTGCTCGAACAACGAAAAGCCCCGCATATCGCGCCGGGGCTTCATTCGTTAGACAGCGCCCATCTGTCTCTTCGCGAGGAGATCGCGAATTTCCTTCAAGTAAACCTCGGTCGGCGTCGGTGGCGCGGCAACCGTCGGCTTCGGCTTTTTCATGTGATTGATGCCCTTGACGAGCAGAAAGATTGCGAAGGCCGTGATCAAGAATTTGATGACGGCGTTGAGGAACAGGCCGTATTTGATCAGCACGGGATCGGTCGGCGTTGGGATTGCAACGGCGAGGCTGGAAAAATCGATGCCCGCCAGGAGATAGCCGATCGGCGGCATGATGATGTTGTCGACAAGCGTCGAAACGATCGGAGCGAAAGCCACGCCCATGATTACGCCGATGGCGAGATCAATGACGTTGCCCCGCATCGCAAATTCCTTGAACTCGTCCATTATTTTCATTGAAGTCGTCCTTTCCGGCTTGCTTCGGCAAAGCTTGTTCAACAAAGCGCCGTAGCCGAACGGTCGAGAGTATTGGCCGTCGAGCTAGGAGGCGTTTCAAGTTCCGCGACCTAAAAACTCCTCGATCTCCCCGCACGAATCGCGCCGCAATTTTAGAGGATGAAGACATCAGCGACAATGTAGCGATACCGAGCCGAACGCGGATCACAATTGGACAAAAGCCCATATTGCCGGGCATAGTTGCGACGGCGAGCGGTCGGGGGCGTGCCTGCGCCCGCGAACCGATCCAGGGACGAGCAAAATGATCGAACGCAAAGAACGCAAACCATATTGGCGCCATACCAAATGGCAGGTGCTCGCGAGCCTTATTCCATTCCTCGCTATTGTCGTCGTTCTGCCCCTCTACTCCCAGCAGCTCAATTCGAGCCGCTTCCTCGGTTTTCCGCTCGGCTACTTCCTCGCCGCTCACGGTTTCTTCGTCATCGCGGTCGTGACCGTCGCCAGCTACGTCAACCGCCAGAATGCCATCGATCACTGGCACGGCGCCCACGAAGACATGTGAGGGCAAAGTATGGCGTTCGGCGCACGCGCGAGAATGGTCAATCCGCGCCTAGGCACGTATTTCAGTATTTTCGCGGCGCTTTTCACCGCGCTATTCCTGCTCATTCTGATTTTTGAACAGCTGAGGCTCGATGAGCACCTGCTGAAGGTGGTTTTCTTCGCCGGTCCGATTGTCATCTACGCGGCCATCGGTCTTTCCGTCGCGAGCAATGATACGCTCAACTACTTCGCGTCAGGCAGGCGTGTTCCAGCGCTGTATACCGGTGTGTTGCTTGCAACGTGCTCGCTCGGCGGAACGTTCCTTGTCGCCGGCACCGGCGCCTTTTTCTTCGCCGGCTTTGACGCCCTTGTTCTGATGCTCGGCACTCTCACCGGTTTCGTGGTGATGGCCATCGTGCTCGCACCTTTTTACCGGAAGTTCGGAGCCTTTACGGTCCCGAGCTATCTTGGCCGCAGGTTCGAGAGCCGGCCGCTCAGGATCATAACGGCCGTCGTCGCCGCCGTGCCGATGCTTTTGGTTCTTTCCGCCGAACTTCGGATGGGGGCCGGTGTTGCTGGCCGGCTCATCACGGCAAGTCCGAACATGATCGTGGCTCTGCTCGCGCTCAGTGTTGCCGTTTCCACAGCGTCGGGCGGCATGCGATCGTTCACATGGGTTGGCGTCGCGCAATCGATTGCGGTGTTCTTGGCTTTGCTCGGCGTCGCAACGACCGTCAGCGTGATCGTCACGAGCTTGCCAATCCCGCAGCTCGCCAATGGGCCGATGGTGCGCTCGCTCGTTCACAACGAGGTGCGCGAGGGCCTGCAGGTCGTTAATGTCTGGCCGTTGGCGTTCCAATTGCCGGGCGAAGGGTTCGCAGCGCTGACGAAGCCTTACACGCAGCCTTTCGGTACGATCGGCCCACTGGCGTTCGTGCTTGGGACATTTGCGATCGCGACCGGAATTAGTACCGCCCCTTGGCTCTTGCCGAGGGTGGCCGCGACCCCGAGCGTTTACGAGGCGCGCAAAGCACTCGGATGGGCCACCGTGTTTTCTGGCCTCGCGATACTGACGATTTCATCCGTCGCTGTTTTCATGCGGGACTTTGCTCTCGATACGGTGATGAGCGAACGGCTCGGGCCATTGCCGAAGTGGCTCTTCGATGCAGCGACGGCCCACCTCGTCGCGTTCGATCCATCGGCAGCGCGATTGGGATTCGACGGACTGAAGTTCGATCGAGATGGCGTGCTTTTCGCGCTGCCCGTTGCAACGGGATTGCCGATGGCGTTCGCGTACGTGCTCATCGCCGGCACGCTTGCCGCCGCTCTCGTCACGGCAAGTGCGACGACCGTGTCGCTTGCGGCTGTGCTGTGCGAGGACGTCGTACAGGGGCTGTCTTGGGAACCGGCACCTGCCCAAAGCCGGGTGTGGATCATGCGTGGCTTCGTGATCATCGTTGCTGTTTGCGGGGCCTTGCTGACGATCATGGCGCCGACCGATCCTCTGCAACTCGTGCTCTGGGCGCTGTCGATAACGGGCGCCAGCTTGTTTCCGGTCATGATCCTCTCGATTTGGTGGAAGCGTTTGACGTCCGTGGGCGCGATCATCGGTGTCGCCACTGGATTTGCCGCCGCGGCGCTGGCGATCTTCTTGAGCGAGTCCGGAACCCTCAACGTGCCGAGCCCGATCGCCGGTGTTCTGGGCTTGCCGATTTCTCTGGCTTTGGCCTTGAGCACGAGTTTGCTGCGGCCTGTCCGAACCCGGCATACGCTCGAGGTCGTCCGCGATATCCGTGTGCCCGGCGGCGAGATCATCTACGATCGTGAAATGCAGCGCCTGCAGCTTCGCAAACACGTCAGTACATGATTACCGCGTCGGCGATATACGGTTGGCATGCGAGCTCTGTCGGTGCAACCTGTCCGTTCAGGTCCTTACAGATAGAGGCAACAGGACATGACCGTTCGCGATCGGCTTGACCTCTACCCGCCGCTCGCGCCCTATCGCGAGCATTGGCTGGACGTCGGCGATCATCATAATCTCTACGTCGAGGAGTGCGGCAATCCCAATGGTCAGCCGGTGCTGATCATTCATGGCGGTCCCGGCGGCGGCAGCAACGCGACGATGCGCCGTTTCCACGATCCCGATCGCTTTCGCATCGTTCTCTTCGATCAGCGCGGCTGCGGACGCTCGACGCCGAATGCTTCGCTCGAAAACAACACGACACCGGATCTTGTCGACGATATCGAGCGTATCCGACGCAAGCTTGGCATTGGTCGCTGGCAGCTCTTCGGCGGCTCGTGGGGGTCGACGCTGGCTCTGGCCTACGCCGAGGAATACCCCGAACGCGTCACCGCAATGGTTCTGCGCGGTATCTTTCTTCTCACCAGAGCCGAGCTTCGCTGGTTCTACCAGGATGGATGCAGCTGGATCTATCCCGAGGCGTTTAGCGAATTCCAAGGTCTTATTCCGCTCGACGAGCGGGGCGACATGATCACCGCCTATCATCGCCGCTTGACGTCAGACGACCCGCTTGTCCGCCTCGAAGCAGCGCGTGCTTGGAGCATCTGGGAGGGGACGACGTTGTCGCTCATTCCTGAACCCGATCGCGTCGCTCGTTTTGGAGCCGATGCCTATGCGCTGGCCTTCGCGCGCATCGAAAGCCACTACTTCGTCAACGGCGGCTTTTTGCGCCGCGACGGGGAACTGCTTCTCGAAGCTCACCGCCTTAAGGGTATTCCGGGAGTCATCGTGCACGGTCGCTACGATGTCGTGACGCCGATCAAGAACGCCATGTTGCTGCACCAGGCGTGGCCCGATTCAGAACTGCGGGCCGTCGCCGATGCGGGGCACGCGATGACGGAACCGGGTATCGTGCACGAACTCATCCGCGCGACGCGCAAATTCTCTGCGGCCGGCGACGGCGCTTGAAGATTTCACTAGCGAGCGCGGCGGCCTAGCGCGATACACAATTTCTCAAATCTAGAGCGAGCCTTTGCCAGGCTTTGCGTTGTCGTCGGCAGGCGGTGCGGGCGGTGACGCTGGCTTGTCCAAATCTTTGATGCGATCGCGGAACTTCTTATAAATGCGCTCCATATAGTCGAGCGCCTGATCGACCTCTTCGTCGGTCGGCAATTGTACTTTGCCACCCGGAGGACCTTCGTGGGGACCGCTGCTCGGCGGCGGAGCCGCCTTTCCGGATTCGAGACTTTCTTCGAGCGCCTTGATGCGGTCCTTCAGAGCCTCGTTCTCCTCTTCGAGTTTCGAGAGCTCATTCGAAGGCGCTGCGGCCGTATGATCTTGTACGGGATTGCACGCCCAATCGCCTGACGAGCGGGCACACATTGCAACAGCGCCGGTTTGCTTATCGAGCCGCAGAAAGCCGCCGTCGACCGGCGACATCGTATAGCGGCCGTTTGAAACGTCGGGCGTCTCGGCGGCCGCGCTGCCGGCCAGCGCAAGGACGGCCAGAACTGCCGCGCATGATGTTTTTAGAGCCATTCGCGATACCTCCGGCATAGGGGCGATGAACGGCAGATGGTCATATCCAGGGAGTGTGGCAAGACGCGTGGCTCTCCGCGGAAAACCGAATCACTTGCGTGTTCTCCACTTGGCGGAGCGCTCCGGCGCCATTGGTATGGCCACCTGGATTATCCGTAAGCACCTGTAATTCATTCATATTTCCATTCTTGCCCTACCGCTTAACGCCGTGTTTACCGCGGCTCCCCCAACTGTTGCCTCGAGCCTGATTTGTGCCGCGTCCGACTATGATCGCATTTGCCTCGCGCGGCATGGACGCTTGCCGATGTCCCTTCCGCTGATGCTGCGCTCTGACCGGATCGCCGCGTCGTGCCGCCTCGAGGGAAACATGCCGAACTCTGAATTGAGCAATCACTATCCGCACGACGGCGAGGCCTCGGCATCAAGCGAGCCGGGAAGCGAACACGACGATCTCAAAATCATTCTGGATGCGATCGCATCTCAGCTTTCCGACGCTGACCGCCGACACTCTGCGACCCTGAGCGAAATGCAAAACCGCATCGCTGGGATGGAACACGAAACGGAAATGCTGCGTAATCACGTACCCCAGCAATTCGCGCCGGCGTTCGACCGCATCGAAACGGGTGTTGCGGAACTTTCTCAGCGTCTGGCCGGCTTGAGCGACGCCAAGGCAGCACAAGCCACCGAGTCTGGATCATCGGAGGATCACAAAGCGGACATCCCGATGGCGCTGCGGTCGGCACTTGAACCACATGATAAAGGTGCCCGCCAGCTCGATGAAGAAGCGTCGCGGCGGTCCTTCGGCATCGACCCGTTTGATGTGATCGAGTCGAGCTTGCCGGGCGATGCCGCCGACCCGTGGGATCGCGCATCCGCCGACGCCTTGTCTGGTCTCTATGAATCTGGTGCCGCGAACCTCGGTCCGAAACCGGCAATTTCCGAAACCACCGCGGCAGCCTCGGGCAAGGTCACTGCCATTGATCAGAATTGGCTCGAGAGTCGCTTCGCCGAAATCGCCAAGGGCATCGAGCAGTCGCTCGCCGACATCCGGCCCGATCACGGCTTTTACGCCATCGGCCAGCGTCTCGACCAATTCGAGGACCACTTCACGAAGTTGTTTGAAGGCGTTGCGACGCAGGCCGACATCGGCGCCGTCCGTCTGATCGAGGCGCACGTCGGCGAGGTCGTCAATCATCTCGTTCAAACGCACGATCAACTTGCGCGCCTGAACGTTATCGAAGAACAGCTCGCGCTCATTTCGCACACGCTTGCCGAAGTACAAAGCGGTGCCCATCCGACGCGATTCCTCGACAACGGTTCCGCCGCCGATGAACTGCGCCCGCTCATCGAGCGCCTGATGTCGGATAATCGCCAGGGAGAAGAAAATACGGCAGCGCTGCTTGATACCCTGCAGCACGCCATGATCCGTCTGCTCGATCGCGTCGATTCGATTGAATCGGCTCAGCGGCAGCGCTTCAATCCGAATCTGACGCCGCGCGACTACGAATTCGATCGGATGCCATCGACCGCCGAACCGCGTCACGCTTCTGATATGATTGAAGACAGTGAGATTGAGGCGATCGATGCCGCCGTCGCTGCCGTGGCCTCGGCAAAGTCCGGACGGCCGCATCGACCGGAAGCGCCCATCGATTTCAGTAGCGCGGAACAGCACGACTTTGCTCAGCGGAAAAACGAGAAGTTGCGGCAGGATTTCGTCGCTGAAGCACGGCGCGCCAAAATGCGCCTCGCGGCGACCGAACCCGACGAAATAATTATCGAGTCGCCGCAGGCGCGCAGAGCCGCGGAATCGGCCGAGGCCGCAAAGATACTTGAGAACAAGGGCAACAGGCCGATCAGGCCGCCTACCGCTACGGCAAACCCCACCGGACCCTCAGGGCCGTCGCCTCGTCTCATCGTGATCGCAGTCGCGGCGATCGCAGTTCTGACCGGTCTCTGGTTTTCGCTCGGAAGCGGCAGCGATCGACCCGTCCCGGCGCAGCCCGCTGCGCTGATGTCGCCGTCCCATCCCGTTCAGTCTGCTGAGCCCGCAAAGACGGCACCGGATCAAACAAACAAAAGCGCCACGCCTGCCGAAGATACCGGCCGCCGTGGCGAAGCGACCCCGCCATCCGATAACGAAGGCCGGGTCGTTCCCAGCAGCGCGCCCGCCGAAGCGACGACCTTGCCGTTGCTCGGTATCGCTGTAGATACCGGACGTCCGGTAACCCAATCGGATCTGCAAATGGCCAAGCGCCGTCAGGCAATGGCGGTGCTATCCGGCGAAATCGGCCATGCGGCTGCGAGGGCGAGCGAGCCGACAGTCGTTCCGGCATCGATGGTACCGACGGAAGGCGAAACCACCGGAGCGACGGACGCCGAACACGACGATGTTACGCCGAACGGCGTTTCGCGATCGATGCCGCTGGATATGCCGGCCGCAACAGTCGGTCCGCTGTCGTTGCGGCTCGCAGCGGCGCATGGCGATCCGTCCGCAGAGTTCGAAGTCGGTGCCCGCTTCGCTGAAGGCAAGGGCATGCAGCAAAACTTCAAGGACGCCGCGAAATGGTACCAGCTTTCAGCCGATCGCGGGTTCGCACAGGCACAATACCGGCTTGGCACGTTTTACGAGCGTGGTTTCGGCGTGAAGGCGGATCGGGCACGCGCTGCGGCCTGGTATCAGCGCGCTGCCGAGCAGGGCAACATCAAGGCAATGCACAATCTCGCGGTGCTGAGCGCAAACCAAACCGATGAGTCTCCGGACTATACAACGGCTGCCCGCTGGTTCGAGGAGGCTGCCAAGCGCGGCCTCGGCGACAGCCAATTCAATCTCGCCGTGCTCTATGAAAACGGCCTCGGGGTGAAACGCGATATGAAGAAGGCATTCATGTGGCTGGCGCTGGCTGCGCGCGACGGCGACAAGGATGCGTTGCGCCGGCGGGACATCCTGCGCGGCAAGTTGACCGCCGAAGAGATCGGCGCCGCCGAGCAATTAGTTGCAAATTGGAAACCAGTGCCGGCCGATCGCATGATCAACGATCCTCGCGTCGCAGGGGAAGCCTGGAAGAAGAACCCGCAGAACGGCGTCAGCGGCTAGAAGCCTACAACGGCTCCGAGGCCGGTCATAAGTTCCCGATATTTCCGCGGGCCATCCGAAAAGATGGCCCGTCGCTTTTGTAGCGCTATCATAAAGTCATCCCGCGACTTGCCGAGGCCTGCCGATTAGTGTCCCATAGAGCCCTCCTCTGGGCCAATTTACCGACCCTTGTACCCTCGCCTCTCGGGACCGCTTGATGAATCTGTATTTGCCGATTGCTGAGATGTCGGTTTCGGTAGCGATGTATCTGGCGCTGGGCGCGGCGGTGGGGTTCATTTCCGGGATTTTCGGCGTAGGCGGTGGGATTCTTTTGACGCCGCTCTTGACGTTCCTAGGTGTTCCGACCGCCGTGGCGGTCGCGACGGGAAACGCACACGTCGTCGCGTCATCTGTCTCCGGCGCGGTGGCGCAATATAGACGCAACAACATCGACGTGAAGATGGGTCTCATCATGCTGACGGGCGGCCTCGTCGGCACGTTCATCGGTGTTGATGCTGTGCGGCTGCTGCGCAAAGCGGGCCTCTTCGAGGTGACCGTATCGCTGAGCTACGTCACGTTCCTCGGCGTCGTCGGCACGCTGATGATGGTCGAAAGCCTCAACACCTGGCATCAGTCGCAGAAATCGGGCACGCCGCGATCGGCGCGCAAATCCGGGCAGCACAGCTGGGTCGATAAGCTGCCGCTCAAAATGCGTTTCCATCGCTCGAAACTTTACATAAGTGTGCTGCCGCCGATCATCATTGGAATGTTTATCGGCTTCATGTCGGCAATCATGGGCATCGGCGGCGGTTTCGTTATGATACCGGCGATGATCTATCTTCTGCGTGTGCCGACCGGCGTCGTCGTTGGCACATCGCTGTTTCAGATCGTGTTCGTGGCCGCGTTCGCGACGATCCTACACGCCGTCCAGAACAAGACCGTCGACGTCGTGCTCGCCGCAATCCTCATGGCCGGCGGCGTCATCGGTGCGCAATTCGGGACCATCGCCGGCGAGCGGCTGAAGAACGAGCAGATGCGTATTCTCCTCGCAGCGCTGGTGCTGATTATCGCGGGCCGTATGGGCTACGATCTCGTGACGGCACCGGCAGATCTCTTTTCTCTCTCAACTGCAGTGCGGGGGGGATGATGTACCGCCGCATTTCAGCGATCCTCCTCTTGATGTTCGCCTTCGCCACCGGTGCGATAGCCGATCCTGCCAAGGAAAGCGTCGAAGCCGACGCGTCAACCCGGCAGGTCGCCATCACATCGAGCTACACCGGCACCGAAATACTGGTGTTCGGCACCGTCGAGAATAGCGTGCAGCCGAGCGCCGAAGCCGGCACCTACGATGTGGTGGTCGTTGTCGAAGGCACGGCAGTGCCCGCCGTCGTCCGCAGGAAATCCGAAGTCGGCGGTCTGTGGGTCAACACGAGTTTCGTTCGCTTTGCTTCGCTCCCGAGCTACTACGCGATCGCTTCCACGCGGCCGATCGACGAGTTCGCGGATCATGCCGTACTCGACGCCAATGAAATCGGCTTTGAGCATGTACGGATGGTTCCGGCCGGATCCCGGCACACGGAGGCAATGGAGCCCGCCGAGATTGCAAAATTCAAAGAAGCGCTGATTCGTTTGAAGCAGAGGGAGCGCCTTTACATTCAATCGGACTTCGGCGTGGCCTTCATCGGCAGAAGCCTGTTTCGCGCGACGATCGAGTTGCCGCCAAACGTGCCAGTCGGTCCGCTTGTTGCTCGCGTCTATCTTTTCAAGGATGGACGGCTGCTGGGTCAATATAAGAGCCGCGTGATGCTCGAGCGCCAAGGTCTCGAACGCTATATCCACGATACAGCAATCGGCCGGCCGCTTCTCTATGGCATCGCCACCGTTTTGCTGGCGGCGGCGGCCGGGCTAACTGCTGCGTTTGCCTTCCGCCGTATCGCGTGATCGGCCTTCATTCATTCAGTCAGTCGTCTCTCAGAAGACGCGGCGCGATCGGATAGAGCCCTTCGTGGCCGAGCATCCAAACCGACAGTCCATCGCCGCCGAACAATGGCTCGAAGGCGGCGTCCAGAATATTCAGCCCGCCGGTGTAGGCGCCGAAGGCCGGCACGATCAGGCGAAGCCCATTGCCGACAAAGCAAGGCCGGCGGAGCGATGTCCCATTCAGCACCAGCCGGGCGGCGGGATGGAAGTGTCCGGCGATTTCGTGTGTCGCGGCACCGGGACGAGGATAGTGGCGCAGCGTGATCCCGGCGACGGTGATGTCAGCAACGACGTATCCGGCAAGCGTCCTGTCGATTTCGGGATCGTGGTTGCCGGTGATCCAGATCCAGTCCCGATCCTCCTGCAGAATATGCAATGTCTCGACGTCGCGCCGGTCCATGCGGGCGGCGGCGCCGGAATCGTGCAGGCTGTCGCCGAGCGCGATGACCGTTTCCGGCTGATAATGATCGATGAGCGTCGCGAGCTTGTTCAGCGTTTCGCGCGTGTCATAGGGCGGAAGCATTTGACCGCGCGCAGCAAACGCCGATCCCTTCTCGAGATGCAGGTCGGCAACGATCAACGCCTTTTCACTTGGCCAGTAGAGCGCGCCGGACTTATGGGCAAGGAATGCCTTGCCGCAAATCGACAGAGGTTGGTCCGCAAAATCCTCAAACCCGATGCGTTCCGGTTTCAGCATGCCCATGCTCAGATATCCCCCATCGCCTCGCTGATCAGTAGATCGGCGGCGTCGCGCAGGACGGCGTCGCGCGCCTGACCAAAGACCTGCTCCTGGCCGATCTCGAGCAGGATCGGCACTGAAAGTGGTGAAAGTCGGGTCAGAGGTTGATGCCTGATTCGGTCCTTGATGCGGGTAAGAAACTCGCCGAGCCGCCGGATGTCCAGCAGCCCCGTTGCGGCATCGGCCCAGGCGGCCTCGAGCAGCAGGTGCCCGGGATCGTGCCGGCGCAGCACGTCGTAGATGAGATCGGTCGACATCGTCACCTGCCGCCCGGATTTGACCTTGCCGGGATGCCGGCGCTCGATGAGGCCCGCGATGACGGCGGCCAGGCGGAAGGTTCGCTTCATGATGCTGCTTTCGGCGAGCCAGGCGTCGAGGTCGTCGCCGAGCATGTCTTCGTCGAAGAGTTCGGCAAGCGACAGGCGGCCATCCGCGATGAGCCCGGAAATGTCGCCGTGACCCCACACCGACAGCGCGTAATCGTTCGCGACGAAGCCAAGTGGCTTGGCGCCGGCGCGGTCGAGGCGGCGCGTCAGCAACATGCCGAGCGTTTGATGGGCGAGGCGTCCTTCGAACGGATAGGCGACCAGAAAGTGTCGGCCGCCGCGCGGAAACGTTTCGACAAGCACGTCATCGGGAGCCGGAATGATCGACCGCTCT
>Ga0134122_10003969_pt1 | contig 10998 bp, 11 predicted proteins | sample KB302_FD_96461 | JGI IMG/M metagenome (GOLD analysis project Ga0134122, IMG submission 96461) | Terrestrial soil microbial communities without Nitrogen fertilizer from Kellogg Biological Station, Michigan, USA - KB3-0-2 | ecosystem: Environmental > Terrestrial > Soil > Unclassified ...
GCGCGCGCGCGCGTGGCCCTGACCGCCTTGACCGAGGCCGAGTACTTCCGCGACTACAAGGGCCAGGACGTGCTCCTGTTCGTGGACAACATGTTCCGCTTCACCCAGGCCGGCTCCGAGGTCTCCGCGCTGCTCGGCCGCATGCCCTCCGCGGTCGGCTACCAGCCGACCCTCGGCACCGAGATGGGCGCGCTGCAGGAGCGCATCACGTCGACCAAGAGCGGCTCGATCACGTCGGTGCAGGCGATCTACGTGCCCGCCGACGACATCACCGACCCGGCGCCGGCGACCGCGTTCGCGCACCTCGACGCCACCACCGTGCTCTCGCGACAGCTCACCGAGCTCGGGATCTACCCGGCGGTGGATCCGCTCGCCTCGACCTCGCGCATCCTCGATCCGATCATCCTGGGCCAGGAGCACTACTCGACGGCCCGGGCCGTGCAAGGGATCCTGCAGCGCTACAAGGACCTCCAGGACATCATCGCGATCCTCGGGATGGAGGAGCTCTCCGACGAGGACAAGCTGACGGTGGCCCGCGCGCGCAAGCTGCAGCGCTTCCTGTCCCAGCCGTTCTTCGTGGCCGAGGTCTTCACCGGCTCGCCCGGCCGCTACGTCAAGCTCGCCGACACGATCAAGGGTTTCAAGGAGATCGTCGAGGGCAAGCACGACGAGCTGCCCGAGCAGGCCTTCTACATGGTGGGCGGCATCGAGGAAGCGCAGGAGAAGGCGGCCAAGATGCGCGAGGCGAAGTAGTGCTGCTGGAGCTCGCCACGCCGACCCGGCAGCTCGTCTCCGAGCAGGTGGATGAGGTGGTGGCGCCGGGCACCGAGGGCTACTTCGGGGTGCTGCCCGGCCACGCCGCCTTCCTGGCCACGCTGGGGAGTGGCGAGGTTGTCTACCGGAACGGCCGCGAGGAACAGCACATCGCGGTGCACGGCGGCTTCGCCGAGGTGACGGCCGAGCGGGTGATCATCCTGGCCGAGCTCGCGGAGCGCCCCGACGAGATCGATCGCGAGCGGGCCGAGCGCGCGCGCCAGCGGGCCGAGCAGCGGATGGCCGGCCGTCCCGTCGAGGGCGAGTCCGACGAGATCGACTTCGACGACGCGCTGGCCGCGTACCAGCGCGCCCTCACGCGGCTGCTGGTCGTCTCGATCGGGGGCGGCTAGCCCGCTGCCCCTCGCGCGGGGCAGGGGTGCCCGCGCGCTGCCCAGCGTCCCGGGCATTCTCCGCGCCGCCCTGATTCCAAGCCGCTGATTCCGTGCGGCTTCCCTCGTGGCACGCCGCTCGCAGTCGACGAGTCGGCATGATGACCATCCTGATTGCCGACGATGAGCCCGCGATTGTCGACCTGGTTCGCTTCACCCTCGAAGATCCGCACGTGCAGATCGTGGAGGCCGCCGACGGGGCCGCCGCGGTGGAGCTGGCCCGCCGCGAGCGCCCCGACGTGGCCCTGCTCGACGTGCAGATGCCGCGCCTCAACGGGCTCGACGCCTGCCGGCAGCTGCGCCGGCTGCCCGAGTGCGCGCACACCCGCATCGTCATGCTCACCGCCGCCGCGCAGGCCGCCGACCGACGGCGCGGGATCGAGGCGGGGGCCGACCACTATCTGACCAAGCCCTTTTCTCCGCTCGCGCTGCTGACGCTCGTGCGCGGGCTCGTGCCGGAGGCCTCGGTATGGCCGGCCAGGTAGGCCTCTCCCAGGCGCTCGCCTACGCGCGCGACCTCAAGTCGCTCTACGAGACCTCGCGGGCGCGCGAGCGGGAGCTCGAGCGGACCCAGGCGCGGTTGCGCGCGGCGTACCAGCAGGCGCTGCAGTACGCGATCGACCTGCGCAAATCGTATCGCGGGCTGGAGCAGGCCAGCTTCCAGAGCCTGCTGGGCCTGGCCAACGCGCTCGAGGCCAAGGACGTCCACACGCGGGGGCACTCCGAGCGCGTCGCGGCGCTCGCGCGGAGGATCGCGCTCGCGGCCGGCGTCCCGCCCGCGGCCGCCGATGTCATCGCGCAGGCCGGGCTGCTGCACGATCTGGGGAAGATCGGGATCCCGGAGGGCGTGCTGCGCAAGGCCGGTCCGCTCAGCGACGAGGAGTGGGCCGTGATGCGCCGCCATCCGATCCTCGGCGCTCAGATTGTCGCGCCGCTCGAGTTCTTCGCGGAGGGCGCGGTCATCGTACGGCACCACCACGAGCGGCACGACGGCAGCGGCTACCCCGACGGGTTGCGCGGCGAGCTGATCCCGCTGGGCGCGCGTATCGTGGCGGTGGCCGACGTTTACGACGCGCTCACGTCGGATCGCTCCTATCGGCCGCGCTTGGCCCGGGCCGAGGCGGTGCGGCGGCTCGACAAGGAGGCGGGCCAGACGCTCGACGCCCGCCTGACCGCGCTCTGCGTGCACCTCACCGACGACGATGCGACTCCTGAGCTCGCCGTTTGAGCCCGGCGCGCTGGCGCCGCCGTGGGCGCCGGCCCGCGTCTACGCGCAGGTCGGGGGCGTGTTCGCGATGATCGTCGCCGCGGGCCTCGCATGGGAGTGGGCGGAGGTCGGCCCGTCCGCGCTGGGCCACGCCCTGGCGAGCGGCGCCGTCCACGCGGGCCTGCTCGCACTGGGCTGGCTGCTCGCGACGGATGCGGCCGACGGCTGGCGCGGGCCCGTGTTCCGGCTCGGCACCACGCTGGTCCTGGCCGCGCTCGCCGCGCGCCTCCACCCGCTGGGCGCGCTCGTCTTCCTGCTGGTGCCCGGGCTCCTGGTGCTCGAAGCCCGGCGGCAGCCGCGCATCCGGGCCATCGGGCTCGGGGGCGCGCATCCGGCGCACGCGCTGGCGGGCCTCGTGATCGGGACGTTCCTTGGTGCGCACCTGCTCGTCACCGCCTCGCGAACCCTCGGCTATCGGCTGCACGTCGGAGGTCTGCCCGCCTATCTCTCGGCGCTCGCGTATGACGTGGGCGCCAACGCGCTGAGCGCGGAGTGGCTGTTCCGGGGCGCGGTGTTCTCGCTCCTGTGGCGACGCGGGACGTTCTGGCCGGCCGCGCTGTTGACGACGGCGCTGTCGCTCGTGCGCTATCTGCTCGATCCCTTCCTGCCGCACGCGGCGGAGGCGCGGGCGGGCGCCGTGTTCTACCTGGGCCTGGTCGGGCTCATCGCCTGCGCGCTGCGCGCCTGGAGCGGCAGCCTCCTTCCCGGATACCTGGCGGCGCTCGCGTTCTTCGCCGCCTACCGGATGCTCGCGCCGTGATCGCGCTCTCCGTCGCATTGCTGGGCGCGGTGGCTTTGGCCATGGGGCTGGGGGACCAGGGGCCGGCGTCGGTCCTCCGGCACCTCTACCTGCTCCCGACGCTCTGGGCCGCGCTGACCCGGGGCGCCACCGGGGGCGGGCTGGTCGGCGCGCTGGCAGGTCTGCTGCACGCCCCGGTGGCCCTGCCGGCGGTGGAGCGGGACGGGCTCACCTCCCAGACGCTCGACGGGCTGCTGTCCCTCGGCCTGCCGATCGTGGCCGGCCTGCTCGTCGGCCGGCTCGTGGACGGGTCGCGCGCGCGCGCGGCCCGGCTGGCGGCGGTGCTCGCAATCCAGCGCCGCCTCGAAGGGGCCGACGCCCTGGACGACAAGCTGGGGGCCGTCGCCCGCGAGCTGTACGCCGCGCTACGCGCCCGGCGGCTCGCGTTGCTGGTCGGCGTGAACGTGCGCACCGCGATCCTCGCCAGCGTGCCGGTGGGAACGCTCGTCGACCCGGACTCCGCGGCCGCCTTCGCCCTCGCTACCGGCCAGCGCGTGAGCACCACAGACCTGGCGGCGGATCCCCGCGTGCGCGCGGACGAGCCGATCGGCTCGACGCCGGTGCGTGCCCTCGCGCTGCCGCTCGTCTCCGGCGCGGGGGTCGTCGGGGTGATGGCGGTGGAGTGGCGCGGAGAGCTGTCGCGCGCGGCCCACGCCGCGGCCGAGGAGCTCGCGGTGCACATTGGCCTCGCGGTGGAGAACGCGCGCCTCATTCTGCGCCAGCACCACTTCGCCGACGAGCTCGCGGAGAAGGTGTCGGCGGCCACCGCGCGCCTCCGTGAGCTGGACCAGGCGAAGACCGAGTTCCTCTCGGTGGTCTCGCACGAGCTGCGCACACCGCTGACCGCGCTCCAGGGATTCAGCGAGCTGCTGCTCCGCTCGGCGCTGACGCCCGAGCGAGCCCAGCGCTGCCTCGTCTATCTCCACACCGAAGCGTGCACGCTCGGTCGGATCGTCGGGGAGTTGCTGGACCTCTCCCGGATCGAGGCCGGGAGGCCGCTCGAGCTGAAGCCGGAGCTCGTGGATCTCGCCGCGCTGATCGAGCGCAACCTCGAGATCTTCGCGGCCGAGCATCACGAGCACCACTTCCGCTGGACCGCGAGCGAACCCGACGTGATGCTGCGCGCCGATCCCGACGCGCTGGACCGCATGCTCAAGAATCTGCTCTCGAACGCGGTCAAGTACTCGCCGCGCGGCGGGCAGGTCTGCGTCTCGGCGTGTCCGGCCGAGGATCAGCCGGGCATGATCGAGCTGGCCGTCGAGGACGACGGCGTTGGGATCCCGGCCGATCAGCTCCCCCGGATCTTCGACAAGTACGTTCGCGTCCCGCACCCGGAGACCGCGGCCGCGCGCGGACTGGGCCTCGGGTTGAGTCTCGTCAAGGCGCTGGCCGAGGCGCACGGCGGGCGCGTCGAGGTGGACAGCCTGCCCGGAAAAGGGTCCCGATTTCGCCTGCTTCTGCCGGAGGCCGACCCGGACTTTTGATCTATTTTCCGTATAGTTGTTGACACTTCCGACCCGTGCCGTGTACCCTGTCTCTCCGGGCATGGCGCGACGGGACGAAGTAGCCGGGCGGATGGCGGAAGCCGTGGTGAAACGGCTGGTCGGGCGCAAGCTCGCCGACGTCCGGGACGAGGCGCGGGCGCGCGAGGTGGTCCGGCGGATCCTGGCCGAGAACTTCCAGGCCGAGGAGAAGATCGACGCCGACGCGCGCACCCTGCTGATGGACAACGCCAAGCTGATCCGCGATTCCGCCTCCGACTACAAGCGGCTCTTCGCGCTCGTCAAGACCAAGCTCGCCAAGGAGCGGGGGTTCACGCTGTGACGCGGATGAGCCGCGAGCGCATGTTCGCGCTGGCCGACCGCATCGTGGCGGACCTGACCGCGACCGAGAGCGTCATGATCAAGGGCGACGACGAGAAAGCGCACGGCCAGCTCCGCACCGAGGTGTTCCGGGTGCTGGAGGACGAGTCGAAGCTCGAGGAGTCGATCGACCAGGAAGTGCGCCGCGCGCTCAGCACCTACTCGCGGCCGGCGCCGGAGGGCAGCTCGGAGTGGGAGCTGCTGTACCAGAAGACCCGCGACGAAGTCTACCGGCGCCGGTTCCGGCTATGAAGCGCGTGGTCGTCGGGTTGAGCGGCGCGTCCGGCGCGATCTACGGGATCCGCTTCCTGGAGCTGCTACGGGGGATCCCGGACGTCGAGTCCCACCTCGTCATCTCGGACGCGGGGCGGCGTACCATCGTCGAGGAGACCGACTACACCGTCGCCGACGTCGAGGCGCTCGCCACCCGCCGTTACCGCAATCGGGACATCGGCGCGGCGCTCGCGTCCGGCTCGTTCAAGACGGAGGGCATGGTCATCGTGCCCTGCAGCATCAAGACCGCGGCCACGGTGGCCCACTGCGTCTCCGACACCCTGATGGCCCGCGCCGCCGACGTGACCCTCAAGGAAGGCCGGACGCTCATCCTGGTGGTGCGCGAGAGCCCGCTGCACCTCGGCCACCTCCGCGTGCTCACCGCGCTGGCCGAGATGAGCGCGGTGGTCCTGCCCCCGATGCCCGCGTTCTACAACCGGCCCAAGCAGATCGACGACCTCGTGGTGCACACGCTGGCGCGGGTGCTCGACCGGCTCGGCCTACCGCACTCGCTGGCGCCGGAGTGGCAGGGCGCGCCCCCGCGCGTGCCGGGCCTGCCCCGTCCGTGACCCCCGGCGCGCCCGCCGAGGCGGTCCCCGCCGTGCTCGACCTCTCCATCGTGGTGCCGGTGTACAACGAGGAGGAGAATCTCCCGCTGCTCTGGCCGGAGATCCGCGAGGTCCTCGAGCCGACCGGGCTGCGCTACGAGGTCATCTTCGTGGACGACGGCAGTCGCGACCGCAGCGCCGAGATCGTCCGCGAGTTCCGCGAGCGGGATCCGCGCGTGCGGCTCCTGCGCCTCAAGGCGAACGCGGGCGAGACCGCGGCGACCGACGCGGGCCTGAAGGCGGTGCGCGGCCGGCACGTCGTCGTCATGGACGCCGATCTCCAGAACGATCCGCACGACATCCCCGCGATGCTCGCCCAGCTCGACCGGTGGGACGCGGTGACGGGATGGCGGGTGAACCGGGCCGCGGGGGATTCGTGGGTACGGCGCCTCTCGTCGCGCATCGCCAACCGGGTGCGCAACCGGTTGAGCGAGGAGACCATCCAGGACAGCGGCTGCACCTTCCGGGCGTTCCGCCGCGAGTGCCTGCGCGATCTCGTGCTCTACAAGGGCTTCCACCGGTTCATCCCGACGCTGCTCAAGATGCGCGGCTACTGGGTGCTCGAAGTGCCGGTCAACCACCGGCCGCGCCGGTTCGGGCAGTCCAAGTACGGTATCGGCAACCGCGCGTTTCGCGCCTTCGTGGATCTGCTCGTGGTGCGCTGGATGAAGGACCGTCTCCTGCGCTACGAGATCGCCGAGGACCTGGGCGGCGAGCCGGGAGGCGGCCGGTGAAGGTCCTGCTGGCCGGGCTCGGACGGTGGGGCGAGAAGCACCTGCGCGTGCTCGGCGAGCTGGGCGTGGAGCTGTGGGTGGCCGACGTCTCGGCGGAGCGGCGCGCCTTCGCGGTCAAGGCGGGCGTGGCGCCGGCGCGCGCGGTCGGGGATTTTCGCCAGGCGCTGCCGCACGTGGACGCGGTGGATATCGTGACGCCGGCCGACAATCACCTCGAGCTGGCGGGGGAGTGCTTGCGCGCGGGCCGCGACTGCTTCATCGAGAAGCCGCTCACCTTGACGGTGGACGAGGGATGCCGGCTCGCCGCGATCGTGGCGGAGACGGGCCGTGTCCTGCAGGTGGGTCACATCTTCCGTTTCCATCCCGTGACGACGGTGCTGCGCGAGCGGCTCGCCGCGGGCGCGCTCGGCCGCGTGCGCTACTGCACCGGGCGTTTCGCCGGCTTCAAGCGCCCGCGTACCGATGTCGGCGTCACGCAGACCGACGCCATCCACTACTTCGACCTGTTCGCGCACCTGCTCGGCCACCCGGCCACCGCGGTCACCGCCACCCTGCGCGACCACTTGGGCCGCGGGTTGGACGACTGCTCGTTCACCACGGTGGACTACGATGACGTCCCCGCCTTCGTGGAGGCGGGCTACTTCGCTCCGGGGACCTATCGCGATTGCGTGATCGTGGGCGAGCGGGGAACGCTCGCCGCCGACTTCGGCTCCTCCGAGGTGCGCGTGCTCGCCAATCGCCACGTGGAGACGCCGTCGGGCTGGCAGGCGCCGGAGGGCGCGGTGGAGAGCCTGAAGGCCTCGGGTCCGGAGCCGCTCCGCCACGAGCTCGAGCTGTTCCTGGACGCGGTGAACCGCCGGAGCCGTCCCGCGGTGGACGTGCAGGCGGGCCTCGACGCGCTCCGCACGGTGGAGGCGGCGCAGCGTTCCTCCGCGCTCGGCCGTCGCGTCACGCTCGCCGAGCTGGCGTAGTGCCGCCTACTTCGAGATGATGAGGACGAGTAGTCGGTTTCTACTGGCGCCGAAAGGGGGATTCGGCCAAGCGCTTCAACCGCGCGGTTTCGTCCTCGAGCTGCCGCCGGCTTCGCGGTCACCGCGAGTGAATCTCCCGCGTTTCGTGCGCGCTACCCGATCTTGGACATTGTGTAATAACCGTGATTGACGCCGTTGATCGTGGCCTCACCGCTCACTTTGGCCTTGAGCGGCAGTCTTGCGTGGAAGACTCGCTCCCAGCCATCTGGATCGTCGCTATACGTCCACTGGACTTCCCCCGCGACAGTCTTCCAGGTCCCCGGGTGTTCTTGACCGCCACTCTCGCTCCAAGAACACGATCCATTCTGCTTGAAGACGAATAACCCGGCCCAATTCCCGATCTTGACCTGCCAGCGGCCGACCGGAGACTGAAACACGATCTCGGCCTTAGCCCCGCTGCCCCACACTTGCACGGAAAATGCGGTCATAACCAAGATCTTCTTGAGACTGTCCGGGGTCCAGTAGCCCTTTTCGACCGTGCCTACCTCAAACCTGTTGTAAGGATCATAATAGAAAATCTGATTGAGACCCTGGTCGGCCCCATAAACAAGGACGGCGTGTTTTGAGGCTGCGAGCTGGATGCCAACCCAGTGCGGGCCGAACGTTCGCAGACGATCAACCCACGTCGGAATGTCGTACGCGCTGACCGAGCCGGCGTAGCGCCCCTCCATCCCCAGCGCGGTACCCGCCCTGGGCAATTCGTGATCCAACAAGCCTCGCTTCGTAAGCGTTTGGAAATCTAGACCGGCGCCCGTTATTTTGCCGGGTATTTCTTTCTCATCCTTGTGTTTCCAGGAATAAAGCATGCGGTAACACGCAAACCAGCACGTGCTCGTCGTGTATTGACCCAACCCTTCGACGTTAACGTGTAGTTTGACAGCCGCATTAGCCATCGCATTACCTCTCGCGCAACCGGGAAAGATAACAAATTCGTCGAGCCGAGGAGAGCGTAGGCAACATCAACACCCTCCCTCCGGCGGTGGTCACCCCCCTCGTGGCCCCGTCGGCCGCCCCCGCCGGTCCTGCTGTACTCCCGAAATACTCCCGCTGACGAGGAGCGCTCCCGGTTAGACTTGGCCGGTCGATGCCTTACAGATCAGTGGTGCCGAAGGGGGGACTCGAACCCCCACACCCTTGCGGGCACATGACCCTGAATCATGCGCGTCTGCCAATTCCGCCACTTCGGCTCGGGCAAGGCCTCCATCTTACGGACCGCGGGTATGAAGTCAAGGGCTCCGGCGCGCCCTCCGGGGCCTGAGCGTCATGGCGGACGAGACGGACGCGAAGGTCATCTCCACCAATCGCAAGGCCTTCCACGACTACTCGATCCTCGAGCGCTACGAGGCGGGACTCGTGCTGCGGGGCACCGAGGTCAAGTCGCTCCGCGAGGCGCAGGTCAACTTCAAAGACAGCTACGCGACGATCGACAACGACGAGGCGTGGCTCGTCGGCTGCTACATCAGCCCATATCACCACGGGACCGACGCCAACCACGATCCGGAGCGGCGACGGAAGCTCCTGCTGCACAAGCGGGAGATCGCGCGCCTGCTCGGGAAGATCGCCGAGCGCGGGTTGACCCTCATCCCACTTCGTCTATACTTCAAGGCAGGGCGCGTGAAGGTCGAGCTGGGTCTGGCCCGCGGCAAGAAGCTCCACGACAAGCGCGCGTCCCTCCGCGAGCGCGAAAGCCGGCGGGAGATGGAGAAGGAATCACGCGCCCGATCCCGGGCGTAATTGGGGGCGACTGGTTTCGACGGGGATCAGTGACGCACAGGTGGCATCACGAGGTGCTCTCTCCTCGTAAAACTGGGGGCACGGTTATAGCTGCCGACAACCAGCTAGCTCTGGCGGCCTAACACCCGTCAGCGTCCTCCGAATCGGGTGACCAGGGTTCGGGTCAGGACGTCATATTCTGGTGACTGGCTCCAAACCCTGCTCCGGGGTGCGGGGCGAGAACTACAGGAGCTGGCTGATCGGTGACCCGGCCGGTTGGGGGGCCGAGAGGCGAGACGCACGAGATAACCGGCTAATGATGTAGATGCCTGTTGCCGAGGGTTTCCGGACGTGGGTTCGATGCCCACCGCCTCCACCAATTCAGTAGCAAGCCGCCCGCCGGGCCGACACGAGGCCCGGCGGGCGGTCCCGTTTCACTCGGCCGGTCACTCCCGATGGCAGCCCATGCAGGCGAACGTCGAGCGGATCATGAGCGTGGCCGCGTCCGGGCCGGGCTCGGCTCTCCGGAACGCCTCCACGTTCTTCGCGGCGTCGCGGATGCGCGCCTCCAGTACGGCCTTGTAAGGCCAGGCCGGATACTCTCGGGCCAGCTGCGCGTTGCGATACATCGTCACCCCGAGGTCCGGCTGGCCTGCCTTCACCAGCATGTCGCCGAAGTTGAGGAAGAACCCTTCGAAGTTGTGCGGGGCGATCCAGGAGTTCCAGCACACGCGCCGCGGGCCTTCCTTCGTCTCGAGCGGCATGTACTTCGCGTAGTCCGGGTTCGCGCGATCCACCGTCTCTCCCGTGCACACGTCGAGGTTCAACCACTGCTGCGCGAGCCCTTCACGGTAGCGCTCCGAGCCCACGGGGAGGCCGGAGGCGGTGTAGCCCGCCGTGAAGTAGTTGAACTCTGGCCACGCGCGGACCGCGTCCTTCATCGCGTAGAAGCCCTGCCGGACCATCTTCTCGTCCTTGTGGATGGTGCCCTCGGCCATCAGGAGCCCGGCGTAGAAGCCCAGGTACCGTGACTCGCCGGGATCGAGCCGCACCGCTTCCTCGAAGTACTTGCGTCCGAGGACCGCGTCGTCCGTGATGTCCGGGCGGAGCGAGCTCTGGCGGGCCCGCTCGCCGAGCCGCCAGATGTGCAGCCAGCCGACGTGGGCGGCGGTGACCGCGTCGCGCGGGTTCTCGAGGTAGGCGGCCTTGAGCGCGGTCAGCGCGTCCGGGATGCGATCGTACTCGCCGGCGTGGAGGGTCTTCCAGAAGAGCTTATCCGCCTCCACCGCTGCCGCGGTCCGCGTGACGGTCGGCACCTTGGCCGGAGCCGTCCACACGGCAAGGCGGCCGCAGCCCGGGGCGGCCGCGGCGATGACCAGGGCGGCGCCGAGGAGCGTTCCCCGGAGCACGCGTTGTCGGATCATGGTACCCTCCCGCGCGGGGTCGCGGAATTCCGCCCCACCGCCGTCGACGCCGCGGCGTACATTAACGCTGTTAAGTGATGCC
>Ga0134122_10003970_pt1 | contig 10997 bp, 10 predicted proteins | sample KB302_FD_96461 | JGI IMG/M metagenome (GOLD analysis project Ga0134122, IMG submission 96461) | Terrestrial soil microbial communities without Nitrogen fertilizer from Kellogg Biological Station, Michigan, USA - KB3-0-2 | ecosystem: Environmental > Terrestrial > Soil > Unclassified ...
ATGCGCGTCGGCAATTCGGAAATCGATATCGCTGCCGATATTGCGGAAGATCCGATGCCAGCTCGATTTGATCGCCGCCTGATCTCACAGGCCCTTACCAACATCATCAAGAATGCGACCGAAGCTATTGCGGCGGTGCCGCCAGGTGAGCTCGGTAAGGGCGTGATCCGCGTATTCGCCGCGCGTGATGGCGGCGATATTGTGATCGATGTCGTGGACAACGGCATTGGTTTGCCAAAGACAAATCGCAACCGGTTGCTTGAGCCCTATGTCACGACTCGAGAGAAAGGAACCGGTCTTGGACTTGCTATCGTCGGGCGCATCGCCGAGGAGCACGGCGGCACGATTGAATTGCGCGACGCCGATGAAAAGAGTCAGGGGCAACGGGGCGCCTGGGTTCGCGTGAGGTTTGCCGCCGCCGGTAAAACCGAAGCCACCGAACCTGAAAAGTCAAAAGTCGCAAGTGAGTAGCACATGGCCGCTGAAATTCTGATAGTCGATGATGAGGCGGATATCCGCGATCTTGTCGCGGGCATCTTGCAGGATGAGGGTTACAGTACGCGTACCGCGCGCAGCAGCGATGATGCGTTGAGCGCGATCGCGTCGCGGCGACCAAATCTGGTGTTTCTCGATATCTGGCTGCAGGGCAGCAAACTCGATGGTTTGCAGTTGCTCGATGCTGTCAAGCAGGAGCACGCCGAGATGCCGGTCGTTATGATTTCCGGCCATGGCAACATCGAGACCGCTGTCGCTGCCATCAAGCATGGAGCCTATGACTTCATCGAGAAGCCGTTCAAAGCCGATCGACTGGTGCTTGTCGCCGACCGCGCGCTGGAAAACTCACGCCTTAAACGCGAGGTCAAGCAGCTCAAACAACTGGCACCAGGGCCGGCGACGCTGGTTGGCCACTCGCCCTCGATTGCCCAGCTGCGACAGGCAATCGAACGTGTGGCGCCGACAAATAGCCGCGTGCTGGTCGTCGGTCCCTCGGGGGCGGGCAAGGAACTTGCCGCGCGCGCGCTCCATCAGTTGTCGGGGCGCGCGAATGGCCCGTTCGTTGTCATTAACGCGGCCGCGATTACGCCGGACCGGATGGAAACAGAACTCTTCGGCGTTGATCAGTCCAACGGTTTGGAAGGCCGCAAACCTGGTGCCCTTGAAGAGGCGCACAGCGGGACACTTTTCATCGACGACATCGCCGACCTTCCGCGTGAGACGCAAAACAAGATCCTGCGGGTGCTCGTCGATCAGACCTTCCAGAGAGTTGGCGGTAGCAGCAAGATCGCCGTTGATGTGCGTATCGTGTCTTCGACTGCGCGCAACCTCGAAACATTGATCGGCGAGGGTAAATTCCGCGAAGATCTCTACCACCGCCTTGCCGTTGTGCCGATCCGTGTGCCGCCGCTGGCGGAGAGACGTGAGGATGTGCCGGACCTTGTCGACTACTTCATGGACCAGATTTCGCTGGCGACAGGCCTACCAAAGCGGCGTATCGGTGAAGATGCCATGGCGGTTCTGCAGTCGCACAATTGGCCTGGCAACGTGCGACAACTGCGCAACAACATCGAGCGGCTGATGATCCTCGCCGGCGGTGACCCTGATGCGGTGATGAATGCCAGTATGTTGCCGCCCGACGTCGGGTCTATGGTCCCCAGTATGCCAAATGGAAACGGCGGTGAACATCTGATGGGTTTGCCGCTACGCGACGCCCGCGAAGTATTTGAACGTGAATACCTCGTGGCGCAGATCAGCCGCTTCGGCGGCAATATCTCACGGACCGCAGAATTCGTCGGCATGGAGCGTTCCGCCTTGCACCGCAAGCTCAAGGCACTTGGAATCGATTAATTTCCATGTCGCGCATCGCTTACGTCAATGGGCGCTACCTACCTCGGACCGGTGCAATGGTTGCCGTCGAGGATCGCGGCTATCAATTTGCTGACGGTGTCTATGAGGTGTGCGAGGTGAGGGGGGCCCGACTGGTCGACGAGGGCCGGCACATGGCGCGCCTCGCCCGTTCGCTCGGCGAACTACGCATTGCGCGACCGATGTCGTCGGCGGCGCTGGGAGTTGTGCTGCGCGAAACGATACGGCGCAATCGTGTGCGCGATGGCATCGTGTACGTTCAGGTTACGCGCGGCGTGGCGCGACGGGATTTTCCGTTTCCCGCTGCCGACACACGACCGTCCCTGGTTGTAACCGCGCGGAACAACGATTTGGGACGGCTCGAGCAGGTTGCGGCGGAAGGAATTGCCGTCGTTACCGTGCCTGACATTCGCTGGAAGCGGGTCGATATCAAATCGGTGGCGTTATTGCCGAACGTGCTCGCCAAACAGGCCGCGCGTGAGCAGGGCGCACGCGAGGCTTGGCTTGTCGATGCGCAGGGTCTGGTAACCGAGGGCGCATCGTCGAATGCCTGGATCGTGAGCCGCGACGGCAAGCTGATCACGCATCCGCTCGGCCATGACATCCTTCCCGGGATTACACGGTCGGTTGTGATCGATGTGATCAAGGCGCAGGGCCTCGCGTTTGAAGAGCGTTGTTTTACGGTCGAGGAGGCCTACGGCGCGCGTGAGGCTTTTATCACCTCTGCAAGCCAGGTCGTTTTGCCGGTCGTGAGCATCAATGGTCGTCCTGTAGGTAACGGCGCTCCGGGGCTCGTCGCAACAGCATTGCGACGCGACTATCACCGCCACGCCGAAATCAGAGAATAGGGACGTTCCGGGCGGGAAGGGGCGACGCGCGTCAAGCTCGTCGGAAAAAGCAAAAATGCCGTTATTTCAGTATTTTGGCGGGGTTTGCATGAACTTATGCTTGCGCCGGAACGACACCTGCCATCTAATATAGCCCCGGGCCTCGCACCGCTTTTGCGAGGGGGCGAGCGGCGCATGCATCGCATGCGGACGGACTTGGGCAAATAAGGTCTCGCGCGCTAGACGCGAGCAAAAAATGGAAAACGGCAATGGCAGCCGATCGTGCGCAAAATCTGCAAGACACCTTTCTCAACCACGTCCGCAAAAGCAAAATACCTCTCACCATCTTTCTGGTGAATGGCGTTAAATTGCAGGGTGTGGTGACGTGGTTCGATAATTTCTGCGTGCTGTTGCGTAGGGACGGACATTCCCAACTGGTCTACAAGCATGCGATTTCGACCATTATGCCGGGTCACCCGATCCAGCTCTTCGAAGGGGCCGACGAACCGCCGGCCGGAGACAAGGTCTGATTGGAAGTACGCCGTCGTGACCAGCGCGCCGATCGTCTGAGCCCAACGACATCGGGCGCAGAGACCGGCCGCGCGATCGTTATCGAGCCGTGGCTTAAGAATCCGCCGCGCAAAGCCGGCACGCGTCCGCACGCGGACATGCGCACCCCCGAAGCGAAGCTCGAGGAGGCCGTCGGCCTTGCGCGCGCTATCGATCTGAATGTGGTCGAGTCCGGGCTGGTGACGCTTGGTGAAATCCGGCCCGCGACCTACCTTGGCAAGGGCAAGGTCGATGAGATTGCTGGCCTGGCGAAAAGCCTGTCGGCATCTGTTGTGGTCATGGATTGCCCGGTCTCGCCAGTGCAACAGCGCAATCTGGAGAAGGCCTGGAATACAAAAGTTATCGACAGAACGGGTTTGATCCTGGAAATATTTGGGCGGCGCGCGCGTACCCGTGAAGGTGCGCTGCAGGTCGAACTTGCGCATCTCACCTATCAAAAAAGCCGGCTGGTTCGTTCGTGGACTCATCTCGAACGACAACGGGGTGGTTTTGGCTTTCTCGGCGGCCCCGGCGAGACCCAGATCGAAGCTGACCGGCGCGTCATCGAAGAGCGTATCGCACGGATCGAGGTTGAGCTCGACAAGGTCAAACGGACCCGCAAACTTCATCGCGACAGCCGAAAGCGCGTGCCGTACCCGATTGTCGCGCTGGTCGGCTACACCAATGCGGGCAAATCGACGTTGTTTAACCGCATGACGGCTGCAAGCGTACTCTCGGCGGACGTGCTGTTTGCCACACTTGATCCAACGCTGCGCGCGGTTGGGCTGCCGCACGGCGCTCGGATCATTCTCTCCGATACTGTCGGATTTATCTCGGATCTACCCACCATGCTGGTCGCGGCGTTTCGAGCTACTTTGGAAGAAGTCATCGAGGCGGATGTGATCCTGCACGTACGCGACATGTCGCACGAAGATTCGGACGCACAATCTCACGACGTGGGAAAAGTACTCGTCGAGCTTGGCATCGAAGCCGGTGATCCACGTGTGGTTGAAGTGTGGAACAAGATCGACCGTATGAATTCAGACGACCGCGTACGCATTTTCAACCTGGCCGAGCGGCGCGAACATCGACGCCAGCCGCTTCCTGTGTCAGCGTTGACGGGGGAAGGGATCGAGCAACTGCTCGCCGCAATCGAACAGCGTCTCGGTGAAAAGCGACAGACTCTTCAATTGTCGATTGATCCTTCCGATGGAGCGGGTCTGAGCTGGCTCTATCGCCACTCGGAAGTCCTGTCACGGGAAATGAATGAGGACGGACGTTTGGCGCTTAGCGTTCGGGCTGACCCGAAAAATGCAGCGCTGGTGAAGCACAAATATCCGGAGACGACGGAGGTCAAACCGCCGGGCTAAATCCGGAGCAAAAAAGGGGCAGGGACACAATGGCAACTACGGCAATTTCCGATCGCGATCTCAGGCGTGTCGTTATCGCGAGCCTGATCGGAGCCACCATCGAGTGGTACGATTTCTTCCTTTACGGCACCGTTGCCGGGATCGTCTTCAACAAGCTCTTCTTCCCGGCGCAAGACCCGCTGATCTCGATCCTGCTTGCCTACACCACCTTCGCCGTCGGGTTCGTCGCGCGCCCGCTCGGTGGAGTCATATTTGGTCACTTCGGCGACCGGATTGGCCGAAAGAGCATGCTCATCCTTACGCTGATGATCATGGGCATCGCGACGGTACTGATCGGATTGCTCCCGACCTATCAGCAGATTGGTATTGCGGCGCCGATCATCCTTCTGGTCCTGCGCGTGCTGCAGGGGATCGGGCTTGGCGGTGAGTGGGGCGGCGCGGTGCTGATGACGTATGAGTACGCCACCGAGGACAAGCGCGGCCTGTTCGCGAGCCTGCCGCAGATCGGTTTATCGATTGGCCTGTGCCTGTCGGCCGGTGTTGTGGCGCTCGCTTCGACTCTGCCGGAGCAGCAGTTTCTCGCCTGGGGTTGGCGCATTGGTTTCGTAGCCAGTTTCGTATTGGTGGTCGTCGGCCTCTACATCCGCCTCCGCATCATGGAGACGCCGGAATTCACCAAGCTCAAAGCGCAGGGACGCGAAGTTGCGGTTCCGTTCGTGAACATGATCCGCGAATATCCGCGCAACGTACTGCTGGGCATGGGCGCGCGTTATATTGACGGCGTGTTCTTCAACGTGTTTGCGGTGTTCAGCATTTCCTACATCGTCAACACATTGCACTTGCCGCGGACCACTGCGCTGTGGGCTGTGTGTACCTCGGCCTTCGTGATGATCTTCTTTATCCCCCTGTTCGGGCATCTTTCCGATAAATGGGGCAGGGGAAGAACCTACGCGATCGGCGCGATCCTGCTGGCACTTTCGACCTATCCAGCGTTTTGGCTGTTGAGCAGCGGCAATCTCGTTGCCGTCTTCGCAGCCCTCATCATCCCATTCGGGATCATCTATGCCATGTGCTATGGCCCGGAGGCCGCCCTGTTTTGCGACCTGTTCGATCCGCGCGTGCGTTACACCGGCATCTCGTTCGTCTATCAATTCTCCGGAATCTTCGCGAGCGGGATCACGCCAATCATCGCGACTTATTTGATCGCGGCGAACGGAAATCAGCCCTGGTATCTTTGCGGCTATGTGGTGTTCGCTGCACTGATCAGTGCGGCATGCGGCGCAGCGATCCAGAGCAGGGCGTCAGAGCCGTCTCGGATGCCGCCCGCGGCGGCGACACGAGCGGCAGCCTAAGGCTAGGGCGATCCGTCAGTGGTGGAGGCGGCCTTCTCGGCCGCCTTCGCCTCGTCCCACAGTTTGTCCATTTCGGTCAGGCTCGAATCCTTGGGCGTTTTTCCGCGCGCTGCTAACGCCCGCTCGATCGCGGCAAAGCGCCGCTCAAACTTGAGGTTCGTTTCGCGCAGTACGCGCTCAGGGTCGGCGCCCAGATGCCGGGCCAGATTGACAACGGCGAAGAGAAGGTCACCGACCTCAGCAGCCATCTGGATTTGATCGCCGCGATCGAGTTCGGCCTCGATCTCGGCCGCCTCCTCGCGAATCTTGGCGAGGACGGCCCGGGGGTCATTCCAGTCGAAACCGACGTGCCCAGCCTTGTCCTGGAGCTTCAAGGCGCGGGTTAACGCGGGCAGGCCGACCGGTACGCCGGCGAGCGCTCCCTTTGGAGCCTCTTGCCCGCGCTCGGCCTTTTCCTCGGCCTTGATGCGCGCCCAGAGGCCCTCCACAGCCTTTGCGGTCTTGCCATCGGCATCGGCAAAGACGTGCGGGTGCCGCCGGATCAGTTTGGTGGTGATAGCCTCAACCACATCGGCAAACTCGAAGGCGCGTTGCTCCTGAGCCATACGTGCGTGGAAGACGACCTGAAGCAGCAAGTCACCCAGCTCGTCCTTCAGCCCCGCCAGATCATCGCGCGCGATTGCGTCGGCAACCTCGTACGCCTCTTCGAGCGTGTACGGAGCGATGGTCCGAAAAGTCTGCTCGAGGTCCCAGGGACAACCGCTCCCAGGGGTGCGCAGTGCCGCCATGATCTCGATCAGGCGGGAAATGTCTCGGGAGGGCTTCACCGGGCTGGAGCTTGTGTTGCTGTTGGAGGGCGGACAGCACGACGATAGCAAAGCGTATTCACTGCCGCAGGTCCTCGATTCGCATAAGACATATTATGGAATATTTCTGGATGTGGGCTTTTCACGGCGCTTAATAGCAGCCATGCCGAGGATTTTAGATAAAAAGCGACAGTCTGCTCTCGGAGCGCTGGGAGCAACATTAGGCTGCGACAAAACTCATCAGGTCGTAGGCCGGCTCGACCGATGGCGGCAACTGCGCGCGCAGCGCGGCGTAGTCCATATCGCTGTGGAGGTTTGTCAGGATTGCTCGCTTTGGATTGATGCGCGCTATCCATTCGAGGGCCTCGTCGAGATTGAAGTGACTGGGATGCGGCGCCTTGCGAAGCGCGTCGACGATCCAGACGTCCAGGCCGCGCATCGCGGCGACGCTTTCGGCCGGCAGGCTCTTGATATCGGCCGAGTAGGCGACGTTGCCGAAACGGAAGCCGAGCGAGGTGATATCGCCGTGGTCCTGAAGGACCGGCATAACCTCAATAGGGCCACCCTGCCCGTCAATCGTGACGGGCTTGCCCGCCACCAGGCGTTTTTCGACTGCGATCGGCGGATATTCGCTGCCGGGCGGGGTGGCGAAGCAATAGCCAAAACGAGTTTCCATCGCTCGTGAGGTCGGCTCATCCAGGTAGACCTCAAGGCGCCGGCGTCTGTTAACGAATAACGGACGCAGATCATCGATGCCATGTGTGTGGTCGGCATGTTCATGCGTGATGAGCACGCCATCGAGCCAGTCAACCTCAGTGTCCAGCAGTTGCATGCGAAGATCGGGCGAGCAGTCGATGAGAATACGTGTTCGCTGTCCCTGAGCATTGCTGCGTTCCACCAGCAGCGAGCATCGTCGCCGTCGATTTTTCGGGTTGTTCGGATCGCAAACACCCCAGCCGAGAGCCACCCGCGGGACGCCCATGGACGAGCCGCAGCCCAGAATGGTGAAGGTTAAACTCATGCGGCGTCTGCCAGCACCCGTGGCACCTTGCTGAACAGCCGGAAGAAATTCTCGGTTGTCTGCCGCGCAATCTCATCGGCTGAGACACCGCGCACGTCCGCTAAAACTTTAGCAGTCTCGACTACATATGCGGGTTCGTTGCGCTTTCCCCGAAATGGCAGCGGCGCGAGATAAGGCGCATCGGTCTCAACCAGAATGCGTTCGGCCGGGAGCGCCGCCGCGATGTCGCGCAACGCATCCGAATTCTTGAATGTCAAAATACCGGTGAACGACACATAGTGTCCCAGTTCGATGGCGGTGAACGCAAGGTCGCGACCGCCGGTAAAGCAATGCAGCACAGCCGGGAAGGCGCCCTTCCCGCTTTCCTCACGCAGAATCTGCGCCATGTCCGCGTCGCAGTCGCGCGAGTGAATCACCAATGGCAACCGGGTTTCTCGCGCAGCCTGGATGTGCTGGCGGAAACTCTGCGCCTGCGCTTCGCGCGGACTGTTGTTGCGGAAGTAATCGAGCCCCGCTTCGCCGATCGCCACCACCTTCGGATGCTTTGAAATTGCTATCAGCCTGCCTGCGTCGATGTCCATTTCTTCGTGCGAGTAGTGCGGATGAGTGCCGACGGAACAAAAGGCTTCCGGAACCCTTTCGGCAATCGCGAGCACCTGCGCGTGCCTTCTCACGCGCGTTGAAATCGTGACGATGCGGCCAATATCGGCTGCCCGAGCGCGGGCAACGATGTCATCGATCTCCGTCGAAAAATCCGGAAAATCGAGGTGGCAATGGCTGTCGACAAGCATGATTTCAACGACGATTTTGTTTGCTCGAGTGCGGCCTGCGCGGGCTGTTGGTAGCGACTGGGTGGCGCAACGGTCAAGGCTTGATCCGGGGGAATCGCGGTCGCGGAACCTAAAGGGCTACTGGGGGATTTGTTCGGCAGTGACGTTCCAGAGGAGGAAAATACATGCTGAAGAAAATTGCTTTGGCGACTGCCGTTGTGGGGCTTCTGATGTCCACAGCCAGCGCCGACTACTACATCGTTCAAGAGAAGGCGACGAAGAAGTGCAAGGTCGTTGAAACTCGCCCAACCGAAACGACCTGGATCCAGATTGGTCCGGCTGCGTTCAAGACCCAATCCGACGCGGAAAAGCAGGTCAAGACGGTCTGTGTAGAGAAATAACCGCTCACAACTTGTGGCGGTCACCAAGGCGCGGCCGATGTTGTCATCTCCAACGTCGGCCGCGCCGCCGTTTCATTCACCCCGGAACAAAGCCAGATTCAGCGCGTTACTCTGCATCCGGGGGAGTAACTGGAGGATACCCCGATGAGGACTTTGAGCTTGGCTCTTGCAGCCGGTGCGTTGCTGGTTGCGACACAAGCGAATGCAGGCAGCTTTCCCGTCAACAACCTGGCTGGAGCAACCGGCGATCTCATTGATCAGGTCGCTGTGCGCGTCTACGTGCACGACGGTCATCGCTACTGCTTCTACTTCAATGGCTGGCACGGCGCGGGCTGGTATCGCTGCGGCTTTGCGTCTCGGCGCGGCCTCGGCTGGGGCGGCGTCTATGGCTGGAATGATTGGAACTACGGGCCTTATGAGCGGCGCTTCGGCAGCCGGCATCATGGTGACCGGATTGGCGCTGACACCGGCTCGCGTCGGATCAACGGCCACGTAAACACCCGCACACGCTCGACCACCGGTGTAGAAACGCGCACGCGATCTACGACGGGCGTTGAAACCCGTTCTCGGTCGACGACCGGTAGCGGCGTTGAAAATGGAGCGCGGGTGCGCGGAGGCACCACTGGCAGCAAGCCGAATGCTGACGTTCAGTCAGAAGGCGCTGCCAAGGTCCAGGGCAGTCCGGCCGGCGAAGGGGCCGCGCGCGGTGGCGGCAATATGGGTGGCGGCGAAGGCGGACCCAAGCGGCAATAATTGAAATCGACACGCGAGGCCGTCGCCTCGCGTGTCATCATCCAAATTAGAGATCAGTTCTTATCCTCAGCTTCAACGTAGCGCGGGAACACCGGACCGGGCGGCGGCAATGTAAGGCCCGCCCTGATCCTCATTGGTGGTTTAAGGGAGTTGAAGTCCCGTTCATCAAGCTTGATTGCCAGAAGGTCGAGCAGCTTCGACGCTGACGCTGGAACAAACGGCTGCGCGAGAATTGCCACTTGGCGCAGGACCTCTGCGGTCACGTACAGAACGGTCCCCTGTCGCTTAGGATCGGTTTTCGCGAGTGCCCACGGCGCTTCCGACGCAAAATAACGGTTGGCGTCCGCAACCACAGCCCACAGGCAGTTAAGCACTTGATGCAACTGTTGCGTCTTCATGTGTTCGCGTGCGGTGCCGATCATAGCGTCAGCGGCCGCGAGAATGGTCTTGTCCGTTTCGGCGAAAGCACCCGGCTCCGGCAACTTGCCGCCGAAAGCCTTGCCGATCATCGACAGCGACCGCTGCGCGAGATTACCAAGGTCATTCGCCAAATCGGCGTTGATGCGATTGACGATCGCCTCGTGACTGTAGTTGCCATCCTGACCGAACGGTACTTCGCGCAGAAAGAAATAGCGGAATTGATCGACACCGTAGGTATCGGCCATTGTGAAGGGATCGATCACATTGCCGACCGACTTCGACATTTTTTCCCCGCGATTGAACAGAAACCCGTGCGAAAAGATCCGCTGCGGCACGTCGATCCCTGCGGACATCAAAAAGGCCGGCCAATAGACCGCGTGGAAGCGAACAATGTCCTTGCCGATGACGTGCAGCGATGCGGGCCAGTAGCGCTTGAATTTTTCGCTGCCTGTGTCGGGGAAACCAACACCCGTGATGTAATTTGTGAGCGCATCCACCCATACGTACATGATGTGCCCGTCGCTACCGGGCACACGGATGCCCCAGTCGAAGGTGGTGCGCGAAATTGACAGGTCCTGCAATCCGCCACGCACGAAACTCGCGACCTCGTTCAGTCGTTCTTTTGGCAGTACGAAATTTGGCCGCTTGTAGAGCTCCAACAACTTGTCCTGATAGGCGGAGAGCTTGAAGAAATAGCTCCCCTCCTCGACCCATTCCACCGGCGTGCCTTGCGGGCCGACGCGCACGCCCTGCTCGTTGAGTTTGGTTTCGTCTTCGTCGTAGTAGGCCTCGTCGCGCACCGAACACCAGCCGGCATACTTGTCGAGATAGATGTCGCCGTTGGCTTCCATCTTCCCCCAGATGC
>Ga0134122_10003971_pt1 | contig 10997 bp, 6 predicted proteins | sample KB302_FD_96461 | JGI IMG/M metagenome (GOLD analysis project Ga0134122, IMG submission 96461) | Terrestrial soil microbial communities without Nitrogen fertilizer from Kellogg Biological Station, Michigan, USA - KB3-0-2 | ecosystem: Environmental > Terrestrial > Soil > Unclassified ...
CTTGTTTGCAGCCTCGCGCTGTTTGCCTGCAACGCCGACGCCTCCAAGGCGCAGAAGCCGGCCGAGATCACCACGGACGACCAGAAGAGCTTCTATTCGCTGGGCGTGCTGATGAGCCAGCAGATAGACAGCTTTTCGCTGACGCCGGAGGAACTGGCGCTGGTGCAGCGCGGTCTCGCGGACGGCGTGAACCATGCCAAGCCCGTGGTCGAAGCCGACCAGTTCCGCCAGAAGCTGCAGGAGATTGCGCAGGTGCGCTTCAAGGCGGCAGCCGACAAGGCGGCCGCGGCCGGTGTGGCCTATCTCGAGAAAGCCTCGAAGGAACCGGGTGCCACCAAGACCGGCAGCGGCCTGGTGATCAAGCACACCAAGGAAGGCACGGGCGCGCAGCCCACCGCGACTGACGAGGTCAAGGTGCACTACGAAGGCCGCCTCATCGACGGCAAGGTGTTCGACAGCTCCATCGCGCGCGGCGAGCCCGCGACGTTCGGGCTGGGTGGCGTGATTCCCTGCTGGACCGAAGGACTGCAGGCCATGAAGGTCGGCGGCAAGGCGCAGCTGACCTGCCCGTCGGATCTGGCGTATGGACCGAGCGGCCGGCCGCCGACCATTCCGCCGGCTGCGACCCTGGTGTTCGACGTCGAATTGCTCGACATCGTCAAGCCTGCGAAATAGGGACATTCCTGATTTCCCAGCAAATGGGGACAGTCCTCGGATAGCGGTAGCGCGGGCGAGCGAGCTAACCAGTCATGTCGCTCTTAAGCCCAGCCCAGGGCTGCGCTCAGCGCTGCGCGTACTGACGATACGGGATCACTCGCCGAGCTCTCTGCGCGCCAGGCGACGAAGCCGTCGGGGCGGACGAGGAGGGCGCCGCTGGAGTTGATTCCGACGGCTGCGGGGAAGTTGCCGGTGGGATCGCGCAGGTCGCTGCCGACGCGAAGTGCGTCGAGCGGGAGCGCGGAGAAATCGCTGGCGGCGAGGCGCGCGGCTTCGCAGCAGGGCTGGCCGTCGGGGCCGGCGAGCATCAGCCAGTTGCCGGTGAGGTCGAGGGTGCTCAGTCGCTGGCCATCGCGCTCCAGCCAGTAGTGCGGCAGGCGTGAGCCGGGGAGGCCGTGCGTGCTGCGCGGGTCGGCGTGCACGCGGTCGCGGCCGTACAGGTAGCCGATCTCGATGTCGAAGTCGTGCGCCAGCGCGTCGGTCGTCTGGGTTGCGGCGAGCCAGGGAGCGGTGCGCGCCACGTAGCGTGCGAACGCCTGCTCCACGGTGAATTGCGCCACCGGTTTGCGTTCGCTCGCATAGCTGTCCAGCAGCCGCGGGTGCGCGTGGCCGTGGATCACCTGCGCGAGTTTCCAGGCGAGGTTGTGCGCGTCGTGGATGCCGGTGTTGCCGCCGAAGCCGCCGTTCGGGGGCATCAGGTGCGCGGCGTCGCCGATGATGAACACCCGGCCACGCTGGAATTCGGCTGCCACGTCGGCAGTCGCGCGCCAGCGCGAGAACCCGTCGATCTGTACCGGCAGGTCGGGCTTGCCGACCCCGGCACGCACCAGTTCGATCATGCGCGCCTCGCTCACGTCCACCGCGGCATTGGATGCGGCGACCGGGTCGACCTTCGGGTCACCGAGCGTGTTGACGCCGAGGAAACCGACGCGCCCGGAGCGGTTCATGCGGAAGAACCCGGCCAGCACCGGGTTGTTGACGTAGATGATGCTCCACGGCTTCTCGCCCAGCCACGGCGACAGGTCCGCGGTGAAGTAGATAGTCAGCGACTTCGAGAACGCGCCGCGCCCCTGGTAGCCGATGCCGAGCAGGTCGCGCACCTTCGAATGACCGCCGTCCGCGGCGACCAGGTACTGGCCGCGCAGTGCGCGCTCGTTGCCGCCATCGACGTCGCGCACGCGCAGCGTCACGCCGTCGGCGTTCTGCTCGACGCCGGTGATCTCGGTGCCCTGCAGCACCACCGCGCCGGCGGTGCGCGCGCGTTCCCGCAGGATGGGCTCGAGGCTCGGCTGGTTGAGGAACCAGCGGCGGCACGGGCTGACCTCGTCCACGCCCTCGTTGAGGTTGGAGATGATGTCGGCGAGCTTGCGGCCGGAGATGCAATCCATCGCGATCAGCGCGCCGTCCGGCACGAATTCCTTCGCCGATTCCTCGCGCACGCGCGCCTCGATGCCGAGCTCGCGGAACATCTCGAGCGTGCGCATGTGGAAGAACGCGGCGCGCGGCAGCGGCGAGCTCTGCGGCAGACGCTCCACCGCGATGGAGCGGACCCCGTGCCGGGCCAGGAACGACGCGACGGCGAGTCCGGTCAGTCCACCGCCCGCGATCAGTACCGGTGCCTCACTGCTCATGTCGCGCCCCTCGTTGACGAGGCGGCGAGCATATCGCGGTTGCGCCGACACCGGCTCGCCGAGCCGGAAACCCGGATCAACCGTGAGAGCAGGGAACGCGTCAAAGACTCAATGCAGAACGGGTCTCGGTGAGCTGGCGTGCGTACTGCGGACCCACGCGACCCTGCGCGTGATGCGCCTCGGCGGCGAGTTGCAGCTGGCGGCGTGCGCCGGCGCGGTCACCGCTGGCGTACAACCCGCGCGCCAGGTACAGCCGCGCCTCGGCCAGCCACAGGCTCTCGGGTGCATCCATGGACTCGCGCATCTTCACCGCGGTCTCGAAGTGCGGGCGCGCCGCGGCGGCATCACCGCCGGCCAGCAGCGCCGCGCCTAACAACATGTGCCCGGCGGCGATCTGGTCCGGCATCTCGCGGCTGCCCTTGGAGCGCTCGATCGCGGCCAGCATCCGGGTCGCCTGCCGGGTAGCAGCCGGCACGTCGCCGTCGAGCAGTGCGATGCGCACCAGGCCGAGGCCGGCATCGGCGCGATTGTTGGTGAGCTCGTCCTCCGGTTCCGGGTAGTCGGCCCACAGGCGTGTGTAGATTGCCTTCGCGTCCGCCGCGCGTCCCTCGGCCAGCGCCAGGTCGCCGACGCGCACCACGGCCGTGCCGTGCATCCACGTGCCCTTGCCGAACAGTTCGGCAGTCAGGGCTTCGATGTCGCGCATGTGCTCGTCGGCTTCCTTGAACAGGCCCTGCTGCATGCGCAGCCGTCCGAGGTTGATGCGTACCTTGGGTACGATCGCGCCCTTGAAGCCCTGGATGCTGCGCGCGGCATGCAGCATCTGCGGCTCTGCCGTGGCGAACTCGCCTCTCAGGTACAGCGAGGATGCGTAGTCGCTGCGGGTCTGGACGGTCATTTCGAGATCGTCCGGGCCCTTGACGCGTTCCAGCGAGGCGAGGGCCTCACCCAGCAGCTGCTTCGCCGCGGCGCGCCGACCGGTCCACATCATGTTGGCGCCCAGCTCCAGGCGTCCGGCCAGGGCGAACGAATGGTCGGGACCGCCGGCGCGGTCGTATTCGTCGATCGCCTGGCGCATCAGTGCCTCGGCCTCGTCGTAGCGATGCAGCCAGGTGAGGGCATTGCCCTTGGTCTGCATCACCGAGCCGCGCATGATGCCGTCCGCTTCGACGGTCCCGTCCTGGATGAGCGCCTCGGCCTGCTCGCAGTACTTCAGCATGAGCTCGTTCTTGCCCGCGGTGGTCGCCGCGCGCGCCATTCCCAGCAGCATCTCGATGTGCCACTTGTTGTGCGGGTTGTATTTCTCGATCAGCGCGAGTGCAGCGGCATAGTTCTCGCGCACGATCTCCGCGCCCTGGCCCAGCCGGAGTGCCGCCTGCCCGACATTGCCATAGGCCACCGCGTGTTCGAGCGAAGCCTGGTCGCCGAGCGCGGCAAACAGCGCCAGCGACTGCTTTGCGCTGCTGATCGCGGCGTCGTAGTCGCCGATCTGCACCTGGCTGTAGGCGAGGTCGCTCAGGGTCTTCGCCACCGCCAGGCTCTGCGGTCCGTGCATCGCACGATCGGCCTCCAGCCGGTCGTTCAGCAGCTCGATGGCCTGTTTCTGCAGGTCGAGCGAGGCGTACAGGCCGGACATCACGCCTAACAACTCGACCCGCACCTCGGGCGAGTCACGCAGCCCGGTGCGGATCTGCTGCGAGGCCTGTGCCAGCAGTTCTTCGGCGGTGGTCTGGCGCGCCTTCGCGCCGTCCGGGTGGGCCACGCTGTTGCGCTCGAAAATCCCGACCACGAAGTCGCGGATCGCATTGGCCTTGCGCGCCTCGACCCGCGCCACGTTCGCCTGCCAGAGCGCCAGCAGCGCGCCGCCCAGCACGGCCGTGAGTGCGGCGCCGCCGACCACCGCGGCCACGCGGTTGCGTCGCAGGAACTTGCCGGTGCGGTAGCGCCAGCTGGCGGCCCGGGCCTGCACCGGCACGTGTCGCAGGTGCCGGTCGATGTCGGCCGCCAGGGCGGTGACGCCGGCATAGCGGTCGGCGGGCTTCTTCTCCAGCGCGCGCGCCACGATGTTGTCGAGATCGCCGGCGACCTCGCGCCGCAGTTTCGCGAGCGAGGTGCCGCGACGCTCGGCCACGGCGGCGTCGACGTCGCGCAATGCACGGCCCGGCAGCGGCGCCTCCTCGTGCAGCACGGCGTGTTCGAGTGCCGCGTGGTTGCCGGCCGGCGCCGCGTGGGGACGCTGGCCGGTGAGCAATAGATAGAGGATGACGCCGAGCGAATATTCATCGGTCGCGGTGGTGATCGCCTCGCCGCGCAACTGCTCGGGCGCCGCGAATTCGGGCGTCAGTGCGCGCCCGGTGAGCCGGGTCAGGTCGCTGGCGGCTACGGCTTCCGCGTCGAGCAGCGTTGCCACCCCGAAGTCGAGCAGCTTCACCTCGCCGTCGCCGGTGACCAGGATGTTGGACGGCTTGAGGTCGCGGTGCACGATCAGGTGGGAGTGGGCGTGCGCGACGGCCGCGCACACCGACAGGAACAGCCTGAGGCGCGCGGCCGTTCCGAGCCGATGCTCGTCGCAGTACTGATCGAGCGGCACGCCGCGCACGTACTCGAGCACCAGGTACATGGCGCCGTCGGCGTCCACGCCGGCGTCGAGCAGGCGCGCGATGTTGGGATGCGAGATGCGCCCCAGCAGTTGCGCCTCGCGCAGGAAGCGCTCGCGCAGCGCGCCGCGCGCGAACCAGGGATGCAGCGTCTTGATCGCCACTTCGCCTTCGAACAGACCGTCGCTGCGCCGCGCCAGCCACACCTCGCCCATGCCGCCCGCGCCGAGGCGCGACACGATGCGGTACGGGCCGAGCGTGCTGCCATCGCCGGGCCCATGGGCGGCCTCCGCGGCCGGTTCGAGGAATCCGGAGGAATCGGCCTCGCGCTGCGCGCTCAGCAGCGAACTCACCAGCGTATGCAGCTCCGGGCGCGTGCCGGCCAGCGAGGCGAGTGCGGCCGCGCGCGCCGGTTCCGCCTGCTGCAGCAGGCTATCTACCTGCGCCAGGGCTTCGCGCCACAGGCGCGTGGCGGGGCTGGCGGCGTCGCTCACGTGGCGGTCACGTGGCACCTGGGGCGGCCGGGTCGAGCACGTGCAGCAGGTAGGCGCGCGCTTTCTGCCAGTCGCGTTTGACCGTGGCCGGCGAAATCTCGAGGAAATCGGCGATCTCCTCGATTTCCATGCCTCCGAAATAGCGCATCTCGACCACGCGGTGCGCGCGTTCGTCGATGCGCTCCAGGGATTTCAGCGCGTCGTCGAGCGATTCCAGCTGCGGATCGGTGAACGACTGGTTTTCGACCGCGGTGTTGAGCGTCAACGGCCGTACGCCGCCGCCGCGGCGGTCCGCGGCGCGCGCCCGCAGGTAGTCGACGATGACGCTGCGCATGGCACGCGAGGCATAGGCCAGGAAGGTGCGCCGGTCGCTGCCCGGCAGCTCGCCGTGCTGACCGACGCGTAGATAGACCTCGCGGATCAATGCGGGGGCGTCCACCAGGGTCATGGGCGCATTGCGCGCCAGGTGGGAGCGGGCCAGGCGGTCGAGCTCGCCGTAAAGCTGGGAAAAAAGCTCCTGCTGCGCATTGGCATCACCGCCGCGCGCCCGGTCGAGGAGCTGTGTGACCGTCCCCATGGGGCCGCATCATAAGAAATGGCGCGTGCCGGGAGAAACCTCCATGAGCCGGGCGGCGTTACCGGGATGAGACTTATGACCGCAATGTGTCAGAAAACGGGTCTATCGACTCCGCAGCGCCGCCGCGTACGGAATCTCCGGGTGGAACATCACCTGGGAATAGCGCGGTATGAGGTCGGGATCGCGCTTCTCGCGCTCTTCGGCTTCTTTCTTCCGGCGGCGGTACTCCGGATCCAGCACCGTCTCGCGCATCTCGCGGTAGTTCTCCAGCGCCATCTGCGCGATCGCATCGGTATTGGGTCGCCGTTCGTGCTCGAACGCCTCGAACAATCCCGCCCAACCGTGATGCTGGTCCATGAGGCGCACGAGCTCGGCGCAATCCTCGAAGGCGCAGTTCATGCCCTGGCCGTGGAAGGGCACGATGGCATGCGCGGCGTCGCCCAGCAGCAGCACCTCGCCATCGAGGTGCCAGCCGCGCGTGTACACCGTGCCGAGCGAACCCTGGGGATGCCCGAAGAACTCGCGCGCGAGCTCGGGCATGAGCGCGCGCGCCGACGGGAACTCGCGCGCGAAGAAGGCGTCGACCGCGGCCGGTGAATCGAGCTGTGCGAAGCTGTTCGCACCCTCGCGTGCCAGGAACAGCGTGGCCGTGAACGTCTGGTCGAGGTTCGGCAGCGCGATCAGCATGAAGCCACCGCGCGGCCAGATGTGCAGTGCGTTGACCTCGAGCGCGGGGCGGCCCGCGATCGGCGGGATGGTGAGTTCCTTGTAGTCGTGGTCCAGCGGCTCCTCGCGCACCACGGATATCTGGCGCGCCAGCAACGCGTCGCGTACCGCGGACCCGGCACCGTCGGTGGCGATGCCCGGTTGCGCGGCGCTGTGATGGATGCGCCCCGTGACCTCGTCGCGCAGCTCGAACCCGGGTCGCTCATGCGCCAGGCCCAGGCACAGCTGGCCGAAATTCAATTCCACGTTCGGCATTGCCGCGGCCGCCTCGATCAGCACGCGGTTCAGATCGGCGCGCGACACCGAGTAGATGACTTCCTCGGCCCGCACGCCGTACGGTTGCAGTTCGGCCGAGCCGTCGTGCTCGTGCACCATGCGGCCGCGCATCGGGATGGCGAGCGGCATGACCCGGTCCAGCACGCCGGCCAGCTGCAGTCCGCGAATGCCACGGGCCGCGAGCGCCAGGTTGATGGATCGCCCCGCGTCGACCGTCGAGCTTCGCGGGTCGCCGCGCCTCTCGTAGAGCGTCACGCGGAGGCCGCGCCGCGCGAGCAGGATGGCGAGCAGGCTGCCGGCGAGACCGGCGCCGATGAGGGTCACGCCCCGCGCGGGCGTATTCATCGATCGAAGGCCTGCGTGAATATGCCGCGGAAGCGCCCGAGCTCTCCCCGCGCCAGATGATTTTCATCGGAGAACAGCGCGCGGCCGTCGATGACGAACCAGCAAGTCTGGTCGTCACACTGGATGAGGTCGGGGCGCGCGAAGGCCACGTCGCTGCGATTCGTGAAGTGGCCGAGCGCGGTGCCGAACTCGAACATGAACTTCGCCCGCGGCTCGCCGAGCGCGCGCTGCACCTTGCGGCCGTACGCGAGCTGCCGACTGACTTCCGAGGCGACGTTCCAGCCGGGCGTGGCGATCGGTCCGACCAGTACCACGCGCCTGCCGCTCGCCCGCAACTGCGCGATGAGGTCGTCCAGCCCGGCGACGATGCCTGCCTTGTCGGCGTTGTCGACCGTGCGACCGGAGGAATCGACCAGGTCCAGGGGTCCGTGCCACCAGCTCATCGCGATCACCACGGTGTCGACCTTGGGCAGCGCCTTCACCGCCTCGAGGTTGGTGCGCGCCAGGGCGATGCATTCCAGGTCGAAGTTCGTGGAGACCGTGGGCAGGCAGCCGGTCATGGGTATCAGCAGGCCCGGAAGGTTGCGTTGCGCGAGGATCTCGCGCCACACCGGCGCATACATCTGCGCGTGCGAATTGCCGATCAACACCACGCGCGCATCCCTGGTATTGCCCGACGGCAGGTTCATGGCACAGCCGTTGACCTTGCCGAGATCGAGTCGATCGGTGATGCCGCAGTGATAGTGCGTGTTGACCGACTCGTTCATGCGCGCCGCCGCCGCGTTGAGACGCCCGGGCAGCCCGTTGAACTGCAGCAGCCCGAGCGCGACCAGCGCGAGCAGCGCCGAGCCAATGGCCGCGCCCGCGTACAACCGCCGCACCGGGTAGCCGCGGCTGCGGAACGGCCGCTCGACGAAGCGCCACGACAGCCATGCGGCGACCAGCATGAATGCCCAGGCAGCGGCGATTTCCATCGGCCGCAGTTCGCGCACCAGGTAGTACTTCGAAAACACGATGACCGGCCAGTGCCACAGGTACAGCGAGTAGGACATGAGGCCGACCCACACCAGCGGCGGAAACGACAGCAACCGCGCCACCGGCGAGCCGCCACGCTGTCCCAGCCACAGCAGCGTTGCGGTGCCCAGCACGGCGAAGGTCATGCCGGATAGATAGGAGTCCAGCACGTAGGGCGCGAACAGCGCCGCGACGATGAGGCCGAGACCGAGCAGCCCGGCGAGGGCGCGCGCCACCGGGAAGCGAACTGTCCCGCCGGGCTCGGGCTCGGGCGCGCCGCGCGGCGCGAGCGCCAGCACGGCGCCGACACCCAGCTCCCAGGCGCGCGGCGGCAGCAGGAAGAACGCCGCACTGGTGAAGCGCCACTCAATCATCAGCGCATTGAGCGCGAAGGAGCCCACCGTGATCGCCACTATTGTCGTCAGGGTCAGGCGCGGCCAGCGCCGCGCCAGCAGCCACAGCAGCAACGGGAAGAAGATGTAGAACTGCTCTTCGACACCCAGCGACCACATGTGCAGCAGCGGCTTCTGTTCGGCCAGCGGCGCGAAGTAGTTGGTGTCGCTCCAGGCGTAGATGTTGGCGACGAAGCCGAGCGTGGCGAGCAGCGCCTGGCCGAAGCGCATGAGATCCGAAGGCAGCATGATCAGCAGGGCGACGGCCGCGCAGAACGCCAGCAGCACCAGCAGCGCGGGCACGATGCGACGCACGCGCCGTTCGTAGAAGCCGCGCACCGTGAACCGGCCGGCGAGGATCTCGCCATGGATGATCTGCGTGATCAGGTAGCCAGACAGCACGAAGAAGATGTCGACGCCGAGAAAGCCGCCCGGCAGGTTGTCGTGCGCGAAATGGAACAGCACCACCGACAGGACCGCGATGGCGCGCAGCCCGTCGATGTCCGGGCGATAAGCGGAACTCCTGCTCAGGAGATCGCCTTGAGCGCCGCGACGAGTTCGTCGACGAGGTCGAACACGTCAATGAAACGGTTGTACAGGGGCACCGGCGCGATGCGGATGATGTCCGGCTCACGCCAGTCGCACACCACGCCATGGTCGGCCAGCGCGTCGAAGATGCGTCGCCCGCGCCGCGGCCCGCCGCTGACGCGCAGGCTGAGCTGGCAACCGCGCTCGTTCACGGCTTCGGGCGTGATGACGCGGATGTCGTGGGCGCACCGCTCGCGCAGCAGCCGTTCGGCGTAGGCCGTGAGCCGCACCGACTTGGCCCGCAGGTCTTCGATACCCGCGGAGCGGAACATTTCGAGTGACGCGAGCAGCGGTGCCGCGGAAAAGATCGGCGGATTGCTCACCGCCCAGCCGGCCGCGCCGACCGCTGCACGGAATTCCGGCAGCATCTGGAAGCGGGTCTGGGGTTCGTGTCCCCACCAGCCCGAGAGCCGCGAGGGCGCGCTGGCGAAGTGCTTCTCGTGCACGAAGCAGCCGCCGATGGCCCCGGGTCCGGCGTTCAGGTACTTGTACGAACACCACACCGCGAAATCGAGGTCCCAGTCGTGCAGCGCCAGCGGCAGGTTGCCGATGGCATGAGCCAGGTCGAACCCGGCAATGGCGCCCGCCTCGTGCGTGGCGCGCGCAATGCGCGCGCAGTCGAAGGCCTGGCCGGTGCGGTACTGCACGCCCGGCCACAACACCAGCGCGAGCTCGCTGCCGAGGTCGGCGATCTTCGCCTCGATGTCCTCGATGCGCAGCAGCTCTTCGCCCGCGCGCGGCTCGATCTCCACCAGCGAGTCCTCGGCATCGAGGTTGTGCCAGGCAAGCTGTCCGAGGATGGCGTGCCGATCGGACGAAAACGCGCCGGCCTCGATCAGCACCTTGTCGCGCATGCCGACCGGCCGATAGAACGACGCCATCATCAGGTGCAGGTTCACGGTCAGCGAATTCATCGCGACGATTTCGCTGGGCAGAGCGCCGGTCAGGTGCTGCAGGCCCTTGGTGAAATTCTGCGCGTATTCGATCCACGGGCGGTTGGCGGTGTGATGCCCGCCGACTCCGAGTGCGGCCCAGTCCGCCAGCTCCTCGCTGACGTAGTCGAGCGCGGCGCGCGGCGCCAGCCCGAGCGAATGACCGCACAAGTAGGTGAGGGGCTGGCCGTTGGACGCACTGACCGGCAGCTCGAACTGGCGGCGATACGGCGCGAGGATGTCCGCGGCGTCACAGTCCTGTGCGAAGTCGCGCGAGGTGGAGAACTCGGGGAGCAGGTCGCTGCTGGTGAGCAGGTCGCTCGGCGAGGCGTTCATGGCGCCAGAGGATACACAATCGGTTGGCTGGGAACGGCGTCGCCGCCAATGGCGGGTACGAACAAGGCGAGAATGCACGGCCCGTCGTGTACTTCGTCCGGTACAAAAGCGAGCTCGGTGATGGTAGCGCGCGAGCGCGACGCGTCGCCGCGCGCGGTGCTGCCACGCGGCAGGCCGAAAAACAGCCGGTGTCCGACCATGTGCCCGTCGTCGTGGGTGCGGTCGAGCGACGGCACGTCCAGCACCAGGTGCTCGATGCGCTTTTCCACCAGCCATTCCACCGCCTCGCGCGTGAGGTACGGCGGGACCACGGCGCCGTAGTCGCGCGTGCGCTTGCCCGGGTCGTTGGGCAGCGTGCGGATGATCGCGGCC
>Ga0134122_10003972_pt1 | contig 10993 bp, 12 predicted proteins | sample KB302_FD_96461 | JGI IMG/M metagenome (GOLD analysis project Ga0134122, IMG submission 96461) | Terrestrial soil microbial communities without Nitrogen fertilizer from Kellogg Biological Station, Michigan, USA - KB3-0-2 | ecosystem: Environmental > Terrestrial > Soil > Unclassified ...
GAGGGCGCGCTCGGTCACAAGGACTCGATGGGCACCGGCTCGACCATCGTGCCGGGCGACGTGCAGCGCATGAGCGCGGGACGCGGCGTGCAGCACAGCGAGCAGAACCACGACAAGTCGGGCACCACGCACTTCCTGCAGATCTGGATCGAGCCGAATGTACGCGGCATCGCGCCCGGCTACGAGCAGAAACATTTCGACGCCGCCTCCAAGCGCGGCCGCCTGCGGCTGGTCGCCTCGCCCGACGGCGCGCAGGATTCGGTGACGATTCACCAGGATGCGCGCGTTCACGCCGGCTTGTTCGACGGCGCCGAGCGCGCGAAGCATGCGCTCGCACCGGGGCGCAGGGCCTACGTGCACCTCGTGCGCGGCAAGCTCACGGTGAATGGCACGGCGCTCGAGGCCGGCGACGCGCTCAAGGCAAGCGACGTAGCGGAAATCGAGATGGAGAAAGGCGAGGGCGCCGAGGTGCTACTGTTCGACCTGCCATGAGCGGTACCCGCAGCGAGAAGGATTCCTTCGGCCCGATCGACGTGCCGGCGGACCGCCTGTGGGGCGCGCAGACCGAGCGCAGCCGGCGTTTTTTCCGCATTTCCAGCGAGCGCATGCCGCTCGCGGTCGTGCACGCATTGGCGCTGGTGAAACGCTCCGCGGCGCGCGTCAATACTTCGCTCGGTCTGCTCGATGCGAAGAAGTCGGAGGCGATCGTGCGCGCCGCCGACGAAGTGCTCGCCGGGCGCCACGACGAGGAGTTTCCGCTGGTGGTGTGGCAGACCGGCTCGGGCACGCAATCGAACATGAATGTGAACGAGGTGCTCGCCAACCGCGCTTCCGAGATCCTCGGCGGCGAGCGCGGGCCCAAGCGCCTGCTGCATCCGAACGACGACGTCAATCTTGGCCAGTCATCCAACGATGTTTTCCCCACGGCGATGCACATCGCGGCGGCGCGCGCGCTGCACGCCGACGTGATTCCGGCGCTCGACCGGTTGAGCGCGGCGCTGGCCGCGAAACGCGACGCCTTCGCGCCGATCGTCAAGATCGGCCGCACGCACCTGCAGGACGCAACGCCGCTCACGCTGGGGCAGGAGTTTTCCGGCTACGTGGCGCAGCTCGAGCAGGCGCGCCAGGCGCTGGATGCGGTGCTACCCGGGCTTTACCGGCTGGCGATCGGCGGCACCGCGGTCGGCACCGGCCTCAACACGCATGCCGAGTTCAGCGAGCGGGTGGCGGCGGAAGTCGCGCGCATGTCGGGCCTGCCGTTCGCGCCGGCGCCGAACAAGTTCGCCGCGCTCGCGGGACACGAGGCGCTGGTGTTCGCGCATGGCGCGCTGAAGACCCTCGCCGCCGCGCTCACGAAAATCGCCAATGACGTGCGGCTGCTCGCCTCGGGCCCGCGTTCCGGCATCGGCGAGATATCCCTGCCCGAAAACGAGCCCGGCAGCTCGATCATGCCGGGCAAGGTCAATCCGACGCAGGCCGAGGCGATGACCATGCTCTGCGCCCAGGTGTTCGGCAACGACGTCGCGCTCAACATCGGCGGTGCTTCGGGTCACTTCGAACTCAATGTCTACAAGCCGCTCATCATCAACGCGTTCCTGCAAAGCGCACGGCTGCTCGCCGACGGCATGACCAGCTTCGAGGAACATTGCGTGCGCGGCATCGCCGCCAACGAGGCGCGCATCCGCGACCAGCTCGGGCGTTCGCTGATGCTCGTGACCGCGCTCACGCCTCACATTGGCTACGACAAGGCCGCGGAAATCGCCAAGAAGGCGCACAAGGAAGGCAGCACGCTGCGCGAAGCCGCCACCAAGCTCGGCTACGTGAAGGAAGCAGACTTCGACCGCTGGGTGCGGCCAGAGGACATGGTTTGAGTTCGGTTGTCGTTCTCATTTCGGGGCGCGGCAGCAACCTGCAGGCGCTCATCGACGGCGGCATTCCCGTCGCTGCAGTGGTCAGCAACGTGGCGGGCGCGGGCGGGCTCGCCATTGCCGCGCGTCACGGCATCCCCACGCTGGTGGTGAAGCACGGTGATTTCCCGACGCGCGAAGCCTTCGAAGCGGTGCTCGCGGCCGAAATCGACCGGTTCGCGCCCAGGCTGGTGGCGCACGCGGGATTCATGCGCATCGTCACCGCGGGCTACGTCGAGCGCTATGCGGGCCGGATGCTGAACGTGCACCCGTCGCTGCTGCCTTCGTTCACAGGGCTGCGCACGCACCAGCGGGTGCTCGCGGCCGGCGCCAAGCTGCACGGCTGCACGGTGCATTTCGTCACGGCCGAACTCGACGCGGGGCCGATCGTGATCCAGGCCGCGGTGCCGGTGTTCGCGGACGACACGGAGGAGAAGCTCGCGGCGCGGGTGCTGCGGCAGGAACACATCGTCTACCCGCGCGCGGTGCGCTGGTTTCTCGACGACAGGCTGGTCATCGAGCGCGGCACCGTGCGCGTTAAGGGAAAAGATGCGCAATTTTTATTTGACGATCGTCCTTAGCCTTGCCTCCGCTGCAGTGGCGGCGCCGCCGCAGCGCGTGGAGATCGGCTATGAAATCGCCCGCGAAGGTTCGGTCATTGCCGAGGTGAGCCAACGCCTGGAGCACGACGGGCGCAGCTACCGGTTATCGGAAACCTGGAAAGGCAAGGGCATGTACGCCTTGGGCGGCGAGGCGACGCGCAGCAGCCAGGGAGCGGTAGTTGCCGACGGCCTGCGGCCGCAGAAATACGAGGATAAGCGCCCTGGGCGCGAACTGCGGCAGGCCTCATTCGTGCCGAGTGCGAAGACGGCGACGCTGCTGCGGCAGGATCAACTCAGCTTCCTCTGGTCCCTTGCGTTCGCGCCGCCGCAGGGCGTGGTGACGGCGAGCGTCGCCGACGGCAAGCGCGTGACCTCCTATACCTACCAGGTGGCCGGGCGCGAGCGTATCAAGACCCCCGCGGGCGAATTCGATGCGCTCAAACTCGTCAAGCGCAAGGAGAATCCGCAGGACAAGGCGACCGAGATCTGGCTCGCCGCCGACCGGCAATTCCTGCCGGTGCGCGTGCTGATCGTCGAAAAAGACGGTGCGCGCATCGATCAGGTCGCGGTCAAGATTTCCGCCAACTAAGACCCGGACGTGAGGCCGACGCGCGCCCTGCTTGCGCACGCCGAAGCGGCGCTCGCCGAGCTGCTGAGCTTTGCGCGCCCCGCCGACCAGGCCCTTTCGGCCTATTTCCGCGCCCATCGAAATCTCGGGCAGCAGGAACGCGCGTTCATCGCCGAGACCGTATTCGCGGTCCTGCGGCGCAAGCGTTCGCTCGAGGCCGCAGCCGGCAGCGCTGCGCCGCACGCCCTCGCCATCGCCGCGTTGATCCGGGTTTTCGGTCTCTCGGGCAGGGCGCTGGAGGAGAGCGATGCGACGCTTGCTGCGCGGGTCAAATCCGCATCGGGCGACGCTGCCGCCGCGGCCGTGCAGGCAGACCTGCCGGACTGGCTCTGGACTCGGCTCGCTGCGGAATACAGCGTCACGGAAGCGATGGCGATCGCGCGCGGTCTGCTGAACCCGGCGCCGCTCGACCTGCGCGTCAATCTGACGAAGCTCTCGCGCGAGGAAGCGCTCGCTCGTCTTGGCATGGAGGCGGCGCCGACGCCGCATTCGCCCGCGGGCGTCCGCCTGAAAGGCAAGCCGCAGATCAATCGCCACGCGCTGTTTCTGGACGGTTCGGTGGAAGTGCAGGACGAGGGCAGCCAGCTGCTCGCCTACCTGCTTGCGCCGCGGCGCGGCGAGATGGTCGCGGATTTCTGCGCCGGCGCAGGCGGCAAGACGCTCGCCCTGTCGATGCTCATGAACGGCGCGGGTCGTATCTATGCCATGGACGTATCGGAGAAGCGGCTGCGGGAACTCGCGCCGCGCGCGGCGCGCGCAGGGATATCGAACGTGCACCCGATCGTGCTTTCGGGCGAGGGCGATATCCGTGCGAAAAGGCTGGCCGGCAAGCTGGATCGCGTGCTGGTCGATGCGCCGTGCAGCGGCTTCGGCACGCTGCGGCGAAATCCGGACCTGAAGTGGCGCCATGGCGAGGGCGCCGTGGCCGAACTCGCAGCGAAGCAGACCCGGATTCTCAATGCGGCAGCGAAGCTGCTCAAGCCCGGCGGGCGCCTCGTCTACGCGACGTGCAGCATCCTTGCCGAGGAAAACGAGGCGGTGGCGGATCGCTTTGCCGCAGAGCACCCGGATTTCCAGGCGCTATCCTGCACGCAACTGCTCGCAGCGCAGCGCATCGCCGTGGACACCGGCGAGCGACTGCGCCTGTGGCCGCATCTTCACGGCACCGACGGCTTCTTCGCCGCTGCCTACCAGCGCAGCGTCGCCCCCAGCATCAATGCATGATCGAGGGCGGGCGCGCTCGCCGCGCGGCGCCAGCCGATATCCAGGTCGATATTTTCCCTGGGCGAGACGATGTATCCGAGCGTCAGGTAGCGGATCGGCGTGCTGCTCGCGCGATCCGGATTCGTCGTGCGCGAGAGGTCGAGAATCAGGCGCGACTCCGCTGATGCCTTGAGTACGGCGGCGGCCGCGAGTTGCATGATGTGCCGGCGCTGGCCGATGCTGTTGTTGTTCTGGCGCCAGCCAGCGTGGGCGTGCACGGCGTAGCCCTCCGTTTCCCAGGATCCAATCAGCAGGCCGCCCAGCGTTGCTTTCCCGCTGCCGAGTCCACGCTGCTCGTCGCCCGTGGCGAGGGTGATGCCCGGTTTGAGACCGATCGAGACGTCGCCGCTCTCGAAGAAGCGCCATTTCAAATCGATCGACGTGTCGAGGCCGCCCTTCACGACATCGTTTGAGCCCCCTGGGTCCGCGACCTGCCGCAGATATGACCGGCCGATCTGCAGGTCGAGATTGTCGAGCAGGCCGTACGCCAGAACCGCGGCAGGTTGAAAACCCCTGGTCAGTACGTTGCCGTCGTGGTCGCGCGACGATTCCGCGTTCAACTCCAGCTGGAAATTGTTTTTTTTCTGTGTCCCCGTGTCCTCCGTCACCAGCGGATGTGCAGCGCTTGCGAGCCCGCAGCGCAGCGCGCTCAGCATTGCAAGGAGCAGTGCGGCGCGGGCTGCGGTCGGCATGGTTGGGTAAACTACCCGAATACCATGACCGAACACCAGATCGGTCGGCTGCTCGCCGACCTGTGGGCGGATTTGCAGGAACCGGCAATTCTGTGGCAGGCGGGCACGTTGGCGCTTTGCCTCCTGGCGGCGTGGTGGCTGTCGCGCATGCTGCAATGGCGTGCTCCGGATGGCAGCGCCGTGGCCCTCAAGCACGGCGCGGCGGCGTTTCGCCGCGTCGTTTTTCCGCTGCTGGCCATGCTGCTGCTGATCGCCGGCCGCGCGGTGCTCGGCAACTGGCACAACACCAACCTGTTCGGCGTCGCGATTCCGCTTTTCGGCGCGCTGGCGGGCATCCGTTTCGCGGTTTACCTGCTGCGCCTCGGCGTATCGAGCGCCAACTGGCTCGATCCTTTCGAGCGCAGCATCGCAATGCTGGTGTGGGCTGCGCTCGCCATGCACCTCACCGGAATCCTGCCGGAAATCGTGACCTGGCTCACCGAGGTCGAGCTTACCGCGGGCAAGCAGAAGCTTTCCCTCTGGACGCTGCTCAGTGCCGGATTCTGGATCGTCATCAGCCTGCTGCTCGCGCTGTGGGCGGGCGCGGCACTCGAAGCGCGGATGATGCGCGCCGCGGGCCTGCATTCGAGCCTGCGCGTGGTGTTTTCGCGCCTGGGCAAGGCGATCCTGCTCGTGGTTTCGGTGCTGGTGGTATTGCCGCTGATCGGGGTGGATATCACCGTGCTCTCGGTATTCGGCGGTGCGCTCGGCGTCGGGCTGGGGCTTGGAATGCAGAAAATCGCCTCCAACTATCTCTCAGGGTTCATCATCCTGCTCGACCGGTCGATCCGCCTCGGCGACATGATTACCGCGGACAACCAGTACGGCGAGGTGACGAATATCACCACGCGCTACGTGGTGGTGCGCTCGCTCACCGGCGTGGAGGCGATCATTCCAAACGACACGTTGGTCACGTCCACGGTGCTGAACCATTCGTACTCGGACCGGAGCGTGCGGCTGTTTGTACGGGTGCAGGTTGCCTACCGTACAGACATGGCGGGGGTGCTGGGCTTATTGGTGGACGTGGCGCGCCGTCATCCACGCGTGCTCAAGGATCCGGCGCCGACCGCGCATGTCCTGCAGCTCGCCGACAACGGCGTGGACCTGGAGCTCGGTTTCTGGATCAAGGATCCGGAGCTTGGCAGCCTGAACGTACGCTCCGAAGTCAGTGTCGAATTGCTGTCGGAATTTGCCGCCCGGGGAATCGAAATTCCCTTTCCACAACGGGAGGTTAGGATGCTGCAAGGCAACAGTACCGAGCGAGTGCGCAATAGTACGTAAACTTGACCTTTTCCCGGGATACAAGCGTTTGCGGTTCGCGTAGAATCCGCCCGGCCCGTCTGCAAAAGACGACATAACAAAGGCACCTGATGCTCTTCAACGGTTTGCTGGACCTTCCATGGTGGGGATTGGTGCTCGTCGCGCTCGGCCTCACGCACATCACGATTGCCTCGGTAACCATCTATCTGCATCGGAATCAAGCACATCGCGCGCTTGAACTGCACCCCGCGGCGGCCCACTTCTTCCGCCTGTGGCTGTGGCTCACCACCGGTATGGTGACCAAGGAATGGACTGCCATCCACCGCAAGCACCACGCCAAGTGCGAGACCGAGGACGACCCGCACAGCCCGCAGGTTCACGGCATCAACCGCGTGTTGTGGACCGGGGTGATGCTGTATGTGAAGGAATCGCACTACCCCGAGACCATGGAACGTTACGGTCACGGCACGCCGGAGGACTGGGTCGAGCGCAACGTCTACGCGCGCCACTCGGTGCTCGGCCTGTGGCTGATGGGCGCGGTCAACATCGCGCTGTTCGGCCTGATCCCGGGCGCGATCATCCTGATCGTGCAGATCGCCTGGATCCCGTTCTGGGCCGCCGGCGTGATCAACGGCATCGGCCATTTCTGGGGCTACCGCAACTGGGATGTCCCCGCGCCGGATGCAAGCCGCAACATGACGCCGATCGCAATGCTGATCGGCGGCGAGGAGCTGCACAACAACCACCACGCCTATCCGGCCTCGGCCAAGTTTTCGCAGAAGTGGTACGAGTTCGACCTGGGCTGGACCTACATTCGCGCCCTCGAAGAAGTGGGACTTGCCACGGTGAAGAAGGTGGCGCCGACGCCGCGTTTTTCGGATCCCAAGCCGGTCGCCGACGAACAGACGCTGGAGGCGGTGATCGCCAACCGCTACGATGTGCTCGCACGCTACGCCAAGTCGCTCAAGCGGACCTACCTGCAGGAGATCGAGCGCCTCGGGCAATGGTCGAAGGAAGCCGAGGCGCTGAAGCCGGCGAAGACGTATTTCGCGCGCTTGCAGCGGCTTACCGAGGTCGAGCGCATTCGGCTCGCCGAAGCGGTGAAGAATTCGAAGGCGCTGGCTACGGCGATCGCGATGCGCGACGAATTGGCGGCGCTGTGGGCGCGCTCGAGCGACTCGCGCGAGCAACTGCTCAAGCAGCTGCAGGACTGGTGCCACAAGGCCGAGACCAGCGGCGTGGTGCCGCTGGTGGAGTTCAGCCACCGCCTGCGCAGCTACGCCTGAATCACCGTCGCTCCCGCGAAAGCGCGAGCCCACAAAAAAGCCCGCGTCGAGCGGGCTTTTTTTATGCGGGCAGAGGCCGGACTACTTGATCTTGCCTTCCTTGTACATGACGTGCTTCCTCGCCTTCGGATCGTATTTCATCATCTCGATCTTCTCGGGCTTGGTGCGCTTGTTCTTCGTGGTGGTGTAGTAGTGGCCGGTGCCGGCCGAGGATTCAAGCTTGATCTTCTCGCGCATCGCGGTCTCCTCAGGCTTTCGCCCTGTCCTTTTTCTTCGCCTTGATCTCCGCCAGCACGGCCTCCAGGCCGAGCTTGTCGATGCGCCGCAGCCCAGAGGTCGAGACGCGCAGCCGCACCCAGCGGCGCTCGGTCTCGAGCCAGAAACGGCGATAGTGCAGGTTGGGCAGGAAGGTGCGGATGGTCTTGTTGTTCGCGTGCGAGACCAGATGACCTTTCATCGGCTTCTTGCCGGTGACATCGCAAATCCGAGGCATTGCTAACTCCGAGGTGGCGCGGAAAGGGGGCGAATTATACGCGAAAACAGGTACTTCATAGCAGTCCGCGCTCGGCGAACGACAAGGTCTGGCGGCCTGCCACGATGAAGTGGTCGAGCACCTTGACGTCCACCAGCGATAGTGCCTCCTTCAGGTTGCGCGTCAGCAGCTCGTCCGCCTGGCTCGGCTGCGCGACACCCGACGGATGGTTGTGCGCAAAGATCACCGCGGCGGCATTCGCCTTGAGTCCCGCCTTGACGATTTCGCGCGGATACACTGAGGTTTGCGTGAGCGAGCCGCGAAACAGCTCCTCGCAGGCGAGCACGCGGTGCTGGGCGTCGAGCCACAGGCAGACGAACACCTCGTGTTCGCGGTCCGCGATCGCCAGGCGCAGGTAGTCCCGCACTGCGCCAGGGGAGGTGAGCGCGCTGACCGAACGCAATTCGTCCCTGAGGCTGCGGCGCGCGAGTTCCATCGCCGCCTCGAACTGCGCGCGCTTGGCCGGTCCGAGCCCTTTTACGTTCCTGAGGTCCGCAGCGAACAGGCCGGCAACGCCCTTGAACCTCGCCAGCAATTCGCGGCCGAAATCCACAGCGCTCATGCCCGGCAGGCCCGTGCGCAGGATCACGGCGAGCAGCTCCGCGTCGCTGAGCGCTGCCGCTCCGTGCGCCAAAAGGCGCTCGCGCGGGCGTTCTCCAACGGGCCAGTCTGAAATTGCCATATGAATTAAAATCCCATCCCTTAACGCTCGAGAGGTCGGTCCCGATGACCTTGAAAGGAAAGCGGATTTTGCTCGGCGTGAGCGGCGGTATCGCGGCCTACAAGGCGGCGGTGCTGGCGCGCGCCCTGAGCAAGGCGGGCTGCGACGTGCGCGTCGCCATGAGCGAGGCGGCGACCCGGTTCGTCACGCCGGTAACCATGCAGGCCCTGACCGGACAGACCGTGTGGACCGACCTCTGGGATCCGCGCATCGCCGACAACATGTCGCACATCGAGTTGTCGCGCGACCGCGACCTCGTGCTGGTAGCGCCGGCGAGCGCCGACTTCCTCGCCAAGATCGCGCTCGGCCTGGCCGACGACCTGCTCTCGACGCTGGTGCTGGCGCGGCGCTGCGGGCTCATGGTCGCGCCGGCGATGAACGTGGAGATGTGGGACAACCCGGCAACGCAACGCAACCTGGCCAGCCTGCGCGCCGATGGCATCGCCTTCGCGGGTCCCGCGGCGGGCGACCAGGCCTGCGGCGAATCCGGCATGGGACGCATGCTCGAACCGAAGCAGATCCTGGCCGAGGTCGAGGCCTGGTTCGCGCCCAAGCTGCTCGCGGGCAAGCGGGTGCTGGTGACTGCGGGGCCGACCGAGGAGCCGATCGACCCGGTGCGCGTGATCACCAATTCGAGCTCGGGGAAGATGGGATTCGCGGTGGCGCGCGCGGCGCACGAAGCGGGCGCCCGGGTCACGCTGGTCAGCGGGCCGGTGGCGCTGGAAACTCCGGCAGGCGTCGAACGCGTCAACGTGCGCAGCGCGCAGCAGATGTTCGAGGCGGTGAAATCCACGGTGGAACGCAGCGACATCTTCATCTCCGTCGCCGCGGTCGCAGATTGGAAGGTGAAGAAATCCGCCGCACACAAAATCAAGAAGGTGAACGGCCGCACTCCGGTCCTCGAGTTCGAGGAGAATCCCGACATCCTCGCCTGGGTCGCCGCCCGCAGGAACGCGCCGTTCTGTGTCGGCTTTGCTGCCGAGAGCGAAAAGCTGGCCGCGAACGCGAAATCCAAGCGCGTGAAAAAGGGCGTTCCGCTGATCGCCGCCAACCTCGCGCAGACGGCAATCGGGGCCGACGACAATGCGATCACGCTGTTTGATGCGCACGGCAGGCATTCGCTCGGGCGTGGTCCGAAGTTGGAACAGGCCCGCAAGCTGCTCGCGCACGTGGCGGGCATGCTGCCGAAAACGAAACGCTAGCCCGGGGGATATGAAGGGGGGCGGAGACGTGTTGTCGCAGCCCCCCTTTCCTATGCGCAAGCTGGATGTAAAGATCCTCGACGCGAGGATCCGCGACATGCTCCCGCAGTACGGTTCGGCCGGCGCCGCCGGCCTCGACCTGCGCGCCTGCCTGGACGCGGCGCTGGAGTTGAAGCCCGGCGACAGCCAGCTGGTGCCCTCGGGCATCGCGATCCACATCGGCGATCCGGGGTTCGCCGCCATCATTCTGCCGCGCTCGGGCCTGGGCGCGAAGCACGGCATCGTGCTGGGGAATCTCGTCGGCCTGATCGACTCCGATTACCAGGGCCAGGTGTTCGTGTCGGTCTGGAACCGCGGCCAGGCCGCGTTCACCATCCAGCCGATGGACCGCATCGCGCAGCTGGTGGTGGTGCCGGTGCAGCAGGTCGAGTTCAACCTGGTCGAAGATTTCGCAACGTCGCGCCGCGGCGCCGGCGGTTTCGGCAGTACCGGAAAAAGCTAGGCCAGCGAGTCAGCCCAGATCGTGCGGGCCCAGTTCCAGGCGTAGGTGCCCTCGGCCTCGCTGCGCGCAGCGGATACGCCGCCCGAGCCCTTGATGGCGACGAGCGTGCCCTGGCCGGCGTCCCACTGGTGGACCGAGGAAACGCGGATCGCTTCCTTCTGCGATACGAAGCTGTAGCAGGTATTGATGATCTGCAGCGGGACCGGGGCGCGGCCGCGCAACTGCTCGACGATGGCGGCAGCGGCGATCTTGCCGTGGTTGTTCGCCATGCTGGCCGATTTGGGCATGCCGGGCGCCGACAGGGTCGCATCGCCAAGCACATGGATGCCCGGCACCTTCTTCGATTCCATCGTGCGCCA
>Ga0134122_10003975_pt1 | contig 10986 bp, 11 predicted proteins | sample KB302_FD_96461 | JGI IMG/M metagenome (GOLD analysis project Ga0134122, IMG submission 96461) | Terrestrial soil microbial communities without Nitrogen fertilizer from Kellogg Biological Station, Michigan, USA - KB3-0-2 | ecosystem: Environmental > Terrestrial > Soil > Unclassified ...
ACGCTTTTCTCCGGATGCGCACATGGTCGCGTATCAATCGTGGGAAACAGGCCGCAGTGAGATCTACATCCAGCCTTTTATGGGAACGGCGGGCAAACAAAGAATCTCATCCGAAGGAGGCGCCGCGGTGCGATGGCGCGCCGATGGCAGAGAATTGTTTTATCGCGCGCTCGACGGACGGCTCATGTCGGTGGCCATTCAGCAGATCGGAGGAGCGATCAAGGCCGGGACGCCGGCGCCGCTGTTTCGCGTCCCGCCGGTGTACCTTCCCTCACCCGACGGCCAACACTTTCTTGTCAATGTCGTCATAGAGCCCGCGGCCCCCATCACCATTCTTCTGAATTGGAAACGGCCGGCAAAGTAATGAATGACACCATGAACCGCTACGAATGATCCCGGTGATGACGTGGTCCCAATAGCTTTTGAAATCAGACTTCCCGATCTTTTATTGGGCGTTGTGGAATCGCATTCGGTTCCCAGCGGACCGGCGGACGCAGCGCTCGCCGCCGAAATAAATGCCGCTGTAGAATCCCATGTTGTGCGACCAAGGTCTGAGATTGTCAAGACTGCTGTCCGAGATCTGTTACGCGCCGGTGGCTACAAGCCGGCCGGCCGAGGCAAACCCGCCAGCGAATATCTTGCGCAGGCGGCAGAGCGTGGGGAGTTCCCGCGCATCAGTCAGATTGTGGATGCCCTGAATCTGGTGTCCTTCGAAAGTGGATTGCCGATTTCGCTTCTTGACGCCAAGCGAGTTATGGAAGGCACGGATTCGCTAGTCATTCGCTTTGGGCGAAGCGGAGAGTCTTACGTTTTCAATGCCGCTGGGCACGAGATCAATCTCGAAGGACTTGTCTTAGTGTCACACAGGAATGGCCCCGCGCTCGGCAATCCGGTGAAAGACTCCATGATGGCAAAAACTACGGACAACACATCTCACACGATTGCATTCGTCTGGGCCAGCCGCCGGGTATTCGAAATGGCCGAACTGCACCAGGTGTGTCTGCGTTTAGGCAATTTACTGCGTGGGGCGGAAACGGAGATCCGAGTTATTGGTCCTGATGCCGGTACTTGTGAATGATAACTGATTCGTCGGTCATGACGGCGGCAGTGGAGATGCGGACTGTGACCGGCTTACACCTTGACCTGGTAAATCTCGTCGTATTAAATACCTGTCAACCATGCCGAAATCATTCTGCGTTGTTCTGCTGCTCGCGTTGACAACTGTGGCTGCAGCTCAAGCGCCCATTCCGGCCACTGCATCGATTGACGGAGTTGTCGTGAAGAAGGGTACGACGGAACCGCTCTCCAACGTCGATCTGGAGTTGTCGCGCGTGGAGGGAACCGCAGCGGCGCCGCTGGGCCCCGGAGTCGCGGATGCATTTGCGGCGATTCTTTATTCCACGAGCCAGGGTCTTCCGGCGCAGGGAGCCACGCCGCCGGCAATACTGGCTCCGGAAGTGAAGTATGGCAAGACCGGAGTCGACGGCAAGTTCACGTTCAAGGATCTGAAAGAAGGAAAGTACCGGCTCGCCGCGGTAAAAGGAGGCGGCGATTACTATCCGGTGGAGTACGGCCAGCGTGATCTTAAACAACGGGGATTGAGTTTTCCCGTTGGCGCAGGTGAGGGCAAGAAAGATGTCAAGCTCGAGATGTCGCTGACCGGCGTTATTACCGGCCGCGTCGTCGACGAAGACCGCCAGCCCATGGGGCACGTCGTCGTGATGGCTCTAACCGCGCAGTTTCAGGCGGGAGAACGGAAAGCCTATATCGAGCGCACGGTACTGACGGATGAGCACGGCGATTTTCGACTTTATTGGCTGGGTCCCGGCACCTACTACGTCGCTGCCACATTCGAAGAACCGCAACGCCGTACCATCGAAATGCAGCCGACAAGCCCTCCTGGCCGCACCCTTGCACGTCATCGTGCGACGTCTCCGGTCATCACCCGCCAGGTGCTGCCGGATGGGAGCGTTATCGAAGAGGTTTATGGCGTGGTGTACTACGGCGGCGGCGTGGATCTTCGGAACGCGGCTCCGGTTGAAGTGCGTTCCGGCGAGACCTTCGCGGGCGCGGACATTCCGATGGGCGCCGGCAAGATGCGCGCGCAGCACATACGCGGAACCGTGATTAATGGAGAAACAGGACTGCCTGCAGCTGGTGCGGAGATTCTTGCGATTCCACGTCAGGAAAGGCCGAATGCTCTTGTCCTGTTTGGAACGACGAGTCCCACCGGCGCTTTTGATCTTGCCGGCGCTCTTCCCGATCAATACGTGCTGACCGCGACGGCCAATTCCACGGTCACTACGGCCGGCATTGTGTCTGGCCCGGTTCCGGCCGGAGTGACACTCATCGGAGGTTTTACCAGTAGTGTGGGGTATTCACCCGTCGATGTTGGAAACAGCGATGCCACCGGCATTCGCATCGTCACGACCAGTGGTTTCACCGTTTCGGGCCAGGTCGTTATTGAAGGAAAGTCGTCTCGCGATGCGGAATCCGATTTCGCGAGAATGAACATCGGTCTGGTGCGCTATCCCGATCTGATCGGCATGCCCGGTCCGTTCATGCCGCTGCCTCCACCACCGCCCGGTACTCCGCCTCCCGCGGTGCGGCCTCCGGGAAACGGACAGGTAACCGCCAGCGGAGATTTCAAGATGCTGGTTTCACCGGGAGATTTCCGAATTAAAGTCGATCGCATGCCTGCGAATACGTATGTGAAATCCATTCGTTTGGGCGGCGAAGACCTATTGCGATCGGGATTTCACATCACCAGGGCCGAGGACAACTTGATGCAGATCGTCATAGGTACCGATGGCGGTTCCGTCGGCGGATCCATCGTGGACGAGAACTTGAATCCATTCCTGAATGCGACGGTGGCTCTCGTTCCGGAGACTCAAGATCCGCGCTTGCGTCCGGACCTTTACCGAAGTACGACGTCGGACTCGTCCGGAAACTTCCAGCTGAATTCAATTCCGCCGGGCAACTACAAACTCTTCGCCTGGGAGTGGGCGGAGCCGGATTCCTGGCAGTACCCGGATTTCATCCGCGCATTTGAGAATGTTGGGAAAACCGTTGTCGTCACAGCCACTGGAAAACAAGACAAGGTGCAATTGAATGTCATCCGCACGCGGCGTTAGAAATCTCTCAATCGTATTGTTGTGCGTCATAGGCTCACGCGCCCTGTCTCAGCGAACTCCCGCACTGCTTCAAGGCGTCGTCATCGAAGCAGGATCCAATACACCCATCGCCAAGGCGACGGTGGAGTTGCGTTCGGTTTCCGGCGGCGAGTCCGTTGCGGCTACGACGCGCACCGACAGTGCCGGGAAATTCTATCTGTCCGCAGTCGCGCCGGGTTCGTATCGGCTCATCGCCAATCACGCCGGTCACGTTAAAACGGAATTTGCGCAATTAAACCCGAGCAATCCTCCGCCTGACATTCGCATCGCGATGACAGCGGCGGGCGTCATTTCCGGCCACGTTTTGGACAAGGGGAAGCCAATCGGAAATGCGGACGCCGTTCTCTTCAAGGCCATCTACACCGAGGGACAGCTCTCATTGACACCCGTGCTGGCCATGCGTACCGACGATCTTGGTGAGTATCATCTGTTCTGGGTTCCGCCGGGCCGCTACTACTTGATGGGTGTCGTCTGGGATATCGCCAATTCCGTTCCGCGTTACATCAATCCTGCCGGTACCGATGCCGATGCCGTCTACATGCAGCAATACATCGGCAGAGCCGTATTCATGAGAGCCACTGCTGGTGGAGTCCTGGATAACGAGGCGCATGTTCCGATGTACTATCCCGGAACTTCGGACCCGAAACTGGCTACTCTGATCGATGTTCAGCCTGGCGCGCAACTGCGCGGGATGGATATCGACGCCAGCGCTGTGCCGACACGCCGCGTGTTGGGAAAGGTCGATGGAATTCCCGCTCCCAGCGCAGGGCAGACCGGGCCTGTTCGGGCCAGCGTGAACATGCGGCCCCTGATTGCCAGTTTGAATACCAGTTCGACGCAATCGCCCGGCGCGACCTCGGACCCGAGTGGTAATTTCGAAATTGGCAGCGCGGCGCCTGGACGGTATCTGGTGACGGCAACGGCAGGGAATTTGAGTGGGCGAACACTCATCGAGGTACGCGATCGTGATGTGACCAATGTCGTAATTCCTTTGTTGCCGGGAGCGAATCTGTCCGGCCGCGTTGTGATCGAACGGGCAGTTCCGGTGACACCCGATCCCGCGATGGCTACCGTACGCGTGGCCTTGCGCAGCGATCCGCTGATTCCCGGCGTGAATGTGGGAGCCGTATCGCCGCAACCCGACGGTACATTCAGCATATCGGGAGTCCCCGCCGCCGGTGACTATCGGGTGATTGTCGCTCCAATTTTGACGTCTGCAACTCCACCAGATTCCACTCCAGCCGTCATTCCGCCCGCTTTTCAAAACCTGTATGTGAAATCGATCCGGATCGGAGACGTGGATGCGTTGAACGACCGTCTGCATCTGGAAACTTTGCCGCGCGATCCTATGGTCATCGTCATCGGTTCGAATCCGGGAACACTCGAGGGCCGGGTAGTGAACGAGCGCAAGCAACCGGTGTCTGGAACCTCCGTCGTACTGGTTCATGACAATGGCTTGCGCTACCGCGTGAACGAGAAATCCACCTTCAGTGACGCCTCTGGCCGATATGAATTTCAGAACGTTCCTCCGGGAAATTACAAATTGTTCGCATGGGAGCGTGTCGAGCCGGGCGCCTGGCAGGATCCGGATTTCATGCGACCCTTCGAGAGCCGCGGTGTTGCGGTGCGCGTGAATGAAGGTGGACGAATTACAGCGGAAGTCACGGTCCAGAACTGAACACAATCGTTTCAGCAGTAAATTTTCAGTTTGGTGCTTCCCTGCGCAGCAGGTAAGCTTTGCAGCGAACTGAATCGGAGGTACGCAGGTGAAGCAAACGCGGATAGTGTTGTATGTCCTCGCTCTCGCCTTGACGGCAATGATGCTGAGCGCGCAAGGCCGGCGTGGTGCGGGACCGGCGGGCGGTGCGGCGAAAATAGAACACATCGTGGTGCACGGCAAGGCACTTGAAGGGAATCTGGAAGGAGATTCTCCCGACCGTGAGGTCACGGTTTATCTTCCTCCGACCTATCAAGGCGACCAGGCGCGCCGATATCCCGTGGTGTACCTGCTGCATGGCTTTGGCTCACGTGATGACGCGTTTACCGGGAAGCTCGTCGACCTGACTCCGAGCGCGGATCGGCTTGCTTCAACGGGCGGCTTCAGCGCGCCGATCATCGTCATCCCTAATGCGTCGACACTGCACGGCGGCAGCATGTATTCGAATTCCGTAACGACCGGCAATTGGGAAACGTTTGTCGCAGAGGATCTGGTGGCGTATATCGACGGGCACTACCGTACGATCGCTGTGCGGATCAGCCGGGGACTTGCGGGGTATGGCATGGGCGGTTATGGGGCGCTGCGCATTGGCATGAAGCGGCCCGATGTATTTTCAAGCCTCTACGTGATGAGCGCGGAGTTGCTGGATCCAAACGATAACGCGCGGCCGGATACCGCGGCGCTCGCCGAGGCAATCAAGACACGCGCACAGGCCGAACAGGCGGCGCGCGCAGAAGACGGCCGCACTGCCGGATTTGGAGCTTCGCTGATGCTGGCCAAGGCGGCAGCGTGGTCTCCCAATGCCGGCAATGCGCCGCTCTACCTCGATCTGCCTTTCAAGGACGGCAAACTGCAGGCCGATATCGCCGCTCGTTGGACAACGAACGCAGGACTCACGATGGTCGAAGGCAACACGTCAAACCTGAAAAAACTCTACGCCATGGTCATCGACGTTGGAACCAACGACCCGCTGCTGGCATCCAATCGGCAGTTGCACCAAGCCCTGATGCGCCTGGAGGTCCCTCACCACTACGAGGAATACGAAGGCGACCACACCAACCGCCTTGCGGACCGAATCGATCGGAACTTTCTGCCATTCTTCTCAAAGAGTCTGGCCGCTCCGGCAAACCCGACGTCGCCACAAGTCCAGTAACGCGAATGGCAGCCGGACTGGAGGAAAAGCGATGGGTAGATTTTGGTCTTCCGGACTTTGGATCCTGTGTCTTGCCTTAGTGATGTGGGAAGTTCCCGGGCAATCGTGGATGCTGGCTCGTCCCACCGGCTTGCGTGTGCGTTACTTTACCCGATGAAGTGTAAGAGGTGCAGTCGTTGCTACTTTGTTCACTGGTGGAAGGGCAGTCGGTGCTGGATCAAGGTGTTGTCCTGGCGATAATGGCCGTCCCGGCTGACCAGCGCGTACTGCTACGCCGATATTTCCCCTGCGTAATGTCATCGTGTTGGCGTCGGTCAGCTCGACGGTCCATACCCAGTAGATTGGCTCACGTCCGGTTATCGTCCGAGTCGTCATAAATCGAACCGTATTCCCTTCTACTTTGCCGAGTTCGATTTTCATCGGTATTTCCCAAATGCCATCCACTCCAAGAAAGCCGGAGATCTTCTCGCCTTCTACTTTGACATCCAGTTGCACGTCCGTCGGGTTTTGATTTGGATTCCCGGGCCGCCGGACTGGTGGTTGGATCAAATTGGGCGGTTCCGAAAGAACTTTGAGAATCCCCGAATCGGTCCAGCCGGACCAACCTTTCGGCGCTGGGTCCGTGGACCAACCGCCAGTCCAACGCGTCTGGGCAATCGCGGCGGCACCCACGAAGAGGATCGCAACAAGCATCAACGCTTTGTTCGTCATGTTCATGGCTCTTTTCTGATTATATGCCCGGTATCAACGTGCTGCATCGATTCACGTTCAGGAACGGCAAGGTCATCGAGTGGCGCGGCTCGGAGGATACTGCGAAAACCAGTGCCGCTTACAACTCTTGAGGCGCCATGATCAGTGGTGCAGGATTTTCGAAAGAAACTGTGCCCTCAATGGCCAGCTCCCTCATGACGTCCAGTACCTCGTTGATCATTTCCGGATCCAATGCCGACGTGGGTTCGTCGAACAGCATGCAGATGGGGTCCATGGAAAGCGCCTGGCAATCGTGGAATCGACGACAGCTTTGAATTGAGGATCGTCCTTCCGCAGCATGCAACCATACGCTTCTCGCGATTGGGGTGTTCCGACGACATGCCAATCGCCGGGCATCCTGGCCTTCGCCATTTCTCCGTAGAGGAGCGCATCGTCCATCATGAATGCGCCGGCGCTTCCTCTCTCCAGTGTCAGGAACGATTCGCCGTGATCTTTGGCGCTGATGATGTTCATCCCCATTTTCCGGTCTTCATTCAGTTTGCGGAGAAGGCGTTCCGAGGTCGTGCCCGCAGTGGTGACAACATTCTTGCCGGCAAGATCGGGGAAATCATGGATGCCGGAATCTGTTCTTGTCAGCAGTTTCGTGCCGATGACAAAGATGCTATTGGAAAAGGCGACCTGCCTCTGCCGTTCGGCGCTGTTGGTTGTGGATCCGCACTCGATGTCCACGGTGCCGTTTTGAACCAGCGAAATCCGATTCTGCGAAGTGACCGGAATGAGTTTCACCTTCAGGTCTGGCAGATGGAGCTGTTCTCGAACTGACTTCACGATTTCAGACGCGGTGTCCTGGGAGTATCCGATGACCTGCTGTTTGTCATCGTAGTAGGAGAACGGTATGGAAGATTCACGATGTCCGAGAGAGATAGTGCCAGTGTCCTGGATTCTCTTCATCGTTCCCGTAATCGGCTGACACAGAATCGGACCGGCAAACGACAGAGAAAGAATGCAGGCTGCAGCCAAACGGCCAATCATGGACAGTCCTCGCAAAAAAGATGATTCATATTTCACCCATCTCGCGTATGGAGTATATGCCTCTGACGGAGGCGTGAGATTGGAGGCAATGTGAAGCGGTTGACAGGACATCTTTATTTCTGGGTACTGGTTGCCATACTGGCCGGAGGCACGTTGGGCTATCTGTCCCCTGAACGCGCCGTTGCCCTGAAACCGCTGGGTGATGGATTTATTGCGCTGATCAAAATGATGATCGGTCCCATTATTTTCTGCACCGTTGTACTCGGAATCGCGGGTGCGGGCGACATGAAAAAAGTTGGGCGGGTGGGAGCCAAAGCGCTCATCTATTTTGAGGTGGTTTCCACGCTCGCTCTCGGGATTGGCCTGTTGGTCATGCACGTCCTTCATCCCGGAATAGGATTCAATGTGGATCCGGCGACGTTGGACCCCAAGGCGGTTGCCGTCTACGCCCAAAAAGCCGCGGAGCAAAGTACGGCCGGCATGATATTGCATGTGATACCGGTGACTTTTACGGACGCATTTACGGGTTCCGGAGACCTTCTTCAGGTTCTGCTTGTTGCCATTCTGTTTGGATATGCCATGACGCACCTCGGCGAAAAAGGACTGGCGGTACATCGGTTCATTACCGAGTGCTCTCATATTTTCTTCGCAATAATGAATAGCATTATGAAACTCGCTCCGATAGGCGCCGGTGGGGCGATGGCGTTCACCATCGGCAAATACGGAATTGGAGCGATACGCCCCCTGATGTACTTGATGGGCAGCTTCTATCTGACATCGCTTTTGTTCGTGTTCATTGTGCTCGGAACCATCTCCTCCGTGGCGGGATTCAACATTGGCCGGTTTCTGATCTACATCAAAGAAGAGCTGCTCACTGTCCTTGGAACGGCATCTTCAGAAGCAGGCCTCGCGCCATTGATGGCCAAGCTTGAACGACTAGGCTGTTCGAAATCCGTTGTCGGACTCGTCGTCCCCGCTGGCTACTCGTTCAATCTTGACGGCACGAACATCTATCTCACAATGGCGGCGCTCTTCGTGGCTCAGGCACTGAACATTCATCTATCAATACGACAGGAACTAACGCTGCTGGGCGTGGCAATGCTGACATCCAAGGGCGCTTCTGGAGTCACCGGTGCAGGATTTATAACGCTGGCGGCAACACTGGCAGTGGTTCCCGGGATACCTTCTGCCGGACTGGCCCTGATTCTGGGTATTGATCGATTCATGTCCGAGGCTCGCGCGCTGACGAATTTTGTTGGCAATGGCGTTGCGACCATCGTCGTATCCGGTTGGGAAAAGGACCTCGACAGGGACAAGCTTCGGACCGAGCTGGGGGGCAGATAAACGTGTTATGACAACAAGTCGCGTCTAGCTTCTGCCACAATTCCCGCTACTAAAGATGCAACTCTGTTGCATTCCTCCTTCGCCCAGTCGGCTGTGGGGGGATCGGACAAGAGAGGACGCCTTGAATCGGAAAACGGTTTCAGTACGAGTGCACATTCCGGAGTGCCAAATAGCATTGTCACAGTTATGGCTCGGCTGAAACGTTGTTGGGCGGAATGGATCTGGCTGAGAGTCTCGTTAAGGCGAGTAAGAGCGTTCTTTTCAATAACGCCTGGAAGAACAGCATAAAGTCCGGACAGTTCTTCTGCGCTGTTGATTATCTCGATGTACGCATCTCGTCTTTGATTCCACCTCACTTGCCTGTCCCAGAACTCACCAGAGAGTTTGTGCTCAATTTCCTTTTGGACAATGGTTACGGCTCTCAACTCCGCAACAATCGCATCCAGATCTTCCTTCCGCGCGGGATTCTTTTCTTTTTCACCACTCTTCGCGCCCGCCCATGGCTTGAGAGCCCACATTGCAAGCCAAACCAAAACTGCCGTGAAAACAGGATTGAGAATGGTCCAGATTGTCATCTGCGGATTAACCCCTTTCAACGGCCATCGGATTCCGGCGGCGTTTTTCCCAAAGTGATTCGGATTTCCGGCGCACCGGCACGTTCGAGGACAAACGGCCGTGCCGACAGATCACGCGAGCCATCGGAGATCGACAGTACGGAATAATATGAAGTCAAACTCTGGGCTTCAACCCGATACTCGCCGGGAACAACCACCTGGTAGAAGCGTCCGTCTTCGTCTGGAAGACAAAATGAAACTCGGCCGTCCTGCGCATAGAGGAAAACCCGAATGGAGTCTTTGAGTGCCGGAGGGGCGCCATCGCTATTCACGACGACTCTTCCGGCGATCTGCGTGTACGGCATTTCAATCTGTACGTTTACTACCGAGGAACCAACTTCAATCTCGCGCTTAAAGGAATAACTTCCAGGAGGACTGATCTCCAGGACGTAAGCTCCAGGCAGAACTCCGGGGATTCGGAATATCCCATCGGAGCCGAGGGATACCACTCGAGCTCCGGCCTGTAACTGTAAGCGGGCTTGAATGTCGTCCATTTCCGGCTTCAGTGGGCTTGCTCCACTTCCCAGGGCCGCAGCCGACATCAGCGCAGCACCTGCAAGAGGCCGTCCTCGTATTTCAAAGGCGCCGTTGCCCGACTGCGGTTTGATGCTGATCTGCGCCTGGCCGATAGGCGTCCCTGTCTGATCCACGAGTTTGCCGCGGATTTCCGATCCGCTTGAAACTTTCAGCTCGATTCCAGTTTGATCCACATCTGTCACAGCGATCGGCAGATTGAATGAAACGATTGCCGGATCGAATACCTGAAAATATTGATTGCCCGCCGACACCGCAGAAAACTCAAAGACGCCATCGTCATGAACACGCGCCGTCAAAGGAGCAAAAGAAACTTCGCTGGCGCCGCCAAAGCTCGAAGACGGCGAGTATTCGCAGCAAATCGACAACGATTCAATGAGACGGCCAAGTCCAGTCGCGGCATCAATCACTCGTCCGCTGACGCGGGTGCGAACGAACAGCATCTCGGCAACCTGCGTCGTCGAGCCATCCGCCACGACAATCGTCGTTGCACGACGAATATCGCTCACTCCGGGATGAAACAGCGGACTATCAATGCGGCCCGTCATGATGTGATAACGCCCGGGAGGAACGTTTTCCATTCGATATCGTCCGTCGCTATCGGTTTGCACAATCGCCTCAAGCACGCTTCCCGCGTCGGCTCCTTCTGCCGGTACGATTGCAACTCGAACCGAGGCCATCGGCGCTCCTTCATTCGTGCGCAGAACT
>Ga0134122_10003976_pt1 | contig 10985 bp, 7 predicted proteins | sample KB302_FD_96461 | JGI IMG/M metagenome (GOLD analysis project Ga0134122, IMG submission 96461) | Terrestrial soil microbial communities without Nitrogen fertilizer from Kellogg Biological Station, Michigan, USA - KB3-0-2 | ecosystem: Environmental > Terrestrial > Soil > Unclassified ...
GCCAACTATTCGGCTATTCGGCCTCTATAACCAACAAGGCCGCCCCTTGCTCGGCTCCCCCGATTGTAGCGCTCCGGCCGAGAGGTACCACTCCGGGCAAGCGATCTCGCCCGATCTCGGCCAGAACCCGACGATCCAGACCACGTCCCCCCCCTCCTCGGCGACCAGGAGGAGGCTGTCCCGGTGCTCGGCGGGAACCTTCAGGTCCACCAGGGCGTCCTGCAGCTTGCGGCGCCGCCCACCCACCTTGACGCGATCCCCCGGCCGTCGGGTGCGCAGCTCCAGCGGGCGGTCGGGGAGCCGCTCCAGCGGGAGCACCGCCGAGGCGTCCTCGAGGGGCGCCCGGTCCAGGGCCACCAGTTGCCCGGACTCCGGGTGTGGCACCGGCCGGCCCGGCTCCAGGACGGCAGGTAACCCCGGGCCCCTCGCCGCGCTCGCCCCCGTGAGCCGGAGCGCCCCGCCCGCCACCCTCGCCTGCCGCCGCCGGCCCACCTCTACGGGCCGCCCGGCCTCCAGCGCCCGCGCCAGCCGCTCCAGTTGGGCGGCGTCCACCGGGAGCCCCGCCTCGCGGAGCCACGCCGCCAGCGCGCGCCGCCGGACGGCCGGGTGGAGCCCCAGCAGCCCCGCCGCGTCGAGGCTCGCGGGCGCCTCCGGCAACCGCAGGCGGGCGAGCGCGTCGGCGGCCAGCCCGGCGAGCAGCGACTCGTCCTCGGCGGCGAAGGCGGCGAACCGCGCCAGCCGCCGGACCACCTCGCCCGGGTCGTCCTGGGCGGCGGCGGCCAGCGCCGGGAGCACCCCCTCTCGAACGCGGGTGCGCAGGAAGGCGGGGTCGCGGTTCATCGGGTCGTCCGCCAGCCCCTGGTCCGCGCCGCGCTCGTGGAGGAAGGCCGTCACCTCGGCGCGGGTGACGCCCAGCATGGGGCGGAGGACGGCGTCGCGGGAGGCGTGGATGCCGCGGGCGCCCCGGGTCGAGGTCCCGCGCAGCAGCCGCATCACCAGCGTCTCCGCCTGGTCGGAGGCGGTGTGCGCGGTGGCGATCCACCGGCAGCTCCGGTCGGCCCTCGCCCGCTCGAGCGCCTCGTAGCGCCCCGCGCGCGCCCGCGCCTCCGCGCCCGGGCCCCGGGCGACCGGCACCGAGAGCGCGTGGAAGGGAAGTCCGAGCGTGGCGGCCAGCGCTCCCACCCCGCGCACCTCCTCCTGCGACTCGGGCCTCAGTCCGTGATCCACGCACGCCACCTCCGGCTGGAGGTGGAGCGCGGCGGCGACCTCCGCGGTACCCAGGAGCAGCGCCACCGAATCTGGGCCGCCAGAGACCGCCAGCAACATAGGGCCATCCGAAGCGCCCAGCCGGGCGTACGACGCGTGAAGGGCGCGCGCGAAGAAGGAGGAGGAGGATCCGCGGGTGGCCAGGAGGTGTCCGGTAGGAGGGGGGAGTCGGTGCTGGTGGTTTTTACTTGACACTCGCCCTGTTGAAGGCGGGGGTGGCTCGGCTTATCATGCGGGATCGAGACTTGGCCGTCAGGTCCCCGTGGGAGAGGAAGTCGGTAACCCTTTCGCAGCCACGGAATAGTGCTTGTCGGCACTCGTGTTGAGAAGGCGAATGTAATGATAGTTGGGCCTAGGGGTCCCCCCCCTCCCCCTCTGGGCCCACGGGGTCGTCGGGAAACCGAAGACCCCTCTTTCAGCGCCCCGCGGATGACCGCGGGGCGTTTTTTTTTGGCCGCGTGCCCAGCCATCGGCCGGGAAAACATTGACCCGCTCCCCACTCTGTCGGATAACCACAGCCGGTTTCTTCGGATCGAGCCTCTCTCGTCACCTCCTCCCCAGGAGCCCACCAAGTATGGCTGGCACCGACAAGCGCAAGCAGTCACTGTATTTCCCCGAGGAGATGCTGAAGGAGATCCAGGAAGAGGCGAACCGGCAGGACCGGTCGCTCTCCTGGGTGGTTCAGCAGGCGTGGAAGATCGCGCGGGAGCGCATCAAGGCCTTCCCCGCGGTCAACGACGTCACCGGCGAGGAGTCGCTCCCGGACCGCCGCGAGGAGACGTAGATGTCTGGCACGGACAACCGCAAGCAGTCGCTGTACTTCCCCGAGGACATGCTCGAGGAGATCCAGAAGGAGGCCACGCGCCAGGACCGGTCCATCTCGTGGATCGTCCAGCAGGCGTGGAAGGTGGCCCGTTCGGACATCCGGAAGATGCCGTCGGTGAATGACGTCATCGCGCCTCGTCCGGCCGCCCCTCCCCCGGCGCCTCCCGGCACCGGCGGTCCGCCCAAGACGTAGCCGCGGCCCAGGCGGCCCTAGTTGGTCGGGGGCCCCGGCGTCGCGCAGCCCACCAGGTCGATCCGGTTGTCCACCGCGAGCGAGGGGAAGGTCTGTCCCGTCGGCGGCTGGTAGTGCGTCTTGAAGTAGCGCTCGACGACGGTGGCGTCGCTGGGCTCGAAGGTGTGGACGTCCCGGCTGGCCAGTCCGCCGCTGAGGTTGGCGAAGATGTCCGAGGTGCCCGTCCCGGAGAAGACGTTGAAGTCGGTGATCGCCAGGCGCACCGCCGGCCCGGGGACGAGGACGTCCTGCCCGCCCACCACGAGCTGCGTCACCCGAGCGGTGGGCGGGTTGGCGCAGTTGATCTGCATGGTGCCGCCGGCGATGTGGAGGAACTCGCCGGGCGGGTTGACGATGGGGAGGCCGGCGGGCGTCAGCCGGGCGGCGCCGGCCTCCATCAGGGCCCGGAGCTCCTCGCGGGTCACGCTCAGCGAGAGGAGCCGGTTCTCGAAGAGCATGATCTCGTGCAGCACCCCGCTCTTGAGGGCGCCGGCCGGGAGGATGGTGCGCGGGACGCACAGCCCCTCCCCTCGCAGCCCGCCGCCGTTGATCACCGCGAACTGGCTGGCCGTCACCCCCGGCTCGGTGGCGGCGAGGAAGGCCTCCGCCGCGCCCTGGCCGATGGCGTTGTTGGCGTGCCGGGCGTTCGGCTTGTCCAGGTAGACGACGCCCGCGAGGGAGGCGACCTGCTCGTTGGGGTTCTCCGCCACGCCGGAGCAGGGCTCGTTGAAGGCGATGCAGGCGCTCAGGGTGAGAGGGGCGGTGGCGAGGAGGAGGCGCATGGGGCTGGGTCGGCTTGGATCGTGGGACGTCAGTAGGTGGCGCTGAGGGAGGCGTAGATGGTGCGGCCGCCGCGAGGGACGCCGCCGGGGGTGCGGTCCATGCGGGGCGCGTCGTCCACCCGGTCCTCGTCCAGCGCGTTGCGGAAGGTGAGCGCGGCGGTGAACCGGTCGGCGATGGTCTGGGTGCGCAGCTGCGCCACGGCGAAGGAGTAGGCCGGGATGCGCCAGCGGTGGAGGATCTCCAGGCCGGCGCGCGCGTCGCTCCGGCGCTCCGAGCCGACCTCCAGGAGGAGATCGAGGTCGAGGAGGTCCCAGACCGGCAGGCTGAGGCCGGCGTTGAAGCGGACCTGCGGCAGCTCGGTGAGGAGCTGGAAGGCGGGAGGGGTGGCGACGTCGACGGCGCGGAACCAGCTGATGTTCGCCCAGCCGGAGAGGCGGGAGCCGGTCTCCACCCGCGCCTCTGCCTCGGCGCCGAAGACGCGCACGCCCAGGCGGTTGGTGAGCGGCGCCAGGTCGCCGGAGGTGTCCAGGGCGACGATGGGGCTGGAGAAGTTGTCGAAGAAGCCGGTGGCGCGCAGGCGGACCCGCGCGTCGCCCTGGGCGTGCAGCCACTCCGCGCTCAGCTCCACGGCGTCGAGGGTGGAGGGCTGCAGGAGCGGGTTGCCCACGAAGCGGCCCAGGTAGATCTGGACGTGCGGGAGGCTGGCGGAGAGCTCGGCGATGGTGGGCGGCCGGACGCCGCGCGCGTAGCTGGCGGAGAGCGCCAGCGCGGGGATGGGCGTGAGCTGCACCGCGATGTGCGGGCCGATCTCCGCGGCGAGCGACAGCCCGGTCTGCCCGGAGGCGAGGGCGGTGGCGTCCGGGAGCGTCACCACCCCGGCGGAGAGGCCGGTGAACACCGTGAGCTGCGGGAGGATCGCCCAGGTGTCCCGGGCGAAGAGGTTCGCCTCCGTGCGGCCCCAGATGCCCGACCCGCCCAGCGTGGGCCAGGGGCCGGCGGACTCGGCCGCGGCGGCGACGGAGGCCAGGTCGAGGTCGAAGTTGGTCTGGAAGGCGTGGCCGTAGGTGGTGGTGCGGGTGGCGCGGGCGCCCGCCTGGAGCGAGTTGCTGGCGGCGAGTTGGAAGGAGACGAAGGCTTCGCCGGAGATGTCGAAGGTGGAGGCGCGCTGGAGCTCCTGCATGCCGGAGGCGAAGACGTGGCCGGCCGCGCAGCCGCCCAGGGGGAGCGCCTGGCTGCAGAAGGTGGAGGGGTTGGTCGCCGTGTCGTCGCCGCGCATGGGCGGGCTGAGGAGGAACTTCCGATCGGAGCGGTGGTCGCCGGCGCGGGCGCGGACGGTGAGCTGCGCGAAGGAGGACAGCGAGCGTTCGTAGGCGAGCTCGCCGAGGAGCGACTGCCAGGTGAGCCAGGAGCCGCGGCCCAGGGTGTCGAAGGAGCCGATCAGGGCGTTGCGGCCCTCGAGGAGGAAGCGGGCGGAGGCGGTGAGCTTCCCCAGGGTGGCTTCGGAGTAGGCGGCGGAGAGGCCGGCGTTGAAGAGGAGCAGCGAGTCCTGGGTGTTGCCCACCGGGTCGGAGGGGTCGGCGCGGTAGCCCTGCGCGTCGCGCTGGCGGTCGAGGGAGTCGTGGGGCACCGGGGCGGAGACCCCGTCCGAAAGGCCCAGGTCGAGGTCGCCGGAGAGGCGGAACACGCCCACGGACCAGGCGCCGGAGGCGTGGCCGTCGATGGTGGTGGAGGCCCCCCCGGTGAGGGTGCCGCGGACGCCGTCGCGGGGGTCGGTGACGAGGTTGACGGTGGCGATGAAGCCGCCCGCGCCGGGGCCTCGGGTGAGCTCCACGCGGTCGAGGTTGAAGGCGGGGAGCTCCAGCATCGCCCGGCCGTCGTAGGGGTCGTTGATGGGTTGGCCGTTGAGCTGGACGAGGACTTCGGGGTCGGCCCGGATGCCGCGGACGCCCGGGCGGTAGAAGCCGGAGATGTCGCGGGTGATGGTGATGCCCGGGAGGAGGTCCAGCACGTCGGCGACGGTGCGGGCGCCGCTGGAGCGGATCTGGTCGCGGAGGATGACGGTGCGGAGGTCCGGGCCCTGGCCCTGGCGGGCGGCGGCCTCCTCGCGGACGGCGACCGCCCCTCGATCCTCGGCGCTGTAGAGGGCGAGGTCCTCTTCGAGCTCGCGCTTGTCGGAGGGAGGGGGCTTGCGTGGGGGAGGCTCTTCGACCGGTGGAGGTGGAGGAGGCGCTTCGGCGATCTGGGTGCCGGCGTCGGGGGACTCGGGTGGAGGTGGTGGCGTTTGCTCGGTGAGCGGAGGCGGAGGCGGGATGTCCGACGACTTCGGGGCCTCGCCGGATACCTTGACGCGGGTGGGCTTCTTCTCGCTCTGGTAGAGGAGGACGGACTTGCCGTCGAAGGTGGCGCCCTGGATGTAGTACTCGAGGGCGGGCGGTTCGACCCACTTGCCGGGGATGATGCCGCGGTAGACCTCGCCGTACTGCACCTCCATCTCCACGGTGCGGTAGGCGCCCTTCGGCGCGCGGAAGTGGAGGAAGACCTTCTCCACGCGCTTGCCGTCGATGAGGAGGCCCTCGACGGCGAGGGGCTCACGCGCAGGCACCTGGCGCGCGGGGGTGTGGAAGAGGACGGCCTTGGCCTCCTGGGCCAGGGCGGGCGCCGTGAGTGCCCCAAGCAGAAGCGGGAGGAGGCGCTTCACGGTCGGGCATCGTCCGGTCCAGCGCGGGATCAGTCAAGGAACGGCGCGCATGGGCGATGCCAGATTCCCAAACTCGAGGTCGCGGTTTCGATTCCCGTCCGCCGCTCAGAAGGGCCGGCGATGTGCAGGGCGACGACTCGCTTGATCAAGTTGTTCACTACGACAGGCCGGGCGCCAGCCCTCCGCCGACCCTCCCCGCGCCTTGGAGCGCATCAGGCCCGCCCGCCTGATGCGTTCCTGATGCAGATCGCCTGCGCGCCGTGCTCTCCCGTGGGCGTAACGCGCGTCCTGCCGCAAGCATCGGCCTGGCTCTCCGGTCTGGGACCGCTCACATGACGCCAGCAGTCGCCGCGTTCGGGCGTTGACCGGCCTTGATCAGCGCATCGAAGAACTCCCGGTCGGCCAGGAGCTTGTCCATCCCCTCTCTCAGCGCCCCCTCCAGCGCCACCTTTGCCTCGTCTCCGCCCGAGAGGAGGATGCCCTTGTTCGCACCCGCGGCCTTGACGCTCTTGGCGAAGAGGATTGCCCCATCCGGCGCCTTGACCTGGACATTCATCTCCATGTCGGCGAGCGCGTCGCCACTGAACAAGCCGATCTTGAAGTCGTTGTAGAAGCGAACAACCTCCACGTTCACGGTCGCGCTGGCGCCCGGGGTGAACCCGCGCGCTCGGAGCTCCGCCTCGAGGCTGCTCTTGATGGTGGCGATGGCCTGGGGATCGAGGATGGGCGCCATCTCCATCCCGTACCCGTTCTTCTTCACGCTCACCCGGTCACCGATTCCACGGGCGTCCGTCATCTTGACCGTGAGCGTGGTCCTCTCCGCCCCAGCGATGGGCTGGGCTCGGGTCACGCGGTACCCGACCCGGATGGTGTCCGTGGTGAGCGCACAGCCCTGTCCGAACACAACTCCCACGCAAACCAACGCGACGGCATTCGTCATCTTCATGAGATCGTCCCCCTCAGCGAGTGCTGATGGAAGAACGCATTCGCCTCCAAACAATACGTGCCAGCGCCGTTCCTGTTGATGGCGCAGGACGCCGTCCTTCTCGGTGACCTCCAAGCCGAGGGTGTGAGGAGGAACACATCCGCCTCGCGCAGTTCCTCGCCGAGGACGTCCCGGCGTGAAGCGAGTCCAGGAGCGCTCGCGCGACGGCGCCTACAGCGCCTCCGCCCGCACGGTGTTGTCCTCGACGTTCCGGTCCACCAGCTTGTTCATGGGATCGATCCCGGCGCGCGCCGGGGCGCGGTCGATCACCAGCTGGACCTCGCTCTCCCCGCTCCGGTCGAAGCGGCGGCGCTCCAGCGCGATCGGCTGGTCCTGGTCGTCCAGCGCGCCGATCTCGATCACGTCCTGCAACGGCTGCTCCTTCTCCGCGCCCAGCTCGTCCGCCTGCACCTTCTTGGCCACCACCTTCAGCGTCACCTCGAACTTCCCGTCCTCGCGCTTGCGGTAGCCGGCCTTGATGGCGCGATTCTCGTAGAGGGTGATCCGTTCGAACCAGTCGTCGATCACGTACTGCAGGTCCGGCGGGGTCACCTTCCTCAGGTCCGCCAGCAACTCGGTGCTGTTCGGATACGGCGGCCCCTTGAGCTTGTTGCGCTCCAGGAACGCCCTCAGCGCGGCGTTCACCTGGTCCTCGCCGATCAGGTCCGCCAGCGCGTACATCACCACCCCGCCCTTGTTGTAATGGATGTAACCCTGCCCCTCCACGCGCGAGAGCGGCACCTCCTTCTTCCTCTCGAAGGCGCGGCCCATCAGGTAGTTGTGGAGCTCGTACTGGAGGAACTTGCGGATCCGCTGCGCGCCGTACTTCTCCTTCATCACCATCAGGGCGGAGTACTCGGACAACGTCTCCGCCAGCATCCACGCCCCCTGCACGTCCCCGCCGATCACCTGGTGCGCCCACCACTGGTGCGCCACCTCGTGCGCGGTGACGAAGAACGGGTAGTCCACGTCCTCCGGGTCGTTGGGGTCCACCTTGGCGATGAAGCCGATGGATTCGGAGAACGGGATGGTGTTCGGGAAGGACTGGGCGAACGTCGCGTAGCGCGGGAACTCCAGGATCCGCACCTGGTGGTGCTGGTACGGCCCGTACGCCCGCGCGTAGTGCTCCAGCGACGCCTTCACCCCCTCCACCATCCGGTCCACGTTGTACTGGTGGCCGGGGTTGAAATAGATCTCGATGGCCACGTCGTTCCAGCGGTCCCGCTTCACCTCGTAGCGCGCGGAGAGGAACGAGAAGAATTCCAGGATGGGCGTGTCCATCTTGTACTCGAAGTACCGGCGGCCGCCCTCCTGCCACTCTCGCTGGAGATAGCCCGGCGCGAGCGCGATCTGGTCCGGCACGGTGCTCACCGTGGCCTCGAAGCCCACGAAGTCCGCCTCCGCGTTGAGCGCGTTGCGCTGCAAGCCCTTGGGATCGTCCCGGTCGAGCATCCGATCCCGGGGCGCCAGGCCGAACTTGCGCCGCTCCTTGTCCTCCACCAGCTCCCGGCCCTTGAGGTAGCCCAGGTGCGGGAGCACATCGCTGTTGATGAACGTCCCGTTCCCCGCCACCGCGGTCAGCTCCCCGCGCTGGCGGAACCCGCGCTCCCCGAAGCCGAGGTCGAACTTCAGCGCCGCCTCCTCCCCCGGCTTCAGGGGCGACTGGAGCTTCGCGGTGTGGAAGCCGTCCTCCTCCACACTCTCCATCGCGTGCGGCCGGTCCAGCGCCAGCTCCCGGATGGTCACGTCCCTCGGCACGTTGAGCAGCACCGCGGAGATGTCGCGGTCGGTCTCGTTCTTCAGCCGGTAGGTGCCGCGGAGATCCGCCCGCCGCTCGGAGGGGTAGAGATCCACCGCCACCTTCACGTCCAGGATCTTCGGCTGCGGGTCGTCCAGGTGAGTCCGATACCGCTTCTCGTATCGAGCGCGCCCCTCCTGCTCGTCCGACTCGGTCCGGAACGGGTTGAGCAGGTGGGTGTTGTAGAAGATCACCGCGCCCGCGGCGACGAAGCCGGCCGCGGCGGCGCCGATCCACAGCCGCGACCTCGGCGTGAACCGGCGGCGGGCGCCGACCACCCGCATCCGCCACGACGCGTCCACGCCGCGCACCCAGAACAGGTGGCAGGTGATGGCCACCGCCAGGGCCGCCAGCGCCCAGTAGAGGTTGAACCACCGCAGGCCGGCGAGGAACGGCCCGTACCCGTTCATGTCCGAATACGTCACCTGCGGCGACTGCCCGTATTGATACAGCCGGTCCTCGAAGCCCAGCTGGGAGGCGAACGCCGTGGCCAGCCAGTAGAGGACGACGATGAAGTGGCCCACGTACTTCTGGTTCACCAGGACCTGCACCGCCACCGCCAGCACGCACGCCAGCGCCATGTCCGGGAAGAACACCGTGAACAGGTAATGGAGCTGAAACCCCAGCTCGAAGTGGAAGAAACCCTTGAACGTCTGGATGAGCAGGCTGGCGACCAGGATGATCGCCGTGAGCAGCGCCTGGGCGCCGAGCAGCGCCACCAGCTTCATCGACAGCGGCAGCCAGGTGGGGATGGGCAGCGCGTCGTGGATCTGGTCCATCCGCGCGTCGCGCTCCCGCCACACCAGCTCCCCCGACGAGAAGGTGGCGACGATGATCATGAACAGCGCGAACGTCCCGGTGGTCAGCTCCAGCACCTGGTACGCCACCGGATAGGTGTTGGTGCCGAACAGGCTCCCCAGCGCGCGGGCGCTGACGAACATGAACAGCATCCCGGCCAGAGCGATGACCGCGAAGTAGACGTTCTTCACCGTCTCCCGGAACGCCAGCCAGGAGAGCCGGGGCAGCATCGCCAGGTACGCCCAGCCGGACGCGTCCGCCTCCACGCGCGGCGCGGGCGCGGCCGGGGCGGCGGGGGGCGCGACCTCCGGAGGAGCAACCGCCTTGCGAGTGGCCGCCGCGGGCTGCGCGAACCGGAACCGGGCGAGGGCCAGCCCCAGCGCTCCCGCGCCGACGCCCATCCACAGCACGCGGTTCCACAGGAAGTAGCTCTCCAGCGGCACCAGGCGGGTGTTGCGGTCCGCGATGGGCCAGTACTCGGTGGTCAGGTGCTGCGCGCGGTTGCCCCACGGATCCAGCAGCGCCACCCACCACTTGTTGTCCAGGTCCTTCATCAGCGAGCCGGCGATCAGGTAGCCGACCAGCATCAGCACCGCGGAGACGTAGACGGGCATCATCCGGCGGCCCAGGGCGCCCAGGGCGAAGAAGATGGCGCCGGTGGCGAGCAGGTTGGGGATGACGCTCACCGCGTACGGGTGGACGTACGCGGCCAGGCGGCCCGGGCCCACCAGCGCCTGGTCCACGGTGGGGAAGTGGATGCCGAAGAAGCAGCCGATGGCGATGCTGGAGAAGACCCCGGTGAGGACGACCGCCGTGCCCAGGAACCGGCCGGCCAGGTACTGCCGGGGAGACACGGGGCTGGTGAAGAAGAAGTGGAAGGTCTCGTGCTCGAAGTCCTGCTGCACCGCGCGGCCCATCATCGCGGCGGTGACCAGCACGCCCAGGTACCCCAGCGCGGTGATGGTCTGGTTGAGCGCGTAGGGCGCGTTGATGAACACCTTGCTGGAGCCGAAGGAGACGTTGGCGCCGGGGAGGCCGCCACCGGCGGCGATGGTGAAGAAGGCGCCGGCGGCGAGGAAGGTGGCGAAGTAGACGTAGGTGGAGAGCATCCGGACCCGGCGGATCAGCTCGAACCAGGCGATGGCGAAGGCCTTCATCTCACGCCACCCCGGCCAGCGCGGGCGCCGGAGCGGCGTCATGGCCGATCTTCCCGTGGATGGCGGCGAAGTAGACGTCGTCCAGCTCCGGGCTGGCCGGTTCGAACGAGGCGTCCGGCGTCGCGTCCGCGTAGACGTGGATCAGCGTGCGCCCGGAGAACAGCCGGGAGGAGATGACCGGGAAGCGCGCCGAGTGATCCGCCAGCTCCGCCTTGCTCACGAACTTGCGCCAGATCTTCCCCTTCAACCCGGCCACGGCCTGGAGCGGGTCCCCACCCAGCAACACCTGGCCCTGGTTGATGACCGCCATCTCGCGGCACAGGTCGCTCACGTCGCTGACGATGTGCGTGGAGAGGATGACGATCACCTCCTCGCCGATGGCGGAGAGCAGGTTGTGGAAGCGCACCCGCTCCTCCGGGTCCAGGCCGGCGGTGGGCTCGTCC
>Ga0134122_10003977_pt1 | contig 10979 bp, 12 predicted proteins | sample KB302_FD_96461 | JGI IMG/M metagenome (GOLD analysis project Ga0134122, IMG submission 96461) | Terrestrial soil microbial communities without Nitrogen fertilizer from Kellogg Biological Station, Michigan, USA - KB3-0-2 | ecosystem: Environmental > Terrestrial > Soil > Unclassified ...
AAGCACACGCTGCTGCTCGATCGCCAGGGGTCGTGGTTTTTCCTCGGCGAGATTTATTGCGACCTCGACCTGGAGACGGATTCGCCCATCGCGGACCATTGCGGCAGCTGCCGCAAATGCATTGATATCTGCCCGACGCAGGCGATCACGGCGCCTTATCAGCTCGACGCGCGGCGCTGCATCTCCTACCTGACGATCGAATTGAAAGGGCCGATCCCGGAGGACCTGCGCCCGCTGATCGGCAACCGCGTCTACGGCTGCGATGATTGCCAGCTGGTCTGTCCGTGGAACGGATTTGCGAAGATGTCAGCGGAGCTGGACTTCCAGGTCCGCAACGGCCTCGATGCTGCCAGCCTGCTCGAGCTGTTCGCCTGGACGTAGGAGGAATTTGGCCGTCGCATGCAGGGCTCGCCGATCCGGCGCATCGGCTACGAACGCTGGCTGCGGAATCTGGCGGTGGGACTGGGCAACGCGCCTCCTTCATCTGAAGTTGCAAATTCATTGAAACGGAAAGCGGATCATTCATCCGCGCTGGTGCGCGAGCACGTGAAATGGGCCCTGGAACGGCATGGCGTGGCAGCCTGACCGCCTGCTGCCGGGGTTCGAGGCGCTGGAGCTCGCGGCGCCCGACGACTACGACGGGCGCGTCGTGGCGACGCTGGTGCGCCTTCCCGTGCCCGGCGCAGCGCGTGGCGCGGTGCTCTACGTCCACGGCTTCATCGATTATTTCTTCCAGAGCCACATGGCGCAGCGCTTTGCGGCCGAGGGTTACGCGTTCTACGCCCTGGACCTGCGCAAGCACGGCCGTTCGCTGTTGCCGCATCAGCATCCCTGCTTCTGCAAGGACATCGCCGAGTACCACGGCGACATCACGCGCGCGCTGGCGGAAATCGACACCGACGTGCTGCTCGCGGGGCACTCCACCGGCGGATTGATCTGCAGCCTGTACAAGCACGAAGGCGAGCTGCGCGACCGGGTGCGGGCGCTCTGGCTGAATAGTCCCTTCCTTGACATCAACGCTTCCGGCTCGCGCCTCCTGCAGCTCAAGATTGCCAGGGACATGGGGCTGTTCTTTCCCTTCCTGAACAATCCGAATGCGGTGCGGCCCGCATACGTGAAGAGCATCCACAGGAACTGGGACGGCGAATGGGACTTCGACCTCACGCTCAAGCCGCTGCTCGGATTCCCCGCGTACTTCGGCTGGGTGAGGGCGATCTTCGAGGCGCATGCCAAGGTTCACGCCGGCCTCTCACTCGCCTGTCCGGTGCTGTCGATGCACTCGGACGAGGCCGACATCGTCCTCGATTGGAAGCAGGTGGCGCGCTGGTCGCGCACGCTGGGAAACGACATCGCCGTGCAGCAGTTTCCCGGCGGCCTGCACGATCTGGTGCTCTCGCGCAGGGAAATCCGCGACAGCGCATTCAGCCACCTCTTCGCGTGGCTGGCACGAAACGCAGCGTGATTGCGCTAGCAGCTACACACTGCGCGAGATCGGCCTCGTCGGATCGGCGGACCACTCGCTCCAGGATCCCGGGTAGACGCGCGATCCGGGCAGGCCCGCGATTTCCATCGCCAGCGCGTTGTGGCAGGCGGCGACGCCGGAGCCGCAGTAGTTGATGACGTCGGCGGGATTCCGGCCGGCAAGTATGGCGTCGAACTCCGCGCGCAATGCGTCGGATTTCTTGAACGTTCCGTCGGCGGCGAGATTGTCGTTGTTGAAGCGGTTTTTCGCGCCCGGGATGCGTCCGGCGACTGGGTCGATGGGTTCCTGCTCGCCGCGATAGCGCGCCGGCGCGCGCGCATCGAGCAGCGCCGCCTTCTTGAGCTTTTTCTCGACGTGCGAGAGGTAGGCGACCATCGATGTCTTGGCGCGTCCAGGATACGAGGCGGGCGTGACTGAGGGGACGTCGGTCGTGACTGGGCGGCCTTCGCGCTGCCACTTGGCGAACCCGCCATCCAGCACGGCGACCGCTTCATGCCCGACCCAGCGCAGCATCCACCAGAGCCGCGCCGCCATCGAGCCGGAGCCGCCGTCGTAGCACACGATCTGGTCCGTAACCTGCAGCCCCTGCTTGCCGGCCCAGGAAACGAAAGCCTTCGGCTCGGGCAGCGGGTGGCGCCCATTGGCGCCCGTTTTCGTGGCGGAGAGGTCACGATCGAGGTGCGCGAACAGCGCGCCGGGAATGTGTCCCTCGAGATACTGCTGTTCGCCCAGCGCCGGATTGGCGAGCTCGTGCCGGCAGTCGAACACCCGCCATTCGGGATGCGCCGCAAGTTCCTCGGTCGATACCAGCGTGTTCAAGACCTGTTTTCCCCCAGCTCGCGCCGCAGCCATTCGTGGAAGTGCACCATCGTATCCTCCATCGGCGACTGGTAGGGGCCCGCGTCGTCCAGGCCCTGCTCCCACAGCGCCCTGCGGCCGCGGTCCAGGCGGCGGCAGATCTCGTCATCCTCCAGCGCGGTCTCGTTGTAGGCGGCTTTCTGGGCTTCGATGAATTCGCGCTCGAAGTGGACGATCTCCTCCGGATAGTAGAACTCGACCACGTTGGTGGTCAGGCCGGGCGCGCGCGGGATGAGGTTGGAAACGATCAGCACATTCGGGTACCACTCGAGCGTGAAGCCGGGAAAGTAGGTCGCCCAGAGCGCGCCGTATTTGGGCGTCTTGCCGCGCAACTGCGCGAGGCAGGCTTCCTGCCATTTGCGGTACGCCGGCGTGCCGGGGGCCGTCAGTCCCCTCTTTGCCGACATCACCTGCACCGAATTGCGCTCGCCGTAGCGGACCTGATAATTGTCGCAATCCGCGTAATTGCCCAGCCCGGCGTGCAGAAAATCCACGTGGTAGCACTCGAGATAGACCTCGACGAAGGTTTTCCAGTTGGTGGCGTAGTCCGTGGTCTCGACGCGGTCGAGGACGTAGCCGGAAAAATCAAAATCCTCGCTGCAGCCGAAATCGGCAAGGTCCTGGCGCGGGTCGCGCGGCCCGGCGAACAGCAGGCCCTGCCAGTTGGTGAGCGGCGTAGTGTGCAGCTTCACGCAGGGGCTCTCCGGGAAGCGCGGCGCGCCGAGCAGCTCGCCCTTCAGGTCGTAGGTCCAGCGGTGCAGGGGACAGACGATGTTCTCGATGTTGCCGCGGCCTTCGAGCATCAGCGACTGGCGGTGGCGGCAGATGTTGGACAGCAGTTCGACGCCGCTCGAATTCCTCACCAGCAGTTTGGCGTGATCCATCCAGCCGATGGTCTGGTAATCGCCGATTTCAGGCACCATCAGTTCGTGGCCGATGTAATTGGAGCCGGCGTCGAACAGCAGCTTTTTCTCGCGCGCGAAGACTGCCGGATCGAAGTACCAGCTCATCGGCAGCTGGCAATCGGCGGGGCGCAGGCGGGGCGGGGAGATCAGATTGGACATGCGCGGTTGGACATGGTGTTTGATACGCTAAGTGCTTAAAAGCGCGGCATTTTACACGATCCGGGTTTGACCCTGCCGCCGCACTCGGTTAAGGTGCAAGCCCCTATGGGCAAGAAAGAACAAGGGTCCTCGGAGCCCAGTTTCGAGAAGGCTCTGGCGGAACTCGAGAGCATTGTCGCCCGCATGGAAGATGGCGGCCTGTCGCTCGAGCAATCGCTCGCCGCGCACAAGCGCGGCCTTGAACTCGCGAAGCAATGCCGCGACCGCCTGGACGCCGCGCAGCAGCAGGTGCGCGTGCTTGAAGGCACGGTGCTCAAGCCCCTCGAGGCCCTCTCTCCCGACGCTGCGGCGGCCGCCTCCGATGCTGGCGAGCGCGACTGAGGCTGATTTTGCCGCCTGGATGGGATCCATCCAGGCGCGCATCGAAGCAGCTCTCGCGCGCAACCTGCCGGGTCCGCAACAGGTTCCGGCGCGCCTGCACCAGGCGATGCGCTACGCGACGCTGGAGGGCGGCAAGCGCGTGCGACCGCTGCTCACTTTCGCCGCGGGCGAACTGGTCGGCGCCGATCCGGCGCGCCTTGACATCGCGGCCTGCGCGGTCGAAATGATCCACAGCTACTCGCTGGTGCACGACGACATGCCGTGCATCGACAACGACGTGCTGCGCCGGGGCAAGCGCACGGTGCACGTGGAATATGACGAGGCGACCGCGCTGCTGGTGGGCGATGCGCTGCAGACGCTGGCGTTTCAGCTGCTCGCGGAGCGCACGGCGGCCGGCAGCGCCGGCGTGCAGCTCGAGATGCTGCGCACGCTCGCGACTGCCTCCGGTTCGCGCGGCATGGCGGGCGGGCAGGCGATCGATCTGGCCTCGACGGGAAAGACGCTGTCGCAGGCCGAGCTCGAATACATGCACGTGCGCAAGACGGGCGCGCTGATCAGCGCGGCGGTGAAGCTGGGCGCGTTGTGCGCCGGGCCCTGCCCGGCGGCGCTGGAGCAGTATGCGAACCGAGTCGGCCTCGCGTTCCAGGTGGTGGACGATGTGCTGGATGCGGAAGCTTCCACCGCGACCCTGGGCAAGACCGCGGGCAAGGATTCGAAGCAGGGCAAGCCGACCTACGTTTCGGCGATGGGCGTCGCGCGCGCGCGGCAATTCGCCGAGGAGTTGCGCCTTGGCGCGCATGCGGCGCTGGATACGCTGGACGATCCGGTCACGTACGGACAACGCGCGCAGCGCCTTCGCCAGGTCGCCGATTTTGTCGTACTCAGGAAGTTCTAGAAAAAAAACATGACGACGATCACCGGTGATATCCCGGCGCAGGACTACAATCCGGCAATGTACGAGTTGCTGAAGACGGTCAATGACCCGGCCGCGCTGCGGCAGCTCGACCGGCGCCAGCTGCACCAGCTCGCCGCCGAATTGCGCGCCTACGTGCTCGATACCGTGTCGAAGACCGGCGGCCACCTGTCCTCGAATCTCGGCACGGTGGAACTGACGATCGCGCTGCACTACGTGTTCGACACGCCGGAAGACCGCATCGTCTGGGACGTCGGCCACCAGACCTATCCGCACAAGATTCTCACCGGCCGGCGCGAGCAGATGGCGCGGCTGCGCATGATCGACGGCATTTCCGGGTTCCCACGGCGCAGCGAGTCGAAATACGACGCCTTCGGCACGGCGCATTCCTCGACCTCGATTTCCGCCGCGCTCGGCATGGCGGTGGCGGCGAAGATGAAGGGCGAGCGGCGCCGCGTGGTCGCGGTGATCGGCGACGGCGCGATGTCCGCAGGCATGGCGTTCGAGGCGATGAACAACGCCGGCGTGATGGATTCGGACCTGCTGGTGATCCTGAACGACAACGAGATGTCGATCTCCCCCGCGGTGGGGGCGCTGAACCGCTACCTCGCGCGGCTCATGTCGGGTCCGTACGTGGCGGCGCGCAAGGCGGGCAAGCTCCTGCTGAGCGCGGTTCCGCCGCTGTATGAATTCGCCAAGCGCTTCGAGGAGCACGCCAAGGGCCTGGTCGTGCCCTCGACGCTCTTCGAGGAGTTCGGCTTTACCTATATCGGGCCGATCGACGGCCACGACCTCGATTCGCTCATCCCGACGCTGAAGAACATCACCGGGATGAAGGGGCCGCGCTTCCTGCACGTGGTGACGAAAAAGGGCCAGGGCTACAAGCTCGCGGAAGACGACCCGATCGCCTACCACGGGCCGGGAAAATTCAATCCCGCCGAAGGGCTGCAAAAGGCAGCCGCGGGCGGCAAGCCCACCTACAGCCAGGTCTTCGGCGACTGGCTGTGCGACATGGCGCGCGCCGACAAGCGCCTGGTCGCGATCACGCCCGCGATGCGCGAAGGCTCCGGGATGGTGCGCTTCTCGGAAGAATTCCCGGACCGCTATTTCGACGTCGCGATCGCGGAGCAGCATGCCGTCACCTTCGCCGCGGGACTGGCCTGCGAGGGCTTGAAGCCGGTGGTGGCGATCTACTCCACCTTCCTGCAGCGCGGCTACGACCAGCTGATCCACGACGTGGCGATCCAGAACCTGCCGGTGCTGTTTGCGCTCGACCGCGGCGGGGTCGTGGGCGGCGACGGCCAGACGCACAACGGCGCATTCGACTACGCCTTCCTGCGCACCGTGCCGAATCTCACTTTGATGGCGCCCGCCGACGAGGATGAATGCCGCCAGATGCTTTTTACGGGATACCAGTTGAACGGGCCGGCAGCAGTGCGCTATCCGCGAGGCTCGGGGCCTGGCGTCGTTTTGCAAAAGGAGTTTTCTTCAATCCCGATTGGTAAGGGCGAAATCAGGAGACAAGGCAAAAAAATTGCCATCCTCGCTTTCGGCTCGATGCTGAAGCCGGCGCTGGAAGCGGCCGAAAAGCTGGGCGCGACGGTGGCCAACATGCGCTTCATCAAGCCGCTGGATACGGCGCTGGTGCGCCGTCTGGCCGAATCCCACGAGATTCTGGTCACGGTCGAAGAGCATCAGGTGATGGGCGGGGCGGGAAGCGCCGTCTGCGAGGCGCTGGCCGCGTTAGGCATTGAAAAGAAAGTACTTTTACTCGGCTTGCCCGACCGCTTCATCGACCATGGCGATGCCGCGAAGCTCCTTTCCGGGGTAGGCCTGGACGCAGAAGGCATCCAGAAATCGGTTCGCAGCGTAATACCTGAGTAATTCACTCGGGAGTTATAATCGCGCCATGAAAGCCAAGGATCTGCACAGCATCCCGGACGTCCAGAATGACGCCGATTCGCGCAAGCTGGCGATCGACCAGGTCGGGGTCAAGGCGATCCGACACCCGGTGCGCATCATGGAAAGGCCCTCGGCGGAGCGCGCCTCCGCGACGGCGCCGACGGTGCAGCACACGATCGCGATGTTCAACATGTACGTCGGCCTGCCGCACCAGTTCAAGGGCACGCACATGTCGCGCTTCGTCGAGATCCTGAGCGCGCAGGAGCGCGAGCTCACCGTGGAGAGCTTCAAGGCGATGCTCAAGGAAATGGTCGATCGCCTCGAGGCCGAGGAAGGCCGCATCGAGATGAGCTTCCCGTACTTCATCGAGAAGAGCGCCCCCGTCTCCGGCGTTCGCAGCCTGATGGACTACGAGGTCACCTTCATCGGCGAGATCAAGAAGGGCCAGGAATGCTTCGCGATGAAGGTGCTGGTGCCGGTGACCAGCCTTTGCCCCTGCTCCAAGAAAATCTCCGCCTACGGCGCGCACAACCAGCGCTCGCACGTCACGGTGACGGTCAAGACCAGCGACTTTGTCTGGATCGAGGAAATCGTCGACCTGATCGAGAAGCAGGCCTCGAGCGAGCTCTACGGCCTGCTCAAGCGTCCCGACGAGAAGTTCGTCACCGAGCGCGCCTACGACAACCCGAAGTTCGTCGAGGACATGGTGCGCGATGTCGCCGCGATCCTCAACCTGGACGATCGCATCACCGCCTACGTGGTCGAGTCGGAGAATTTCGAGTCGATCCACAACCATTCGGCCTACGCGCTGATTGAGAGGGACAAGCGGGCATAGGGGCAAAAGCGGGCTTCCTAGCTCGATTGTCTTTGCTGCTTCTTTTGCCCGGCGAAGCCCAAGCGCAGGATTACGCGGCGCAGCGCGCGCGCATGGTGGCTGAAGTCGAAGCGACCTACGCCGAGACGCGCGGCTGGACCGGCCTGCCCGCGATGTCGCCGCGCGTGCGCGCGGCCCTGGGCAAGGTCGAGCGCCACCGGCTGGTGCCGCCCGAGCAAGGCGCCCATGCCTACCGCAACCGTCCGCTGCCGATCGGCCACGGACAGACCATTTCACAGCCTTACATCGTGGCGCTTTCGACGGATCTCCTCGCGCCCCAGCCGCAACACATCGTGCTCGAAGTCGGCACCGGCTCGGGCTACCAGGCGGCGATGCTGGCGGAGATTGTTTCCAGGGTCTATACGATTGAAATTATTCCTGCCCTCGGAAAAGAATCCGAAGAGAGACTGAAACAGCTCGGCTATCAGAACATCGAGTTCAGGATCGGCGACGGCTACCAGGGCTGGCCGGAAAAGGCGCCCTTCGACGCCATCGTCGTGACCGCGGCGGCGCCGCGCGTGCCTGACGCGCTGGTCGCGCAGCTGAAGGTGGGCGGCAGGATGGTCATCCCGGTGGGTGCCGCCGGCGGGGACCAGGAACTGCTCCTCCTCGCGAAGACCGCGGAGGGAAAAATCGAACGCAAGAGCGTCCTGCCCGTACGCTTCGTGCCGCTCGTTCCGGCGGCGACCCGCAACTGACTCAGAACTTCCGGACGAGCGTCATGGTGGCGCCGTCGCGCCGCATGTCCATGCGGTTGAGGAAGGAGTTTCCCAGCAGCGCGATGTCCAGGCCGCGCTCGATCACCACGGCTTCGACGTTCTGCACTTCGATGTCGCCGATGCGGACGCTGTTGAGCCTGACGAGGAACACTTCCGCCGGTCCGGCGGCGGTCTGCGTCGTGCCGCGCCTGCCTTTCTTGTAGTCGAGGTGCAGGCGAATGGCATCGCTCGCGGGAATCGCGACCGTCGAGGCGCCGGTGTCCACCATGAACCGGATGGCGGCGCCGTTGACCTGGCCATCGGTGATGAAATGGCCGCCCGCGCCGGCCGACAGCGTCACGCTTTGCGCGCCGGTGGCGCCCGGCCTGCTGCTGTAGGTCTGCCCGCGCACCAGCTCGCGGCGCTTGCCGTCGACTTCGATCGTCGCGCGGTCTTTTTCGACGGAGATCAGGGTAACGCCGCCGAAGGTCTGCCCGACTTTCAGCGTCTTGGGCGCGCCCGCGTCCAGCGACAGTATCGCGGCCTTCGACTCGAAGGTGCCGATGAGCGCGACGTCCGCCGCGGCCGCAGGCGTTGCGGCAAGCAGGGCAAGAACCACAATAGAATCCAGTCTCATGAAACCCGTCGCGATATTCAGGTATGCGCGCAGTGAAGGCCCGGCCTATTTTGCCACCTACCTCGACCAGAGGGCGATTCCCTGGAAGCTGTTCGCGCTCGATGAGGGACGCGCCGTGCCGAAGGACGCGCACCGGTTCTCCGGCATGGCCTTCATGGGCGGGCCGATGAGCGTCAACGACGACCTGCCCTGGATCAAGCCGATGCTCGAGCTGGTGCGCGATGCGGTGCGCAAGGACGTGCCCACCCTGGGCCACTGCCTCGGCGGGCAGCTGATGTCAAAGGCGCTGGGCGGGGAGGTGACCCGCACTCGCGTGAAGGAGATCGGCTGGGGCCAGGTGGAGGTCGCGGACAACAACGTCGCGCGCGAGTGGTTCGCGCCCCTCACGGCCTTCGAATCCTTTCACTGGCACGGCGAGACCTTCAGCATTCCGCCGGGCGCCACCCGAGTGCTGGGCAATGCGAACTGCGCCAACCAGGCATTCGCCACCGGCCGGCACCTGGGCATGCAATGCCATATCGAGATGACCGAAGTCCTGATCCGCGCCTGGTGCAAGGGGGGCGCCGACGAGATCCGCGAGTCGGCGGCGAGCCCTGGCGTGCAGCCTCCGGCAAAAATGGAAAAGAACCTTGAAGCGCGCGTGGCCGCCCTGCACAAGCTGGCGGACCGGGTCTACGACCGCTGGATGCAGGGTGTCAGTCGCGGAAGTTGATGAATTGCAGCGGAAGGTCCGCGATCGACGTGCGCAGCAGTTGAATAGCGGACTGCAGGTCGTCCTTCTTTGCTCCCGAGATGCGCACTGCGTCGCCCTGGATCGAGGCCGCCACCTTGAGCTTGGCATCCTTCAGCAGTTTCTGGATCTGCTTGCCCTTGTCCTGCGGCACGCCAACCTTCACCGTCACCGGCCGCTTCACCTTGTCGCCGGAAATCTTCTCCAGCGCGCCTAGCTCGATGCAGCGGACGTCGATGTTGCGCTTGGCCATGCGAGCGCGCAGGACGTCGAGCACCTGGCCGAGCTTGAATTCGTCGTCGGCGAAAACCGTAAGGACCAGCTCCGCAAGCTCGACGCGGGCATCGGAACCCTTGAAATCGAAGCGGTTGGCGACTTCCTTGTTCGCCTGGTCGACGGCATTCTTAACTTCCTGCCGGTCCACCTGGGAAACTACGTCAAAAGACGGCACGCGGATATAAGACGGGGAAGGGGCCCTGTCTTCCTTTCCTCTAACGCGAGTTGAGGCGCTGCAGCTCGTCCGCCCAGCGCTGCGATGCAAGCTTCAGCCAGTCCATGTCGGCCGCATCGTCGAACAGGGTGTAAACCGTGAGGATCAGCGCCTTGCCGCGCACCAGCATGAAGGTCGTCGTGAACAGCAGGTATTGCGGCGTGTCGCGGTCGATGAAGGTCCTGCCCGGCAGCGGCTGCAGGCGGGTTGCCTGCATCAGGGTGATGGCCTGCGCATCCCGTCTCAGTTCGGCGAGCAGGGTAGCCATGCCGATTGGCCGGCTCTCGAGGAATTTCGGCAGATCCTTGACCTCCTCCGGCTTGCCCATGTTGCGCTGGGACTCGACCACGAAGGCCTTGAAGACATCCGGGCTGACGCGCTCGCGCTCGAGCGCCTTCGGGGTGACCGCCATCATGTAGCGCCGCTTCTTGTCGAGCTGGTCGCCCTGCGTGAAGCGCTGCAGGTCGCCGTCGGTCAGCGCGAATAGCAGGACGCGGTTCGACGGGGAGGTGAGCGTCTGCGCGAGATCCTGCAGGCGCGGCGAGGCAAGGTCGGTCGTGTCGCTGAATCCGGTCAGCGCGTCGAGGGCGATCCTCTCCATGCCCAGCCGCACCGTGTATGGCGCCGCGGCGCCCGTCAGCGGCGGGGCGGCGAGAAGCGCGGCGAGCAGGGCGGCGTATATGCGCACGAGCGCCATTCTACGTATCATCTGCGGTTTACGGAGAGTTACAAATTGGCGACGATCCTCGGCACGCTTCCCAAGGGGAAAAAGATCGGCATCGCCTTCTCGGGCGGCCTGGACACCAGCGCGGCGGTGCACTGGATGCGCGCCAAGGGGGCGGTCCCGTACGCCTACACCGCGAACCTCGGCCAGCCGGACGAGCCGGACTACGCCGCGATCCCGAAGAAGGCGCTCGCCTACGGCGCGCACAAGGCGCGGCTCGTCGAG
>Ga0134122_10003979_pt1 | contig 10974 bp, 13 predicted proteins | sample KB302_FD_96461 | JGI IMG/M metagenome (GOLD analysis project Ga0134122, IMG submission 96461) | Terrestrial soil microbial communities without Nitrogen fertilizer from Kellogg Biological Station, Michigan, USA - KB3-0-2 | ecosystem: Environmental > Terrestrial > Soil > Unclassified ...
GCACGCTGATCGCGGTGAAAGGCTCGGGCGGCGTGTCGGCCGCGCGCAGCGAGGCCGAGGGAACTTACGCCTGGAACTGGGCCCGCACCATCTGGGCCGATTCGCTGAGCTAGCTTTTCCCGGTGGAACCGAAGCCGCCGGTGCCGCGCGCGCTGGCGGCGAATTCCTCGACCACCTGGAACTCCACCTGCACCACCGGCACCACCACGAGTTGCGCGATGCGGTCCATCGGCTGGATGGTGAACGCCGCCCTGCCGCGATTCCATAGCGACACCATCAGCGGTCCCTGGTAATCGGAATCGATCAGGCCCACCAGGTTGCCGAGCACGATGCCGTTCTTCGCGCCGAGCCCGGAGCGCGGCAGGATCACCGCCGCGTAGCCGGGATCCCCCACATGGATCGCGATGCCAGACGGCACCAACTGGCTCTCCCCGGGGTTCAAAACCAACTCCGCATCGATGCACGCCCGTAGGTCCAGTCCCGCGGCGCCGGCGCTCGCGTAATGCGGCAACAGGCTGCGGATCCTCTGGTCGAGGATCTTGACCTCGAGCTTCCTCATTTGCGGTGCGGCAGCCTGCTGGCGACGTGCTCGACCAATTTGCGCGCGAGCTCGAGCTTGGGTCCCCGTCCCAGCGGGTGCTCGCCTTTCGCGTCGTACAGCGTGATGGCGCTGTCGTCGCGCCCCATCGCTTCGTGCGCGAGATTGCCGACGATCAGCGGCAGCTTTTTCTTCGCGAGCTTCGCTTTCGCGTTCTGCGCCAGGTTCTCGCTCTCGGCGGCGAAACCGACGCAGAACGGCGGCTTGGGCAACGCCGCGACCCACGCCAGGATATCGGGGTTCTCTTCCAGCTCGAGCGACAGGTGACCGTTGGCTTTTTTGATCTTCTGTTTGGACGGATTCTTGACGCGGTAGTCGGCAACCGCAGCAACCGAGATGAACACGTCGGCGCTGCTCGCGCCCTTCTTCACTGCATCGAACATCTCGTGCGCGGTGCGCACGTCTATCCGAGCCACGCCGGCGGGAGTGGGTAGCGACACTGGCCCGCTGATCAGCGTCACCTCGGCGCCGGCTTCGCGCGCCGCGCGCGCGACCGCGTAGCCCATCTTGCCCGAACTGGTGTTGGTGATGACCCGGACCGGGTCGATCGGCTCCTCGGTCGGGCCCGCGGTGACGACAACCCGCCGGCCGCGCAGGCTACCTTCGGCGCTCGGGCTTTTCTGCTGAAAAAAAAACTGCACGTCGGCGAGGATGTCGGCCGGTTCGGTCATGCGGCCCATGCCCATCTCGCCGCACGCCTGGCCACCCGAAGCCGGCCCGACGATCTGCACGCCGTCGGCGCGCAGCGCCTCGGTGTTGCGCACGGTCGCCGCGTTCTGCCACATCTCCACGTTCATCGCCGGCGCCACCATCAGCGGGCAGCGGCGCGCCACGCACAGCGTCGACAGCAGGTCGTCGCACAAGCCATGTGCGAGCTTGGCCATGAAGTCCGCCGACGCCGGCGCCACGAGAATCAGGTCGCGGTCGCGCGACAGCTCGATGTGCCCCATGGCGTCGTTCACGCGGGGGTCCCACAGGTCGGTCCACACCGCCTGCCCGGACAGCGCCTGCATGGTGGCGGACCCAACGAAATGCGTCGCCGCCTCGGTCATGGCGACGCGCACGTCGGCGCCGGCTTTCACCAGCAGACGCGCGAGCTCTGCGGCCTTGTAGGCCGCGATGCCGCCGGTGATGCCGAGCAGAATCCGCTTTCCGGTCAATGTCATCCGATCGAGCCCGTACCCCGTTAAGGGGAGACGATTCTAAGGGAAAGCCCCGGACATGGCGATTTCGGACTGGCCGCTGGCCGAGCGCCCGCGCGAGCGACTGCTTGCAAAGGGCGCTGGCGTGCTAAGCGACGCCGAGCTCCTCGCGGTACTGCTCCGTACGGGACTGCCGGGAAAAAGTGCGGTCGATCTGGGCCGCGAACTGGTGCACGAATTCAAGAGCGTGGGTGGCGTCCTGGAGGCGGGGGCGCGCCTCGGCGAGATCAAAGGCCTCGGTCCAGCCAAAGCCGCGCAGTTCGCCGCCGCGATCGAACTGGCGCGCCGCGCGCTCCAGGAGGAACTTAAGAAGAGCGCCGCGCTGACTTCGCCCGGCGCCGTGCGCGACTATTTGCGCCTGTCGCTCAGCCGCCGGGAAGAAGAAGTCTTCGTCTGCATCTGGCTCGACGCGCAGCACAAGGTCATCGAGATCGAGGAGGCATTCAGCGGTACGCTCACGCAAACCAGCGTCTATCCGCGCGAGATCGTGAAGGCGGCGCTTGCACGAAATGCCGCTGCTGTGATCTTCGCCCACAACCATCCCTCGGGCGTGGCGCAGCCCAGCCAGGCGGACGAGCTGCTGACCCGCAACCTGCGGGAGGCCTTGGCGCTGGTCGAGGTGAAGGTGCTCGACCATTTCATCGTCGCCGGCAACCAGGCCATTTCTTTCGCAGAACGCGGATTGTTATAGTAAAATTCGCGCCTTTCCGCGTTCCGGAGTAGTGCAATGTCCCGTGTCTGCCAGGTTACCGGCAAGAAGCCGATGAAGGGCCACCTCGTCTCGCACGCCAACAACAAGACGATCCGTACCTTCGAACCGAATCTCCACTACCGCCGCTTCTGGGTCGAGAGCCAGAACCGCTGGGTGCGCCTGCGCGTATCCACCTCCGGCCTGCGGCGAATCGACAAGCTCGGCGTCGAGGCCGTGCTGGCCGAGATCAAGGCCAAGGCAAAAGCGGCCAACGCGAGAGGCAAATAATCATGCGCGAGAAGATCAAGCTCGAGTCGTCGGCCGGCACCGGCCACTTCTACACCACCACCAAGAACAAGCGCACCACGCCGGACAAGCTCGAGATCAAGAAATACGATCCCAAGGCGCGCAAGCACGTGCTCTACAAAGAGGCGAAGCTGAAGTAGCGCTTACCCGAACGAAAAAAGGCCCGCGCGAGCGGGCCTTTTTGTTTTGGGCGGCGTCTCGCTAAGCGAGCGCGTAGGAACGAAGGCGTTGCGAGAAATCGACGAGCGGTGCGATGCCGCTCGCATCGGCGCGCCGGCACCAGTCCTGCAGCTGGCGCAGCAGCTGCTCCTTGGAAGCACTGGAGCGCTCCCACAGCGCGGCGAGCTCGTGGCGCATGGCCAGCGCGGTAGCGAGCGCGCGCGAGTGCTTCAGAGCTTCGGCGAGACGCGTACGCTCGTGGTCGGCGGCCGCCTGGCCGCGCAGCAGCGCCCGCTTCAGGGAACGCAGCACTTCGGCCTCTCGCGGCGACCATTGGCGCAGACGCTCGATCTCCTGCGCGTAGGTCTTGCGGAACGATTTCGTGTAGCGCGACAGCACGTCGTAGCGGTTGGCGATCACGGCGTGCAGCGTGTCGAGATCGACCGCCGCCTTCGGATGCGCGAAGCGGGGTTTCGGTGCAAGACGCTTGACGGTCGCGAGGCCGAGCGACTCGAGGATGCAGATGTACATCCAGCCGATGTCGAACTCGTACCACTTCGACGAAAGCCGCGCGGACGCGGCGAACGCATGGTGGTTGTTGTGCAGCTCTTCGCCGCCGATGAGGATTCCCCATGGCACGATGTTGGTGCTGGCGTCGGCGACGTCGTAGCTGCGGTAGCCGAACCAGTGGCCGATGCCGTTGATCACGCCTGCGGCCCAGAACGGAATCCACACGATCTGCGTCAGCAGGATCAGCAGGCCCGGCACCAGGCCGAACACGGCGATGTTGATCGCGCCCATGATCCACAGGCCCCACACCGAGTTCGGCGTGTAGACGTTGCGCTCGATCCAGTCATCGGGCGTGCCGTGACCGTAGCGCTCCATCGTTTCCTTGTTGGACGATTCCTTGACGTACAGGAACACGCCCAGCCAGAGCACCTTGTTGATGCCGTGCACCTGCGGGCTGTGGGGGTCCTCGGCGGTCTCGACCTTGGCGTGATGCTTGCGGTGAATCGCGGCCCATTCCTTGGTCACCATGCCGGTGGTGAGCCAGAGCCAGAGGCGGAAGAAGTGCGCCACCGCCGGATGCAGCTCGAGCGCGCGATGCGCCTGATGGCGATGCAGATAAATGGTGACCGAAGCGATCGTGATGTGCGTCAGCACGAGCGCAGCGATGATGTGCCCCCACCAAGGGAGATCCAGCCAGCCGGAAAAGACCATCAGGTTTACGAGCCTTTAATAGTTATTTAAGGCGTGGCCATTCTACGCGAATGGCCCGGTCAGTGCTTGCTTCCTTGACGCCCCGACTTCTTTTTACGAGTCGGCGCGCTCGAAAATCGCGGCAAAAAACCCGTCCGTGGCGTGTAAATGTGGCCAAAGCCGCAAGCGCTCACCGGTGTCGAGCGCGATGCGCTGCCCGGCGAGGAGCGTCGCCGCGGAAAGCGGGCGAAATTCACGGTGGGCGGCCAGGAAATCGTTGGCAACCGCATCGTTTTCTTCGCGCAGGATACTGCAGGTTGCGTAGACCAGGCGGCCGCCGTGTTTTACCAGCGGGGCCGCGGCGGCCAGGATGGCCCGCTGCTTGGCGGCGAGCTCGTCGATCGCGGCGGGCTGGTGTCGCCATTTCAGGTCAGGGTTGCGCCGCAGCGTGCCAAAACCGCTACACGGAGCATCGACCAGCACGCGGTCGAGCTTGCCGGCGAGGCGGCGGGCGCGCGCGTCGTCCTCGCCGAGCACCAGCGTCTGCACGTTGGTAATGCCCGCGCGCGCAGCGCGCGGTGCGAGTGCGGCGAGCCGCCTGGCCGATACGTCCATTGCGTACACGCGCCCGGAGCCGCGCATCAGCATCGCGGCGGCGAGGGTTTTCCCGCCGGCGCCGGCGCAGTAGTCGGCGATCATCTCGCCGCGGCGCGGCGCCAGCAGCCACGCGAGCAGCTGGCTGCCCTCGTCCTGCACTTCCACCAGCCCTTCGCTGAAAAGTGGGTGGCGATTGATCGCGGGCTTGCCAGTGAGGCGCAGTCCTGCCGGCGAATAAGGCGTGGCGCTGGACTCGATAGCGTCGGCGCCCAGCCTTGCCTGCGCCGCCTCGCGCTCGGTACGCGCCAGATTGACGCGCAGATCGAGCGGCGCGGGATTGAGCAGGCCTTGCGCAATCCGCAGGGCCTCGGTCTCGCCCTGTTGGGCGACCAGCCGCTCCCACAACCAATCGGGCAGATCCGCGCGCACCGCGGGTGACGGCGCTGCGCTCTCCGACGAGCGTACGCGGGCGAGCAGCTCGTCGTCGACCAGTCCCTGCAAGGCGCGCGCGGAGAACCCCATCACACGCAGCATTGCCGCGCCCACCAATGCCTTTGGCTCCGACGACCCGGCCGCTGCCTCGAGCGAGCGCCGCCGGCGCAGCACCGCAAACACGCACTCGGCGACGAAAGCGCGGTCGTTCTGGCCGAGATTGCGATGCTCACGGAAATAGCGCGACAGCAGCTGGTCGGCGGGCGCGTTCCCGCGCAGCACCAGGGTGGCCGCGCTGCCGGCCTGCGCCAGCAGCGCGCGCGAGATTCTCACGGCTCGATGCGCCGCGCCAGGTGCTCGTAGCGCGTGCCGTCCTTCTCCACCAGCACGATGCGCACCGGAAGATGGCCGCGGTCGGCCGCGAACCAGAGCTCGGCGACCTCGCTCGATCCCTCGCTGTCGCGCGTGACCTTGATGGCGTCGAACTCGCCCGCCGGCGTCGCCACGCGCTCGCGTCCCGAGACCTGATAGGTATGGCGCGACATGCCGCGCCCGTCCGCGATGTGAAAGCTCACCGGGCCGCCCTTGCTCGATGCGAAGGTCAGCGCCAGCAGGAACGAGAGGCGGTCCTGCGTATCCAGCGGCACCGGCTCGGTGCGCGTGTCGCCTTTGTAGCGGCGTGTGATCGTGTTCGCCTTCCAGTCGAACGAGACGCGCTGCGTGTCGCGGCCGCTGCGCTCGTCGACATACTCGGTCGGCCGCGGCCCGTCGGCAGTCAGCATGCCTGCGCTGGTGCGCTTCGCCTTGCCCATCACCGCGTAAATGCCCTTGCCCTTCCAGTGCTCGCTGAGCTGGTAGCTGCCGTTCGCCTGCTCGAGGCGGTCGACCACCTCGGCCATCACGCTGCCGTTGCGCTTCAGCTCGTATTCGATCTCGACGTGCGCCGGCAGCGCGGGTTGCGCGGCGGCGCTCGCGCTCAGCGCCAGGCTAGCGAGCGGCCAGCACCAGCTGCGCATCGCTGCCTTGGATGTGGACCACGCCATTGCGAACGCTCACGCGGCCTTCGAGGAACCAGCGCACCGCGCGCGGATAGATCACGTGCTCCTGCTCCAGCACGCGCGCGGCGAGCCGCGTCGCGTCGTCGTCGGGCAGGACCGGCACCGCGGCCTGCGCCACGATCGGCCCGTGGTCGAGCTCGGCGGTCACGAAATGCACCGTGCAGCCATGCACCTTGACGCCCGCGGCGAGCGCCCGCTCGTGCGTATCGAGCCCCGCGAATGCGGGCAGCAGGGACGGGTGGATGTTGAGCGTGCGCTCACGGAAGCGCGCCACGAATCCCGGCGTCAGGATGCGCATGAAGCCGGCCAGCGCGACCAGCCGCGGCTGGAACCGCTCGACCTCCCCGGCGAGCGCGGCGTCGAACGCCTCGCGCGTCGCGTGGCGGCGGTGCTCCACCACCGCGGTGGCGACGCCGCGCGAGGACGCCAGCTTCAATCCTTCGGCGTCGGCGCGGTTGCTGATCACGGCGCTGACCGGCAATCCCGCGTCGAGCAGCGCGCGCATATTGCTGCCGCGGCCGGAAATGAGGACGACGACGCTCAGAACACCCTCGTGGCGCGATAGCCGTCCTGCTCCAGCAGGGCAAGCACACCGCGCTCGCCGTAGAGGTGCAACGCGCCTAGCGCGACGAACGCGTCGCCACGGCGCAATTGGCGCTGCATGCGAAATGCCATCACGACGTTGCGGTCATGAATCACCCGCTTGGTCATGACCGCCTGGTACGCGGCGACCTCGGGATAGCGCGCGATGAACGCCTCGCGCAATTGCCAAAGGGCGCTCAGATCGCGCGCAAGGTAGGCGTCCAGCGTGCGCTCCGCCAGCTCGGCGAGCTCGGCGCGATGCTCGAGGCTGTGCCTGAGCAGCGCGACCTGCGCGTCCATCGGCAACTCGTCGAAGGTAAAGATCTGTTCCTCCACGCCTTCGATCTGGTCGAGCTGCAGCCGGCGCGCACGCGCCACCTCGATCACCTGTGCGTCGAGCGGCGTTCCCTCCTCGCCGCGCTGCGGGTCGCGCAGATTGAGCAGCACGCCCCAGGGCTTGAGCTTGTTCACCACCTCGCGCGGCAGACCGATCGGCGCCAGCACCTCGACCGCGCGCTCGAAGTCCTGCTTGCCGATGGTGCCTTCGAGCGTCTGGCGATCGAGGAACATCGCCGCCTCCATGAAACGCTCGCGCGTGTAGCCGTCCGGCACGAACTCGAGCATCACGCGGCGGGCGCCGTCGAGCGCGCGGCGCACCGGCGGCGGCAGTCGCGCGAGCCGCGCGTCGGGGACGTGAATCGTGCCGTACACGTGGCTCGGCCGCGTTCCGTCCTTCGTCACGCGCCAGAGCAGCCCTCGATCGAAACGCTTTGCGGCTGACCATGCAGGCAACGAAGCCGCCAGCCCGGCGACGATGAACTCCCGGCGTCTCATCGTCCGGGTCCGATCATCGCGTCGGCGCGCACCCAGCGCTCGAAATCGGCGGCGCTGACGTAGCCCAACGCGAGCGCGGCCGCGCGCAGCGTGGTGCCCTCGCGGTGCGCCTTCTTCGCGATCTCGGCGGCGCGGTCGTAGCCGATGTGCGGCGCGAGCGCGGTCACCAGCATGAGCGAGCCTTCGACCAGCGCGCGGATGCGCTCTTCGTTCGGCTCGATGCCGCGCGCGCAGTGCTCCTCGAACGAGCGGCAGCCGTCGGCGAGCAGCCGCGCGCTCTGCAGGAAGGCATGGATGATCATCGGCTTGTAGACGTTGAGCTCGAGGTGGCCCGAGGCGCCGCCGATCGCCACCGCGGCGTCGTTGCCGATCACCTGGGCCGCCAGCATGGTCAACGCCTCGGCCTGCGTCGGGTTGACCTTGCCCGGCATGATCGAGCTGCCCGGCTCGTTCTCGGGAATGCGCAGCTCGCCCAGGCCCGAGCGCGGGCCCGAGCTCAGCAGGCGGATGTCGTTCGCGATCTTCGACGCGGCGGCCGCGAGCGTCTTGAGCGCGCCGTGCGCGAACACCAGCGCTTCGTGCCCGCCGAGCGCGGCGAACTTGTTCTTCGCCTCGGTGAACGCGATGCCGGATTCCTTCGAGACCCGGGCGCACACGCGCGCCGCGAACTCCACGTGCGTGTTCAATCCGGTGCCGACCGCGGTGCCGCCGATCGCCAGCTCCTGCAGCAGCGGCAGCGCCGCGCGCAGCGCGGCGCAGGCATGCTCGAGCTGCGCGACATAGCCGGAGAATTCCTGGCCCAGGGTGAGCGGCGTGGCGTCCTGCAGGTGGGTGCGGCCGATCTTGATGATCGACTGGAAAGCGTCGCGCTTTTTCTCCAGCGTCGCCTTGAGCGCTTCGGCCGCCGGAAGGACGTCTTCCTCCAGCGCGCGCGCCGCGGCAATGTGCATCGCCGTCGGGAACACGTCGTTCGAGGACTGGCCGAGGTTCACGTCGTCGTTCGGATGCACCAGGCGCTTCTGCCCGCGCTCGCCGCCGAGCAGCTCGGAGGCGCGATTCGCCAGTACCTCGTTGACGTTCATGTTGCTCTGGGTGCCGGAACCGGTCTGCCAGACCACCAGCGGAAATTCGTCGTCGTGCTTGCCGGCGAGCACCTCGTCCGCGGCGCGCGCGATCGCTTCGGCCTTCTTGGCGGGAAGAAGCTTCAGCTCGGCGTTGACGCCCGCGGCGGCTTTCTTGACCAGCGCGAGGGCGTAGATCACCGCAAGCGGCATGCGCTCGCCCGAGATGCGGAAGAAGCGCCGGCTGCGCTCGGTCTGCGCGCCCCACAAGCGGTCGGCCGGCACCTCGATGGTGCCGAAGCTGTCCTTCTCGAGGCGGGAGCCGCTCATCGCGGCCCTAATGTTACTTCTGCTGCTCCTCGCCCTGCTTCTGGCCGGAGACTTCGGCATGCACCCTGGCCATGTCGATGGTCTTGGCCTGCGTGATGACCTGCTCGAGCGCCTGGCCCGGGAGCGCGCCCGCCTGCTGGAACAGGATCACTTTCTCGCGGAACACCATCAGCGTCGGGATCGAGCGGATCTGGAACGCGCCCGCCAGCTCCTGCTGCTCGTCGGTATTCACCTTGGCGAACACCACGTCCTTGTGCGTCTCGGACGCCTTCTCGTAGACCGGCGCGAAGCCGCGGCACGGACCACACCAAGGCGCCCAGAAATCGACGATCACCATCGAATGTTCGTTGACGGTCTGTTCGAAGTTGTCCTTGGTGAGCTCGACGGTGGCCACAGCGGTCCTTTCCGGAAAAAGAGGAGTGTAATCTAGACAGTATGTACGTCGGCCGGTTCGCGCCCTCGCCCACCGGCCCGCTTCATTTCGGCTCGCTGGTCGCGGCGCTTGCCAGCTGGCTCGACGCCCGCGCCGCCGAAGGCCGCTGGCTGGTGCGCATCGAAGACCTGGACCCGCCGCGCGCCGTGCCGGGCGCGGCGGACGAGATCCTGCGCACGCTGGACCGGCTGGGTCTCGGCTGGGATGGCCCGGTGCTGTACCAGAGCCGGCGCAGCGCGAGCTACGAGGCTGCACTCGAGTCCCTCGACACCTACTGGTGTGGCTGCACGCGGCGCGAGATTGCGGATTCGTCGATCGGCCGCGCGACCGACGGCGCGCAGATCTACCCCGGCACCTGCCGCACCGGTCTCGCGCCCGGCAAGACGCCGCGCGCCTTGCGCCTGCGCACCGGGGGCGAAGAGATCGCGTTTACCGACCGCGTGCAAGGCCCACAGCGGCAGATTCTGGAGCGCGAGATCGGCGACTTCGTGCTGCTGCGCGCCGACGGCCAGTTCGCCTACCAGCTCGCGGTGGTGGTTGACGACGCGGAGCAAGGCGTGACCGACGTGGTGCGCGGCGCCGACCTGCTCGACTCCACGCCCCGGCAGATCTTCCTGCAACGCCTGCTCGGATATCCGATGCCGCGTTACCTGCACGTGCCGGCAGCGGTGAACGAGGCCGGCGAGAAGCTCTCCAAGCAGACCGGTGCGCTCCCGGTGGACATCAAAAGAAAAGCTGAAGAATTGGCCCGCGCGCTGACTTTTCTCGGGCAGCCGGAAACCGACGATCCTGCACAAGCGGTGGCGAACTGGAAGCCGGAGCTTATCCCCGTACGCCGCGTCCAGGTCGCAGCACCGTAAGCAGCGCCGCGACGACCAGCGCAAGCGCCGTGTACTCGGCCCACGTCGGCCGCTCGCCGAGGAACAGCATTCCGCACAGCACGCCAACCACGGGAATGAGCAGCATGCTGATCGAAAAAATGCTCACCGGGACCGAGGTGGCGATCTTGATCCACGCCCAGTGCGCGAAGGCGAAAGCGATGACCACGTTGTAAGCCGTGCCCAGCCACGCCGTCACGCCGACTTTCTGCAGCGCGTGCCAGTCCTCGAGCAGCAGGGCGCCAGCAAAGATCGGCACGCCGCCGAGCAGCATGATCCACGCGGTGTAGGGCCCGACCGGCATGGTCACGGGAAAGCGCTTCTGCAGCACGGTGCCGAGCGCCCACGACAGCGCGGCGCCGAGCACGAGCAGCGAGCCGACCGGTGCCGCGCCGAGGTTGACGAACGCTTCCCCAAGCAGCAGCACGAGCCCGCCCATGCCGAGCGCGAGGCCGACCAGCTTGCGCCGGCTGATGTGCTCGCCCAGCAGCAGCACGGAGAGCGGCACCGCCCACACCGGCATGGTGTAGGCGAGGATCGCGGCGCGGCCCGACGGGATCATGCCGACCCCGAACGCCACCAGCATGTTCCAGCTCGTGATGTTGAGCAGCGC
>Ga0134122_10003980_pt1 | contig 10973 bp, 7 predicted proteins | sample KB302_FD_96461 | JGI IMG/M metagenome (GOLD analysis project Ga0134122, IMG submission 96461) | Terrestrial soil microbial communities without Nitrogen fertilizer from Kellogg Biological Station, Michigan, USA - KB3-0-2 | ecosystem: Environmental > Terrestrial > Soil > Unclassified ...
CGCAGCATCAACGGGACGTTCGTCAACGGCACCCGGGTGGATAAGGCGCTGCTGCGCGAGGGCGACGTGGTGACGATCGGCAACATCGACCTGATATTTCACAACGGCACCCTGATTCGTCGCACCGGCACCGAAGCCGCCACTCGCACAGGCGGTTTGGAGGTTCGCCACATCAGCCTGACGATCGAGCACGCGCGCACGCTATTGAAGAACGTATCGTTCTCCGCGCGGCCGGGCACGCTGACCGCGGTGATCGGCCCGTCGGGTGCCGGCAAATCGACGCTGGCGAAAGTCATTGTCGGCACGACGAATCCCACCCGCGGGAAAGTGTCGTTCGAGGGGCACGACATCCACGGCGAGTACGCCTCGTTGCGCAGTCGCATCGGCATGGTGCCTCAGGACGACGTGGTGCATAGGCAGCTCACCGTCGACCAGGCGTTGGGCTACGCGGCCGAGTTGCGGTTACCGCCGGACACCACCAAGCAAGATCGGCGCCAGGTGATGGCACAGGTGCTCGACGAACTCGAGATGACACCGCACGCGCAGACACGAGTGGACAGGCTCTCCGGGGGCCAGCGCAAACGGGCTTCGGTTGCGATGGAATTGCTGACCGGCCCGTCGCTGCTGATCCTCGACGAGCCCACGTCTGGCCTGGATCCCGCGCTGGACCGCCAGGTGATGACGATGTTGCGGCAGCTGGCCGATGCCGGCCGCGTGGTCGTGGTGGTGACACACTCGCTCACGTACCTTGACGTTTGCGATCAGGTGCTGCTGTTGGCTCCCGGTGGGAGGACGGCGTATTGCGGGCCGCCCAGCGGGATCGGCCGGGCGATGGGCACGACGAACTGGGCCGACATCTTCGCGAAGGTCGGCGCCGATCCCGATGCGGCGAATCGGCGGTTCCTGGAGCAGGCCAACCCGCCGCCGGCGCCGCCGGAGATGGAGAAGCCGTCCGACTTGGGCAAGCCTGTGCATACGAGCCTGTGGCGGCAGTTCTCCACAATCGGTCGCCGGCAGGTGCGGCTCGTCATGTCGGACCGCGGCTACTTCGTGTTCCAGGCGCTGCTGCCGTTCATCGTCGGTGTGCTGTCGCTCGCCGTGCCTGGGACCGTGGGCTTCGGTATACCCAACCCGATGGGCGACGCGCCCAGCGAGCCGGACCAGATTCTGGTGCTGCTGACTATGGGTGCGGTCTTCATGGGGACCGCGCTCACGATTCGGGACCTGATCGGCGAGCGGGCGATCTTCCACCGCGAGCAGGCGGTGGGGTTGTCGACGACGGCGTACCTGCTGGCCAAGATCTGGGTGTACTCCACCGCGGCGATCATCCAGTCGGCGATCCTGGTGGCGATCGTTGTGTACGGCAAAGGCGGCCCCACACAGGGCGATGTGGTGGTCGGCAACGCGAGCGTCGGCCTGTTCCTGAATGTCGCGGGAACCGCCGTCGCTGGGGCGATACTCGGGCTAGCGCTGTCTGCGCTGGCCCGGTCCAACGAGCAGATCATGCCAATGCTGGTGGTGTTGGTCATTTCGCAGCTGGTGTTTTGCGGCGGCATGATACCCGTGGCGCACCGGCTCGTGGTCGACGAGCTCTCCTGGTTCACGCCGGCTCGGTGGGGCTTTGCCGCGTCGGCCTCGACGGTGGACCTGATCAAGCTTGTCCCCAGGCCGCCGGCGTCCAACGATTCGTTCTGGAAACACACCCCGAAGCGGTGGATCTTCGACATGGGCATGCTTGGTGTGCTGTGCATCGGCTACGCCACGTTCGTCCGCTGGAAGATCCGGCTCAAGGGCGAGTAGATCGGCTATTGTGCGCCCGCGCGCAGGTGTTTTTCGTAGCTGGCTTTGCGGCCCCATTGCTGCCAGTCGGCGAGTTTGTCGTCGTCTTCAGCTTCAATTCGGTGTCGGCGTTGGCGATGGTGCGTCGCTCTCTGTCTGATTCCCCCCCAGCGGCGACCGTTTAGCGCATCGTCACGAACGGGCTAACCCCAACTCGAGTTGGCCGTCCGACGAAGGCCACCGGGGAACCGCGGCCACCATCTGCAGTGCGCTCGGAATTGGTCGGACCACCTGGTCCGCTACCTCGCCGACGGCGACGAGAACTGACCAAACCGACGTCTCAGGCGATCATCAAAGGGATTGATGGCCGACGGCATGCGGGCGGGGATCGGGCGTATAGCATGCGCTTGAGTGGGCGAAGTCAATGTCGGCGACAATCTCGATCGAGGACTGGCCTACTCAGTCGGCACGGCTACCGCCGGTGCACGCTGGTCGGGTGGCCGATGAACCCAGAGCACGCGAGCAGGCGTTGCGTAGAATGCCGTTGCTGTACTCGCTGACGCTGAAACTGCGCGACGCCGCTGTGGCCCCGCAATGGTTAGCGAGTATCTCGATGTCGAGAAGCCTAGCTCGCTGCTACCGCGTTGCGGAGGCCAAACTCCATGCTGCACAGCGAAGCGTCGGTATCTCCGGTGACGTCCCCCCCAGCGACCTAGTGACCGGGGTACGGCCAGAACGGGAAGCGTGACCCGCCGCCCGGCTCCCTGCTGCCCGGTACCGAGCCGTCTCGGCCCAAATCGGAGCTACCGGGTCCGTACTGCGGAGCCTGCTGTTGCGGCGCGCTTTGCGGCCACTGCTGCGATGGGTACTGGGGGTACTGCGGAATCTGTTGCGGCGGCGGGGTCTGCGGCCACTGTTGCTGCGGGTACTGGGGCTGCTGCTGCGGAATCTGTTGCGGCGGGCGGCTGTACACCCGCCCGAGCCGCGATAGCACCTGGAGGATCTGCGGCAAGATCACCGGTGGTGGTGCCGCCGGTGGTGGTGCAGCAGGTGGCGGCAGCACCGGTGGGGGTGCCGCCGGCACGTCCGTTGGTGCGGGCGGCGGCGCGGCCGGGGCCGGAGGCGGGGCCGCCGGTGCCAGTGCCTGGGGCCGGAGCGCAGCATCCTGGGTGAGCACGGTGCGCGGCGCGGCCTGCTGCGGAGCGAGCTGCGGCGCGAGCTGCGGCGCCTCCTGCACAACTGGCACAGGTTTTGGGATGGTCTCCGGCGGCGGCTGCGGGGCAGCTGGCGCCGGGCTGATCGGCTGCGCCTCCTGCACCGGCGGAGGTGCCGGCGCCGCGGTGCTCGGAAGATTGGCATTCCGGCCGAGGCTGGCGCTCCGATCGGCGGTCGGCTGGGCGCTGACGGCAATCGACATGACCAGGGCCACAACGCTTATCACGAAAATCGCCGCCACCAGACTGCCGACCGGTGTCGACGACTCACGGCCTTCCCAGGCGTCATTCGTCTTCGGGCCGCTGGAAGTCTCGTCGGTGTGCGCACGTGCGACCGGCGCCTGCTGCGTGTCCGCATCGCCGCTAACCGAGGCCGCGGTCACGGCCGTCTCACCGTCAGGGTCAAGGGAATAGGCCATGGCGCTGGTGGACGCCTCGACATGGGGCGCGTTGGCGGCGGTCAGCGCCGCACCACGGGCCAACGCCATTTCCGGGTCCTCTGGAACGATGACAGGCAACGTCACCAGCGTTTCCAAATGCGACTTCACCGCGCCGACGTCTACGCCGGAACCAACTACGAAAAGACCCTGCGGTTGCGACTCCCGGGCCTCCAGAGTCGCCACTATATCTGTCAGCACCGGCATCGCATCCGCGCTGTCCAGTCGTCGACCGAGCACCTTCACCATCGAGCCACCGGCGGTTTCAACGGCACACAGCGTCGCCGTCTCCTTGGTGATGAACAACAATGCCGTCGTGTCGTAGCCCACCGCCTGGCCGACGGCCTGGGCGAGCGCGGCCGCCGCGCGCAATTCCGGCACCAATGTGACGTCTTCGACGCCTTGTGCAGTCAGGCTTTCGCGCAACACGAGCGCCTCGTTGGGGTCACTCCACGTCACCCCGGTGACTATCACATGATGATCGCTGGCGAGCGCGCTCTGCTGAGTCCCCAGGATCGCGGCGCTCACTAATTCTGATGCGTTCGACGGTGGAGCACCGCCCTCAGCGGTGGTATCGAACACCTCGGATTCCAGGGTGAGACCGTCGGCCTTCACACCATTCACAAGAACCATGCGGACCGTTGTGGGTGTCATCGACACGCCTAACACGACGTCCATTTCCCCTCCAGAGGTACTTCTGTGTAGTTTTCGTCCTGGAGGGCGGCCGCGTAAGCGAACCGTCGACTCGCACGTCACCGACGTGCGCGTTAATTGGACCCTACTCGCTCGGACCGATTCGCACGCCCGATATCGCAAAGGGTCGGCGTGGGCGATGACAGTTCCGAAAGCGACGGCGATGCCGACGCCGCGCGGCGGCATCGCGACAAGTGTCTTTTCTCTTGCGGGGTGACACGATGCTGATGCTGACTCGAAAAGTCTCCCGAAGGCGCTATATCCGCGTCGGATGGCCTGCCAACCAATCTGGGGCAGTCCGCTAGCTGAGTTCAGTCGCGAAATGCGACCGAGGCGACGCCCGGTAACGGGCGCATCCGACGGCTACGCCAGGTGCCACCCCGTGCCCGATAAGGGGCCGAGCAGCCCGGCGATCGGCGCGATCACCAGCGACAGCTCGTTGGCCAGCACCACGTAGCCGAATGCGTCGGTGTGGCGACGGGCGTAGCCAACGCTGATAGCGCCGTCGGCCTACGAGTGTCGCGCCGGCGCCACCGAATCCGAGCGGCGCGGGCCTCTGTGTGATTGTTGCGCCGGCGCCACCGAGTGCAAGGAGTTTGGGCGGAAACGTGTGCAGAGCCCACCGCGGAGCCGCACCGCAAACGAGAGTGAAAGCTCAGCGTCGATTGCAACAGGCGGCAGAGGCACTGGTTCAGCGTTTGCTTTCATTCGCACTCGGCGGCAACGTCGCCGATCCCGTTGCACTGCAAGCGATCCGTGATGCTTTGGCCCGTGCGGGATTAAGTTCCGAAAACGGGCATCGAAGTCGAAGTGGCCTTGTAACCACGGGAACAGGTTTTGGAATCGCTACGGCCCAATCCAAAGCGGTTCGCGCGCTGAGCATCGCAAATCGATTGGCCGAATTGACGACTCCCTGGCGGATTCCCACACGCTGCCTGCGGCGAACTACGATCTTGTGGTCGACGCCGAGATCGTTGACGACGGCGACGAGCTGACCGCGACGATGCGCTCTCGCGCCCGTGTCGAGAGCGACGACGGCCTTTGATACCGCCGGATAGTGAAGAACATGGCTCAGCGTTCGACACAGCGCCAGGAATCAACCCGCTGTTGCCGCCGGAGCCACCGCCCACGGGGCTGATGTCGCTGGAGGACGCGGTGGCCGAACAGTGCAGGATGCGCCGAGAGTCAGCGCGCCGAGCGGCCCAGAACGAGCACGCGACAATGTGGCGTGCGTTGCTGGATAACCGATCACTAATTACATTGTGGCACAATGTATTTGGCGTTAGCACGAAGTCTAGCCGGTCAGGTCCGCAGAGGTAGGCAACCTGCGGTTAACAGCATCTTGACCAGCGGCAGATGCGTCAATTGGTGCCGGGTTCTACCTATCCGTCACCCATCCGCTTCTCATCGGCGCTGGTTTTGCAGTTCGGCAATCGCATTGGTAGGCAACGCATTAGCGATGATCGCATCACGACCTGCCTCCGAATGCTGGTAGCGCACTGCGGCACCGACCGTCTTGTGGCCCAGCCGCGCCATGTTCTCGGTCAGCGTTGCCACCTGAGCGTTCTTGGAACCAGCGAACGGTCGTAGACCGCGGACCGAAAAATCTTCTTTGCCAACGTCGTTCGCTGATTTTCTGAACACGTTTTGGTTGAACACCCGATCATTGAGATGGCAGCCACCGCGAACGGGAGCGAACACCAGAGCAACATGGGCCGATAGACGCGCTTTCGCATCGTCGCGAATGTGCGGCGGGATCGTCACCGTGCGCTGTTCGCCGTTCTTCGTGGTGTCGATTCGGCAACGATCAGCGCCGGGTGTATTCGGGTCTGCCCGATGTGTGACGCCACGCGAGATGGTGACCACGGTGCAATCGGCGGCGAAGTCACGCCGCCGCAGTTCTGTCACTTCACCGAACCGCATTCCGCACCAACCAGCAAGTAGCACCAGGGCGCGGAAACGGGAGGTTCGTTCGTCAGTGCCCAGCTTGTCGGCAATACCGTGCAGTTCGACCGTGGTCGGAATCTTCACCTGTTTGCGAACCTTTGGGTTCATCGCACCACGCACGTCGCACGGGTTGCGATCCACTAAGCCGTCCTTGATCGCCGTGTTGCAGATCATGTTGAGGATCGCGTACGCGTGGCCGTTACGCGTTGGCTTGCTTGAATCCAGACCGGCGAACCACGGCCGAACCGCTGTAGCGGTCAGATCGCGCACGGCGAGCTTGCCCAACTTCGCTTCGATCAACTGAAACACTTGGATTCGTATTCGATGCGGGTGCGGAGGGGTCTGCTTCTTCGCCACCTACATCCCGATGGTGGCAAGCCGACCGCTAACCGGCTGTCCGCCGGATGTCCCCCAATCGGAGGACGTCGAGTTCATCCCGTGTGCGGACCGGTTGGCGGACAGACACGTCCCGTTTGCCGCAGCACAGTGGGTACGTCGCCGGAACAAGGCGGTGAACGTCCGAAATGACAACGCAAACAGGAGAATTGAAATGACTGCCAACACCACCACCTCGACCCGTCCAGTGGCCGCTGGAGCGGTCGCGCAACATGACTGCGCGGATCGCGGCTGCCTGGCCGTTATGCTCGGGCTCGCGCTGGGTGACGCCACTGCCAGCAACGCTGGGGAAGGTTCCTCGCTGAGCTGGTGAACAGTACTTCGCTCAAACGCGGTCATCTGGTGGCGGGCCGACTGCTGAGCCGGGGGCTGCACAGCGCAGGTCGTCGAGAACGGCCTGCATCGGCACCCGGCCCGTGGCCACGGCCGGGTTCACCGGCGACCACAGCGCCTCGTCGTCAATGTCGTCTCCCCACTCAGCGCACCACTCCCAGCACGCCAGCAGACCGTCATGAGCAGACGACCTCACCGTGTCGAACGCCTCGCAGTCATGAGTGGGTCCCGGCGCAGTACCGAAATGCAAAGATTGCGCGCGCGGCCGAGAAACACCGTGGGCGCCAACGCACCCACCTCCGGTCCAGGGTTCTTTCGAATTGCTAAGGCGCATCGCCACATCGAGTCGTCGCGGCACCACTACCATCAATTGACAGCGGTGTAGTCCAAAGAATCGGGAGCCAAGGTCCCACCTGCCACATCCATGCTCCTCAATGAATTCGTCACCACCTACGCGCAGCAGTCGGGTACGAGCCGACCTGATTTCTGGAAGGGTTCGCCGCCGCCCAGCTGGGGGCGATGGCCGAGGTGACCGTGCAGCCACACTCGCAGGGATATGCTGTCGCAGTCGCGACGGGACAGTAGCCGCCCATGCTCGGACAAAGCCAGGATGCGGTCGACGATCGCGCGCAGCAGTCTCCGCAGGACTCCCAACGGTATCTATTCTTGGGTACCGCGCTGCAATTTTGCGTTGCGCATGGTGCTGATCGTCTTTGCCGGCGTGACTCTGACGTGTGAGCCGCCAAGCAAAACCCTGCCGATTTGTGTGGCTGTCTTGGCGCTATATGCGGTGCTGGTCGGATTTTGGGGCACCTGGGCGCTGCGGACAGCGGCGCGCACCGTGGTACTTACCCGAACGCTCATGACGATTTCAGTGCTCGCCGCCGACGTCGCGATCGAATCCGTTCTCTCGGTTCGTACCGGCCTAACTTCACCCGATGACTGGACATCAAACGTGATGAGGGTTGGTTTCTTCTTGATCCCGTTGATCGCGGCAGCACAGCTCGATCCCGTCATCAGCGGCGCGCTCGCGATCCCGACTCTGTCCGCATTCATTGCCCGGTGCTGGATCACCCAAGCATCCAACAATGAGCCGTGGGCTTCGATTCTTCTGAGCTCGACGGTGTTGGCCGGGCTTGCAGGCGGCTCTGTGGCCTTGTCGGTCATTGAACGCTTCAAGGTGCAGACGATCGCAGAGCTGGCACGGCAGCGAACGCAGTTGCTTCGGAACCTACTTGGAGTGGAAAAGCATGAGCAGCAGGCGATTTCCGAACGTCTGCACGACGGCGCCCTTCAGTACGTTTTGGTTGCGCGTAAGGACTTGGAAGACGTACGGGACGGCTCGACAGTCGCCGTCGATCGGGTGCAGTTGGCCCTTGTCGAGTGTTCACAACTGTTGCGCGATGTGGTCCGCGAACTGCATCCCGACGTGCTGGCGCGGTTGGGACTGAAAGCAGCGCTCACCGCCCTCACCGACAGTCTCACTTCGCGTACAGAACTTACGATCGAGCTTGACGCCCGCAGATGGCCTGATGGATTGCGCACCGACGCGGACTACGTGCTCTACAGCGCGGCGCGTGAAACGATGACCAACGTCATCAAGCATGCGCAGGCCCACCACATTTGGATCGACTTGGGCCGCGACGATGGTCTGGCCGTGTTGCGCGTTTCCGACGGCGTGGGCATCTCAGAAGCCGCCATGGCGCAGAAAGCTCAAGAAGGTCATATCGGCCTGTCCTCGATTCGCGCCAAGGCACTGGCGTCCGAGGGACAGTTCGACGTGCGGTCGACGTCTCCGGGAACCGAGATCACCATCTCGGTACCACTGCGCGCACTTTCGGCCGACACCGAAACCGGCGCTGACGGCAGCGCGTTGGTGGGAGCATCGCAGCGGAGTCTGTGAGCCGTTTCTCGCCGCATGGCCCAGCGACGGGCCACCGCGCCCAGGCTTCGAGCGGCTAATCCGCCCGCAACCTACTGGCCGAGGCGCCGAAGGCACGCATGAGCCACCCTATTGCTTACGAAAGTGCATTCGTTCTCCGCGGGCGACCTACAGCCGCTCGCGAGCCCGAAGGGTGAAGGATGACAGCGGGTTTCGTTGATCGCGTGTGGTGGCGAATCTGCATGGGTGCCCGGATGCCTCAGCGCGTCACGTCGCGAAAAGCCTGGACGAGCGACGACAGGCTCTCGACCGCGTGATCGCGATCAGCGGAGAACGACGCCGGGAACCGGACATCGGTGACTCCGGCCGCGACGAGCGCTGGAACCCCACCCGCCGTTGCGGCGAGGTCGATAGACCCGTCGCTGCGTTTCACGACGCGTGCGATGCCCTGAACCTGCAGGCCGGTAGGGTCGCCGCCGAACTCGTGCACCTTGTCCTTCATCGCTGCGATCGCACCGGAGATGTCCGCGTTGGCCGGGCCCCACGGAATCCAGCCGCTGCCAAAGCGTGCGATCCGGCGCGCCACGGCCTTGTTCACGGTGCCGCTGATCCACACGGGGACACCTCCGGGTTGCACCGGCTTGGGCATCTGGTGGATGCCGTCAAAGGTCAACTCGGGGGACTGATAGGACGCGCGCTGCTGAGTCCACAACGTCTGGCAGACCTCGAGCGTGTGGTCCAGCAGCCGTCCGCGCTCGGCGAAGGACAATCCGACGGCTTCGTACTCCTCACGCTGCCAACCGACTCCGACCCCCAGGTCCACCCGACCTTGCGACAACACATCCAGGGTGGCCAGTTGCTTGGCCAGCACCGCGGGACGTCGCAACGCGGCCAGCAGTATCGCTGTGCCCAGCCGGATGCGGGTCGTCGTGGCGGCGATCGCCGTCAGCACCGTCACCGGTTCCAGCCAGCTTCCGTCCGGCCCGGTCGGCTGCCGACCGCCCGCCTGACCGCCGATCGACGGATCAGCGTAGGCGTCCAAGTTCTCACCGAACACAACGTGGTCAGACACCACGACCCGGTCCACGCCGGCCACGTCCATCGCACGGGCCATATCGAGCATCGCACGCCAATCATGGGACGGACCGTCGGTGTATGTCCCCAAATACAGCGAGAGTTCGGGGTGTTTGAGCGGGCCGATCTCCATGTCGTCTCCCTACTGGCTCGTGAACTGTCCGCCGTCAATGCCCAGCGTCTGCCCGGTCACATATCGGGCGTGAGGTCCCAACAGCATGGCAACGCCCGCACCCACCTCGTTTTCCGGGTCACCAACGCGACCAAGCGGGATTTGGCGCGAAAACCCTTCCCCCATCAGTGGATCAGCTTCTATGGCCGCAGTCATCGCAGGTGAGTACGCGATCGGCGAGACGACGTTCACGGTCACGCCGGCGGGACCCCCCTCGCGGGCCAGACCCTTGGCGAATCCGCGCAGCGCGCCCTTCATCATCGAGTACAGCGGCAGTGTCGCAATGCCCTGCATGCCCGCGGTGGAGGTCATCATCACCAGTGTCCCGCCGCGTGCGCCGAGCGGTTCGAACGCGGCCTGTGCGCAGTAGTACGCGCCGCGCAGGGATACCGAGACGTGCTCTTCCCACGGTGTCTCGTCGACCGCCGCAAGCTGGTGTGGCTGACTTGACGCGTCAGCTGCTTGTTCGACATCAGGTTTGACAATACTCCGATTCGGACTATCTTGAGCATACTCCGAAGCGGAGTATGCGTAAGGAGAAGCCATGCCCGCTCGCCCCGTGAACCGGCTATCGACGACAGCCAGCACCGTCCAGCGGGCCCGCCGCAGATGTCATACCCCGCCCGACCCGGTTGACCCGGGCGTATGGCCTACGACATCCATTCGTCGGAGCGGGGATGGGTTTCATTGCCCACGAGCAGCTTGCCGCCGCGGTCACCAATGCCGGCGGACTGGGCGTGCTGGGAGCATCCCCCGATCCCCCGGGCAGCCTGCCGGTCATGGTAGAACGATTGCGCGCCTTGACTTCTGGACCGTTCGGCGTGGACCTCTTCCACCCGCTCGTACGGGTCGTAGCGACTGACGGCCGGGAGGCCGCGTGGCGCTGCCTTAGCCGCGTGATGATCATCGCGAGCACATTGGCAAGCTCTGGACCAATGAGCAGTACGTTCCTCACCGCTCTTGGAGGGCACGATCTGCAGCAGCGGAACGACTTCGCCCGTGTCGGGAAGCTGATACTGAACTACGGCCATCTGCGTGAGCTCCCG
>Ga0134122_10003983_pt1 | contig 10961 bp, 9 predicted proteins | sample KB302_FD_96461 | JGI IMG/M metagenome (GOLD analysis project Ga0134122, IMG submission 96461) | Terrestrial soil microbial communities without Nitrogen fertilizer from Kellogg Biological Station, Michigan, USA - KB3-0-2 | ecosystem: Environmental > Terrestrial > Soil > Unclassified ...
CGCGTCGGGCGACGCGAGCACGACCGCGAACGCCTTCTCGGCACCCTCGTAGTTCTTGGCGGTGAAGAGCAGCTCGCCGCGGCGGAACTGCGCTTCGCTCGCGTAGCGCGTCGCCGGGTATTCGCGGACCATGCGATCGAGCGTCTTCTGCGCCGTCTCGAGGTCGCCGCTCTGCTCGTAGGCGCGCGCCATCTGGTAGAGGACGCGGTCGTTGTTCGGGTCCTTCGGAAAGTTCTTCAGGTAGTCCTGGTAGCGCGCGATCGCCGCCTTGTAGTCGGGCGCCGCGACCTTGCCCTTGTTGCTGTCGCTGTCGGCGCTGTCCATCTCGAGGTCGCCGAGCCTGCGCATCGCCTCCGAGCGCTGCGGAGCCGCCGGCGCGATGTCGAGGAACTTGCGGTACGCCTCGATCGCCTTCTTCTCGTCGACGGCCGCGACGTCTTCCTTGTCGACCGCGACCTTGCGGCTGGCAAGCGTCTTCAACGTCGGCTCGTTGTCGGGCGTGCCGCCGCCGCGAAACATCGAGCACCCCGCGAGCGCGAACGCCGCCGCGAGCGCGACGGCCACGGGGCGGGCGGCGCGCCTACTGGGTCTTCGCGGCGGCTGCATTGTCCACGTCCTGTTTGCCGTACGCGCGGTCGTACAGCTGCGCGAGCGCGAAGCGCGCCTGCGTGGTGTAGCCGGCGATGCGCTGCTGCTGGCCGACCAGCTCGGCGATCGCGATCTCCTGCGCCTCCTCGCGCTGCTCGCGGCCGAGCGCCGCGACGCGCGGGATCATCACCTGCAGCTGCGGCGCGAAGGCGGCGATGCGGCGCGCGAAGCGGTCGAACTTGAGCGGCTCCTCGCGCTGCGCCGTCGTCAGCGCGTCGGCGTGGCGCTTGGCGTCCTCGAGCCAGCCGCCGATGCGATCGAGCTCGACCTTGGCGTCCCAGAGCCGGCCGACCGAATCGTGCGCGATCTGCCAGGCGAGCACGCCGCCGACGAGGCGGACGCGATCGCGCTGCTTGAAGACTTCCTCGTCCGCATTCGGCGCGTCGACGATGGCGCGGATCTCCTTCAGCCGCGCGAGCAGATCCTGCTGCTTCTCGTCGGCGAAGGCGACGCCGTCGCCGGCGGCTTCGGCGGCGAGGACCTCGGCGGCGATCGCCTCGCGCCGCTTGACGAGCGCCTCGACGTCGATCTGCTGCTGGCGTTCGCGAACGACCGGCAGGCGATCCGCGAACGCCTTGCGGCGGGTCGCCAGCATGTCGTCGAAGATGACGAGCTTGTCGCGCCAGTCCTCGAGGTTGCGCGACAGGAAGCGCAGGTCGCGGTAGTTCTTCAGCGCCTCCTGGAATTCGTGCTGCGCGAGGATCTGCGCCAGGTGACGCGCGCGCGGCATCTCGGCGAGGTCGCGGATCTTCCAGAACCAGCCCATCTCGTCGCCGGGGTTCTGCTCGACGAGGGTGTCGACCATCTTGCCGTTGCGGATCGCCTTGATCGACTCCTCGATCGCGGCGTTCTCGCGCTCGAACGCAGCGATCGCGCTCTCGTAGCGCTGCAGCGCCTGGCCGTGGGCGCCGAGCTCGGCGTAGGCGTAGGGAACCGCGATCTGCGCCTCGAGCACGGCGGTCTCGCCGAAGTCGCGCTTGACGAGCTCCTGCCACGGCACGAGCGCGAGCTGCGGGTCCTTCATCGCGTCGGCGGCCCAGCCGTAGCCGAGCAGCGCCTTGCTCGACTGCAGGCTTTCGAGGCGGACGCGCTCGAGGTACATGCGCGCGTCCTTCGGCCGGTTCTCGGCGAGCGCCGAGAAGCCGAGCGCGACGTTGGCGCGATCGCGGAGGTTGCGGTACTCCTCGCTCGGCGCGCCTTCCCTGCCGAGCTCGTTGAGCAGCTCGGTGCCGCGCTTCGCGTTGCCCGACTTGAGCATCGCGATGCCGAGGTTGTAGCGGACGTAGCGCGCGCTCGTCCCCTTGGTCGGCAAGGCGCCGAGGATGGCGGCGGCGCCGGCGTTGTCGTTGCGCAGCATGAGGAGCTGGCCCATCAGGAGGCCCTTTTCCTCCTCGAGCTCCTTCGGCAGCTTTTTCTCGACCTTGGCGAGCGCCTCCTCGGCCTCGCCGAGGTAGCCGCGCTGGTAGCGGATCTTCGCGAGATAGAACCAGGCGCGGTCGCGCGTCGCCTGCGAGGCGCCGCGCGCGATCATCGTCGCGAAGATCTCGCCCGCCTCCTTCGTCATTCCGTACGACGCGAGCATGCCGCCGCGCAGGATCTCGGCCTCGTCGTCGTGCCGGGTGAGGCGGTCGAACTGCTGCGACGCCATCATCGTCGTGATCGACGTGAAGTAGCGGTCCTGGAAGAAGTAGAAGAGCGCGTCGCCGTAGTACGGCGCCTTGATCTCGTGCGTCGGCTCGGGTGGCTTGCCGGAGCCGAACGGCCACGCCGCCTCAGCCGGCGCGAGCGGCCACGCCGCGACGGCAAGCGCGGCCGCAGCGAGGGCGCTGCGGCCGATGCGCAGGGCGAGGCGGATACGGGAACCTGCGGCCATCTGGGGTCACTGCCAGAGCTTGATGTCGAACTCGGGCTGGAGCTTTCCGGTCGAGTCCTGGATGCGAAGCTCGATGTACTTCGCGTCGGTCGTCTTCTCGAACTTGACGTTGGCGCCGCGCCGGTAGTTGCGGTCGTGCGGGCCCTTGCCGGTGAAGTACGCGACGAGCTCGTGCTGGCCGGTCTTCAGGTTGCCGAGATAGACGCGCTGGACGCCGCCGCGATGCAGGGCGTCGACCTCGAGCTGGGTGTAGAGGTAGTTGGCGACGACCTTGTCGTCGAGCCTGACCTGCACCGAATCGAGCTGGAACATCGTGCCGACGTCCATCGAGACGAAGAGCGCCACCTGCGTGTTGGCGGGGAACAGCAGCTCTTCCTCGAGCACGAGCAGGTCGCGGTTGAGCTTGATGACGTCGGCCTTGACGTCCTGGATGCGGCCGTCGAGCGTTCCGGCGACCGGCGCGCTCGACGGCGCCCCCGGCGTGAGCGCGGCGCTGACCATCGCCGGCATGCTCGCCGACCCGGCCGGCGCCGATGCGGCGGCGAGCGACGCGGTCGCCGCGGCGGGCGCAGCCGTTGCGGATGCGGCCGCCGCCGGTGCCGAGGCGGCCGGCAGCGCGACGGCAGGCACGGCGAGCAGCGGCAACGCCGGCGCGGGCTTGGCCGCCGGCGCCGCGGCGGCTGCCGGTGCACTCGCGCCGGCGCGTGCCGCGCTCTGCGCGCCGGCGACGTGCGCGATCGAGAGCGACGCGACGAGAGCGAGAACGGCGATCGGTGTGCAGCTTCGTTTCATGGCTGTCTCTCAATAGGTGGCGGACAGGTACACCTGGATCAGGTTGGCGCCGTAGCCGTACAGCTCGCCGGTGCGCACATCGGTGAAGTCCTTGAACTTGTAGCGCGTGTACTCGTAGGTGCCGATCAGCTTCACGTCGTAGCGGCCGGGCACCTTGCGGACGTTGTACGAGACGCGCGCCCCGAGGCCGATGTCGTTGAACGTGCTCAGCTGGCGGTTGCGCGAGACGTAGACCGTCTCGCTCGTCGCGTTGTCGCTGTAGAAGTTCGCGTGCGTCTGCGTGTAGTAGCGGGCGAAGAGGTCGGCCAGCCAGGCTTCGCCGAAGTAGCGGCTGTAGCCGGCCTCGGCGGTGTGCGCCTTGATGTCCCAGGTATCGGTGTAGTAGCGGTAGCCGAAATTGACCGTACCGAAGCTGCCGAGGTCGCCGACGAATTTCAGCTTGACGGCGCGGCTGCTGCGCGTTCGCGGATTGCGCTCCGGGACGAACGCGCCGAAGACGCGCGCCGAACGGTACGGGCTGCCGAGGTAGCCCTCGTCCGACAGTGCGTCGAAGTTCAGGCTCGCGAGCCAGCGCGAGCTGAGGATCTGGGTGAGGCCGAAGCGGTACTGCCAGTGGTGGGCCTGGTCGGAGAACTCGGGGGAGTTCTTCTTGCCGACCTTGTCGCTCGCCTTCGTGAAGCCGAACGCGACCGTCGTCATGCCGCCGAACACCTCCTGCGTGACGTCGAGGTTGCCGGTGTTGGCGACGTAGTCGGGCTCGTGGCTGGTCATCAGGCCGAACGTGATCTGGGCGTCGCGGTAGACGTAGTCGGCGCTCAGGCCGAACTCGTGGCGAGTCTCGTTGTACTTGCTCGCCGTCGTGACGACGTCGATCGACGCGTTGCTGACCGCGTCCATGTAGTACGTGCCCGAGAGCGAGACCTTGTCGACGATGCTCTTGCGGACGAGGAACGCGGGCCCGTTCGCGGTGACGCCGCCGCCCATGTACGAATGCACCAGCGCCTCGGCCTTGTCGCCCGGCAGGTCGACGGCGCGCGACACCCCGGGCGCAAGCACGCCGAGCAGGCTGCCGATGAGCGCGAGCAGCCGGTGCCAGAGGCCGATCGCTGCCCTAGTTGCAGCCACAGCCACCTCCCTGGACGCCGGTCGCGCCGCGCGCGCCTTCACGAACGTCGCGGACGTGCTCGAAGTGCTTGTCCGGCAGCGAGTCGCGCGACAGCTTCATGATCGGGTCGGCGAGGCGCTCGCGCTCGTACGGCTTGACCCAGGGCTCGAGCTTGGGCACGGAACAGCCGGCGAGCAGCGTCGCGCCGAGCAGAGCGGCGCACGCGAGCGCACGCAAGATCGTCATTTCAGGAGCTCCCGGATCTGCTTCTCGTAGTTGTCCTCGTAGCCGGCGAGATAGCCGCGGTGGACGTAGCGGACCCTGCCGTCGCGGTCGATGATCACTGTCGAGGGCATCGTGTTCAGGTCGTAGAGCTTGCTGACGCGCTTGTCGGCGTCGAGCAGGACGGGGAACGTGACGCCGAGCTTGGTCGCGACCTCGGCGGCCTTGCCCGGGTCGTCGTCGACATTGACGCCGAGCAGGACGAAGCCGGAGGAGCGGTACTTCTGGTACAGGCGGTTCAGCTGCGGCATCTCCTGCCGGCACGGCGCGCACCAGGTCGCCCAGAAGTTGACCATCACGACGCGGCCGCGCTGCTGCTGCAGGCGCATGTCCGGGCCGCTCATCGCATGCAGCGTGAAGTCGGGCGCCTGCGCCTGTGGCGCGATCGCGGACGACGCGGTTCCGGCGACGACGGCGAAGACGACGCTCGCGGCGATGCGTAACGCAGAGACGGGACGGGCGATCGATCGGGTGTTCATGACGTCAGCGTGGTCAGAAGAAGAAGGACAGAGCGCCCGTGAACTCGACGTTCTGCGTGTTCTCGCGCTTGCCGAGCAGGTCGAGCGAGAAGATGTGGTCGCGCAGATCGAGCTGCAGCGCCGCCCAGTCGGCGAGGTAGACGCGATAGCCGAAGCCGACGTTGAACGTGGGCTTGCGCTGGTCGGCGAACTTGGTGCTGCCGACGCCGGCGACGAGATAGAACTGCGACGGCCGCGCGCGGCTGCCGCCGATGAAGATCTCGCCCGGGAACAGGTTGTAGCCGACCGACAGGTTGTAGTAGGCGAGCTTCTCGCTCGTCGTCGCGAAGATGCCGCCCGGCAGGATCTGGCGGAACAGCTCGTCGCTCACCTTGGTCTGGCCGTACGCCGCCTCGACGAAGAAGTCCTCGGTGATGTGGTAGCCGAGACGCGCGCCGTAGACCCAGCTCGAGCCGAAGTTCTGTGCCGCGTAGGTGCCGGTGAACAGGGTCACCTCGAAGTCGTTCGACGGGAACTTCGGCTTCGAGATGTCGCGCCGGTCGACCTGCGGGATGACGACCTGGTCGTTGTTCGCCGGCGGCGTGCTCTGCGCGAGCGCGCCGCAAGCGGAGGCGGCGAGAGCCATCGCCGGGAGAGCCTTGCCCAAGGTCTTGTTGTTCATCGTGTGGTCCGGTGGGCCCGCGGTGCTTTGCCGTCGGGTTCAGAAGAAGAAGGACAGCCCCGCGGTCCAGGCGCGGTATTCGGCTGAGCGCTGGTCGTTCAGGAACGCCGTGTAGAAGGCGTAATCGGCACTCAGCACGAAGCGCTCGGTGAGGTAGTAGCGCGCGCCGATGCGAGCGGCGCCGAGCTTGGCGTCGGTCGTCGTCGCGCCGATCAGGCTGAGGTTGGGGAAGTTCTTGAACTTGCCGAGGCCCACCGCGAAGAACGGCGACAGGCGCTTGTCCGACCACGGCTCGATCATCAGGTCGAGGTGCCAGAGGTTGGTGCCCGAGAAGACGCCCTGCACCTGACCGAACGTGCCTTCGATGCTCAGCGTGTCGGAGAGGCGATAGTTGGTCCATATCTTCAACATCGGCTCGGACTTGAAGTGTCCCCAAGCTGCGCCGAGTTGAACCCTTCGACTCAGGTAGTCGTCGAGAAGAACATCACGGAAGGTCTTCGTGCCGCCTGCGGCAGTGAGCGTCGACTCGAGCTGCTGACGACTGACCCAGCCGACCTTGTCGTCCTCGGTGCGAACGCGAAACCAGTCGGTGTGGCGAAGCTCGATCTCGACCCACTCGTTGCGCGGCGCGACGAAGAAGATCGGATAGCCGCGTCCCGGCCCGGTGCGAAGCTCGATGTACGGATCGGCGATCTGCACGAGCTCGGACTTCTTCGAATGCGGCTTCGGCGGTGGGCGCGTCGCGGCGACCGCAGGGGCAGACGCCGCACCGACGGGCGCCGACGCTGCAGACGCCGCCGCGGCGACACCCGAAGCCGGCGTCGCGGCCGCCGACGCGGCGGCGAGCGGCGACGAAGCGGCGGCAGGCGCGGCCGCCGCGGCCGCTGCGCCCGCAGCGGACGCCGATGCCGCCTGGGCCGCCGAAGGCGCAGGGTCGGCAGCGCGCGCCGCGGGCGTCGCCACTGCGATCGCGACAAAGATCACGGCGGCGAGACCCTTCGATGGCCGAGCCATTCCCTTGCCGCGTTCGCTTCGCGGCATCAAGCAGGCGACGGCGCTCACTGGCTGTTGCACGTGCCGGTCGCGGGATCGGCCGGCGTGAACATCGTGTAGGTCGCGGTGCTGAATTCGTCCTGGCCCTTCGGCGCAGGATGGGTGATCCAGTACTTGATCAGCTTGACGTTGGGGTCGTTCTCGTCCGGGAACACCTGTCCGCCGCCGTGGAAGACGTGGAGCACGAGCGGCTTGACGACGAGCCGGCTCTCGGTGGTGTCGCCGACGACGACCATCCCCTGCGCCGAGTAGAAGTTCTTGTACATGTCGCTCGCGCGAATCACGTCCGGCGTGTTGGCCGGGTCGCTGATGTCGAGCGGCTGGGCGCCGGGGACCAAACGAAAAGCGCCGCCGGTACCCGTCACCGTGTCGTGACAGCCACCGCCGGCGCAAGTGTTGGTCGTCGCGCTACCCTGACTCTGGAGCTGGGTCAGGAAGATCGGGAAGATGCACTTCTCGAAGTACGCGAAGGCGAGGTGCTGGTTACCCTGGGAGTTGAGAGGATTGTCCACCACGGGAGGATTCCCCAATGGATTCGATGATCCTCCGCAAGCCGCCAGGGTCCCCAGCAACGTGATCGAGAGCGTCTTCCTTCGCAGTACGGTCATCAGCGTCAACAGCCTGTCGCTATCCAGTTGGCAATCGTGTTGTAGTCGGCGCTGCCGATCGGGAGCACTGCGGACGTCTGCGGGTTGGCCAGCACAGACGGATGCGGTACCGACGACGGCTTGCTGAGCAGGTAGTTCGAGGCCGGGTTGCACGCGTTCGAGATCATCGACAGCGTCACCCCGTAGTCGCCTTCCACGTCTCCGATCAGCACGAACCGGTTGTTGTGGAAGTTCGTGCCGACGGCAGGCGTGCTCGTGTCGCCGGTGATGCTACTTCCGACCGCCTGGTGGCAGGTGGCTGCGCACGACTTCTGAAGGATCGGCATGACGTCCTTCTCGAAAACCGTCTGGCTCAGGCCGGTGAGCGTCTTGACGTTCGCGCCCGGATCGAACGGATCGTTGTAGTACTTGCCGCCCAGGTCGATGAACTCGGCGAGGACGCGGAGCTCGGCCTTGTTGAGCATCTTCGAGTGATCCGGCGCTCCCGCAGGAGGATTCGGATGCGCCGCGCGCGCATCGGCGCCCGCCAGCAACGTGCGTCCGGACAGGATCTCGTAGATGCGGCTCTTGCGCGCCAGACCGAGCGCGTCACCTTCGCTCGCCATCGTGTCGACGAGCGCCGGGCCGCGGACGATCATGAGCTCGCCCTCCTCGATGCGCGTGACCGGCAGGCCGGTGGTCGCGTCGATCAGCGGGTCGCCCAGCATGATCTCCTGGTACGACTGGATGCGCCCCGTACCCGTGACCGATGCGCTCAGGTCGAGCTTGTCAGGGTCGTTGTGGCAGCCCGTGCACGTGTTCCCGCCACGGTTCTTGGTCCACAGCGGCGCGACGTGCGTCGGGTAGTTGATGATGCCGTTGGCCGGCACCGCCGTGGTGAGGTCATCGGCCGGGTTCGGGTTGCCGACGTACTTGAGCGACATCGACGGGCGCGCGGTGACGCCTGCCTTCGTGGTGTCGGCCCAGTAGTCCGAGAACACCGGGTCCGCGGCGAGCTTCAGCGCGTTCGGATCGAGGCGCGTCCGCGTACCGGCCATCGTTTCGCCCGGCACGTGAGCGGCGGACAGCGCCGTCTTGATGCCGGCCGGCGCCGCGTTGACGACCGTGCCGGAGTTGATGGCACCGCCGCGACGCGGGCTGTGGCAGCCGTCGCACGTCCGACGCTCGCCGGCCTGGACCTGGATCCAGTTGGTGTGCGTCTGCAGGCATTCGCCTTCGCTGTTGACGACGCACAGCGCGAGCGGGACCTTCGCGGGAACGGTTCCCTTGACCGAACCATCGGGCTGGATCTCGAAGTACCCGAGGATCTGCTGCATCTCGAACTCGGTCTCGCCGATCGCCTCGCGCATGCCGGTCATGCCGGCGCCGGGCGCGATCGCACGCACCACGCGAAGGAACCGCGCCGGCGAGCAGCCGTAGGCGGCGTTCGCAGGGTCCTTCATCTTGACGAGGTCGGCGACCTGCGAGCGCGTGTCTGCCGGGTCGGTCGGCGCGGTCGTCGCGATCTGCGACGTGCAGCCCGCTGGCGCGTCGGCCGCCGCCAGCACTCCGCTGCTCATGCGTCCGAGCTCGTCGGTGTCGTAGACGCTGCGAATCTCGATCAGGCCGAGGCCCTGCGCGGCGAGCGTCGCGTCGACGTTGGTCGGCAGCGTCGCGTTCGGCTCCGACTTCGACTGGATCGCGACCGGGTGGAGGTTCGAGAAGCCCGGCGGCGGCGCGGCGACGATCAGGAACGTCTGCGCGTTCGGATCGAACATGTAGATCGCGTACGTCGGCGGGACGTTGCTCTGCAGCTCGTCCTTGGCGACCTCGGCGTTGAGGCGCTCCTCGCCGAGGCGGTCGATCTCCGCTTGCGTCAGCGTCGAGCACGAGACCACGACGCCCTTGCGGCTCACCTCGCACGGCGCGAAGGAGACGAGGACGCGGTCGGTGCCGTCCCAGAGCGGGTCGGGAGAGCTGATGCGGCCGAACTTCGAGAGTCCCATGCCGATGTTCAGCTGCTGCGCGGTCGCCTGGTGCTGGCCCGAGCCCGTGATTCCCGGGGCGATCGGCGAGTTCTGCTCGGAGAAGTTGGCCGCGTCGATGAAGACGAGACCGCCGCCCTCGTGCGTGCCTGACAGGGGCATCAGGTCGGAAGCGAGGAACCCGGAGTACTTGCCCTTCGGGTCCATGTCCTTCGGGTGCAGGAAGCTGTTGCCCGAGCTGTGGGCGCCGTACAGCACGAACATGTCGGTGCCGTCGGCCTTGGTGCGGAAGACCTTGAAGTGGTTGCGGCCGCCGACGTGGTCCCAGCGCGAGAACATGATGTCGCCGTTCTGGCGCACCGTCGGGTTGCGGTCGTGGCTCTGGTTGAACGAGATCTGCCGGATGTTGCCGCCGTCGGCGTCCATCGTGTGCAGGTTGAAGACGGTCTCGCGCTCGTACTCGTCACGCGCCTTGTAGCTGTGGCCGAGCGCCTGGTTGACGCTCGACTCGAGCTGGCGGTTCGACGTGAAGACGATGCCGCCGCCGGCAGGGAGGTACGCGGGCTCGACGTCGTCGCCGGAGTTGGTGAGGCGCCGGAACGTGCCGCTCACGAGGCCGGTCGGCGTCGTGTCGGTCATGACGTATTCCCAGAGGTTCCAGCTGCCGGTGCAGGCCGGAACGCCGCCCACCTTCGACGTGTTGTCGGCCGGGCACTTCATCGAGAAGACGATCTTCAGGCCGTCGTACGACACGCTCGGGCTGCGGACGTCGCCGCGACCCTGCGTGAACTGCGCGGTCATGTTGTGCTCGAGGGCGCTGGCCGACGACTTCTCTCGGATCATGAGGTCGCCGCCGGGGGCGAACGAGCCGCCGGTCGTGGGGTTCATCGCGGCGGCGGAGGAGCGTTGGGCGTACGCGATCGGCACGTCTCCGGCCACCGTCAGGGTGGCGGAGTCACCGCTGCTGGAGCCGCTTCCGCAGCCTGCCAGCCCGCCCAACAGTAAGGTGCTGGCCCATAACGATCCGGTCACGACCTTGTTCATGAAAGTCTCCTGGTGGGTCTCGGGTGCGATGGTCATTGCGTCGACGACGCGCTGGTTGAACTTGGAGCTGAAAGCAATCCTGACGAGAAATGAAGCGCGCCGGCAGCATCAACGACAACCGCGTCGACGCCCGACTGAGATTCGACGAGAGCCATTCCGCGCTCAACGCCGAGCACGAACACGATCTTGGAAAGGGCTTCGCTGGTCAACCCATCGTCCGCAAGAACTGTCACGCTTTGTATTTCGCGTGGAGATTTGCCGGTTGCGGGGTCGATCAGATGATGGAATCGCATCCCGTCGGCATCGAAATACCGTTCGTAGTCGCCCGAGGTCGAGATCGATACGTCCTCGAGCGGCAGCATCGCCGCGACCTGGCCGGGGCGGCGCGGGTCGCGAACGCCGATCGTCCACGGCCGGCCGCGGCGATCGCCGATCACCCGGCTGTCGCCGCC